>Ga0187766_10001309_pt1 | contig 14615 bp, 13 predicted proteins | sample 0216_QUI02_MP05__4_FD_132971 | JGI IMG/M metagenome (GOLD analysis project Ga0187766, IMG submission 132971) | Tropical peat soil microbial communities from peatlands in Department of Meta, Colombia - 0216_QUI02_MP05_20_MG | ecosystem: Environmental > Terrestrial > Soil > Wetlands > Peat ... | reverse complement strand
GTGGTGCTGCCGCCGACGCAACGGCCGGCGACGAGGCCGACGGCGCCGCCGGCGCCGCCGTCGATCAGCGCGAACCGGATCGGCCACCACAGATCGTTCGCGGCCTTCGCCTCCCAGCGCGTGAAGTCGGCGGCCGTCCTGTGCGGGCCGAGCTCGAGCAGGAGCACGTTGCGGCCGCGGTCTGCGAGCTCGCCCGCCACCACTCCGCCGCCCGCCCCGGAGCCGACGACCACCACGTCGAACCGCTCGCTCATCCGATCCCGAGGTACGACCAGTCCTTCGCCAGCCGCGTCGCGAGGGGAGTGTTGAAGTCGATCTCCGCCCAGGCGCCGGTCGCGTCGAGGCCCGGCGCGACGAAGTCGCTGTAGAACGCCTCGATCGCGAGCGCGCGCACGTGAAGGAAGTCCGGCGTTCCCACGTGCTCGCCGATGCCGCCACGTGCGAGGGCCGCGAACGCGCCGACGACCGCCGCCCGCGGACCCTCCTCCATCCGGGCCAGCAGCGCGTCGACGTAGACGGCCGGGTGTACGCGCGCCGAGCCCGGGACGATCGCATCGCAGACCCCCTCGACCATCCGGGCGGTCTCGACGTCGAGCACCTGCAGGCCGGTCATGGCGCGATGATAAATCAGGCAGACTGATACTCGCAATGGAGCCGACCCGCCTCCGGGAGCAGCTCTCGCGGCCCGGTGCATTCGTCGTTGCAGCCGAGGTCGTCACGAGCCGCGGGCTGATCACGGCGGACAGCAGCCGCCGTGTCCTCGAGGTCGCACGCGAGCTCGCCGCCGATCCGCGCATCGACGTGCTCTCGATCACGGACAACCCCGGCGGCCACGCGATGCTCGCGCCCGACACGCTCGGGACCGACCTGATCTCGCGCGGTCAGGAGGTGATCATCCATCTCTCCTGCAAGGACTGGAACCGCAACGCGCTCGAGAGTCGCGGCTGGAAGCTCGGCTCGGAGGGATTCGACAACATCCTCGCGCTCTCCGGCGACTATCCGGTCACGGGGCACAAGGGACTGGCCGCGCCCGTTTTCGACCTCGACTCGGTCGGACTGCTCAGCCTCTTCGCCGAGATGAACGACGGCCTGCGGGACGACCGCGGGCGCGACACGCCGCTCGACCGGACGGACTTCTTCCTCGGCTGCGTCGTCACGAACCACAAGCGGCGCGAGCGCGAGGTGATGCCGCAGTACTTCAAGCTGCGGAAGAAGGTCGAGGCGGGCGCACGCTTCGTCATCAACCAGATCGGCTGGGACACGCGCAAGGACGACGAGCTGCTGCGCTGGATCGGGCGCGAGAGCCTGCCGGTGTCTGCGCTCGCGAACGTCTACCTCCTCTCGCGACCGGCGGCGCGCGCGTTCAATCAGGGCAGGATCCCGGGCGTCGTCGTCACCGACGAGCTGCTCGAGCTCGTCGAACGGCACGCCGCGAGCCCGGACAAGGGTCGGGCCTTCTTCCTCGAGCTGGCCGCCAGGCACGTCGCGGTCGCGCGCGGTCTCGGCTTCGACGGCGTCTACCTCGGCGGCCACATGCCGGCGCCGGCCTTCGGCGAGATCCTCGACCGGGCCGGCTCGTTCGCGGATGGCGACTGGCGGGCGTTCGCGCAGGAGATCCAGTATCCGTTCGCGGACGAGTTCTACTTCTTCGAACGCGACCCGGAGACGGGGCTCTCGTCGGACGAGGTGAGCTCGGCCTACCTCGACTCGAGACGGCGGCGTACGACCGAGCTGCGCGTACCTGCGGTCTACCGGTTCAGCCGGCGGCTTCACGCCGCGGCGTTCGCGCCGGACGCGCCGCTCTTTCCGGCGGGGCGCGCGTTCTACCGCGCCGTCGCGAAGGCCCCGGCGGTCGGCAAGGTCGTCCACGCGGCCGAGCAGGCGGCCAAGGTGCCGCTCTTCGGCTGCCGCGACTGCGGCGACTGCTCGCTGCCCGAGATCGCCTACGTCTGCCCCGAGTCGCAGTGCGCGAAGAACCAGCGCAACGGGCCGTGCGGCGGCACCCGCGAAGGGCTGTGCGAGGTCTACGACACGGAGTGCATCTGGTCCCAGGCCTACGAGCGGCTCAAGGCGTACGGCGAGGAGGAGTCGATGCTCGACGGCCCGGTCGTCGTCAAGGACAACGCGCTCGCGCGGACGAGCGCGTGGGCGAACACCTTCCTCGGCCGCGACCACACCTCGAAGATGCCGCGGTTGTGACATATCAGGCTCCCTGATACACTCGGCCGATGCCGTACGCGGAACGATGGACGACCGTGCGGGTCGAGGTCGACGACGGAATCGCGTGGGTCGAGCTCGACCGGCCCGAGAAGCGCAACGCGATGAACCCGACCCTCAACGCGGAGATGGTCGAGGTGCTCGAGGCCCTCGACGCGGACGATGCCTGCGGCGTGCTCGTGCTCACGGGCGCAGGCGAGGCCTTCTCGGCCGGCATGGACCTGAAGGAGTACTTCCGCGAGGTCGACGCGGCACCCGAGCACGTGCAGCGCAAGGTGCGCCGCGACGCGGCGCTGTGGCAGTGGCGGCTCCTGCGCACGTACGCGAAGCCGACGATCGCGATGGTCAACGGCTGGTGCTTCGGCGGTGCCTTCACCCCTCTCGTCGCCTGCGACCTCGCGATCGCCGCGGACGAGGCGACGTTCGGACTGTCCGAGATCAACTGGGGCATCCCGCCGGGGAGCGTCGTCAGCAAGGCGCTCGCCGACACCGTCGGCTCGCGGGCGGGCCTGCTCTACGTGATGACCGGCCGCACCTTCGACGGACGGCAGGCGGCAGCGATGGGCCTCGTCAACGCCAGCGTCCCGCGCGCGCAGCTCCGGGCCGAGGTCGAGACGCTGGCGCGGGAGCTGCTCGGGAAGAATCCCGTCGTGCTCCGCGCGGCGAAGCTCGGCTACAAGCACTGCGCCGCGATGAGCTGGGGCCAGGCGGAGGACTACCTCTACGCGAAGCTCGAGCAGTCGCAGTTCCTCGACGCAGAGCGGGGCCGCGAGCAGGGTCTCGGGCAGTTCCTCGACGAGAAGCGGATCAAGCCGGGCCTGCAATCCTACGAGCGGTGACGGAACCGCGGCTCAGCTATGTCGTCGGCCGCCTCGAGCGCGTGCTGCGACGCCGACTCGCGGCGGCGATCGAGCCGGCCGGCCTCACGCTGCCCGCCTACACGGCGCTGTCGGTGCTCCTGGCGGAGGACGGCCTGTCCAACGCGCAGCTCGCCCGCCGCTCGCTCGTCACGCCCCAGTCGATGAGCGAGGTGCTCGCCCTGCTCGTCGACCAGGGCTACGTCAGGCGCCGCGCCGAGCCGGGCCACGGCCGCGTCATCCGCACCGAGCTGACGAGAGCGGGACGGCGGGCGCTCGAGCGCTGCGACCGCGCCGTCGACGCGGTGGAGCGCGAGATGCTGGGCGACCTCGACGCCGACGAGGCGCTCAGCCTCCGCGGCACCCTGATCCGCTGCGGCAGGGCGCTCGAAGGGGCTCCGGTCGGGCGCTAGTCGTCGACCGGCGCACGGCACGCGGCGACGAGCGCCTCGCCCGTCAGCTCCGGGAGCTCGGCGTCGAACCGCTCGCAGAAGGCGGCGTACAGCTCGGGGCCGCTCGCGCTCGCGGCGAAGTGCGGATCCTTGTGCCCGACTGCCCACTCGTAGTAGCGGTTCTGCGTGTCCCCCAGGTCGGCGACCGCACGCAGGGTGCCGCGGCCGAGGTGGACGATGTAGCCATGCTCGACGAACGGAAACGCGACCATGCGGAGCTCGAGCTTCTCGGCGGTGACCTGCATCCCGTCCAGGGGCCTGCCGTCCTCGAGGAACGGAGGAATCGCCGGCCGCCACAGCACCGTCGGGTCGAACAGGAAGCAGCAGGGATGCAGCAATGGATTCCGGCTGAGGGGGTTCTCGTCGGCCGGAAGGAAATCGAGCTGCGCGACCGCGGCGGCATCGGTGCTCTCGATCACGCTCAGTGCGTCGCGCGCCGTCTCGCGACGCAGGACGACGACGTCGGAGTCGAGCGTCCACACGTAGTCCAGCCGGTCGCGTGGCGGCACGGAGCGCTGCCTGCGGGCCAGCCACGAGACCCCCTGCGTCAGCGCCGGCCCGTGATAGCGCTGGCTCCTGTTGGCGATCAGGTGGACGAGCCCGGCATCGTGCAGCGCGGCGAGCACGTCGCGCGAGCCGTCGGTCGACGCGTTGTCGACGATCACGATCTGCCTGAACCAGGCCGGGCCGAGCAGACGGTAGAGCGAGAAGACGAGCTGTGAGATCAGCCGTTTCGTGTTGAAGTTGACGACGGCGATCCCGACATTGGCCGGCTCGCCGGGAGCCCGCTCCCGGGCGGCGGGCCACGCCGTCCGCCGCGGCTCGCGCGGCACCACCCGGCGGTGGACGGCCCGCAGCGGTCGGAGGAGTCGCCTCATGCGCCCCAGCTTGCCCGATCTCGGGCCCTCCGCGCGGGGGCACCCGCAGGGGCACCCTGTAGTCTCAGTGCGAGTGGAAACTCCCTCGCGACCAGTTCTCGCGCCGGAGCCGCAGGCGCCCGTCACACCCCGCACCGCTGCTCCGTCGTTCAGCGTCGTGATCGCCGCGTATCAGGTAGCCGGCGTCGTGAACGACGCCATCACCTCGGTGCTCGAGCAGACCGCCCCGGCGCTCGAGGTGATCGTCGTCGACGACGGCTCGACCGACGGCCTCGAAACAGTCGTCGCCCGGCACGGCGACAGGGTGCGCTTCCTGCGCCACGAGAAGAACTCGGGCGCCGCCGCGGCGATGAACACGGGCGCGAAGGCCGCGCGCGGCGACTACGTCGTCTTCATCGGCGCCGACGACGTCTTCGCCTCGGAGCGCCTCGCTGCGCTGGGCGAGCTGGCGCAGGCGCGGCCCGATCTGGACATCCTCACGACCGACGCATGGATCTCGGTGCACGGCCGGGTGTTCCGGCGCTTCAACGACGAGACGCATCCGTTCGAAGCCGCCGACCAGCGGCGTGGCATCCTCCTGGCCAACTTCGTCTTCGGCCACACGGCGGTGCCGCGCGAGCGCTTTCTCGAGGTCGGCGGCTTCGACGAGTCGATCCGCTGGACGAGCGACTGGGAGCTGTGGGCGCGCATGATCCTCTCCGGATCCCGCGTCGGCTCGGTCGCCGAGCCGCTGGCGACGTACCGCCTCCACGAGCGGGCGCTCTCGTCTCAGCCCCTCCAGCAGCTCCGGGGCATCCTGGCGACGATGACGAGGATCGCGCAACACCCGGCGCTCACCGAGGACGAGGGACGCGTCGTCGCCGCCAGGCTCGCGTGGACCCGGCGCGAGATCGCGGTCGGCGAGGCGACGCAGGCGCTGCTCGACGGCGTTCCCGGCGCCCGTCGCCGTGCGCTCGGCGTCTTCTCCGAGCGCGCCCACGCAATGCCCGTCCGGATGCGAGCACTGCTGGCGTGGCTCCTGCCGGGCGTCGCCCGGCGCGTGCTCGCGAGACGCCGGGAGCGCTACTGGATCGGGGCAGGCGGCGTGACGGTCCCCCGCCGCTGATGGACAGCCGCGGCGCGGTCCTCCACGCGCTCGCGCTTCCCGGCGGCGATGAGCTGCGGCCGCTCGGCGAGCCGCAACTGAGGGTCGCCGCGCGCGTCGCCGGAGGCGTCGAGGTGCCGGAGGGAGCGGCCTGGCCGGAGGCGATCGCCGCCCGTCTGCGAGGCCGGAGCACGCCGGTCACCTGGGGCGCACCCGTCGTGCCCGCGTCGCCCCGCGAGCTCGAGCGGCTCTCGTACGAGCGCGGCCGCTCGGCGGTCGACGTGCTGCGCGCCGATCCGCAGCTCTTGACCTCGCTCCAGATCGGCACCTGGTTCAGCGCGGCGTGGCACGCGCGCCTCGTGCGGCGGCTGCTCCTCCGTGCTCCGCTCGCCGCGACCATCGCCCGTGCGGCGGTTCCCCGGCGGCCGGCGGTGCGCCTGGCCGCGGACGTCTGGTTCTGGGCGGGAGTCCGCTCGCGGGCGACGCGGCGCGAATGGCGGCGGCTGACGCAGAGCTCGTACGTCGCGTTCTGCTACCACCAGCTCGCCGGGACGATGCCGAACACCGAGCACGACATCGACCTCGTGCCGGCAGTGTTCGAACGGCAGATGCTCGTGCTGCGCCGGCTGGGCTGGAAGCCGCTCTCGCTCGACGAGGTGTACGCGTTCCACACGGACGCCGAGGCCGTCCTGCCCCGTAGGCGCTACCTGCTCACCGCCGACGACGGCTACGTCGAGGCCGTCGACATGCTGGTGCGTCACGCCGATACCCGGCCGGTCGCCTTCGTCGTCACGCGGCTCGCGAGCGGCGAGCAGACGCGCCCGGGGACCTCTTTTGCAGACTGGGGTCGGCTCGCCGCGGCACACGGCGCCGGCGTCGCCGTCGGCTCGCACACACGCAGCCATCCGTCTCTGGTGGCGTGCAGCGACGAGTCGCTTGCCGGAGAGGTCGCAGGAGCGAGGGCCGACTTCGAGGCGGCGGGAATCGACGCCGCCCCTGTCTTCGCGTATCCGTTCGGCCACCACGACGAGCGCGTGCGAAGGGCCGCGATCGACGCCGGCTACCGCCTCGCGTACACGTCGGTGGTGGGGCGGAACGGCGCCGGAACCGATCCCTGGCGGCTGCGGCGGATCACGATCCACGGCCGCGACCGCGTCCTCGCCTTCGCCTGGAAGGTCCTCACCGGCGAGTCGCTGCCGGGGCCGTTCGCACGGCGCCAGGAGCGGAGACGCGCCCGGAGCGCGGGGTGAGCGCTCCGCTCGTCCTGCGTCACCCTCCGGGCTACGAGCCCGAGCGGCGATACGTGTACGACGTCGTGCTGCGCGAGTTCCTGGGACTCGAGCTCGCGCTCGTCCAGGAGGACCGCCCCGACGTCGAGATCACCGCCGCCGGCGACGCGTCCGGCGCCCGCGTCGTGCTCGCGGACGTCCTGTTCCGGACTCCAGCCGACGCCTGGCTGACGGCCGCGTCACTGCCGCCGGAGCCCCTCGCCCGCCTCGCGACCGACGCCGCGACCGACCCGCTGCCCGTGCTCTACGGCACGCCGACCCTAGACGGGATCGACATCTTCGGCGCGGTGTTCTTCATGCTCACGCGCTACGAGGAGCCCGTCTCCGAGGTCCGAGACGCCCACGAGCGCTTCCCCGCGACGGCCTCGCTCGCGCACCGCGAGGACTTCCTCGACCGGCCGCTCGTGAACGAGTACGTCGACCTGCTCTGGGCGCTCCTGCGCCGGGCCTGGCCGCGCCTCGAGCGCCCGAAACGCCGGTTCGCGCTGCGGCTCTCGCACGACGTCGACTTCCCTCTCTACCGCGCCCCGTTCCACGAGGCACGCGCGGTCGCCCGGCGCGACCTTCGGCGCGAGCACGCGCCTCTCGTCGCGATGCGTCGGCTCGCCAACGCGCTCGCCCCGGACCTCGTCCCGAAGAGGCTCGACCTCTGCAACACGTTCGACTTCGTGATGAGCGCGAGCGAGCGGCTCGGGCTGCAGAGCGCCTTCTACTTCATCGCCGGCAACAGCGCGGGTGCGATCGACGGCAGCTACACCCTCGACGACCCCTGGATCCGCAGGCTGCTGGCGACGATCCACCGGCGCGGCCACGAGATCGGATACCACGCGAGCTACAACACGTTCCGCGACGCCGAGCGGACGCATGCCGAGGCGCAGACGCTCTTCGAGGCGTGCGCCGCCGCCGGGGTCGAGCAGCCCGCCTGGGGCGGCCGGCAGCACTACCTCCGGTGGGAGAACCCGGTGACGTGGCAGAACTGGGAGGACGCCGGCCTCGCCTACGACTCCACGCTCGCGTTCGCCGACCACGTCGGGTTCCGGTCGGGCACGTGCTACGAGCATCCGGTGTTCAACCTCCGCACCCGGACGGCGCTGCGCCTGCGCGAGCGGCCGCTCGTCGTGATGGAGGCATCGCTGCTCGAGTACCAGAAGGTCGGCCTGGATGCGATCCCTGCCGAGATCTCGCGGCTCGGCGAGCGCGTGCGGCCGTTCGAGGGCGAGCTGACGCTGCTCTGGCACAACGACCGGCTGCTCTCCCGGCGCGCCCGCCGCTCGTACCTGCTGACGATCGGCCGCGGCTCCGGCGACCGGCGGTGAGCGCAGTCTCGCCGGCGTGCTCGGTGGTCGTGGCGACGCGAAACCGCCCGCGCCTCGTGCTGGACACCGTGGGCAGCATCCTGGCCGGCAGCGTGGTGCCTGGCGAGCTCGTCGTCGTCGATCAGAGCGGCGAGCCGAACGCCGAGCTTTCCCGGCTCGAGCATCCGGCGTGCGACGTTCGCCTGATCCGATCCTCCTCGGTGGGCGTGTCCGCTGCGAAGAACGCCGGCATCGCCGCGGCCACCCGTAACGTCCTCGTGTTCACCGACGACGACGTCCTCGTCGATCCCGAGTGGCTGCACGCTCTCGTCGGCGCGCTCGCGCGGGACGGCGATCGCACCGTCGTCGTCGGTCGCGTGGTCGCCGGGCCGCCCGAGGTCGAGGATGCGGAAGCGGTCTCGATCACGCCCGAGGGGAAGGCCGAGGTCCACCGCGGCCGGCTCACGATCGACCCGCTGGCCGGGAACAACTGGGCCTGCTTCCGCGGCGCCCTCGCCGAGGTGGGGACGTTCGACGAGAGGCTCGGCCCTGGAGCGCGCTTCCCTTCCGCGGACGACAACGACCTCGGCTTCCGGCTGCTCGAGGCGGGCTACACCATCCGCTACGTCCCCGAGGCCCTGCTCGTGCACCGCACCTGGCGTGCCGGCGGCGACCTGCGCCGGCTCGAGTGGGTCTACGGACGCGGCCAGGGCGCGTTCCTCGCCAAGCACATGAGCCTCCGTGACGCGCACATGCTGAAGCGGCTGAAGACGACGATCGCCTGGAAGCAGCCGATCCGGCGAGGGGCGAACGGGCATGACGCCGTCTACCTGGCGGGCGTCCTCAGCGCAGCTGCCCAGTGGCTCGTCGAGGAACGACTCCTGCCGCGTCTGACCGTGCGCGTCAGGCGCTCACGCTGACGCGGAAGCGCCGGCGCCGGACGACCGCGACGTCGTCCAGCAGCCGGAGCAACGCTGCGGTCGCGCGGAGCGTCACCGGCCTGGATCTCACGAGCACGCGCTGCCCGATGCTCGGCCGCGGGTAGCAGCCGCGCGCGATCCGCTCGATCTCCAGCTCGGTCAGGAGCAGCAGCCTGTACAGGCGTCCCTCGCGCGCCGCCTGCGTTCGAAACACCCGCTCGATCTGTCCGAACTGAAGCGAGTCGCGCTCGGAGTCGAACGTCTTCGCCCCTTCGTAGTAGCGCATGTTCCCGTAGTGCTCGTCGACGAGCGTCACCCGGGCCCGGCGATACGCCCGCACGAGGAAGTCGTAGTCCATGGCGAAGTGCTCCTCGACGTCGAAGCCGCCGACCAGGTCGTGGAGCGACCGGTGGTAGAAGTAGGCGCTCGGATTGAACGGCATGGCGTATCTCCAGATGACGAACATCCGGCTGAGGCACCGCGTCTCCGGCCTTCTTAGCCGGAAGTCGCCGCCCTCCCTGTCGACGACTCCGCAGTTGCCGATGAGCAGCGCCGGCTCGTCCAGCAGCTCGAACCTCCGCAGTACGTCCGCGAGCGCTCCCGGCTCGTAGAAGTCGTCGGCGTTGAGAAACGAGACGATCCGTCCCGACGCGAGCGCGAGCCCCTTGTTCATCGCGTCGGACTGCCCCTGGTCCGGCTCGGAGACGTAGCGGATGTGCGGGTGTGATGCGGCGAACGACTCGATGATCTCGGCCGTTCCGTCGGTCGAGCCGCCGTCGACGATCATGTGCTCGATGGCGTTCGGGCCGGAGTCCTCGACCGCCGAGGCCACGGACGAGATGCACGCCGCGATGAACTCCTTGCCGTTGTAGACAGCCGTGACGATGCTGAGCGTAGGGCTCGTGTCGCCGGTCACGACGTCACGACGCGGAGCCGAGGCCCGTCTTCTTCACCTTGCCGGACTCGGTCGTCGGCAGCTCGTCGAGGAAGACGACCTCGTGCGGGACCATGATCGGCTCGAGGCGCGAGCGGCAGGCGCGAACGACGTCGTGCTCGGTGAGGCTCGCTCCGTCGTGCAGGACGACGTACGCGCGGATCGCCTCGCCGAGCTTCTCGTCCTCCACCCCGACGACGGCGGCGAGACGGACCTCCGGGATCGCGTGCAGGGCGTTCTCGACCTCGATCGGGCTCACCTTCTGGCCCCCGCTCTTGATGATGTCGTCGCTGCGGCCGACGAAGTAGAGGAAGCCCTCGTCGTCCTGCGTGAAGAAGTCCTGGGTGCAGAGCATCCGCTCGCCGGGGGTGGGGCCGTCGCGCAGCATCTCGGCGGTCAGCTCCGGCTGGTTCCAGTAGCCGGCCATGACGTGCGGCCCGCGAACGTGCAGCACCCCCACCTCGCCGGGCGCCGCAGGGCGCCCGTCGACGAGAACGAGGGCCTCGGTGCCGGGGATCGCCTTGCCGACCGATGACGGGCGCTGCTCGAGGAGCTCGGGTTCGAGATAGCAGACACGCTTGCACTCGGTCAGTCCGTACATCGCGAAGATGAGCGCGTTCGGAAAGATGCGGCGCAGATCGCCGAGGATCGGCGGTGGGAGCGCCGCGGCGGTGTTCGTGACGCGGCGGACCTCCGGCAGCTGAAGCTCCGGCCTGTTGCGCGACAGGCCGCACAACGTCGCGTACGCGGTCGGCACGCCCGGAAACACCGTCGCCCCCGTGTCCGTCAGTCGCGCCACGATCTCGAGCGGGAAGGTGAACGACTGCTCGAGGATCAACGTCGCGCCGAGCCTGACCGCCATCAGCAGCTGATAGAGCCCGTAGTCGAATGCGAGCGGCAGGAAGTTGAGGATCCGGTCGTCGGCCGAGAGCCGCAGGTACCGGCAGAGGCTCTGCATGGTGAAGACCATGCTCTGCTGCCGGATCATCACGCCCTTCGGGTTGCCGGTGCTTCCCGACGTGTAGATGAGCGCCGCCAGATCGACGGGGATCCCGCGCACGGACGGCGACGGATCGGCGCTCGCCACCAGCTCTCCGAAGCCCAGGCACGGCGCCGGGAGGTCGGCGCTCTCGCCGACCACGAGCACGTGCTCGAGAGCCGGGAGACCGCCTTGGAACGACCGGAAGACGTTGAGAAGCGGACGCTGCGTGACCAGGAACTGGGCACCGCTGTCCGCCAGCATGTAGCCGAGCTTGTCGGACTTCGTCTGCGCGTTGACGACGACGAAGACGCCGCCGGCGAGCGTCGTGCCGTACACGGCGACGGCCGTCTCCCAGGAGTTCGTCGTCTGGACGACGACCCGGCCGCCCCGTTCGAGACCGAGCTCCTGGAGCGCCCGCGCCAGCCTCAGCGACTCGTCGAGGAGGCTCTCGTAGTCGCGTGACCGCCCGTCCACCACGATCGCCGTCGCGTCCGGCCGCTGCTCGGTCGAGTGCCGGAGGGTGTCGCCGACGAGCCACTCGGCTGCCCGGCCGCCGGAACGGGTGCTCATGCCGCCGCTCCGACGCTCGCGTCCGTCGCGGGAGCCGTCACGATCCGGTCCGCCCGCACCGTCCGCGCCGGCCGAGGCGACGTGACGAACTGCTCGTGGAGGAGCATCGTCGAGACGACGCCCACCAGGGCCATCTCCTCGGTCTCCGTCAGGTCGGGATTCCTTTCGGCCTTCGCGTGCAGGCGCAGCACCGGATCGGCGGCGAAGATGCCTGCACGCTCGAGCGCCTCGCGCGAGAGCAGCGTCGCCACGTATTCGGGCGCCGACGTCCCGGCAAGCGCGGAGGCGATCGGAGCGCGGTACGGCTGCTTGCCGCGCATCCGGATCGCGTCCGGCACGAGGTCGGCGGCCGCATGCCGCAGGATCCGCTTCTCGGTCAGTCCCTGCAGGCGGAACGCGTCGGGCTGCCGTGCCGCGAACTCGGCGACGCGGTAGTCGAGGAACGGGAACCTGCCCTCGACCGAGCTCCCCATCAGCATCCGGTCGCCCTGCGCGTGGAGGAGATAGCTGTTGAGGAACGTCGCGATCTCCAGGTACTGAGCGCGCCCGAGCGCCGTGAAACCCGCAAACCGCTCCGGCAGGCGCTGCTCGAGCTCGACGACGACGTCGACCTGGGCGGCGGCGAGGACGGCCGGGTCGAGCAGGCGCGCGCAGCGGGCGGTGTTGCTGAAGCGCAGGAGATGGCTGTAGAGCGGGTTCGACGTCTCCTCCAGCCGGTGGGCGAAGAACTGCTCCGACACGCGCGACACCGGCAGGGTGCGCGGCAGATACGGATAGAGCCGGCGAAGGAGGATCGGCCGGAGCTCCGAGGCCGGCTCGCGCGCCCAGAAGCGCCTGATCTTGTCCTCGCGGAAGATGTCGTACCCGGCGAAGAGCTCGTCCGCCCCTTCGCCGGTCAGCACCACCTTGAAGCCGGCGTCGTGGACGACGCCGGAGAGCAGCAGCAGCGGCACGAGGGCGGTCCGCAAGGTCGGACGCTCCGCCAGCGCGACCGCCGCGGGAAGAAGCTCGCCGACCGTCGCGTCGTCGATGCTCACCTGGGTGAGCGTCGCACCGAGGCCCTCGGCGAGCTCGCGCTGGAACCCGCTCTCGTCGAACTCGGCCCGCTCGAACCCGAGCCCGAAGGCCCGGAGCGACCGGGAGACGTGCGTCCGTGCCAGGGCCACGATCACCGACGAGTCGAGCCCGCCGCTCAAGTAGGCGGCGACGGGAACGTCGGCCCGGAGCCGGATGCGCGTCGCGTCGTCGAGCAGATCGCGGAGCTCCTCGGACGCCTCCTCGATGCCGGCCGACGCGGCCGCCGGCGGTGAGAAGTCGAGGTCCCACCAGCGCCGCTCGACCCGCGTGCCGTCACCCCTGAGCAGCAGGTAGTGGGCCGGTGCGAGCTCCCGGATGCCGGCGAACGCGGATCGCTCCGGCGAGATCGCCCAGGTGGTGAACGTCTCCAGCAGCGCCACCGGGTCGAGCTCGCGGCGCGCGAGCGGATGCCGGAGCAGGGCCTTCGCCTCCGAGGCGAAGCACAGCGTGCCACGCTCCTCGAGCAGGTACAGGGGCCTCACTCCGAACCGGTCGCGCGCGAGGAAGAGCTCTCGTCGCTGGGCATCCCAGACCGCGAGCGCGAAGTCGCCGTTCAGATGGTGGAGACAGTCGGGTCCCCATTCCTCGTACGCGTGCGCGATCACCTCGGTGTCGCAGTGCGTCGAGAAGCGATGACCGAGCAGAGCCAGCTCGTCGAGGAGCTCGACGTAGTTGTAGATCTCACCGTTCTGCATCACCCAGAGGCGCCCGTCCTCGTTCGAGATCGGCTGATCACCGCCCTCGACGTCCACGATCGCGAGCCGGGTGGAGGCCATCCCGAACGAGCCGTCGAGGTAGAGGCCGACGCCGTCGGGGCCCCGGTGCACGAGCTCGGCGGCCATCGTCAGCAGGAGCTCGGACGATGCGACACCGTCCGAGCCGTGGGTTCCGACGATGCCGCACATGCCCGCCGATCGTAGCCGGTGACCCCCGGATGCGCCCCGTCACGCTCGGTACACTCCGCGCGCTTGAACGACCAGGACTCGACCCGCGAAGCAACGCTGCGAAGCTTCTTCGCCGAGAACTTCCCTCTCGGTGGAGACGCGTCCGCCGTCGGCCGAGACGACTCGCTGCTCGAGGCGGGCATCATCGACTCGACGGGCGTCCTCGAGCTGATCGGCTTCGTCGAGACGACGTACGACATCGTCGTCCCGGACGAAGATCTGCTGCCCGAGAACTTCGACTCGATCGCGAACGTCCTCCGCTACCTCGAACGCCGGCTGCCGGAGTGAGCGGGGAGCCGGCCGCCGGCGCCTTCGCGGAGCTGCTCGAGTTCGACGCCGAGCGGGCGCTCGAGGAGATCACATCCTGGCTCCGCAGGACCATCGCCCACACGCTCAGGCGCAAGGGCGTGGTCGTGGGCGTCTCGGGCGGGGTCGACAGCAGCGTCGTCGCGGCCCTCGGCGCACGGGCCCTGGGCGCCGAGCACGTCCTTGCCGTTCTCAGTCCCGAGGCCGACTCCGCGCCGGAGACGCTCGAGCTGAGCCGGCTCGCGGTCGCAGCCTCCGGCATCCGGGCCGTCGAGGAGGATCTGACGCCGGTGCTCGACGCGCTCGGCTGCTACCGGCGGCGCGACGAGATCGTCTCGGAGATCGTCCCCGGGTACACGAGCGAATGGAAGATGAAGATCGTCCTGCCGCCGATCCTCGCCGGCACCCGGCTCCGGCTGTTCACGCTCGTCGCGCGCAGCCCCTCCGGGGAGGAGGTCACGCAGCGGCTGCCCGCAGACGCCTACCGCGCCCTCGTCGCCGCGATGAACTTCAAGCAGCGGGCCCGCAAGACGCTCGAGTACTACCACGCCGACCGGCTCGGGTACGCGGTGGCCGGGACGCCGAACCGCCTCGAGTACGACCAGGGGTTCTTCGTCAAGAACGGGGACGGCTCGGCCGACGCGAAGCCGATCGCGCATCTCTACAAGACGCAGGTCTACCGCCTGGCCGACGTGCTCGGCCTACCGGAGCAGATCCGGGCACGCGTCCCGACGACGGACACGTACTCGCTCTCCCAGACCCAGGAGGAGTTCTACTTCTCGGTGCCGCTCCGGACGCTCGACCTGTGCC
>Ga0187766_10001308_pt1 | contig 14617 bp, 11 predicted proteins | sample 0216_QUI02_MP05__4_FD_132971 | JGI IMG/M metagenome (GOLD analysis project Ga0187766, IMG submission 132971) | Tropical peat soil microbial communities from peatlands in Department of Meta, Colombia - 0216_QUI02_MP05_20_MG | ecosystem: Environmental > Terrestrial > Soil > Wetlands > Peat ... | reverse complement strand
GCCGCCCTTGTAATCTCCGCCCGCTCGCGGCAGGGTGCGCGAATTCGCTGGCTTAGCCGGGCTGTGGGCGGGATAATCCCATTATCGGCGCGTTGTCTAGGTCCAACGCGTCTTCAGTCTGAACCGGGTCAGGGCAAGCCTCGCCTGTAGAGAAAAAACGGAGGGTCTCTATGCGTTATCTCGCCGGCGCACTTTTCTTTGCTATCGCTGTTCTTGTTCTTCTTAGTTTGCCTCCAGCCGCCACACTGGCTCAGGAAGCACCGCCGGGCAGCTATCTGCAGTCTTGCCGCGACGTCCGCGTGGATCGCGTCGCGCTGTTCGCGTTTTGCCGCGACAACGAAGGCCGCTGGCGCGCCGCCGAGCTCTACGATTGGCGCGAATGCGGCGGCGATATCGCCAACGTTGATGGCGAGCTCCGCTGCGAGCGGCGCGGTCGCCGCTTGTACCCCTATGGACCCTACGTCCTTACTTGCCGCGACATTCGCCGCCGCGGGGACCATCTCGACGCGGTCTGCGAGGCCCCCGACGGGCGCTGGCGCCGCACCACTCTCCACGACATCGACGGCTGTACCGGACCCATCGTCAATGATGGCGGCGAGCTTGCCTGTTCGCGCGGCGGAATGTTGCCGCGCGGTCCGTATCTCGAATCCTGTCGGCAGATTTATCTTCGAGGTCCGGTGCTTCGCGCCTTTTGCCTGCGGAGCGACGGCCGCTGGGTCTGGACCGCCCTGGAGGGTTGGGAGCGGTGCCGCGAACGCATCGTCAATGTGGACGGGCAGCTACGTTGCGCAAGAGAGGACGTTGATCGGGATCGAGACCGGGACCGAGATCGCGACCGGGACCGCGACCGGGAGGAACGCTTGCCGCCGGGCGATTACACTCTGACCTGCCGCAACGTTTCCATCGAACACGGACGGCTCCGCGCGGAGTGCCAGACGCGCCGCGGCCGATGGGTCTGGACCGAATTGGACGATGTTTATCGCTGCCGCGGTCCCGTCTCCAACGTCGACGGTCAACTCAGCTGTCCGCGCTAGCCGCATAGCAGTCAGCAGTCTTTCGCCGCGGCCTTCGCCGCGCGGGCCGAAACAATTTCCTATTGCCTTCCCATAGGACAGTGTAGTATCTCTATGGGCCTCCCATAGGAGGTCCCGTGTCGCCGAAACTCGACGTCTGGCAGGGCACCCTCGCCCTCATGGTCCTCAAGACACTGCAAACCCTCGGTCCACTTCACGGCTATGGCATCGCCCGCCGCATTGAGCAGACCAGCGGCGATCTCCTCTCCGTGAATTACGGCACGCTCTATCCCGCGCTCTTGAAACTCGAGCAGGAAGGTTCCATCTCTTCCGATTGGGGCGTTTCCGACAACAACCGCAAAGCCAAGTATTACAGACTCACTCGCGCCGGCCGGAAACAGCTCGAACGCGAAGCGCAGGATTGGGAGCAGGCCACCGCCATCCTTGCGCGCTTTCTTTCTGCGCGGAGGGAATCCGCATGAGAAGCCTCCGCGCCTGGCTTCTCCGCTTCACCAACCTCTTCCGCAGACGCGCCAACGAAGCCGACTTCTCCGCTGAACTCGATTCACATCTCGAACTCCACATCGCCGATAATCTCCGCGCCGGCATGTCCCCCACCGAGGCCCGCCGCCAAGCCCTCCTCCGCCTCGGCGGCATCGAGCCCATCAAAGAACTTCATCGCGAACGCCGCGGCCTCCCGTTCTTCGACTCTTTCTTCCAGGACCTCCGCTTCGCCTTGCGCATGTTGCGCAAATCTCCCGGCTTCACCGCCGTAGCCGTCCTTACGCTGGCTCTCGGCATTGGTGCCAACACCGCCATCTTTTCCGCCGTCTACGCTTCCTTGCTTCGGCCCTTGCCGTTCAAGGACCCAGGGCGGCTTGTTTCCATCATGAAGCGCAATCCGCCGCGCGGCTGGGTGCGCAACGCCAACTCCGCCGCGGAACTACTTGCTTGGCGCGCTGGAGCGCGAGCGTGGGAGGACGTGGCGACCTGGAAGCAAAAATCCTGTGTACTCACCGGCGGAAATCCCGAAGAACTCCCGTGCGAAGGCATCTCCGGCAATCTCTTTTCTTTGCTCGGCGTCCCGGCGCTTTACGGCAGCAACACATTTCCCGCCAGCGAAGACAAATCCGCCGCAGCCCGGTTTACCATTCTCAGCCACGCGCTTTGGAAGCAGCGCTTCGGCGCGGACGAAACCATCGTTGGCCGGGTGATTCGCGTGAACGGTTCGGACGTTGTCGTCGTCGGCGTCATGCCCGCGGGATTTCCTCACCTGTACGCGGCGCCCTACCTGGATGTACCCGATCTGTGGGTTTCCGGCCCCGGCCTGACCCCGCAAAATACCTGGAACGACTACTACGCCGTCGGGCGTCTGCGTCCCGGCAGTTCCCTACAGCAGGCCCAGGAAGAAATGGACAACGCTTCCATTGCCCTCGAGCAGAGAATCCCGGAAGTTAGTGGCTGGCGCGCCCAGCTCTTTCCCCTTCGCGTCCTGATCTCCGGAGACACGCGACTCGCGCTTCTCGTACTTTTCGGCGCGGCCACGTTTGTTCTGCTGATCGCTTGCGTTAACGTTGCCAATCTTCTCCTCTCGCGCGGTGCCGCGCGCGCGGGTGAATTTGCCGTGCGCACTGCATTGGGTGCCGCAAAAGCCCGCTTGGTCCGCCAGGTTCTGGTTGAGAACCTCCTGATTTCATTCTCAGCCGGGGGGCTTGGAATTCTGCTTGCCGTCCTGGGCGCTCGCGGCCTCGCGGCCGTCGCTCCGGCATACCTTCTCCGCTCCGCCCCCGGGCTTGGCGCCGCAGTTAACCCGGGCATCTTGGGCTTTGCGATTCTGATGGCGCTTGCCACTACCCTTCTCTTCGGGCTCGTTCCGGCGATTCACACCGCCTCTCCGCGCCTGGTCGACGCCATGAAGCAAGTGAGCCGCGGTGCTTCTCACAGTGTCCATGCTCGCCGCTTGCGCGCTGTCCTCGTCGTCTCGGAAATCGCCCTCGCGCTCGTCCTTCTTGCCGGCGCCGGCCTGATGACCCGCACGCTCGCGGCCCTCGTGCGCGTGAACTTCGGCTTCGAGCCCGGCCACGTCCTCGCCGTGCGCGTGCCCCTCGTCGGAGTCCGCTACTCGACCTCGAAGGCTCAGTCGGAATTCTGGCGTCGCCTGATTGCCTCCGTCGAAGCCCTTCCTGGCGTCGAATGCGCCAGCGTCTCGCGCGGCCTGCCCGTCGGAGGTTGGGCCGGCCAGTCTTTCGCCACGGCCGAAAACCCTCATCCGCCCGCTGGGCAGGTCCCCGATGCCAACTACATCGTCGTCGGGCCGGACTATTTCCGCGTCCTGCACATTCCCTTGCGGCGCGGCCGAGCGTTCGACGCCCACGACACACAAGCCGCGCCGCACGTCGCCATCGTCAACGAAGAATTGGCGCGTTCGCAATGGCCCGGCCAAGACCCGCTCGGCAAGCGACTACATCCCGTGGAGGATTTCCCGTGGATGACCGTCGTCGGCGTCGCCGCAAATGTTCTGACTCAGGGACCGGAGGGGGGCGCACACCCCGAGCTTTACGTTCCCTTTGAGCAGTATCCCTTCGTCATCGCGCCGCACGACTTCGTTCTGCGCGCCGTGCCCGGTATGGATCCGGCGAATTTCGCCCGCTCCGTCGAGGAGCAGGTTCATCGCATTGACCGGGATCTACCGGTCTCCGATGTCCAGACCCTGGACCAGGCTGTCGCTGCCGAGAGGCGCGATGCGCGCATGGTGATGGCTCTGCTTGCCGGATTTGCCGGGCTCGCGCTCCTACTATCCGCGGTGGGGATTTACAGCGTCCTTTCCTTTTCGGTTGCCCAGCGCACCCGGGAGATTGGCATGCGCATCGCCTTGGGGGCCCAGAACCGCGACATCCTGCGCCTCGTCGTCGGCTCGGGCCTGCGCCTTGCGTTGCTGGGCATTTCGATCGGCGTAGCCGCGGCGCTGGCTTTGACGCGGTTGCTGAGCGACTTTCTCTTCGGCGTGCAACCTGCGGACCCGGTCACGTTCGTCGCCGTCGGAGCTACCCTCGGCGCGTGCTCGCTCCTGGCCTGTTATGTCCCCGCGCACCGCGCTGCGCGCCTCGACCCTCTCGTTGCGCTTCGTTATGAGTAGCCCGCATCTGCCGCCGGACATTTGGCCGTCTGTCATCACGATTTGGGGTCCCGGTCGCTGACCGGGACGCAGGGAGGGTCACGGCGCGATTCGTCCGTGCCTCAATCATCGCAAATGCTCAAGCACGAGCGGCGAGCGCTTTCACTCTTCCCCGATGTCTTCCTTCCAGACCTCGGGATGCTCCACCGTATACTTCGCCAGCATCGCGATGCACTCTTCCGAGTGCAGGTCCACCACGCGCACGCCGTTCTCCACGAGCCAGTCGATCCCGCCGCGGAAATTCACGGACTCACCGACAACGACCGTGCCGATTCCGAATTGCCGCACCAGCCCGCTGCAATACCAGCAGGGAGCCAGCGTCGTCGCCATTACCTTGTCCCGGTAGCTTCTCTGCCGCCCCGCCTTGCGGAACGCGTCCGTCTCCGCGTGGACTGAAGGGTCGCCCTCCTGCACGCGCCGGTTATGCCCGCTCCCGAGCAGCTTTCCGCCGGCGTCAAACAGTGCGGCCCCGATCGGGATTCCCCCTTCGGCCAATCCCCTCTTCGCCTCCTGCACGGCCACCCTCAGCATGTCTGCGTACTGTGCAAGACTTGGGTTCTCCATGCGAATCCTCGTGGCGCCCGAAACCGCCCCCATTCCTGGGCCGTAAATCCCTGCTCCTCTGCTACAATAACAGCAGGAAACACTGCGGCAACAGATAACGGGAGTTCCCTGCGGGCTGCTCGTTCCATCAGCAGCCTTTTTTGTTGGCCGGCGTGCTAGCGAAATGAATCAGAACATCCGCAACATCGCCATCATCGCCCACGTGGACCATGGCAAGACTACGCTGGTGGACGCCATGCTGCGCCAGAGCGGCATTTTCCGCGACAACCAGGAAGTCGTCGAACGCGTGATGGATTCCAACGAACTCGAGCGCGAGCGCGGCATCACGATTCTCGCCAAGAACACGGCGCTCTTTTTCCGCAGCACGAAAATCAACATCGTGGACACGCCCGGACACAGCGACTTCGGCGGCGAAGTCGAGCGCGCCTTGCGCATGGTGGACGGCGTCCTTCTCCTGGTGGATGCCAGCGAAGGCCCGCTCCCGCAGACCCGCTACGTCCTGCAAAAAGCCCTGGCGGCGAAGCTGCCGCCGGTCGTCGTTCTAAACAAGATTGACCGGGCCGACGCGCGCCCCGCCGAGGTCCTCGACGAAATCTACGACCTCTTCATCGATCTGGACGCCACGGAAGAGCAGCTCGATTTCCCTGTGCTGTACGCCAATGCCCGCGCGGGAATCGCTCATCGCGTTCTGGGTGACGCCTCGCGCGACCTCCTTCCGCTTTTCGAGACCATTGTCGAGAAGATTCCCGCGCCCCAGGGCGATCCCGCCGCGGCGCTGCAAATCCAGGTCACCAACCTCGACTACAGCGACTACCTTGGGCGCATCGCCATCGGACGTGTCTTTAACGGCACGCTGCCCCGCGGAGCCGAAGCCGCCATCGCGAAACTCAACGGTTCTGTGCAGTCCGCGCGCATCACGAAACTCTTCACTTTCCGCGGGCTCGAGCGCGACGAAGCCGAAACCGCCGTCGCCGGCGACATCGTGGCGATTGCCGGCGTCGAGGGGATCCAAATCGGCGAGACCGTGACCGAACTCGAGAATCCAGCGCCCCTGGAACCCCTGGCCATCGATGAACCCACGCTAGCCATGGTTTTTACGGTCAACACCGGGCCGCTCTGCGGGCATGAAGGAAGCTACCTCACTTCCCGCGATCTCCGCGCGCGGCTGGAAAAAGAATTGCTGACGAATGTCTCGATTCGCGTGGAAGACACGGATTCGCCGGAATCATTTCGCGTTCTGGGCCGAGGCGAATTGCAGCTCGCAATCCTCATCGAGACCATGCGCCGGGAAGGTTTCGAGCTGATGGTGGGCAAACCAGAAATTGTCGTTCGCTCGGAAAACGGCAGGAAGCTCGAGCCGCTCGAGCTTCTGGTGATTGATTGCCCGGAGAATTTCATCGGCATCATTCTCGAAACGCTCGGCAGCCGGCGCGGGGAAATGTCCCGCATGATCAATCACGGCTCCGGACGGGTGCGCATGGAATTTCGGATCCCTTCGCGCGGCCTCATCGGGTTGCGCAGCCAGTTGCTCACGGACACGCGCGGCACCGCGCTCATCCATTCCATTTTCAACGGATGGACCGACTACGCCGGTGAGATGGCTCTGCGCCCGACGGGTGCTCTCGTCGCCGACCGGGCGGGAGTTTCGACCGCCTTCGCCCTGTGGAATATCCAGGAGCGCGGCGAACTGTTCATTGGTCCCGGCGCAGAGGTTTATGAGGGCATGATCGTCGGCGAAAACACGCGCGAGCAGGACATGGACGTGAACATCACCAAGGAAAAGAAACTGACCAATATGCGCTCCTCGACCGCGGACGAAGCCATCCGCTTGATTCCGCATCACGAGCTGAGCCTCGAGCAGGCCATCGAGTTTATCGCCGACGACGAGTTTGTCGAAATCACGCCGAAATCCATCCGTCTTCGCAAGAAGGTTCTCTCCGCGAGCAAGCGCCCGCGCCGCTGGCAGGAAATCCGCGCCAGCCAGGAAGCCGCCGAGCGGCGCTGATCTCTTCGGTTTTCGCCGCTGCCGGGCCGCGTGCATCCGAAGACCGGCCGGATACCGTCCCCGAGGCGCCGGCGGCCGCCGACCCCGGCCGGATTTTCCAGCCAAAACCAGAAACAAAACCCTCGCGGCATCGTCTATACCGGTGCGGCCAACTATGGCGTCTGACGATATAGTGCCGGACGCCAGAGAGCCCGCTGGGAGAACGCCATGACGCCACCGATTCGCAACGACCAATCCCAAGGGCCGCTGACCACGGCGATGTTCCACGTATTGCTCGCTTTGGCCGGCGAAGACTTGCACGGTTACGCCATCCTCAAGGAGGTGGAAGTGCGCACCGGCGGCGAGGTGAAGCTCAGCACCGGCACGCTCTACGGAATCATCAAGCGGCTCCTGGATGATGGGCTCATCGCCGAACGCCGCGGGCGGCCGGCGGCCAACGACGACGAGCGGCGCCGCTACTACCGGCTGACAACCAAGGGCCACGCCGTGGCGGAGGCCGAGGCGGAGCGCCTGCAGAAGATGGTGGAGTTGGCGCGGTCGCGGAGGTTGCTGAAACGGCTGCGACCGGCGCAGTCGTAGGGCGCTAGAGAATCGGAACCGCCATGGCTGAAACAACGTTCAAGACCACGGGCTTCTACAGGATGCTTCTCAAGCTGTTGCCGGCCGATTTTCGCGGCGACTTCGGCGCGGAGATGGAGCAGACCTTCGAAGAGCAGCACGCCGAAGCATCCAGGCGGGAAGGATTCGGCGGCCTGGTACGGCTGTGGTGGGCAACGATCGTGGGAATCTTTGCCACGGCTCCGCGGGAGCACTGGGGGATGTTCCGCCAAGACGCGATCTTCGCCCTGCGCACGATGCGCAAGAACCTGGGGTTTTCCGTGGCCGCGGTGATCACCCTCGGACTGGGAATCGGCGCGAACACGGCGATTTTCAGCGTCGTCCACGCGGTCCTGCTCAAGCCGCTGCCGTACGCCAACGGCGAACGGATGCTGGTAATGGCGCAGCAGGCGCCCCAGGAAGGCTTTTTCAATCAGCCGTTTTCCGTGAAGGACCTCAACGACTACCGCGCCCAGAGCCGAACACTCGACGCATTGGTGGAATACCACAGCATGGCGTTCGTGCTCCTGGGAGGCAGAGAGCCGCAGCGCGTGCAAACCGGGGTGGTCAGCGCGAATTTCTTCGAAGTGATGGGCGTGAAGCCGTTGCACGGACGGCTGTTCGTCGAGGCAGACGATAACCCGGGCGCGCCGGCGGTCTTGATGCTCAGCTACGCCTATTGGCAGAAGGCTTTCGGCGGCGACGTCACCGTGCTCAACCGGAAGTTCACGATGAACGACCGCGTGCACACCGTCGTCGGGATTCTGCCGCCGCTGCCGCGGTTCCCCGGTGAAGACGCCGTCTACATGCCTACATCGGCGTGTCCGTTCCGCTCGAGCAAACAGACCATCGAGGGGCGCGGCAATCGCATGGTTTCCGTTTATGGACGGCTGCGGCCGGGAGCCACGATGCAGCAAGCGGAAGCGGACCTCGCGGTCATCTCCAAACGCCTGTACAAGGATTATCCCGACGATTACGCGCCGGACTACTCGCTTGCGATCAAGCCGTTGCGCGAGGAATTCTCCCGCGGCGTGCGGACGACGATGCTGGTGCTGCTCGCCGCAGCGGGTTTCGTGCTGCTGATCGCCTGCGCCAACGTCGCCAACTTGAACCTCTCGCGTGCCGTACGGCGCGAGCGCGAGCTGGCGGTGCGCTCGGCGCTGGGCGCGAGCCGCCTGCGAATTTTCCGGCAGTTGCTGACGGAGAGTTTTCTGCTGGCCCTTATCGGAGGCTCCGTCGGTTTGCTGCTGGCATGGAACGGCCTTGGGCTGCTGAAAAGCATCGCGGCGCTGTTCACGCCCCGGGCTGCGGAGATAAGCCTCGACGGAACGGTGCTCCTCGCAGCGCTGGGAGCCGCGGTGCTGGCCAGCATGGTCTCGGGCTCCGCTCCGGCGCTGGGCGCGCACGGCCACATTGCGCAAAGCTTGAAGGAAGGTGGTTCGGCCCAGGCTACCGCAGGAGGCAACCGGCGGAGGTTGCGCAGCACGCTGGTGGTGGCGCAGGTGGCGCTCTCGCTGCTCCTCCTCACCGGCGCGGGCCTGATGCTGCGAACGTTGATGAACCTGCAGCGCGTGGACGCAGGGTTCCGGTCGGACAACGTCCTGACCATGAACATCTACTTGAACTTCACAAAGTACAGCGATCGCGAAAAGCGGGGAGCGTTCTGGAACGCTCTCCTGGAGCACGTCGGGAAACAACCCGGTGTGCGTTCGGCGGGTTTGACGATGCTTGTCCCGTTGGCCAGCGACCCGATGGACATGACCGGGAACTTCATAAAGGAAGGCCAGCCCATCGAGAAGGGCCAGCCGCAACCGGTCGGCGACTTTCGGGTCGTCAGCGAGGATTATTTCAAGACGCTCGAGATTCCGTTGCTCAGAGGCCGTGCCTTCAGCGCCGCGGACCGGGACAAAGCGCCGGCCGTGGCGGTCCTGAGCAAAGCAGCGGCGGAACATCTGTGGGCCGGGGAAGACCCCGTCGGCAAACGCTTCAGCGCGGACAACGGGCGGACCTGGACCACGATTGTGGGCGTGGTGGGAGACGTGAAGCAACTGGGGCTCGACCGGGAAGCGACGGATGAAATGTACGTGCCGCTGCAGCAAACGCCGTTGTTGCAGGCGAGCCTGGTCGTGAAAACCGCGGGGGACCCGGTGGCGCTGGCCGGGGCCGTTATCCGCCAAATCTACGACATCGACCCGAACCAGCCCGCGGCACAGGTGCGATCGCTCGAACAGGTGCGCGCGGACTCGATTGCGGCGCCGCGGCTCACCACCACGCTCCTGGGGATTTTTGCCCTGGTTGCCCTTGGAATCGCGGCTGCGGGAATCAGCGGCGTAATGATTCTCTCCGTGAGCCAGCGCACCCACGAAATCGGTGTGCGCATGGCGATGGGCGCGCGGCCGGGAGAGATTGTGGGAATGGTGATGAGGCAGGGCATGACCCTGGTGCTCCTTGGATCGGCAATGGGCTTGGCCGGAGCATTTGCGCTGACGCGCAGCATGCAGAAACTGCTCTTCCACGTCGGGGCAAGCGATCCGGCGACCTATCTCTCCGTCGCAGGGGTGCTGGCCGCGGCGGCGGTAATGGCCTGTGCAATCCCGGCGCGGCGCGCCGCGCAAGTGGATCCGCTCGTGGCCCTGCGCACGGAGTAATGCGGTGCGTGCTCAGCTTGCCTTGCCGGCAATGCTCGCTGCGACGGTGGCGGCATTCGCGCAGGCGGGGCTGCAAACATCCAAGGTTGCAGCGAAGCAACAGCGCGGACCGAGGGTGGACGTCATTTGCCCCGTCGATCCGATGCCGGTGCGGGCGGGCGCCAAACAGATTTTCGCCTATGAGTTACACATCACGAACTTCGAGGCGAAACCCCTCATGCTGCAGAGGGTGACCGTGTCCGCTGGAGACGCTGCCGGCGATTCTCTGGCCGCTTATTCCGTCAAGGAACTTGCGGACATGCTGAACCCGGTGGGCCTGCACGCTGCCGGCTCGAAGGGAGCTGTGAGCGTCGACCCTGGGGAACGAACCATACTCTTCTTGTGGATTGAGCTGGAGGCGAATCGCGAGCCACCTGGTTACTTGCATCATCGGATTGTCTTCACCGACGCCCGTGTCGGCCAAGCGTCAAAGGGCCCGGTAAACGAAAGTACCCTCGAGGACTTCCCGGTGCCGGTTCGCAAGGAAGTCCCGCCGCGGCTCGGCTTTCCCTTCGTTGCGGGGACCTGGTTCGCCGGAGACGGACCTTCCAACCGGTCGCCGCATCGCCGCGCCGTGGTCGCACTGGAAGGCCACGCCCGCATCGCGCAGCGTTTCGCCATCGATTGGATAAAAATCGGCCCGAATGGAAACTCCTACCACGATGCGCCGACGCGCAATGAGAACTGGTGGGGCTACGGCGAGCCTATCCATGCCGTGGCTGATGGAGAAGTCACGCAAGTCGTGGACGACATCCCCGAAAACACCGCTCGTAAACTCCCGGAAGAAGTCACGCTGCACAATATCGCCGGCAACTGCGTGGTGATGCGCATCGCGCCGCGAACGTTCGTCACCTATGCCCACCTTCAGAAAAGCAGCATCAAGGTTCACCCCGGACAGCAGGTCCGTCAAGGCGACGTAATCGCTCTCCTGGGAAACTCCGGAAATGCGACGGCGCCGCACCTCCACCTGCAAGTGACCGATGGAGATGCGGTCCTGGCGTCGGAAGGGCTGCCCTTTGAATTTGAAGCGTTTCAGTATCTGGGGCCGGGATCGGAATACGAACTGGAACGGCACATTTCGGTTCAGTGGGTGCGCTCAATGCCTGTCGGTGACGCAGTGATTGAAATCCAGACTAATAAATAAACAAGGAGAGGAACATGAAGCGAAGAGACTTGTTGCGACGATCGGCGGTGCTGGGATTGATGACGGCGTTGCCCCTTTCACGCCCCGCCTGGGCCGCGGTGTGGAATAGCGGAAAGGGGGACGAGCCAAATCCGCTGAAGCCGCCGCAAGGAACGAAGCGGATTCCCGTGGCGTTCCTCATTTCCGAAGACGCCGTCGTCATCGATTTCGCCGGGCCGTGGGAAGTGTTCCACCAGAGCGGATTCAGCACATACACGGTCGCCGAAACGCCGAAGAGCATACAGGCCATGGGAGGAATGAGGATCATTCCGAATTACACTTTCGCTGCGGCTCCCATGCCCAAGGTCCTGGTGATTCCAGCGCAGAATGGAAGCAGCCGGGCCATGCTGGACTGGATTCGAAGAGTAAGCCAGAAAACCGATGTAACGATGTCTGTTTGCACGGGCGCGCTCATCCTTGCGGCGACGGGACTGCTGAACGGCAAGCCCGCGACGACGCACCACGCTTCGTTCAAAGAGATGGCCATGAGTTTCCCCGAAATCCAGGTGAAGCGCGGAGCGCGCTTCGTGGAAGCCGGCAACCTGGCGACTTCGGGCGGACTTTCTTCCGGCATTGACCTGGCGCTGCGCGTGGTGGAGCGCTACTACGGCCGGGAGAAAGCGGAAAAGGTCGCCTACGAAATGGAGTACCAAGGACAGGGCTGGAAAGATCCCAATTCCAACCAGGTGTACGCCAAGGCGCGTGTCTCGACCGCGGACCACCCGCTGTGCCCGGTGTGCGAAATGGACGCGGATCCCAGCTCGCCGACCTCCGTGTACAAGGGAAAGACCTACTACTTCTGCATGCCGCCGCACAAGGAAGCGTTCGACAAATCTCCGGAGAAATACCTGGATTCGAAATAAGCGTTAAATGAGCGCCCGCGCAGCTAGTTACATTGCGCCGGGCCCTGGCGAATGGCGGTCACGCCCTCGACCACCCACTTGTCGCCTTGCGGGACTCCTTTGGAGGGATAGAACGCGCTCTGGCCGGAGACGGAAACACAGCGCATGCCGGCCTGTCCGGCGACCGTTTCGATGTTCCATTTTCCGCGATCCTGCCAGCTGCTGGCCTGATCGTTGTCGAGCATGGTGCGGTGGTGGCTCTCGCCGACCAGGGTGTAATTGCCCGACCGGCAGAACTGCACGCGCAGGAAATAATACGTGCCGTAGAGCGCGCCTCCTTCGCGGTAAGTGATGAGCACGTTCTGGCCGCTGAAGAAAGCGCGCACGGCTTTGACCCGCGCGTCTTCTTCGGGCAGCGCGGAGCAGCCGCACAGAACCGCAATCGCCAGCAGGGCCGAAATACGCCGGAGAACCCTGGCTTTCATGGCGTGGCGCCTCCCGCACGAAGGGGCCGCAAGTGGGGAACAATCTGGCGGCTACCTTAGCACAACTGGGCCTCCCGCGGGGCGAGCCGAGGGGCGCGGGCAACGTACGATAACTGCGACCACGGGTTGCTTGAGCTGCTGCGCCGCCACTGAATAGTCCTCCATCAGCGGCACAGACGCCCGGTTACTGCGAGGCGGGCTTGGCCTTGGCCAGAAGGTCGCGGACCGGTTCCGGCGGCGCAAAAACGGCGCGATCAACGTCGTTGAAAGTTACGGAGGCGAAGGTCAGAACAAACCGAACCGCCCACCTGCCGTCTTTTCCCTGCGCCTTCACAACCTGCTTCATGGGAACGAGAACGCCGTCGGTTTTCTTGTAATCCGAGAAGATCTCGTGGGTGGGGCCGAGGTCCGACGCGAATTCGTAGCCGGCCAGCAAACCGGTTTCCCGGTCGTAGAAGTGGTCGTTCGATTTTCCCCAGTTGTTGATGCCGTGCAAGCGATAACACGGGCGCCCTTCAAAGTCCTCCACACCTGCGGTCTCCATGGACTTGAACCAGGAAAGCTCGGTAAGGGGATAGTAGAAATCGGCGTCGCGTTTCATGGACTCACGCTCGTCTCCCGTAAAGACCTTCGGCCCTGAGCGGGCATCAAAGCTCCAGGCGTTTTCGCCGTCAAACCCGTTCAAGACCTCAACGCCGTTTGGCAGGGAGATTTTCTCGACGCGAAGGTACGGAGCGCTCGCGAAGTAAACAAGAGACAGATTCACAACGGTATCTCCGCGAATCTCCATGGTTCCGCGAGTCGTGCTCGAGGTGTGGCGGCGAAGCGCGTCACGGCCTCCCAGGGCTTCGTCATAGCGCTCCACGATCTCCTTCGCGCTCGGCAGCGCCGCGTCGCTCCGCACAAACCCGAACCAGCCAACACACAGACCGAGTAGCGGCGTAAGACAAAGAAAACGGCGGGAGGCTCCCATGGTTCTTCTCCGAAAGACGATTGCTTGCTTTGAAAGGATGCCGCTCGGGACCGGGGCGCGCGATGCGGCTCTCGCTGCTCTAGACGGCCTGGCCAAGCGGTTGTTTCAGCCGGTTGCCCGGGCTGGAAACAGGCTCGTTCCTGACGCAAAGCCGGTCACGCGCACTCTGCGCGGCCGGCCGCGCATCACTTCGGCGCCGACTTTTCCAGCAACTCCTGAAGATATTGCTTCCACAGCACGGCCCAGGTGTGCGACCCGTGGCCATGAGTGTTCTCGCTCAGGGGAATGAGCACGAATTTCCCGTTCTTGATGCGCTTTACCTCCTGTTGCGCGATGCCCAGCTCCGGCGGGTTGATGAAGTCGTCGGCGGAATTGACCCACATTACGGGAGCTTTGATCTTTTCTAGATCGGGCGACGGGTCGTAGTTGCGCGAAGCGTCCACGGCGTAGAGAAAGTCGTTGGCGTCGAAGCCTCCGGCGCGGGCCTTGAAGAAGTCTTCCAGGGACTTGTCGGCGGCGTCGCGCGTCGCAAGCGTTTTCTGCATGGGAAGGGGCGCGCTCCCGGCGATCAGAAGGAAATCCAGCGCCACGACCATGGCCCCGTGGGGTTGCTGAGTGTAATCGCCGCCTTTCCATTCCGGATCGTTGCGGATGCCGTCGATGACCATCTTGCGCCAGATGCGGTTGCGCCCGGCAATCTGCACGGGAAGGCAAGCCAGGGGCATCAAGGCGTCCATGAAGTCGGGATAGGTCTCGCTCCAGACAAAGGAGTGCATGCAGCCCATGGATGTCCCGATGATCAGGCGCAGGTGATTGACGCCAAGCCCTTCGGTCAGAAGCCGGTACTGCGCGGCGACCATGTCGTCGTACTCGTAGCGCGGGAATCTGGCGTGCAAGCCGTCGCTGGGCTTGGAAGAACCGCCGTGGCCTATGCCGTCGGGGAAGATGAGGAAGTACTTTGAGCGGTCGAGAAGCTGCCCCGGGAGCGTTAGTTCGTTCTGCCACTGTGGCGCAAGGAATTGCCGGCCGGAGCCCGTCGTGCCGTGGAGCACCAGGACGGCGTTGGTCACGCGGCCGCGGGCGTCGCGCACCG
>Ga0187766_10001306_pt1 | contig 14621 bp, 13 predicted proteins | sample 0216_QUI02_MP05__4_FD_132971 | JGI IMG/M metagenome (GOLD analysis project Ga0187766, IMG submission 132971) | Tropical peat soil microbial communities from peatlands in Department of Meta, Colombia - 0216_QUI02_MP05_20_MG | ecosystem: Environmental > Terrestrial > Soil > Wetlands > Peat ... | reverse complement strand
GTAACAGATGGCGGGGTGGCTCGCAACTCGGACACGCAAATGTCAACATTCGGTAGAGCCCGCTCGCAAGCCGGGCAATTGGATCGCGCGGCGACGATGCGGGCCGTGCAGCGGCCCGAGGAGCCGGGCCATCAATCGGAGCAGGCGGGACATGCGCGCACAGGGGCATCAGCTTTTCGTCGACGAGCTGCAGCGATTCGTTGCCGAAGCCGCTGATCCGCGGGTGACGGCGATCGCTTATCGGGTCGCCGCGCCGCTGCGCGTAGCTGTATCTGGACGTCGCGGGGTAGGCCGCAGCACCGTCGCACGCGCCCTGGCCGGTGCGGGTCTCGAAGTGACATCGCAGCCCGACACCGCCGACGTGGACGTGTACGTCATCGCGGAGGTGGTCAAACCCGAGGACCGGGACGCCATCGCCGCCGCGCGGCACCCGGTGTTGGCGGTGCTGAACAAGGCGGATTTGACCGGTTTCGGGCCTGACGGGTCGGTCGCGGCGGCGCGGAACAGGTGCACACTTCTTTCGGCTGTCGCCGGAGTGCCGATGGAGCCGATGGTCGGGTTGCTCGCCGTCGCCGTAGTCGACGGTCTGCTGGATGACGCCCTGTGCGACGCGCTGCAAGTGCTCGCCCATCGCCTCGACCCAGATTCGCCGGACGCCATTGTAGCTGCCCGACACGCGGTGCGGACTGAGATTTGGTTGCGCCTGCTGGACACCCTCGACGTGTTCGGTATCGCGCTGGCAATCGCCGCGGTCCGGCAGGGCAGGCCCGCTCGGGAAGTCCGTGCGCTATTGCGCCGCGTCAGCTGTGTCGACGCTGTCGCCGAGCGGATCACCGCCATCGGCGCCGAGGTGCAGTACCAGCGCGTGCTCGACGCCATCGCCGAACTGGAGGCTCTGGGCGTCACCGACGGGGGGATCAGCGAGTTTCTGTCCTGCGACGACACCGTGATCGCCCGGATGGCCGCGGCGGCGGACGTGGTCGAGGCGGCTGGCCTGAAAGTCGGCCGGTGCGATGATCCGGCCACGCACTTGCCACGCGCGGTGCGCTGGCAGCGTTACAGCCGTGGGCCGGTGAGCGCTGTGCAGCGGGCCTGCAGCACGGATATCACCAGGGGATCGCTCCGGCTCTGGTCGCAGGCCGGCGGATCACCTCGGCCCGGCTCAACGGCGTTGAGATTCGGGGAGTCACCGTGATCGACGCGACCCGCGATGAGCCGGTCGCCGAGGTGGACGCGCTCGTCGCCGGAATCGGGCCCCAGCTGAGTTCTCCCGCCGTCCACCGTCGAGACGTAGTCCTCGTGACGGGCCCGTGGCTGGCCGGGGTCAGCGGCGTGGTCGCGGCGCTACGTGAACGGCTGCCCCAGCATGCCTTCGTCGAGTCGGATGCCCTCGCGCCCGGTGATGCGCCGGTGGCAGTGGTGTTCGTCGTCTCGGCGGCGGCCACCCTGACCGGATCCGACTGTGCCCTGCTCGACGTCGCCGCCGCCGACACCGACGTGGTGATAGGCGTGGTGTCCAAGATCGACGTGCACCGCAAGTGGCGCGACGTGCTGGCCGCCGACCGCGCCACGCTTACGACACACGCGCCGCGCTACCGTCAGGTGCCCTGGGTCGGGGTGGCCGCCGCGCCCGACCTCGGCGAGCCGCGCGTCGACGATCTGGTCACCGCCGTCCAAGAACAGCTCGCCGACCCGGATGTTGCACGGCGAAACAGATTGCGGGCGTGGGAATCCCGACTGCAGACAGTCGCAGGGAGGTACGACCGTGACGCTGATGGCGCCGGTCGGTGCGCACGGATCGAAGCACTGCGCGAACAACGCAGCACCATCCCGCGGCAACGGCGGCTGTCGAAATCCGAGCGCACAATCGCACTGCGCAGCCAGATCCAGCAGGCGCGGGTCCAGCTGTCCTACTTCGCACGCAAGCGCTGCGCCTCGGTGCGCGGCGAACTGCAGGAGGACACGACGAACCTCACCCGGCGGAAACTGCCGGAGTTCGAGACCTACGCCCGCGGCCGGCTCGAGGAGGTGGTCGCCGAGGTGAACGAAGGCATCACCGCGCACCTGGCCGATGTCGCACAGGTGCTGGGGCTGGCGGTGGACGTGCCGGCTCGGCAGGAACTGCCGCAGCTCGATATAGCGGGTCCACCGGTGAAATCCCGGCGGCTGGAGACCCGGCTGATGATGCTGTTGGGCGCCGGCTTCGGCCTCGGTGTCGCGCTGACGCTGGGCCGGCTGTTGGTCAATCTGGCGCCAGGGCTGACCGCCGCCGGGATCGTCGCATGTGTGGTGATCGGACTGGCGGTCACGGTGTGGGTGGTGGGCATCCGCGGGTTGCTGCATGACCGTGCCGTACTGGACCGCTGGGTGGGCGAGGCAACCGCGTCGCTGCGCTCGGCGGTAGAGCAGCTGGTCGCCACCCGTGTGCTGGCCGCCGGCTCGGCATTGAGCGCTGCGCTCGGCGAACAGGATGAGGCCGACAACACACAGGCGGCCCGGCGGGTCAGCGCGATCGACGCCGAACTGCGCGAACACGCAATAGCCGCGGCCCGGGCCGCGGCTTTGCGTGACCGGGAGATGCCGACACTGCAGGCCGCGCTCGACGCGGTGCGTGCCGAGCTGGGTGAACCGGAAAATAACTAAAACTGACGGCGGGGTCGCGGATGGATGCTGAAAACGGCGAAAGCGATCGAATCGGACTCGACGAGGACGAATGATAACGGTTCTGAATCGTTCCTGTGAGTGAGCCAATATCCGCCCGACCCATCCTGGATAAGTCACCCGCGATAGCCTGTAATAAATGCCACCCGTGACAGTCGTGTGGGCGAATGCATGCGCAACGATGTGAAGCCGACACCCGCGATGAAACTGAGCAGGAGAGTTCGATGACGTCAGCAACCATTCCCGGTCTGGATTCCGCGCCGACAAATCACCAGGGGCTGCTGTCCTGGGTGGAGGAGGTGGCCGAGCTCACGCAGCCTGACCGGGTGGTCTTCGCGGACGGCTCCGACGAAGAGTGGCATCGACTCTGCGTGCACCTGGTCGACGCCGGCACGTTCACGCGGCTCCACTACGAGAAGCATCCCAGCTCATACCTTGCGCTCTCCGATCCGTCCGACGTCGCGCGGGTGGAGTCCCGCACGTTCATCTGCTCAGAGCGGGAGATCGACGCCGGACCCACCAACAACTGGATGGACCCTGCCGAGATGCGGTCCATCATGACGGACCTGTACCGCGACTGCATGCGCGGTCGCACCATGTGGGTGGTGCCTTTCTGCATGGGCCCGCTCGGCGCCGACGATCCGAAGCTGGGGGTGGAGATCACCGACTCCGAATACGTCGTCGTCTCGATGAAGGTGATGACCCGGATGGGCACCGCGGCCCTGGAGAAGCTCGGTGACAACGGCTTTTTCGTCAAGGCGTTGCACTCGGTCGGAGCCCCGCTGGAGCGCGGCCAAAAAGACGTTCCGTGGCCGTGCAACGACACCAAATACATCACGCACTTCCCGGAAACCCGGGAGATCTGGAGTTACGGCTCGGGCTACGGTGGCAACGCGCTGCTGGGCAAGAAGTGCTATTCGCTGCGCATCGCCTCGGTGATGGCCCGCGACGAGGGCTGGCTGGCCGAGCACATGCTGATCCTCAAGCTGATCTCCCCGGAGAACAAGGCGTATTACATCGCGGCGGCGTTCCCGTCGGCGTGCGGCAAGACCAACCTGGCGATGATCCAGCCGACCATCCCGGGCTGGCGCGCCGAAACGCTCGGCGACGACATCGCCTGGATGCGGTTCGGCAAGGACGGCCGGCTGTACGCGGTCAACCCGGAGTCCGGCTTCTTCGGGGTGGCGCCGGGCACCAACTGGGAGTCCAATCCCAACGCCATGCGCACCATCGCCGCCGGCAACACCGTCTTCACCAACGTCGCGGTCACCGACCACCGCCACGTGTGGTGGGAAGGCCTGGAAGGGTCCCCGCAGCACCTGACCGACTGGCGGGGCAACGACTGGTACTTCCGCGAGACGGAAACCATGGCCGCGCACCCGAACTCGCGCTACTGCACGCCAATGTCGCAGTGCCCGATCCTGGCCCCGGAGTGGGACGACCCGCAGGGGGTGCCGATCTCGGCGATCCTGTTCGGCGGCCGCCGCAGGACCACGGTGCCGCTGGTGACCCAGGCGCGCGACTGGCAACACGGCGTGTTCATCGGCGCCACGCTGGGCAGCGAGCAGACCGCGGCGGCCGAGGGCAAGGTCGGCACGGTGCGGCGCGACCCGATGGCCATGCTGCCGTTCATGGGCTACCACGTCGGCGACTACATCCAGCACTGGATCGACGTCGGCAAGAACTCCGAGGAGTCCAAGCTGCCGAAGGTGTTCTTCGTCAACTGGTTCCGCCGCGATGAGGAGGGCCGCTATTTATGGCCCGGCTTCGGCGAGAACAGCCGGGTGCTGAAGTGGATCGTCGATCGCATCGAGCAGACGGCCGGCGGGCGCTCCACCCCGATCGGCATCGTGCCCGCCGTCGATGATCTGAACTTGGAGGGGCTCGATGTCGACCCCGCCTATGTCGCCGGGGCGCTGGCGGTCAAGCCCGCCGAGTGGCGCAAGGAACTGCCGCTGATCGAGGAATGGTTCGAGTTCGTCGGCGAGAAGCTGCCCACCGGCATACGAGACGAGTTCGACGCGCTCAAGCAGCGGCTGGCCGAATAGCGCGAGCAGACGCAGAATCGCATGTCACGCAGCGCATTCATGCGATTATGTGTCTGCTGGGCAGCCAGCTAGCCACGAATCACGTCTCGCCGCAATGATTTAGGCAGATAGACCGCACCCGGCCCGGCGACCGCTGCGGAATCAGCAGGATTGGAAATAGCGCACCGCTTCAGCGACAAGCAGCCGCAGCCGATGCAGGAGTCCAGGTTGTCGCGAAGCGCCATCAGTCCAGCGATTTGGTCATCGATGCGCGCCCGCCAGGACTTGGACAGCCGGGCCCAGTCGGTACGGGTCGGGGTACGGCCGTCCGGCAGCTGCGCCAGCGCGGCGGCGACCTCGTCCAGGCTCAATCCGACATTACGGGCAGCGCGGATGAATGCGAGTCGCCGCAGCATTTTTCGTTCGAATCGGCGCTGCCCGCCAGCCGTCCGAGACGCTGTGATCAGGCCTTCCTTCTCGTAGAACCGGATCGCAGAAGCGGCGAAGCCGCTGCGATTCGCGATCTCACTGACGGTAAGCAGATCCCCGCTGTCCATGTGACCTACCTCACTCGCGCTGGGCATTGACTTAAAGTTAACTTCAACTATCAGTATGCCGGTATGACCCAATACGACAACACCTCACCCGTCGCGATCGTCACCGGAGCGTCACGCGGATTCGGCCGGGCGGTGACTGCCGCTTTGCTCACCCGCGGTTGGACGGTCGTCGGCGATGCGCGCCGTGTCCACGAACTGGAAAGCAGCGCCCGGGCGCTGAACTCGACGCAGCTGATCGCGCTCCCCGGAGACGTCACCGACGCATCGCATCGCTCGGCATTGGTCGGCGCCGCAATCGAAGCCGGGCCGCTTCGCCTGTTGGTGAACAACGCCAGCCGGCTTGGCCCCAGTCCACAGCCCACCCTCGCCGCCTACCCGGCCAGCGACCTGTCGGCCGTCTACAACACGAATATCTTTGCCCCGCTTGCTCTAATCCAGGCGGCGCTGCCAGCGCTCACCGCCAACGCGGGAGTGATCGTCAACCTCACCTCCGACGCGGCGGTCGAGCCGTATCCGGGCTGGGGTGGCTACGGCTCGTCGAAAGCCGCGCTCGATCAGCTCTCGGCCGTCCTGGCTGCCGAGATCCCCGCCGTGGCGGTCTATGCCTTCGACCCGGGGGACATGCGCACCGAGATGCATCAGGCGGCATTCCCCGGCGAAGACGTCTCCGACCGGGCTGAGCCGGAGTCCGTCGTGCCGGCGTTGCTGCGGCTGCTCGACACCCGGCCCGCCTCCGGTCGCTACCGGGCCGCCGACCTGGCGGTGGCCGGGGGACGTCGATGACCCTCGCCAGCCCGCACCCGCACTTCCACCGGTCCCCAACCTCCGACGCCACCGAGCCGCCGGAAGCGCATGGCGTCGCCCGTGACGCGGTCAAGCTGCTCGTAGCCCAGCCCAGCGGGGTCAGCCACACCCGATTCGCCAACCTGGGCGACTATCTGTGCCCCGGCGATCTGCTGGTGGTGAACAACTCCGCCACCCTGCCCGCCGCGGTGGGCGGCCGCCGCGCCGGGCATCCGATCGCCGTGCACTTCTCCCTGGGAAGCTCGGAAAACGTCTGGGTCGTCGAACTCCGCCCGGTCGGGAACGGAAACGGATACCTGCCCGACATCACGCCGGGCGAACGCATCGAGCTGCCTGCCGGTGGCGCGCTGGCCGTCAGGTCGTCATACCCCGAGCCAGGGGTCGACGGCGGACGGTTGTGGACCGCGCACGTCGCGGTCGAAGGCGACGTCGCGGCCTACCTGGCCCGGCACGGCCGGCCGATCCGGTACTCCTACGTGCCGCGGCAGTGGTCGCTCAGCTACTACCAAACCGTATTCGCCCGGCACCCTGGCAGTGCTGAGATGCCAAGCGCGGCCAGGCCTTTCAGCACGGAGCTGGTTACCGCCTTGGTGGCCGCAGGTGTTGTGATCGCGCCCATCACGCTGCACGTGGGAGTGTCCTCGGCGGAGCCAGGGGAGCCGCCGGTGCCCGAGCCATTCGACGTGCCGCCGGCCACCGCGGCGATGGTGAACCTGGCGCATGCGACCGGCGGCCGGGTGATCGCGGTTGGGACGACGGCGACCCGCGCTCTGGAGTCGGCCGCAAACACCAACGGCGTGGTGCGGCCGGCGAACGACTGGACGGATCTGGTACTCGGCCCGCAGCGCCCGGCTCGGGTGGTCGACGGCCTGATCACCGGATGGCACGATGTCGGTGCCTCGCACCTGTTGCTGCTGGAGGCCGTCGCGGGCCCGGACCTGGTCGCCTTGGCGTACCGGGAAGCCGTCGAACACGGCTATCTCTGGCATGAATTCGGCGACAGCGCCCTGTTGCTGCCCACACGAACGGCTGGCTGACCTCGCGGCCGCCTCGCGGTTATGTGCCCGCGCGGCACCGGTCGGGGGTGCGCATCGTACAGTCGGCGCATGCGGATTCGCGAACACCTCGGCGCCAACAAGCCCGCTGTCATCTTGCACCCGTCCGGCACGATCATCACCTTCGAGGACCTGGAGGCCCGCGCCAACCGGCTGGCACATCGGTTCCGCCGGGCCGGATTGCGCGAGGGGGACACCGTCGCGATCCTGATGGAAAACAACGAGCACATCCACGCGATCATGTGGGCAGCGCGACGCAGCGGTCTGTACTACGTGCCGATCAACACGCACCTGACCGCGCCCGAAGCCGCCTACATCATCGACAACAGCAGCGCCGCGGCGATCATCGGCTCAGCCGCGCTACGCAAGACTTGCGAGAACCTGGCCGAGCATCTGCCGGGCGGGTTGCCGGGCCTGCTGATGATCGCCGACGACGATCTGGACGGTTGGGAGCGCTACCCGGAATGCGTTGCGGACCAGCCTGATACCCCGATCGACGACGAGTGCGAAGGCGATCTGCTGCAGTACTCGTCGGGCACTACGGGCCAGCCGAAGGGGATCAAGCGCGAATTGCCGCACGTCTCGCCCGCCGAGGCGCCCAGCATCATGGCGGCGGTGTTCGGGTTCTGGATGGACGGCGACTCGGTCTATCTCAGCCCGGCGCCGCTCTATCACACCGCGCCATCGGTTTGGTCGATGAGCGCGCAGGCTGAGGGCATCACAACCGTCGTCATGGAGAAGTTCGACCCCGCGGGGGCGCTGGACGCCATCCAGCGCTACCGGGTCACGCACGGTCAGTTCGTACCGGCCATGTTCACCCGGATGCTGAAACTGCCGAATTCCGTTCGCAATTCGTACGATGTGTCCAGCCTCAAGCGGGTTATCCACGCGGCCGCGCCGTGCCCGGTGGACGTCAAGAAGCAGATGATCGACTGGTGGGGGCCGATCGTCGACGAGTATTACGCGTCATCGGAGGCGATCGGGTCGACCTGGATCACCGCGGAAGACTGGCTGGCGCATCCGGGTTCGGTCGGCAAGCCGATGCTGGGTACGGCGCACATCCTCGACGAAGACGGTGATGAGCTGCCGCCGGGACAAGCCGGCGAAATCTACTTCGAGGGCGGGTATGCCTTCGAGTACCTCAACGATCCGGCGAAAACCGCGGCGTCCCGCGACAAGCACGGCTGGGTAACTGTTGGCGACGTCGGTTATGTCGACGACGAGGGCTATCTGTTTTTGACCGACCGGCGTCACCACATGATCATCTCCGGCGGGGTCAACATCTATCCGCAAGAAACCGAGAACATGCTGGTCAGGCATCCGAAGGTGCTCGACGCGGCGGTGTTCGGCATCCCGGATGACGAGATGGGTCAAAGTGTGAAGGCGGTGGCGCAGACCGTCGACCCGGGCGATGCCACCGATCAGTTCGCTGACGAGCTGCTGGCGTGGCTGCGGGAGCGCCTGTCGCACTACAAGTGCCCGCGGTCGATCTCGTTCGAGGCGCAATTACCGCGCACCGATAGCGGGAAACTGTACAAGGGCGAACTGATAAAGAAGTATTCGGTGTGACGTTCCGCATCGTCGATCTGTCGGAGCCCACGCCCGACGCCGACGTCTCGCCGTTGTCCGTTCCGGTTCTGGCCGTCGGCTCACTCACCGGTGCGTCCGAATCCTGGTTGCAGCACGCGACTTTCACCCTCACCGAGGACGACACCGATGACCGTCGCGTGGTCACCGTCCCGTCGATCGGCGCCGCGGTCGCCGAACTCGCCGCGCGGGTGAATCGCTGGCCGCTGGCCGCAGCGGTGTGCGACGACGTGCTGCGCACGATCGACCCCAACGGACCAGCGCTGGCCGGAGTGGTGACCGAGTCGCTGGCCTATTCGACCCTGCAGGCCGGGCCGGAGTTCGCCCGCTGGCTTGCCGAACGCGGACCCGCCGCGATGCCTGACATCCCCGACCCGGTGCTGGTCGAGCGCGACGGCAATACGCTGCGCATCACGTTCGACCGGCCGGAACGCCACAATGCGTTCTCCACCGATGCGCGGGCCGCGCTGCTGGAGGCGCTGACCGTCGCGCAGCTGGACCCGTCGATCGATGAACTGGTGCTAAGTGGCAATGGACGGTCGTTCTGCAGTGGCGGCGACCTCGACGAATTCGGCACTTTCACCGACCCGGCGAGCGCGCACCTGGCCCGTACCCGCCACAGCCCCGCCCTGGCGCTCGACGCGCTGACCGTGCGGCTCGGCGAGCGTTGCCGCGCTGAGGTGCACGGCCAGGTGCTGGGCAGTGGATTGGAGATGGCGGCGTTCTGCGGACGGGTGGTGTGCCGGCCCGACGCCGTCCTGGGGCTGCCCGAGCTGAGTCTGGGCCTCATCCCCGGTGCCGGCGGCACTGTCAGTGTGACGCGGCGGATAGGACGCTGGCGCACGGCTTACCTTGTGCTGTGCGGGCGAGCCATCGACGGCGCTACCGCACTGGCCTGGGGGCTGGTAGACGAGATCGGTTGACTGCTAACGCGTTTCGCGCCGAACTGCGTGTCGGCGACGTCACCCCCGAAGGGTCTCCCGTAAGGGAGACGTTCACGGCGGTGCGCCATGCTCATCGCCCCGGTGGCGACGGGCCTGGTTTCGTCACAACCCGCAACGGCCCGTTAGGATGCGCTACCGTCGAGTCGGGGTGGGCTTAATGCTTCGATCTGGCGAGCGATTTCGACGGCGTGATCGCCAAGCCGTTCAAGCAAACGGGCGATCAAACCCATTTCCAGCACAATCGGTGTCCGGAGATCGGCTGAAGCCAGCTCGGCGCTGAGGCTGGCATGAAGCTCGTCAAGTTTGTCGTCATCGGCCTCGGTGTCGTCGGCGATCTCGGCAGAGCCGCTCAAATACACCGCACCCACCTGCCGCCACATTTCCGTAGCGGCATCGATCAGTTCGCTGATCAGGCAACGCACCCGGTCGGGAAGCTCGCCGGCCAGGCCGGTGAGGCCCCTTCGGGCCAGTTGTGCAGCCTGCTGATGGGCGCTGACCAACTCCGGCAGGATCCGAAACACCGTCAGCAGAAACCTCAGCTCCCCGGCGACCGGGGCCTGGCGAGCGAACTGGTTTATCACCAGTTGCTCGACCTGCTCGTAGGAGTCCTCGATTACGCCGTCGTTGGCTTCCACCGCGTCAGCGGCGTTCGCATCAGCATGCAGAAATGCCGCACCCGCGTTGAGTATGTCTTGTTCAACCAGCGAGATCATCTGCCGGACCGCCGCGTCGATGTCGTGGAGGCGTTGGTGATACTGCACCCGCAATTCGGTCACGGAATGCACCGTATCGCCTTGGGCCTGTACGCGCGAACAACCTTGACCGATCGTCGCAACCGTTGGGTCCCGTACTTCTCCTGTTCGCCGGATAGTCACGTATCATCCAACGTCGGTTCGGTGATCCCGTTAGCAACCGACCTGCGGTGCCCGGAAAATGATTGTGGCCAACGCGGCGATCCCACTGCGCGCCAAATGCAGCCCATCCTCTAAAGACGGCAGTTCGACTTCTCGGGGTAAGCCACCGAGGTCCTGTGCGGCTGCCAGCGCAACCGCAATGAGCCGATAGCCAGCTGGCGGGTGGGGACCGTGCCCGCGGCTGGGCCGGTGTGTGGGCGTTGCACGATAACACGTTCATCAACAACCTGATTTGGGCGCTGTCACCCCACTAGCCGAGCCGGCTGAAAAGAAATCGGGCTGACGGTTGACTGTGGTTAGCGGTGGGCCAGGACAACCGGGCCCCTGGTGAGGGCAGTCCGCCGCCTTCGAGCCCGGTTTTCTCACCTGTACCGGCTGGCAAATTCTCGTTGGTAACTGCAGGTCCTCCGGTTAGCTGTCGAGCACGCCGTGCTCGCGAAAGAACCGCACCATCGCGTCGATCATCCGAGGACCGTCGAGCAGCAGCGGGCTGTTGTGGTCCGCCCCCGGCACCAGCACGAACCGCTTTGGCCCACTGGCCGAGTCGTAGAGCCGTCGGCTGAGTTCGGCAGGCACCAGGGTGTCGCGGTCGCCGGCGATCACCAGCAGCGGCGCAGCCAGCCGCGCGATTCGGCTGATCGACGGATACCGGTCGGCCAGCAGTGCCGCGACCGGCAGCCACGGGTAATGCAACCGGCCGACGTCGGTCAGCGACGTGAACGGCGAGCGTAGCACCAGCGCAGCCGGCGCCCACTCGAGCGCGAGCCGAACCACCACCGCCGCGCCCAACGACTCACCGAAGTAGGCGATCCGGCCCGAATCGACCTCAGGGCGAGCGGCCAAGAATGCCCGCGCGGTTCGAGCATCGGCGGCTAAGCCGTCCTCCGACGGGCGGCCGGGGTTGCCGCCGTAGCCGCGATAGTCGAACAGCAGCACCGACAGGCCCGCTCTGGATAGGGCGGCGGCCAGCGGTGCGCGCATCATGCGGTCGCCAGCGTTGCCGTTGCAGATCAACACCGCCGGCCCGCGGTATGGGGCGGGTAAGAACCATGCTCCCAGCCGGATCCCGTCGTCGGTCGCCAGCACGACGTCCTCGCCGCCGGGCAGCACGGCGGCGACAGTGGGCACCGGGCCCGGCGACGGGAAATAGATCAACCGCCGTTGTAATGACGCCAGCGGTGGGACATCGATCATGAAGCGGCGCACTCGCGAACTATCGCAGATTCGCTCGCGAGTCCGTCGTGGCGCTGGACGCCGGCAGCTTTCATCACCGCGGCCGGCAGCACCAGGCCCAGCGCTTCCAGCTGAGCCAAGAGCGCCAACTTTTGCTGGGTCGTCAGCGCGTGCAGCGGCAGCGCGGCGATGCGGTTGAGCAGCGCATCAAGGTCGTCGATCGCTGCCAGGGCCTTCTTCGCTTCATTCGAGATCATGCGCCAACGCTATCCTCGGGCACCGACATCGATGACCTCGCCGCGCACCGTCTGGCGGTTCAGACGGGGTCCCGCCGAGTGGCCAGTTGATGCACGCTGATCGCGATGAACTGTGCCCTAACTGGACCACTCGCCGGCAAGGCACCTAAATCCCGCCGCGGGTGACCAGCTGCCCGGCTATCACATTGCGCTGGATCTCGTTGGTGCCCTCGCCGACGAGCATCAGCGGCGCGTCGCGGAAGTAGCGCTCGACGTCGTATTCGGTGGAGTAGCCATACCCGCCGTGGATGCGCACGGCGTTGAGCGCGATCTCCATGGCCACTTCGGAGGCGAACAGCTTGGCCATCCCGGCCTCCATATCGCAGCGCTCGCCGCTGTCGTAGCGCTCGGCGGCATAGCGGGTGAGCTGACGCGCGGCGGTGAGCTTGGTCGCCATGTCGGCCAGGTAATTGCCGACGGCCTGATGCTTCCAGATCGGCTGGCCGAAGCTTTCCCGCTGCTGGGCATAGGCCAGCGCGTCCTCCAGCGCGGCGGTCGCCACCCCCAGGGCGCGCGCCGCCACCTGGATGCGGCCGGTCTCCAGGCCCTTCATCATCTGCGCGAAACCCCGACCGGGCACCCCGCCCAGGATCGCGGACGCCGGGACCTGCAAACCGTCGAACGACAGCTCGCAGGCCTCCACGCCCTTGTAGCCCAGCTTGGGCAGATCCCGCGACACCGTCAGTCCCGGCCCGGGCTGCACCAGCAGTACCGAGATGCCCGTATGACGCGGTGTGGCGGTCGGGTCGGTCATGCACAGCAACGCGATCAGCCCGGAGTGGCGCGCGTTGCTGATCCAGGTCTTGGACCCGTTGATCACCAGCTGGTTCCCGTCGGGCAGAGCCGTCGTCGACATGTTCTGCAGGTCCGAGCCGCCGCCGGGCTCGGTCAGCGCCATGGTGGCCCGCAGTTCGCCGGTCGCCATCCGCGGCAGATACGTCCGCTTCTGCTCCTCGGTGCCGAACAGCGTCAGCAGCTTGGCGACGACGGTGTGCCCGCCCATCGCGCCGGCCAGGCTCATCCAGCCCCGTGCCAGCTCCTGGGTGACCAGCACATAACAGGGCATCGACACCGGTGACCCGCCGTACTCCTCGGGGATGGCCAGCCCGAAGATGCCGATGCGCTTCATCTGCTCGATCCACGCTCCGGGGTAGGTGTTGGCGTGCTCGACCTCGCGCACCGTCGGCTTCACGTCACGGTCGATGAACGCCCGCACAGTCGCGACCAGCAGGGCTTCTTCGTCGTTCAACTCGCTGCTCACCTGCGCCACCCTCCGGATGCGTAGGGTCATATTGACCCGCCGTTCAACAGACTGCCAGCATGTGGCGTTGTGACTTCGGACGGCCGTATCGGCCATACCAGCCAGCGCGAAGGTGGTCCCTACTTCGACGACCTCTCGGTCGGCCAGGTGTTCGACTGGGCGCCGGCGATGACGCTGACCGCCGGGACGGCCGCGGTCCATCAGTCGATCGTCGGGGATCGGCTGCGACTGGCCCTGGACGCCGATCTGGCCGCCGCGGTGACCGGCGCGCCCGCCGCGCTGGCGCACCCGGCGCTGGTTTGCGATGTGGCGATCGGGCAGACGACGCTGGCCACCCAGCGGGTCAAAGCCAACCTGTTCTACCGCGGGCTCACGTTCCACCGGTTCCCGGTCATCGGCGACACGCTCTACACCCGCACCGAAGTGGTCGGGCTGCGGGCGAACACGGTCAAACCGGACCGCGCGCCCACCGGGTTGGCGGCGCTGCGGATGACCACCATCGACCAAGCCGATCGGTTGGTGCTCAACTTCTACCGCTGCGCCATGCTGCCAACCAGTCCCGAATGGCGCGGAGAGCCCGGGCGCAACGACGATCTGTCCACCACCGGCGCCGACGCGGTGGCGCCCGTGTCCGACCCGACCGCCGAGTGGGACGCGGAGGTTTTCCGGAAACGTGTGCCCGGCCCGCATTTCGACGCGCGCCTCGCGGGCAGGGTGTTGCACAGCACCGGCGACGTGGTCAGCAGCGCGCCCGAGCTGGCTCGGCTCAGCCTGAACATCGCTGCCACCCACCATGACTCACGGGTCAGCGGACGCCGGCTAGTGTACGGCGGACACACCATCGGGCTGGCATTGGCGCAAGCGACCCGGCTGCTGCCCAACCTGGTGACGGTGCTGGGCTGGCAGTCCTGCGATCACACCGGTCCGGTGCACGAGGGCGACACCGTGTATAGCGAGCTGCGTGTGGAGTCCGCCGAGCCGACCGCCCACGGTGGTGTGCTGGGCCTGCGGTCGCTGGTCTACGCGGTCAGCGACTCCGAGGACGAGCCCGACCGACAAGTGCTGGACTGGCGTTTGACCGCACTGCAGTTCTAGTGCGGCCACGGTGCGGCCGCGCAGCGGGCGAGGAGGAGCCGGGCCATCAAATCTAGCGCGACGCCGGCGGGACATCTATGCGAGGACAATGAACGGGTGGGCTCATTAGGCATACTCGACGCCGTGCTGCTGCGTGCGAGGCGGATGGCCGACGGCATCGCGGCCCAAATCCGCCAACTCGGCGGACGGGCGGTGCGGATCGATGCCGATGAGATACTCACCGGTCGGGCCGCATTACTGGGATTAT
>Ga0187766_10001305_pt1 | contig 14624 bp, 12 predicted proteins | sample 0216_QUI02_MP05__4_FD_132971 | JGI IMG/M metagenome (GOLD analysis project Ga0187766, IMG submission 132971) | Tropical peat soil microbial communities from peatlands in Department of Meta, Colombia - 0216_QUI02_MP05_20_MG | ecosystem: Environmental > Terrestrial > Soil > Wetlands > Peat ... | reverse complement strand
CCGAAGCCCAGAGCCCCCGGCAGCTCAGCTTGTTTGATCTGCCCGGGGCACGGCGCGGTCGACCGAAGTCCAGATAAGGGGGCCCTCCAAAAGCCCCGCCGCTTGCGGCGGGGTAGTTTACTCCTGCCCGAGACCAGCCGACTGCCGACGGGTCAGAAGCAGCGAGGAGTGCGATGCCGGACCTTTCGATCCGCCCGCTGAACTTGGGGGTGCTGCACCAACTCGAGAAGTCGGCCTTTCTCCTGCACCGGCATCAGGGGGCGAAGTTCGATGCGCCATGCATCGCCTGGCTCATTCACGGTGCCTCCTGCAACGTCCTGGTTGACACGGGGCCCTGCGATCCGGCCACGGCGGCGGCACAGTATCAGCGAGACCTGAGGCGCACGCCCGACCAGGAGCTGCCGGCCGCGGTGCGGCGGGGCGGGATCACCGCGGCGGATGTGGACCTGGTCATCCTCACCCACCTGCACTGGGATCACAGCTACAACCTGGAACACATGACCAAGGCAACGATCCTGGTCCAAAAGGAGGAGGTCCAGTACGCCGTGGCCCCCCTCCCCACGGACCGCAGGTTTTACGGTCTGGCGTTCCGGGGGTTCCGCCCCGGCTGGTTCGCCGCGTACGACCGCTTCGAGTTGGTGGGTGGGGACAAGGATGTCCTCCCCGGGGTGGCCGTGTATCTCCTGCCGGGCCACACGCCGGGGTCGCAGGGGGTCGGGGTGGAGACGCGGGAGGGGACCTACCTTATCGCCGGCGATAATGTGCCGCTGGTCGAAAACTGGAAGGGGGACGAGCACCTGCGGCACATCCCCTCGGGCCTTCACGTGGACCTGGAGGCGTACTTCCGTTCCTTCGACAAGATGGACAAGATCGCCAGGCACGTCCTTCCATCACACGATGCCCGGGTCTTCGAGCACGCCCTGTACCCGTATTAACCCGCATTATTCGTGAATCGGACGCCAGCGTCTCAGGCCCCTCACCCTGCCCCTGCGGGGGCGAGGGGACCATAAACGTGCCCTCTCCCTCGCTGAGGGAGAGGGCAGGGGTGAGGGTGTCGAGCGGCTTCACGCATAATGTGGGTTAACCCTGATCGATCATGGTTAGCGGCCTGCGAAGGGTGTCTTGGGCGGCCGCCCGCAGGGCGGTTCGGGGAGAGGCTGGAAAGGGTGCGGCCGGCGCTGTGAGGTCTCCGTCCGCTGGGCGCGCGGGCGCTTCCGATTTCTCGCGCCGGGCCGGCCGAAGGGAAGGCGGCAGGCGTGTCACCCGGTCCGGAGGGCCTCCTGAATGAGCCGGCAGACGACCTCCGGGGCGAACGGCTTGCTGAGGCTTGGCGCCCCGGTCTGCTCCAGGAACTCCCGAGTCTCCGGGCTCAGCAGGTCGCCCGTGATGAAGATGAACCGTCCGCGCAGGTCGGGGCGGCTCCGGGCGACCTCCCGGTAGAAGCTCGGCCCGTCCATCTCCGGCATCCGCAGGTCGCTCAGGATCAGGTCGTAGGTCCGGTCCCGAAGCCGGTCCACGGCCTCGGTTCCGTTGGCGGCTATTTCCACCTGATGGCCCTCCGCGGAGAGCACATCCGTCAGCAGCTCGGCGATGAGGGCCTCATCCTCCACGACCAGGATCGTTCTCCCCCGAGTGGGCATGGGGGCCTCGGCCGGCGGCGTCATGGCGGCCGGCGGGGGGGCCGCCTCCGCCGGCAACTCCACCTGAAAGACGGTCCCGCCCCCCGCGAGGCTCTCGACGCGGATGCTCCCCCCGTGCCCTTCGATGATCCCCCGGCAGAGGGAGAGTCCCATCCCGGTCCCCTGGCCGATGGGCTTGGTGGTGAAGAAGGGCTCGAAGATCCGGGCCTGGACGGCCGGGGCGATGCCGGGCCCCGTGTCGGCGACCTCCAGGAGGACCCGCCGCCGCGCGGGGTCGTACCGGGTGGCGAGGGTGAGGCGGCGCGGCGGCGGCGTGGCGTGCATGGCGTGATGGGCATTGGTGATGAGGTTCACCAGCACCTGGTGGAGCTGGTGGGGGTCGGCCCAGAGGTAGGGAAGGTCCGGGGCCAGGTCCAGCGTGACCATCACCGTGTCCACGCGTAACGGGTAGGCCAACAACTCCGCAGCCCCCCGGACGACTTCGTTCAACCACACCTTCTCCCGCTCCGGAGGTCGCTGGCGCGCCAGCGTGAGGAAGTTCCTCACGATGCGGGCGCAGCGCTGCGCTGCGTCCATGATCTTCTTGGCCGCGTCCGCGAACGGCCCGGGCCCCGCCTTCGCGGCCAGCAGGCTCGCCTCCCCCATCACGATGGCGAGGGGGTTGTTCAGCTCGTGGGCCACCCCCGCCAGCAGCCCGCCCATGGTGGCCAGCCGCTCGCTCTGGCGAAGCTGCTCCTGGGCCCGCTTGCGCTCGGTGATATCTTCCTTCACGGCGAGGAAATGGGTGATGGTCCCGTGCCGGGTCTTGATGGGGGAGATGGAGGCGGCCTCCCAGAACAGGGTGCCGTCCTTCTTCCGATTTTGAAATTCCCCGCGCCATTCGTTGCCCGAGGTGATGGTGTCCCAGAGCTGGCGGTACTCTTCCTCCGGGGTCTCGCCCGATTTCAGGATGCGGGGGTTCTGGCCGATGACCTCGTTGGGGGTGTAGCCGGTGACCTGGGTGAACTTCGGATTGACGTATTCGATGCGTCCCGCCGTATCGGTGATGATGATGGAGGTGGGACTCTGTTCCACCGCGCGCGAGAGCTTCCGCAACTCCTCCTCGGCCCGCTTGCGCTCGGTGATATCCCTGGCGATGGCGAGCGTCCCGACGGTCCCGCCCCGCCCGTCCAGCAGGAGGGAGATGGACATGCTCACCTCCAACCACCGGCCGTCCTTGGCCCGCAAGGCCGTCTCGTAGTTGCGGATCCGAGGCTCGGCCTGGAGCCGCTGCATGATGGCTCGGGCCTCATCCGCGCCGCCCAGATACAGGCTGGCCATGGGCCGGCCCAGGAGCTCCTCGGCGCGGTAGCCCACGATCCCCTCGGCGCCCGGGCTGACGTAGGTGAGGCGACCGCCGGGATCGGTTGTCACGATGCCATCCGTGGAGTTCGCCGCGATGGACTGGAGGAAGTCCCGAGCGTCCTTGACCTCGCCGTACAGCCGCGCGTTCTCGATGGCGATGGCCGCCTGCTGGGCCAGGCCGGCCAGACGGTCCACCTCGGTGGGGGCGAAGGTGCGGGGGCGATCGTAGCCCACGGTCAAGACGCCCAGGATGGTTTCGCGCAGGCTCAACGGGACGGCAAGCAGTGCGCGGTTCCCGAGCCGCGCGCTCAGCGCCGGGTCCGCGCTGCCGGGATCGGACGTATCGCGAACGCTGAGGGGGCGGCCTTCACGCACCACGCGGGCCGACGCCGCCGGGCCGTCGGCCGGCAGCCGGGTTCCAAGGAACGCCTCCACGCCAGGCCCCACGGCGATGGCGGCCTCCAGGCTCCGGTCCGCCGGGTCCACCATCCAGATCTGGGCCCGCTCGGCCCCGGACAGGCGGCGGGCGCTCTCCGCGATCTGGCCGAGCGTGGCGTTCAAATTGAGGCTCCCGGTGATGGCCTGGCCCGCCTCGTGGATGGCCGCGATCTCGCTGGCGCGGTGTTGGGCTTCCCCGTAGAGCCGGGCGTTCTCGATGGCGATGGCGGCCTGGGCGGCGAAGAGGCCGAGGAGTTCACGATCCTGTTCGGTGAAGCGGCCTTCGCCCCCTTCATGGTTCACGGCGATAACGCCGACGAGGCGCCCCCGGTACAGGAGCGGCTCCGCCATGGCGGCCGTCATCCGGCTATGTTGGACGAACCAGGGATGCGCGTGGGGCGACGTGCGGTATTCGTTGACGATCATGCCCTGGCGCCGCTGGGCGACGGCGCCGGCCACCCCCTCGCCCAGCCGGACGCGGAATTCCCGGACCCACTCCCCGAGGCCGTGCCAGGCCGCGGGGGCGAGGATCTGGGTTGCCTCGTCCCAGAGGTAGAGCGTGCTCGAAACCGCCCCCACCAGCTCCGCCGCCCGTCGCTGGATCAGCCCCAGGAGCACATTGAGATCCAGCTCCCGGGTGATCTCTTCGGCCACCGCCCGTATCGCCTGGAGGCTCCGGGCGCGGCGGCTGATGTCCGTGAGGTCCCGCAGGACGAAGAGGGCGCCGGGCGGTCCCTCCGGGCGCCGGAGGGCCGTCAGCGTTACCCCGATGATCCTGCCCCCGCGGGAAAGCTCCAGACGAACCGCGCCGCCATCAGCCCCCTCCCGCGCGCGGTGCAGGCCCTCCTGGAGGACGCGGGCGTTGGCGGCGCCGAGGATCTCCGCCCCGGGAGCGCCGATGCTCTCCTCCTCCGTCCGGGCCAGCATGCCCAACCCGGCGGGGTTGACGTAGAGGACCCGGCCCTTGTCGTCGAGCTCCACCAGACCGTCGCCGAGGGTTTCCAGCAGGGCCTGTACGTGCTGGCGCTCTGCCAGTAACTCGCCGACGATCCGGCGCTCCGCCATCACCGGGGCGGCGTCGGGCGGGCGGTGCGGGCCCGGCGGCCGGGTCTCGAGGGGGTGCAGGACGTTCAGGATCTCCTGGAGGGTAGCCTCAGCCTGTTGCTTCGTCACGGTGGCGGCGGCCTCCAGGCCCTCCGCCGCCTTTCGCCCGTCCGGCCCCAGCCCCGTCAGGATGATGACGGGGATGGCGCGATACTGCAGATGCCGCTTCAGGAGCTTGCACACGCGGATCCCGTCGAGTTCCGGCATGATCAGATCGAGGAGGATGACGTCCGGCGGGGCCTCCCGGATCAGCTCGAGGGTTTCCAGCCCATTGGCCGCCACCACGACTTCATAGCCGGCCGCGCGGAGGCCATCGGCCACGGCCGTGCGGAACAGCGCATCATCGTCGGCGAGGAGTATGGTCCTACGCATCGGTCACCCCGGTGGGCAGCACGGGGCCCGCCCACAGACTGGGGAGATGCATCGAACGCCTTGGATGCCTAGCCGGTTGCTGAAAAACTCCCTTTTGCCCAGGCTGCTCAAAAAGGCCCAGATGCAAGGCAGCGCGCGATGCGAGGTGCGAGGCGTACTTGGTCCGTACGTCGCAGCGCCGCGCGAGCGCGCCAACGTCGCAGATGGGCCTTTTTCAGCAGCCTGCTAGAGGCCATCGGAGGGGAACGGGGTGCCGGTGCCCCCGGGCTTGTTTCCGATCCGCCCTCTGTTCACAAACGGTTACAGGGACCCCATCCTCGGGAGGTAACAAGTATACAGCCAAGGTTGCAGAACGCAACATCAACAAGATATCCACAGCCTTTGCCGCAGGGGAGTGACTAAGGTCATCCCGGCGGAGGGTAGGGGGCCCCGTGGAGGCATCTGGCGCGGTCTATGAGCATATGAGCAGAGGAAAAGGCGGGCCGATGGATGCGCTGGGCGGCAGCGCATGCGTCGGGCTCCGCGACGACCGCGCCAGCCTATGAGGTCTTCTTGGGTTGGGCCGGGCGGATCTCGATGCGGGAGGTGAGGGAGCGCGGGTGGGTCTTGAGCAGGCCGATCACGGCGGCGGCCACGTCTTCCGCCTCCAGGGCCCAGCCTTTGCGGGCGGGATCGCGGGAGGGGGTGGCCACGCTCCCCGGCATCACGTAGCTCACCCGGATGCCATCGGACCGGACCTCCTGAAAGAGCGCTTCGCTGAACCCATTGAGGCCGAACTTGGAGGCGTTGTACGCCGCCAGCCCCGGGAAGGCGTTGATCCCCGCCAGGCTGCTGATGTTGATGATGTAGCCGCCGCCCCGGGCGCGCAGGGGCGGGATGGCCTCGCGGCAGCAGTAAAAGACCCCCGTGAGGTTCGTATCGATGGTGGCGCGCCAGGCGGCGGGATCCAGGTCCGCCACGTTGCCGCGCCCGCCGATGCCGGCGTTGTTCACCAGGATGTCCAGCCCCCCGAAGCGTTCGGCGGCGAAGGCCATGAGGCGGCGCACCTGATCGTGGTCCCGCACGTCGCAGGCGAGGCCGGCGGCCTGCCCCGGGCCGGCCGCGCTCAGGGCCGCCGCCGTCCGTTCCGCTTCCGCCGCCGACCGCGAGGAGACGATGGTGTGCGCCCCCTCGGCCACGAGGGCGGCCGCGATGGCCCGCCCGATCCCCTTGGTGCTGCCGGTCACCACCGCCACCTTGCCCGCCAGATCGCTCATCATCTCTCCCGGGGCCGGACTCCGCCTTGCCACGCAAAGGCGTTCGGCCGTTCGACTGTCCGGCGGTTCGGCCGTACAAGGCCGACGGGGTGCACCTGTTCGGGTCTTGGTGGAACAGCCGAACGGTCGAACAGCCGAACGCTCTTGGGGTTGCGTCAGCGCACGGGTTTCAGGTCGCTGAAAAACTCGGGGTGGTCCCGCTGGACCTTCTCGATGAAGCGGGCGTCCACCACTTTGGACATGTCCAGCGGGCTCTTCATCTTCTTCTGCTCGATGAGGATGCGCACCGAGTCCTCGAAGGCCTGGATCGAATACTTGGAGATGCGCGGATCGAAGGCCATGTGCCTGACGGCCTTCTTCGCAATCTCGAGGTCCAGGCCCGGGATCCAGCGGGTGCTCACCTCGGCCGCCTCGTCCGGGTGCTGGCGCACGTACTGCGAGGCCTCGGCCATGCCGGCCACATAGGCCTCGATGACCGCCGGCTTCGTGGCGACCAGCGTGTCCATGACGTGCATGAAGATGAAGTACCCGTATTGCCTGCCATCCCGCCACACCAGCTTGGCCCCGGGGATCCGCGTCAGGAGCAGTTCGCCGTGGGGTTCCCACGTAGGGACGGCATCCACCCGCCCCTGTTGAAGGGTCGAGAGCCAGTTGTTCTCCGGGACGTTGAGGAAGGTGATCTTGTCCTGCGGAATGTTCCGTTTGGCCAGGAGGAGCCGGATGTACTGATCCGGGGTGGAGCCGACCTGCATCCCCACCTTCTTGCCCACGAGGTCCTCCAGTTTCTCGATGCCGGCGCCGGGGCGCGCGATCACGGCCAGGTTGCTATCCGCGTAGGGGGTGGTGGCGTCGCCGATGAGGCCGACCACCATCACGGCGGGCAGGCCGCGTTCGATGGCCACGGGGACGTTGGAGATGGCGGCGCCGGCGAACTCGGCGTCCCCCACCTGCATGGCCTTGGAGATGTCCTGGCCGGTGTGGAACTGCTTCACCTTCAGGTCCAGGCCGTGCTTCAGGAAGATGCCCTTCTCCACCCCCACGTACGTGGGGAGGTGGTTGAAGTTGACCACCACCGCCACGTTGGCCTGCAGCGGCTCCGGCCGGGCGGCGGGCTGGGCGGCATCGGCGCGCGCGGCGACCGCGAGCAGGATGCCCGCGGCGCCCAGGCCGAACGTCCGGAGCCCCCACCTCATCGCAAGGTCTCTCATGAAGTCCCCCCCTCGTGCCTGTCGCCGGCGTACGGATGCTTCCGCGTCCGGGCGGGCGGTCAGCCCGTTCCCGCCCGCCGCGGCCCCGCCCTCGGGCCCGACTATGGCACATGCGGCGCCCCCGCTGCAATTCCCATCCCGCCGCCGGGCGCGAGGAGGGTGGGCCGGCGTTGACGCCCGGGGAGCGCATGGGATACATAACAGGCTGCTGAAAAAGGCCCATCTGCGGCGTTGGCGCGCTCGCGCGGCGCTACGACGTACGACACCAGTACGCCTCGCGCCTCGCAGCGCGCGCCGCCTTGCATCTGGACCTTTTTGAGCAGCCTGGGCCAGGACGGGTTTTTCGGCATCCTGATAATGCGGAATCTGGTGCAGCAACATAATTCAACCAGGGGTTCGAGGGCCGGGAGGGTGTGATGGACCTGGTCATTCGCCGGGCGCAGCTCCGGCGCAGCGAGGGGTTGCGGGACATCGGGATCCGGGGCGAACGGATCGCGGAGATCGCCCCCACCATCGCCGCGCGGGGCGCCCGCGAGATCGCCGCCGACGGCCGGCTGGTGACGCCGGCCTTCGTGAACCCGCACATGCACCTGGACAAGTGCATGGTGCGGGACCGCATGCGGCCCAACGCCACCTTCTCTTTCGACGAGGCCATCGAGCTGACCTGGGGCTTCAAGCGGGATCGGAGCATCGAGGACATCCGCAAGACGGCGGTGGGCGTGGCCGAGCGGGCGGTGGCCAACGGCACCACGCACATGCGCGTCTTCGCGGACGTGGACACCATCGGCGGCCTGAAGCCGGTGACGGCCATGCTGGCGGTGCGCGAGGAGATGCGGGACGTCCTGGACATCCAGGTGGTGGCGTTCCCCCAGGAGGCCATCGTGCGCAACCCGGGCAGCGACGCCCTGCTGGACGAGGCCATGCGGCTGGGCGCCGACGTGGTGGGCGGCCTGCCCTGGTACGAGCACTGCGATGCGGACAGCCAGGCCCACATCGACCTCTGCTTCGACCTCGCCAGGACTTACCAGAAGCCCATCCACATGCTGGTGGACGACACCTCGGACCCCTCCAAGCGCACCCTGGAGATGCTGGCCCTCAAGACGATCCGGGCCGGCCTGGGCCCCCACATGGCGGCCAGCCACTGCGAGGCCATCACCTTCTACGACCATGCGCATGCCGCCCGGGTCATCGCCCTGGTGAAGGAGGCGGGGATGTCCATCGTCTCCAACGCCCACATCAGCCTCACCCTGATCGGCATCCTGGGGCGGCCCCAGCCCGCCCCCCGCGGGATCACGCGGGTGTGGGAGTTCCTGCGGGCCGGCGTGAACGTGGCCTCGGGGCAGGACGACGTGAACGACCCCTACTACCCCTTCGGCCGGTGCGACCAGTTGGAGGTGGGCTGGATCATGGCCCACACGGCGCAGCTCGTCTTCGCCGACGACATCGAGACCGCCTACGACCTGATCACCACCAACGCCGCCAGGGTGATGGGCCTCGCCGACTACGGCCTGGAGGTGGGCCGGCGGGCCGACCTGGTGGTGCTGGATGCCCCCAGCGTGAAGGAGGCCTTCCGCCTCCAGGCCGACCGCCTCTACGTCATCCGCAAGGGCCGCGTGGTGGCCGAGACCAAGACCACCCGCACCGTCCACCGCGCGAGGTAGGCACCCTCGCCCCCGGTTCTGGCACCCCCTCGCCCCCATCGGGGGAGAGGGCGATGGTGAGGGGGCGCCGAGCACGCGGAGGGTCTCCCATGGCGGCGAAGTGGACCCCACGGCAGGGCCAATTCCTGGCCTTCATCTACAACTACATGAAATTGAATGGGCGGCCGCCGGCCGAAGCCGACATGGAGCGGTATTTTGGGGTGTCCCCTCCCTCGATCCACCAGATGGTCCTGCGGTTGGAGCAACGGGGGCTCATCGCGCGAATGCCGGGGGAGCCCCGGTCCATCCACGTCCTAGTGCCGGCGGAGGAGCTGCCGCGCCTGGAGTAAAGGATGAAGCCGACCATGCATCGGAAGGCGAAACGGCGGGCTCACGCGAGGTCCGGAGGGCGGCCGAGGCGCCCTTGGCGGGCCTGGCATTGGATGCGAATGGTCTCGAAGGAAGGGCCACCGAAGAGATTGTCAGGGCGTTAGGGGGGCTGGGCATAGACGTCGGCGAGGAGGGTTTCCGCGAGTTGGCCGCCACCCACGGGAAGGTCGAGGCCATCGCCGAGTTCTGAGTACAAGGGCGCGTAGGGCGGCTATCGTTATTTCTCGCGTCCTGTCGGCACCAGCCCATTCCCTGGTGGGTTCTCAATGGTCGTGTGCGGGCGATTCATCCGCGCCGCCGGCGTCGCCCACTTTGGGAATTCCCGAAGCCTCGAGTGCCCGAACTGAGACAGCACCGCGGAAGGCGCGGGGCGACTCGAGCGTCCGGCGTTCGCCGAATGGATTCTGGGGCCTCTCGTAATACTTGTCCCACGCCACTGCATCGGCTACACTTTCGGACTATGAAGCGCCCGAAGACCGCCGCGGCGGACAAGGCATTGAAACTCCTGCCGGCCTATACCGGGGTGGAGTCGCTTGAGGCGGCCCTCCAGGATCCCAGGGCCGTGCGGCTGCTGTGGCTGGAAATCCTGGTGAACGACCGGCTGGACCTTGGGCCGTGGCGGGAGCATTCGGATGTGCGCGCGGCCTATGCGAAGGCGTGCCGCTGGTTCTCGACGTACGGCCACCTGGTGCAGGCCCTGACCTCCCGCGAGCCGCTCCCGCACGATCCCACACCGGTCGATCCCCGCGAGTATCGCACCTTCGCCGAGGCGCTGCGGTTCATCAGTGCTCACCCCTGACCGTCTTGCCTCCCTTCTGGCCGACTACGTGCGCGCGAGCGCGACCCGTTGGATGTTCTGCTGGTGGGCGGTCTCGCCGTAGCAACTCCTCATCCTGAATCGTCTCATCATCCTGATCGTCTCCCGTAGCCATAGCAGCATATCGCAGCGGCCCATTGCCGCTCTCGAAATGGCAACCGGCCGCAGGAAGCCGAGGCCCGCTCACGAAATGGGCTGCATGCTGAGCAGGTGGGCGACCTCGATCCCGTCGTCCAGTTCGTCCCAGTAGATGGCAAACCCGCCGGGCTCGATGGACCATTTTGCCCGCTGGTCCGGCGTCGCGTTGGCAAGCCAGCGTAGCCACTCGACGCGATCCATGGGTAGGCCGATCTCGCGGCCGTCGCTAAGCAGAACGTGCAGCACGTTCGCCTGGAAGCGCACGTTGACGGCGCGGACCCCTTCGGTTTCCCTAGTGCCGGAAGTAACCATACCAAGCCTCCAACAGATGCGCCTGGTGTTGGCGCGTCAGTCGCAGCACGCGATTGCGCTCTCCCGGACTGTACCCCCTGGAGTACTCAAGCGCGACCGGTTGGAGCCACACCTTCGCCTCTTTGTCGTCGCGGAGCACATGAACATGCGGGGGCTCGTGGATGTCGGACGAATAGAACCGGAACCTGTATCCCTCGATTACCACAGTCGGCATGGTCTCCCATCCACGCGGACGATCTGAGCCTTCGGGCTCCTGATCCCCTGGGGCGGGGCGGCCGGTCAGTCCCCGGAGGCTGGCACTGCCAGGAGGACGCCACGTGCAGGATCGGGGCACAAGCCCGGAAAGACCGACAAGTTGCCTGCGACATTTCTGTGATTCACCCCTGCGGATGGGGACGCATGACCCATCGCCGGAATGCCCGTACCATGCGCCCCCCGGGAGAAGAAGTCAAGCCTTGGCAGCCGCGAGCCCCTCACACGGTCCCGGTTGGGGGCCTGGATTGGGGGGTCTTGCGCCCGAAATCACTTGACGAATACGAGGCCGATCTGGTAGTGTTCGAACGTTCGTTCGAAAGCCTCCATGGTTGAGGGGCCCGCCCCGATGACCTACGACGAAAAGCTGGAGCACGTCCTGCGCCGGGCCACCGCCGTGTTCGCGGAGAAGGGGTACCACCGCGCCTCCATCCGGGACATCGCGCGGGCCACCGGCATGAGCCTGGCCGGCCTCTATTACTACTTCACCTCCAAGCAGCAGCTCCTCTTCCTCATCGCCGATCACAGCCACAGCGGGATGCTGGAGCGGGGCCTGGCCGCCCTCGAGGGCGCAAGGGACCCGCGCGACAGGCTGGCCCGCCTCATCCGCGCCCACCTGGAATACGCCCTGGAGGACATGGATCGGATCAAGGTTCTCAGCCACGAGATCGGGTCGCTCCACGGCGAGTACCTGGCCAAGGTGGTGGAGAAGCGCAAGCGCTACTTCGCCGCCCTGGTGGGCGTCCTGCGCGAGCTGCGGGGCAACGGGGCCGCCAACGGGCGGGAACTGCGCACGGCGGCCGCGGGTCTCTTCGGCATGCTCAACTGGATCTACACCTGGTACAGGCCGGGCCGCGATCCGGACGCGGCCACGCTGGCCGAGCAGATGACCCGGATCTTCCTGGACGGGTTCGCCCCCGGCATCGCGGCGGGGCGCGCCACGAAGGGCCCTCGCCTGAATGCCGCATCAGGGCGGGCCGCCTCCAGATCGAATAACCGCCGCCACGCCGCGGCCTAGGGGAAAGCCATGGCCGAGTATTTCGTCAACGGGCAGTTCGTGAGGTCGGCAAGCGGTGACGGCAACGAGATCCGCAATCCGGCCACCGGCGAGGTGGTGGACACGATGCCGCGCGCAACGGTGGCGGAGATGCGCCAGGCTATCGATGCGGCCGAGGCGGCCTTCCCCGCCTGGGCGGACACGCCCCCGGCCAGGCGCGGCGCCATCCTGCAGAGGGGGGCCTACGCCATCGCGGCCAAGGAAAAGGAGCTGGCCTCGCTCCTCTCCCGCGAGCAGGGCAAGCCGGTGAAGGAGGCGGTGCTGGAGGTCCGCCGCTTCGTCCACACCCTGGAACACTACGCGGGCCTGGGCAAGAACATCCGTGGCGGCTACGTGCCCCTGGTGGAGGAGGGCAAGTACGCCATGATCCTCAAGCTCCCTCTGGGGGTGTGCGGGGCCATCGTGCCCTGGAACTTCCCCGTCTCCCTCATGGGGAACAAGCTGGGGCCGGCCCTGCTGTGCGGCAACACCGTGGTGGTGAAGCCGGCGGACACCACGCCCCTCACGGACGTGCAGTGCTGCGCCATCCTCACCGAGGCGGGGCTGCCGCCCGGGGTCCTCAACTGCATGACCGGCCGCGGCAGCATCATCGGCCAGGAGCTGCTGACGAACCCTAAGGTGCGCAAGATCGGCTTCACCGGATCCACCGACACCGGCAAGATGGTGATGCGCGCCGCTGCGGAGACCATCAAGCGGGTCACCCTGGAACTGGGCGGCAGCGACCCCATGATCGTGTGCGACGACGCGGATATCGACAAGGCGGCCAGCGCCGCCTCCTCCGGCCGCTTCTTCAACTGCGGGCAGGCCTGCCTGGCCATAAAGCGCGTGTACGTGTTCGAGCGCGTGGCCGATGAGTTCCTGGCCAAGCTCACGGCCAAGGTGAAGCGGCTGGTGGTGGGCGATGGGGCGAAGCGCGAGACCATGGTCGGCCCGCTGCATACGGCGGCCCAGCGCAAGGAGATCGAGGAGCAGGTGGAGGACGCCAAGAGCCGCGGGGCGAAGGTGCTGGCCGGCGGGGCGCGGCCCCAGGGGGCCGAGTTCCAGCACGGCCACTTCTACCTTCCCACCCTCCTCACGGACGTCCCGTACGATGCCAAGGTGTCCGTGGAGGAGACCTTCGGCCCGGTGCTGCCGGTGTGGCGGGTGAAGGACCTGGACGAGGCCATTGCGCGCGCCAACGCGTCCATCTTCGGGTTGGGCTCGTCCATCTGGACGCGGGACCTGGCGCGCGCCACCAGGGGGGCGGAGAGGATCCAGGCCGGCTACACCTGGATCAACTCGGCCCAGATCATCTACGACGAGCTGCCCTTCGGCGGCATGAAGCAGAGCGGGATGGGCAAGGAGCACGGCATCGAGGCGCTGGACCACTACCTGGAGACCAAGTCCGTGGTGGTTGCGAATCCCTGACACGGCGACGCGGCGACGGGGCGGCGCGGCGAAGGACCGCTGGGGGGCAGGGGAGCAGAGGCGCAGGGGCGACGCGGCGACACGGGGACACGGGGCGAAATCGACAATCGACAATCGAAAATCGTCAATCGGGAATTCGCGGGAGGTGTAGCGTGAGGTGCTGGGTGAACGGCGAGTGGATCGAGGCCGAAAGCAAGCAGGTGACGGAGATCCGAAATCCGGCCACCGGTGAGGTGGTGGACACGGTGCCCCGCTGCGGGGCCAAGGAGACGCAGCGGGCCATCGACGCGGCCGCTGCAGCGTTCCCGGCCTGGTCCGCCACGTCCACCGAGGAACGCGGCCGGATCCTGATGAAGGCCGCAGAGATCGTGAAGGCCAAGATGAAGGACCTGGCCCCCTGGCTCACCAAGGAACAGGGCAAGCCGATCCGCGATGCCGAGCTGGAGATCGGGCACTTCCTGCACGGTCTGGAGTACTACGGGGGGCTGGTCTCCAAGATGCGGAGCGACTTCGTGCCGCTGCCCGGCAAGAACATGCACGGTGTGGTGATGCGGCGCCCCCTGGGGGTGTGCGGGGCCATCGTGCCCTGGAACTTCCCCATCACCCTGATGGGCAACAAGATCGGCCCCGGCCTGGCGGCCGGCAACACCTTCGTGGTGAAGCCCGCCAGCTCCACCCCCCTCTGCTCCATCGCCGTGATCGAAGCGATGCACGAGGCCGGCATCCCCAAAGGCGTCCTCAACATCGTCACCGGCCCCGGCGGCGAGGTGGGCGAGGAGCTGGTCCAGAACCCCAGGGTGGTGCGCATCGGCTTCACGGGCGAGACGGTGACGGGGCGGCACGTGGGCGAGGTGGCGGGCCGGCACTTCAAGCGCGTCAGCCTGGAACTGGGGGGCAGCGACCCCTGCATCGTCTGCGACGACGCCGACCTGGACAAGGCGGCCCCCGCCGTGGCCATCGGGCGCTTCTTCAACTGCGGGCAGGCCTGCCTGGCGGTGAAGCGTCTCTACGTCTTCGCGGGCGTCTACGACGCGTTCGTGGAGAAGCTGGTCGGCCGGGCAAACCGCCTGAAGCTGGGCAATGGGATGGAGAAGGAGACCCAGATGGGCCCGCTCCACACGGCCGGCCAGCTTAAGGAGGTGGAGGAGCAGGTGTCGGACGCGGTGCGCCGCGGCGCCAAGGTGGTGGCAGGCGGCGGGCGTCCCGAGGGACCCGAGTACGCCAAGGGCCACTTCTACAAGCCCACCGT
>Ga0187766_10001304_pt1 | contig 14628 bp, 12 predicted proteins | sample 0216_QUI02_MP05__4_FD_132971 | JGI IMG/M metagenome (GOLD analysis project Ga0187766, IMG submission 132971) | Tropical peat soil microbial communities from peatlands in Department of Meta, Colombia - 0216_QUI02_MP05_20_MG | ecosystem: Environmental > Terrestrial > Soil > Wetlands > Peat ... | reverse complement strand
GCCTCCCGTCAACCAGGACGGCGCAGATGCCGCAGTCGCCCGTGCTGCATCCCTCCTTGACCGACTTCAGGCCGAGCTCGTCCCTCAGGACGTCGATGAGCCTGTCAGGGGCGTCGACCTGTACCGGGTGCTCGGTCCCGTTGACGTTGACGGTGACGGCTCGCTTCGTCATCTAGGTCGGGCCACCAATCATTCGGGAGCATCGCTCGATGAGCCTCTTCAGGAATACCTGGGCCACTTCCACCCTGTAGGCGCCCGAGGCTCTGAAGTCGTTGGAGAGAGAGAGCTCCGAAGCCAGGACGCGCTGAGCCTGCGCGATTGTCTCGTCGGACACCCTCTTTCCCCTGAGGAAATCGTTGGTCTTGGTAGCGGGTGCGGGTATCCTTCCTGACACCCTGTTCAGGGCGACCCGCGCAGAGCGGATCGTCTGCAGGTCGTCCTCCAGTGTGAGGGCGAGCGCTTCGTTCACAATTGCAAGTATGAGCATGTTCCTCCGTCCAAGCTTCTCGTAGGCGGTCCATCCGTGCCCCTCGGGGAAGCCAAAGCTCACCTCGGCGAGTATCTCCGAGGGCCTCATGGCCGTCTCCCTCTTCCCGACGATGAAATCCCTCAGGTGGACTGTCCTCTCTCCGTTCATGCTGACCAGCTTCAGGTCCGCGTCCAGGGCCATGAACACTGGAATCAGGTCTTCGGAGGAGGCTGCCGAACAGATGTTGCCGCCGACGGTCGCAACGTTTCGCACCTGTGGCGCACCGAAGAGCGTGGCCGCTTCTCTGACCATCGAGAGCTCGTCGCCGAAAAGAGATGATTCTAGCAGGTCTGTTACAGTTGTGAGCGCCCCCAGCCGAATCTTGCCGTCCGACCGGCGGATGTATCTCAGGTCTTGGGTAAAGGAGGATATGTCAAGGAGGACCGATGGTGAGACCTGCCTCTTCCGCATGCGCGGCAGGAGGTCGGTCCCGCTGGCTATGACAGCCACGTTCCTGTCCTCATGCTCAATGAACCGGAGGGCGTCGTTCAAATCCGTCGGGGAGTAGAGCTCCAGGGACGACATTTCGACGCTCTACTATGAGAGGGAGCTCTCGGAGTTAAAAACTTCATGGCAAAAGACTAGGTTAGCTCTGCGCCCTTCGCCGGGCTGGCGGAGAGCTCGCTAATTCGAACCGTGTATAAATCGCCGCCTGGAGGGGAGACCTGTTATGAAAGCACCACCGTATGTCGGGTCAATGGCAGGCCAGGACTTCCTTGACACGAATGACCACACGCAGGAGGAGATTGCAAAGATTCTGAAGGCGGCCGAGGACCTGAAGGTCAAGTTCAGGAAGAGGACTCCGACCCTTTACCTTCCCGGAAGGACGCTGTTCATGCTGTTTTACAACCGATCCCTCAGGACTAGGAACTCCTTCGAGGGAGGCATCTACCAGCTGGGAGGTCACGCTCACTTCCTGAGCCCCAGCGACGTCTACACGCCGACCCTGCCCGAGGACATGGTCCCCTACCAGACCGAGGCCATCGCCGACGTCGGGAGAGTGCTTTCAAGGTACGGCGACTCAATCGCAATCAGGGTCTACGGAGACGCCGCCAAGTGGACCATTGGAAGAGGCCACAGGATAATGCAAGAGTTCGCGAAGTGGAGCGATATTCCAGTGCTGAACATGGAGGACGACGTGTTCCATCCGTTCCAGGCCCTCGCGGACATGAAGGCCATTGTCGATGTTGCGCCCAAGCCGAAGGGGAAGAAGTTCGTTGTCTCCTACGCCTACTCCGGGGGCCTCAAACCTCTCGCGGTACCCCAGAGTTGCGTCCTGATCGGCACCCAGTTCGGCATGGACGTGGTCCTAGCCCACCCCAAGGGGTTCGAGCTTGAGGACCATGTAATCGAGTCGTGCAAGAAGAACTCCGACAGGTACGGAGGGAGCTTCGAGGTCTCGAACGACATGAAGGAGGCCTTCGAGGGCGCTGACTTCGTCTATCCCAAGGCGTGGTCTCCGAAAGGATTCGTCCCGCCCTTCAGCGACACAGTAAACAAGGAAGCCGCGTCGGAGTACCAGAACAGGTTCAAGGATTGGAAGTGCGACCAGGGGATGATGGACCTCACGAACAGGGGGAAGTACATGCACTGCGGGCCTGCGGACAGAGGCCAGGAGGCAACGGATGACGTCATTGACAATCCGAAGTACTCCCTCTACTTCGAACAGGCCGAGAACAGGCTGCACGTTCAGAAGGCAGTCATGGCCATGGTCATGGGCTCCAAGCGCAGGAGATAGACAGAGGCGAAGGGAATGACTGAGAAAGACAGCTCGGTAATGGACATCATAGGAAACACACCTACAGTGCGCCTCGCGAAGATTCCCGCAGAGGAGAAGATCAGGGCGGGGATCTTCGCAAAGCTTGAGGCGTTCAACCCCACAGAGAGCCTGAAGGATAGAATCTACAAAGAGATGATCTTGGCCGCCATCGGGAGAGGAGACCTCAAGCCGGGGATGGAGATTCTGGAGGCCTCTACTGGGAATGCGGGAATCGCATGCACGTTCATCGGCACCAGGTTGGGCTACAAGGTGACCATAGTCATGCCCGAGGGGATGAGCGAGGAGAGGAAGAAGATGATCAAGGCGTTCGGAGGAGAGCTCATCCTCACCCCCGGGGCCGAGAGCGACGTAGACCTCTGCCTGGACAAGATTGACGAGCTCCTCAAGAAGAGCAAGGGGAAGTACTGGGTTCCCTCCCAGTTCTCAAACCCCGACAACCCGATGGCGCACTACAAGAGTACAGGGCCCGAGTTATGGAATCAGCTTGGAGGGATGGTCGACGCGTTCGTCGCCTCCCAGGGGACAGGTGGCGTCCTCTCCGGGATTGGCAGGTACCTGAGGGAGAAGAATCCGAAGGTGAAGCTCTATGCTGTCGAGCCCTCCGAGGCGCCGATTCTTGCGCACAGCAAGTGGGGCACCCACAAGATAGAAGGCATAGGAGACGGTTTCGTGCCGAGGAACCTGGACCTCAGATTGCTGGACGGCGTGGTCACCACGACCTCAGATGAGGCCATCGGAATGACGAAACGCCTGGCGAGGGAGGAGGGAATCTTCTGCGGAATCTCTTCTGGGTGCAACGTCGCTGCCGCGATAAAGCTCTCCAGGAAGCACCCGGAGTTGAGCAGGATTGCGACCGTGATTAACGACTCGGGAGGGAGGTACCTCACAACTGAGGTGTTCGGGATAAAGAAGAAGCAGACCGTGACCCGCACGAGCAAGGCGCTCGATCCCTACACGAAGGAACAGCTCGCGAAGTACCAGAAAGGGTTCGACATAGTGGAATAGGGGCTCCCAGGGCCATTGCCATTCGTAAAACGCCTGGTCTGCTCAAAGTGCGGCACGAAGTACGAGCCCAGCAGGAGCCCTGTGATGTGCCGGAACAGGGACCTTGGGAGGCTCGATGTGGTCTATGACTACGACAGGGTCGGGGAAAGGATCGACCGCAGGGCTCTTGCCGCCAGGAACTTGAGGGACATCTGGCGATACGAAGAGCTCCTCCCCGTGGCTTCCCAGTTCGCAGTAAGGCTCGGTGAAGGGGGGACTCCACTTGTCCGCTCTGGGCGCCTCGGCGACAAGTTAGGCATGAAGCACCTGTTTCTGAAGGACGATACAAGGAACCCGACCGCCTCATTCAAGGACAGGGCCATGGCCGTCGGCTCCGCCAAGGCGGTGGAGCTGAAGAAGAGGGACGTCGCCATTGCCTCGAGTGGGAACGCAGCAGCCTCCCTGGCCGCATATTCGGCCGCAGCGGGGATGAAGTGCCATGCATTCGTCCCTCCCGACGCTGCGGCAGGGAAGATCGCCCAGCTTCTGCTCTTCGGCGCGTCGATTAAGAAGTGCGAACAGGTGAGGGAGGGGGAAGATGCGACTGTTCAGGCGATGCTCGCCGCCGTCGACAGATACGGGTACTACCCCTGTCCGAGTTTCGGGCCTTTCAACCCGTACCAGGTCGAGGGGCCGAAGACCATGGTCTACGAGGTGTACGAACAGAGAGAGTGGGAAGCTCTCGACGCAGTCATTGTCCCCACCGGGTCCGGGTGCCTCCTCACAGGCATCTGGAAAGGCATTCGGGACCTGAAGGAACTCGGCCTGATCGGGACCTACCCCCGCGTAATCGCGGTGCAGCCCAGCGGAAACCAGGCTCTCGTCAAGGCAATCCAGAAGAGGACACCCATAGAGGAGTTCGTCCCCGAGCCCCATCCCGAGTCCGTCGCTGGTGGCCTCCTTGACCCGTATCCTTGGGACGGGGACGCTGTCATGGAGGGCGTGAAAAAGACCAGAGGGACTGGGGTCTCGGTCAGCGACCGGGAGATACTGCGGTCCGTCAGAGAACTGGCAGCCTACGAAGGGATTTTCGCGGAACCCTCGGGAGCGGCTGGTCTAGCCGGGCTTGAGAAGCTGCTGTCGGACGGGGACATAGACAAGGGCGAAAGGGTGGCGGTACTGGTGACCGGTTCGGGCCTAAAGGAGCCAGACAGGGTCATCGGGATGTTCGAAAGAAGCCAGGGAAGAGGCAGGAAGGCCAACCGGAGTTGGCCCTGATTCTGCCGTGCATAGGCACGTTCGGCAAATAGGATTTAAAGGCCGACTGGGTCCTTTCATGTGAATGGCTTCGGTGGAGCTAGAAGAGCCCATCCAACGGAGGGTCGGAATCCCCAGGACCGACGCGCTGGAGAAGGCCCTCGGCGAAACGAAGTATACCACTGACAACGTCGAGGAAGACGCCCTCTACCTGAGGGTAGTCAGGTCCCCTCATCCGCACGCGCTAATCAAGCGAATAGACACCTCAAAGGCGGAGCACGTCCAGGGAGTCGTGAGGGTTGCCACAGCCAGGGACGTACCGGGTTCCAACTACATCGGCTACGTGGTCCAGGACAGGCCCCTACTCTGCCCTGACAAGGTACGGTTCGTCGGGGATAACGTCGCGTTCGTGGTGGCCAACACCCCGGAGTCGGCCGAGCTCGGCGTCCAAGCGGTCAACGTCGAGTATGAGAGGCTTCCCGCTGTCTTCAATCCGAGCGAGGCGCTGAAGCCCGGCGCGCCGTCGATACAGCCTTCAGGGAACCTCACTGCAAGGCACTTCGTCAGGGTGGGGGATGTCGAGAAGGCCATGGCGATGGCAGACCATGTCGTCAAAGGAGTGTACAGCACTCCGGTCCAGGAACAGGCCTACCTTGAGACTGAAGCTGCCCTCGCCTACCCAAAGAGCGACGGGGTCGTGGTGCTGGGCTCGATGCAGAACCCCTTCATGGTGAAGAAGGCCGTCTCGACCGTACTTGGAAAGGCGGTACAGAACGTCCGGATAATCCAAGCTCCGACCGGGGGAGGGTTCGGGGGAAAGCAGGACGCACCGGATGAGGTCTGCGCCATGGCGGCCCTGGGGGCCTGGTTGACCAAGAGGCCGGCGCTCCTCGCCTTCTCCAGGAAGGAGTCGACGGCATTCCATCCCAAACGGCATCCGATGATCTTCGAAAGGGAGATGGGGGTGAGTTCCAAGGGGAAGATAACGGCGGTAAGGGCCAGAATCCTCGCCGACGGAGGCGCATACGCGTCCCTGAGCGAGCGGGTCCTGTTCGTCGCCGTGGTCGTGGCCGCCGGACCCTACGAGGTCCCCAACGTGCACATCGACGGCACGACAGTCTACACCAACAACGTGCCTACGGGTGCCTTCAGGGGCTTCGGCAAGCCCCAGGCTGCGTTCGCCGCCGAACTTCAGATGGATGAGGCGGCAGAGAGAATCGGGATGGACCCAGCGGAATTCAGGCTCCGCAACATCCTGAGGGCCGGGTCGACAGCTCCCACTGGACAGGCGCTTACGGAGGGAGTCGGCATAGAGGAGTGCATCAGACAGGCAAGGGCTTCATCGGGCTGGGACGCAAAACGCCGAGCAGGCCACAGGCTCGGGTCGAAGAGGCGGGGAATCGGGATGGCGTGTACCATACACCCCGAAGGGCTGAACGGGGAGGCAGACGCGGCAACCGTCTGGGTAGAGATCACTTCGGAGGGGCAGGTGATGGTGAAGTCGGGCCTTACGGAATACGGCCAGGGGATCTACACCGGATTCACAAAGATAGTCTGCAACGTCCTGGGGACGAGCAGCGGCAGGGTCTCTGTCGTCTCGCCGGACACGGACCAAGTCCCTGATTCTGGCCCCACTGTCGCATCCAGAAGCACGGTCTTCGGAGGCAAGGCGATATTGCTGGCAGCCGAGAAGCTCAGGGGCAGGCTCGCCACCGTTGCCTCCGAGATGCTCTCCTGCCCGGCGCAGGAACTCGTCTTCGAAGAGGACTCGGTAAGGCGCGTTGGGCGCGAAGGCACCAGCCTAGAGTTCGGCGACCTCGTATCGGAGTGCTACAGGCGGGGCATGAAGCTGAAGGAGGAGGGCCGGGTAACCAAGGCACTTCCATCATGGGACAAGGTGGCAGGACGGGGGGACCTGTCACCCTCCTACGCTTTCGGGGCCCACGTCGCGGAAGTGGAGGTGGACTTGGAGACGGGCCAGGTCGAGGTGATCAACTACACTGCGGCCCACGACTCAGGGACCGTGGTCTCGCGGGCCCAGTACGAGAGCCAGATAGTCGGGGGGGTGGCGCAGGGACTGGGGTATGCACTCATGGAGGAGCTCATTCTGAAGGAGGGTGTCATAAGGAACCAGACGTTCCTGGACTACCACATCCCCACGGCGGCCGACATCCCAGCAATCAAGACGATCATCGTCGAAGCGCCAGACGACTTCGGTCCCTACGGAGCAAAAGGGGTGGGCGAGGCTGGGATCGAACCCGTGGCAGGGGCGGTGGCCAACGCGGTGTACAACGCGCTTGGCTTCCCAATCCGGCGCTTCCCCTTCACGCCTGAAAGGGTCTCGGAAGCGATTGAGGAAATGGGGGCACGGCCATGAAATCCTTCCAGTACCTCGCACCTATCCCACCCTTCGAGTATCTGGCCCCAGGAACTCTTCCGGAGCTTCTTGACATTCTTTCAAGCCACGGGAAGGAGCTCCAGGTCGTAGCCGGGGGCACCGACCTCATGATAGCCCTCAAGGAGCGGACGGCTGCGCCTAAGGTGGTGGTCGACCTGGGACGACTCCGGAAGGAGCTCGGAGGTATAGCAGTCCGGGGAGGAGCCCTGCGCGTCGGCGCCCTGGCAACCTTCGCTCAGATAGAGTCAAGCCCATTCGTGGCAAGATATGCGGAGGCGCTTCGCCAGGCGGCGGCGAATGTGGGAACGCTCCAGATCAGGTCAATCGCAACATTAGGCGGGAACCTTGCGACTGCGTCGCCCGCAGCAGACGCCGCGCCTCCTCTGATAGCTCTCGGAGCCACTGTGATGCTCCAGAGCAGCGCGGGAGAACGGACACTGCCTGTCCAGGACGTCTTCGTAGGGCCCAAGAGGAACGGGCTTGGCTCAGGGGAAATCATTTCCTATGTTGAAATTCCGGCAAACGGAGTCCGGAGCGCCTGGACGAGGGGAGCTGTCAGGAAAGAGAACGTGCTGTCCACGGTCTCGGTGGCCCTAGCTACAACCGTTCAGGACGGCAAATTCGGCACGAGCAGGGTCGCACTGGGTGCAGTTGCACCCACCCCCATTCTTGCCGAGAAAGCCTCCGGCGCGATGACGGGGAGCGAGGCAATCCCCGAGTCAGCAGAAAGGGTGGCTACTCTTGCAGCTGAAGACTCGAAACCGATATCCGACATAAGGGCGAGCGCACATTACCGGAAACATCTGGTACATGTGCTGACAAGGCGCCTGGTCCTGCGGGTGCTTTCGGAGTTGACTGCACCCTGAGCAAAGTCAGGGTGAGGTTCACCCTCAACGGAGTGAGCAAGGTCGACGAGATGGAGCCCAACCAGACGCTTTGCGACTACCTGCACGATACAGCCGGGACGACGAGCGTCAAGAAGGGGTGCGACACCGGAGAGTGCGGCGCCTGCACGGTTCTGCTGGACGACATGCCCGTCACGTCCTGTCTTGTCCTGGCCCCCCAGCTCGAAGGGCGCGAGGTGGTGACTGTCGAGGGACTCGGGACGAAGTCTGCTCCCCACCCCATTCAGCAGGAGTTCGTGGAGCAGGACGCTGTGCAGTGCGGCTACTGCATACCCGGGATGATTGTGACCCTGGCATGGATCTTCGAGCACGCGCCGGAGGCGTCGGATGTTGAAATCAAACGACTGATGTCCGGGAACCTCTGCCGGTGCACGGGGTACCTGCAGCAGGTCGAGGCTCTCAAGAGAGCACGAAGGCGGGGCTAGGCGGAGGTCTCACCCTACATCTATAAGCTGAATTCGTCGGACTTGTGCTGTGAAACCCCAAGACCTTCACGGAAGAGACCTGATCTCCACCCAGGACTGGAAGAGGGAGGAAATCGACTACCTGATGGACTTCGCCGCGGATATCAAGCGAAGGTATCGCGCGAATTCGGTCCCCGAGCTCTTCAGGAACAGGACCTTCTTCATGCTGTTCTACAACACCTCCACCAGGACCAGGTCGAGCTTCGAGGCAGCCGCGACTGTCCTTGGGGGCCACTCGCAGTTCATCGATTTCGCCACGACAAGAGGGTCAGAGGGGGAGTCGGTCAAGGACATGGCAAAGATGTACGAGAGGATGGGGCACGCACTGGGCGTCAGGATCCTCGAGTCTGCCGTGGACTTCGTATACGGAAAGGGGAACTCGGTCATACGCGAGTACGCAAAGAACGCGGAGATACCCGTGGTGAACATGGCCGATGACATGTATCACCCTACGCAGGCGATCACCGACGTCTTCACCCTGAAGGAGAAGTTGGGGGCCAAGCTCGAGAGGAAGAAGTACGTCCTCCTCTGGACCTACAGCGACCATATCAGGAGTTGGGGGAGCATGCAGGACGAGATGCTGATCTCCACGAAGTATGGGATGGACACAGTTCTTGCCTACCCCGAAGGGTTCGACCTCGACGAGAAAATGGTAGACGCAGCCAGAAGCAACGCAAAGGCGTCTGGGGGGACTCTTGAGATTAGCCACGACCCAGTTGAGGCGATGAAGGGGGCCGAAGTCGTCTTCCCTAGGAGCTGGGCGAGCCACGAGTGCGTCATGACGGGGATGAACCGCTTCACAAAGGAGCGGGAGGTGGCCATGCACAACAACCACAAGGACTGGCGGTTGACCAAGAAGCTGACAGACTCCATGGACAAGAAGGGGGTAGTCACCCACGTCCTCCCCGTATTCCGGGGCCAGGAAGCCGACGACGAAGTGATGGACGGCCCGAGGAGCGTAATCTACGACCAGGCGGAGAACCTCCTCTACGTCAGGGCGGCCGTGCTCGCCCTCCTGGCTGGAACTGCGAAATAGCGGCTCCACAACTCGCGGTGCACCTTAATCTACGCGGACTCGGCGACGTCCGGCATGGCAACGTCCCGCGTCTTCTTCATCACAGACGTGCACGGCTCGACCCGGTGCTTCAAGAAATTCCTGAACGCGGCGAAGTTCTACAAAGCGAACACCATCGTGCTCGGCGGCGACCTCACGGGCAAGGTCCTGATCCCGATCGTGGACCAGGGAGATGGCAAGTTCAGGTGCAAGTTCGAGGGGAACGAACTGACGCTCAAGAACATGAAGGAGGTCGAAGGGGTCGTGGCGAAGGCGACCGATGCCGGGCTCTACACACGGGTCATGACGAGAAAGGAGTTTGATGAAATCTCCGCCGACCCGAAGAGCGTCACTGCCGCCTTCAACAAGGCTATGGTCGAACGGGTCGCAGACTGGATGCGCCTCGCAGAGGAGCGGTTGGGAAAGACTGAGGTACGGTGCTACATCTCGCCTGGGAATGACGACCTCTTCGACGTCGACCCCGTGCTCAACTCGTCGGGCTACGTGATCAACCCGGAGGAGAGGGTCGTGTCAATAGACGGGGAGCACGAGATGATAACCTTGGGATACGCGAACCACACGCCATGGAACAGCCCCAGGGAAGTCGATGAAGATGAGCTCGGGAGGAGAATCGAGCGCATGGCCTCGGCAGTCAAGAACATGAAGACCGCGATCTTCAACATACACGTGCCGCCGATAGACACGCCAATTGACAAGGCTCCCATGGTGGACAAGGACCTGAAGGTAGTTGTGAAGTCGGGTCAGGTCCAGATGACTTCCGCGGGCAGCACAGCGGTCAGGGCCGCAGTGGAGAAGCACCAACCGATGCTGGGCATCCACGGACACATCCACGAGTCCCACGGCTTCGTCACGATAGGGAGGACCCTCTGCGCGAACCCCGGGAGCGAATACGGCGAGGGTGTCCTCAGAGGATTCCTAGCCGAAATAGACGGGGATAGAATCAGGTCCCATATGCTGACGACGGGCTGAGGCCTACTCTGGCGGGATTTCCTTGAAGGCGAGGGAGATGTCGACTCCCTTGCCCTTGTGATAGTAGTACGACGCGGCGTAGATTATTGCGCCGAGAAGGAAGGTACCGACGACGAAGTAGACAGTCAGATTGTTGAGGGACCACTGGGCGGCGTTGGTCACGTACTGGTATGTCAGGAAGCCGAACACCGCGATGTTGGCGATTCCCGCGATGACGAGTATCACCTTTGTCATCCCCTGCTCCTTCCTTATGCCCCAGATGGCTGCCGCGAGCCCGACGAAGGCGAAGTAGATCATTGACGCGATGGTCGCCCCGAACAGGCCTCCGAGGCCGCTGTAGTAGAAGGCAGCCAGCCCCACCAGGACCACTGTGACGACCAGTGAGATGAGGAACGCCTTCACAGGGGAACCGAACCTCGGGTTGACGTCCGAGATGGGCGAGGGGAGGAACCTGTCGAAGGACTGGGCGAGCAGATACCTAGAGATGACGATAACGCCGTACGCGAGGACGCTGAGGTTCGCGAGAATCCATCCGAGACCGATGAGCCCCGCGATTATGTTGTTGTTGGAGACCCCCATCGCCAGAGTCCAGAAGTTGAACGGGGGAGTAAAGTAGCCGAACACCAGGGGGACGTTGGAGTAGGCACCGTTGATGAAGGCCTGGCCGCCCACGTAGTACATCGTCGCCAGGGCTCCCGTGACGAAGACGAAAACCAAAAGGGCCGATATTGGTACGTTCCACCTTACGGCCGACTTGCCCTTGATTTCGCTGGCGACGGCAGGCGCAGCGTTGAGCCACGGATAGATGAATGCCGCCATGAGAGGAAGGAGATAGATGGTGTTGCCGAAGTTGAATCCGGTAGTTCCCTGACTCGATACTAGATTGTATGCAGTACCTGTCCCATTGATCCCCAAGAGCGTGCTGTTGAGTCCGAATCCATTGATGTAGTTCTGGACCCCGCTCGAACCTGCGTTCAGCAGCTCTGCGATGCCAAGGATCAGCGCGAAGAAACCGAAAATGGTGAGAATTGAAACCAGCCTGTACCCTGCCTTAGGCCTTACGATGTTAATCCCAATCAATGCCGCAAAAATGATGGCACCTATGACCCACTGGATGCCGGGGGTCGATCCGGGTGTCCCCGCTGGAACGGCGAGGCCCAAGTAAGTACCGCTGGACGAGTTGAAGAACAGACCTACCGAACCGATGGCGAAGACCGTCGAAAGGACAATCAGGGCGAGATAAGCGGTTGTTTCGGTGGTGTAACCCATGAATGACAGCAGGCTTCCCGCCGGGCCCCCTAACGTCCTTGATACCCACACATAGTCTCCTCCGGTTCTGGGCATCCTCCTTGACATGATGGTGTAGACAGCTATCTGCGGGAACGAGACAACGAACCCGATCACCGACAACCAAACGAGGTTCACTCCTGTCATGTCATGGCCGAGCATCGGAACCAATCCGGAAATCCCGATGACCCCAAGAAGAGCACCCACGGACATGTTGCTCATGTTCATGGCGATGCTGTCGAAGAACGAGACGTTCTTGACTAGACCAGTAGCCTCGCGGACAAACACACCTGGTGCCGGTGCCGGCGCAGTGACAGCTTGCCTCTCCTTATCACTCAAGGGTAGGTTTGCTCGGCTCCTTGCTTACTGGGTGCTTATTTAAGCACCACCCGCCCTTTTGCTAATTCCGTGCTAACCTAATATGTTCGGGTTAGCACAGGCGTTGTGCAGCGCGGAGGGGCGAACCCCACGGCGCCGCCTTGAACGGGCGCAAAAGATTCTTAGACTTCAGCAGGTGCGCGGCCCTGTTGGGTCGTGAAGACTAACTGAGCACGCCGGTTCAACCCCTCGAATCCCTTGGAGACGAAGCAGACAGGATACTCGGCGGCGCAGAGTCGATGGGAGTCACCCTCCGGCTGCTTGGCGGAGTGGCGGTGGTCACTCGGTGCCCTTCCGCGTCGAAGCCGCCGTTCTCAAGACGCTACGTGGACATCGACCTGTTCGGCCGGAGGAAGGAGACTGCAAAGATTAGCCAGCTTTTCAAGGACCTTGGATACAAACCCCGCGAACGGTTCAACGCCCTCTCCGGTTCGAGGCTCATATTCAACGACTTGAAGAACATGAGGCGCGTGGACGTTTTCCTAGACGTATTCCAGATGTGCCATAGGTTCGACTTCAGGGACCGGGCGGGGCTCGAGCCCAAGACGATCACTATTTCTGACCTCTTGATGACGAAGCTCCAGATCGTGGAAATGAACGAGAAGGACATCAAGGACATCCTTGTGCTGCTCCTGGACCATGATGTTGCGATGGAGGAGACTCCCGATAGGATTAACGCATCATACATTGCGAAGCTCTGCGCGGAAGACTGGGGGACCTACAGGACCTTCAGCATGAACCTCGAACGGGTCCCTGAGTTCGTCCAGAGACTAAGCCTGGACGGCGAGCAGAAGACCCGGATAATGAGCCGGGCTGAGTCGATAAGGAAGTCCATCGAGGACGCCCCGAAGTCGATGGGATGGAAGATGAGGGCCAGGGTCGGCGACAGGAAGCGGTGGTACGAGCTCCCCGAGGCGGACCAGGCGGTCGTAGACTTCGACCCCTCAGGCGCAAGATAGGTCCCCACTCCAAAGAATCTCTGGAGACTTTAAATCGAATACAGGGGCGGTCGGATGTGGCGACCAAATCTGTCCAAGTCCTCGGGCTCTTTGAGTCGGCTCGGTCTTTACCTTCAAGACATGCACGTGCGTGAAATGGTGAAGTATTCCCAGATAGCGGAGGCACACGGGTTCGACTCGGTCTGGATAGCGGAGTCGAGGCTCGCCAGGGACGCCGTCGTGCCGGTCACAGCCATCGCGACAGATACGAGCCGGATCAAGGTCGGGGCCGGGGTCATCAACACCTGGACGCGCAACGCCGCGCTGATCGCCCAGACCTGGGCAACACTCGACGAGCTATCGGCGGGCAGGGCCATGCTTGGCCTCGGTGCCTGGTGGGACCCCCTGGCCAAGAAGGTGGGGATAGACAGGACCAAGCCCCTTCAATGCATGAAGGAGTACGTCCAGGTGATCAGACGGCTCTTCAAGGCTGAAGAGGTGACTTTCCAGGGTGAGTTCGTGAAGATGGACGGGGTCAAGCTCGACACTCTCCACGGGACGGGCGCCAGGCCAAGGGATGTGCCGATCTACGTTGGGGGGACTGGGTTCCAGATGCTGGAACTCGCAGGGGAAATCGCCGACGGCGTGCTCCTGAATTACCTCGTCTCTCCGAAGTACAACGAGAAGGCGTGGGAGAGCATCAGACGGGGGGCCGAGAAAGCGAAGAGAGACCCCAAGGAGATAGACTCCCCGCAGCTCATCGCCTGTTCCATCGACGAGGACGCGGACAGGGCCGTTGAGCTTGCCAAGAGCCACGTCACGATGACAATTGGACAGCAGCCCCACATAGCGAAAGCTAGCGGGGTCAGCGACGACCTCATCAGGGAGGTACAGGAACGCATGGGAGGGTGGCCCGCAAAGCCAGGAGGAATCGAGAAGGCCGCCGAGATCGTCCCGGACGAAGTAGTGCAACTCATCACCGCCTCGGGGACCCCGGCGGACTGTGAAAGGAAGATCAAGGAGTACATGGCTGCGGGGTGCAGCTCCCCGCTCCTGCTCCTTCTGAGCCACAACATCGAATACGCTGTTGAGTCACTGGCGTAGACGAGTTGCCCAAGAAACTACTGGTGAAGGACGGGGTCGCCGTCACCATGGACGAGAAGCGCAGAGTCATCCAGGATGCAGGGGTGGCTGTGGTTGACGGCAAGATAGCGGCGGTCGGTCCGTCCGACGATGTGTCGAGGGGTTTCGGTCCGGACGAGGTGATAGACGCAAAGGGATGCATCGTAATGCCCGGGCTGATCTGCAGCCATACTCACCTCTACGGCATAGCACTGAGAGGGTCCTCCCTCAAGATCGAGCCTCCTTCAGACTTCGTTCAGATCCTCCAACGGGTCTGGTGGCCGGTGGACGAGGCGCTCACCAATGATGATGCCTATGCCACAGCGCTCGCAGCCGGAGTGGAGTCGCTGGCGAACGGGACTACCTGCTTTGCGGACACTTACTCGGCGCCCAATGCCATTGAAGGGTCCCTCGACCAGATTGCAAAGGCATCCAATGAAGTGGGCATCCGTGGGGTCGTCTCCTTCGAAGCGACCGAGAGGCGCAGCGCAGACGAAGGAACAAGGGGCCTGAAGGAGAACCTGAGGTTCATCGCGAAGAAG
>Ga0187766_10001303_pt1 | contig 14630 bp, 12 predicted proteins | sample 0216_QUI02_MP05__4_FD_132971 | JGI IMG/M metagenome (GOLD analysis project Ga0187766, IMG submission 132971) | Tropical peat soil microbial communities from peatlands in Department of Meta, Colombia - 0216_QUI02_MP05_20_MG | ecosystem: Environmental > Terrestrial > Soil > Wetlands > Peat ... | reverse complement strand
GTGAACCTCCTCCACCATGCGCGCCAAATAGGGAATGTCCCGGTCATCCCAAAGCCGGATCTCGCGAACGGTGTCACTCGTCCAGTGGATGTCGCATTGCTCCGTGCAGACGATAGCCCAGCCACCTTCGGCTTTCGTCCCGCGCATTCTCGCCATGGAACTAGGAAAGCTGCGCCCCATGCCATTGCAATGCGGCGCCTGATAAAATCGATTGCGCGCGATCTTTGGCCCAACTTTCAGTGGCTCAAATAGAATTGCGTAAGGATTTTCGGCATTTCCCATGTCTTAACCCCATTCGCGCAACTTTGATGATTTGACCGTCCGACCCTGCATCTAACCGCTCGGTCAGAATCGCCGACTTACACTTCCCAGCACTCCACTGATCATGATCACACTCGATCCTGACGTCGCAGTCACGGATGATCCAGGCGCCTCAACGCCCTCTCTTCCTCCTCCGGTCGCCAACAGCCAAGCGTAGGAGGTCTAGCCCGCAAGGATAGACGCCGGCAAGCTTGCTAATCGTTCTTGGATAGCAAGCCTAGCGCCAAGACTCGGGAGGAGCGTTCCAGCTACCTTGCCCTGCCACCGTCCGGTGCCACGGTGACAAGCGACTAGGTTGCCAAGAAGTTTGGAAGCACACTTCTGAGCGCAGTTCGTTACCCCCCAGTTGCCTCGACACAACTCGGGCCGTCACTGAGCCCGATTTCGACCTGGTGCCGCGCCTCCGCTCGCGGCAAATCCTTGTTCTTCGCGTCGCGACGGAACAGCGATGTCGTGAGTGCCTGCGCTGATTCGGTCTCGATCGGCCGCGCTTAGTCGCTGGGAAAAGCAGATTGAGATATTTGTACACCAATAAACGGTGGAGTCCTCATGCGAAACTTATTCCTATGGATGTGAAGGCGGACACACCTTTTGGTAGGACGCGTCAGTATAGTTTCAATCATAGCAATAACCTGAGATGACAGGAGCAGAGCGGCGATCGTCCAAGCAAGCGAAGCCTCGAGGGAGGTTTGAGCTATGGATACGGATCATGCGTACGAATGGTCATTCGCTGTCGTGCTGATCATCGTGTACGCCCATAGCCGCTTTACGACGCCGGCGACGGCACGCTGTTCGACGACAAGGGCACAGTTTTACTTCGCGGAAATTTCCTATGTTGTTTGCAGCCTGCTTTTGCTGGTGTTGTTGTCCGGCGTCATCGTGACTTCGCCTCCGGTAATCAATTCGATCGAAGCGGATGGCCTCGATCAGATAGCGAAGGAACTTGAGAAACTTCCGGCACCCCTTGTTGCCGCCCTCGTAATGACCACCCTCCTTCCTTATTTCCCCGTCGTGTCAGATATCGACAAGTTCCTGCTAAATTTCTTTCGCGAGATCGGAAATATTCCGGTCGAAGTCCGTCGACTTGCCGCATTCCTGCGCACTACCACTCTCGACAGCACGGCGATGGCAGCGACGGTGCGCGAAAGTCCCAATTATCTAAAGGCGCGCGTCGATTCGCCGGATGACTTGCAAGCATTTCTAGAGGGAAATGAGCCCGGCCAACCCGAATATGCTTTCAACCGGGTTCTTTACATCGCCTTGCGCTTAAAGCACTGGGAAGAAGACGAAAAACTCGGCCGCGCATGCGTCCTGTTTCGCGAGAAATTCGACCAGATCTTCAAACGGCTCGACGAACTCATTGGATTGGCGAACCACTTTATCTCTATCCTTCGAAGTCCGACAGGCAAGAGAGGGTTAACCGCACGGTCCCACAAAGAGCTGCGCCGAATCATTCTCGCCAATTGCGAAGAGCTCAACTACGAAATTTGTGACTTCCTTGCGCAAGGTATCCTGCAGTGCGCTCGCACTCGGCGGGAGCGCTTGCGCATGATCCGTGAGATGGGCTTTACGACGATCGAACGGATTCGTGCCGAAATTAGCCCGACCAAGATAATTTCTCTGGTGGCTATCGTTTTTTTGATCCTCTTTTTTGGAATCTCTATCATCGGAGCACTACTTGGACATACGAGCAATGGACTAGGGCTGCGTCTCTTTATGTCCCTGATGGTTTCGATGAACTATGGCGCAGCAATATACTTTGCGATCACGCCCAAGAGGCTTTGGGACTTTGCCAATATCCATAAGGTCGGCATGCGGCCGGTGATCGGTTATATCGTGTCGGGACTCCTGGCGGTTGCCGCGGCGGTGGTTATCAGCTTCATATTCAGGGCGGTCCTATTCTTGAGTTTCGAGGGGTCCTTATACAGTTTTCTGTTCTCATTTCCGTGGCTCGGGATGTCATTCGTGACTGCGGTGACAATCGCGTTCTTGGTCGACGACTTTGCAATTTATCCGGAGCGAGCACCCAAAGGACTGCGATATTGGGAGAGCTTGGCGGCGGGTGTCATGCTGGCAAGTGCTGCATGGTACGTCTCTTTGGCCTTGGTTCAGGCGAGAGAATGGATCAACTCGCTAGCCTTGGCGAATGTGGAACTGGCCTGGAGAGCCATGGATTGGCGCAACCAGATTTGGCCACACCATGCGCCGCAATCAGGGCCGCCCTCGTGGGTAATGCTCTGCTCGATCGCCTTCACGATCGGCATTGTCCTCGGGTTTGAAATCCCCCATTGGCACCGCAACCATAGTCGCGTGGCGGACAGCGCTGAGCCGTCGAAATCCGCCCCTACTGGTAACTTCATCCGGAACGGCTTGAGGCAAGGGATGGGGTAAATTGATGTGCGACGATCGAAGGTCAGAAGAGCTTGGTGTAGCTCGTAGGTTCTCTGGCCGCCTTGAAGGGGCAATTCGCAGGCTTTAGCCGCGATTGTGCGCGGACTTTGGCTGGGATCGAAGAGCACGGGAATTCATTCGGGGCGGAATAAGTGATCCGTATCTACATGCCCGAATGCAACCGTCATGGGGCACGTCTTGCAGAGTAGATGACCGCAGGGCGGCTGAGGGGGGATGCACCCCGTGGATCCTCGCCCACGTGCGCAGCCCGGCATACTTCCAATTTCCGCAGCCAGGACTCTACGGCTGGTGAGACAGAGCTGCCGCGGTTTCCGATATTCACCTAATCCCGGACTCTCGCTCATATTGCCGGTCGACCTGCGGCGCCCCACTACCACGCGACACATTGGGCGCGTCCGCGCGGGTCTATTGAATCTCGATGTGCACGTTCCTGTTCTCTTGCTTACTGACCTGATCCGCAGTCTTCACGCGCAGGTCGGTCTTACCCTTGCTGATCATCGTGATGCTTGCGACCGGTATCCCCTGGCGAGAGAGATAGTCCCTTGCCGACCGGACACGATCCTCGGAGAGCTTTTGGTCGCGCGCTGGAGAACCGGTAGTATCGGTGTGACCGGTCAGCACCACCTTCCGACCGTCGGATTGCTTAGCGGCGTTCGCAACTGAGTCGAGGATGCGAGCCGCATCGGCTCGAATGTCGAACTTGCCGACGTCAAAGTAAATCCAAAACTCATGGGACCCTGGCTCGGTCGTTGACAGTGCCGCCAAATATTTTTGCAGCTCTTCAATCGGCTTTGGTCCGACCAACGCGTAATACGCGCCACCATTGCCCTCCTCAGTGAAAAATATCAGGTAGTAAACGTTCGTCCCACAACGCGTGAGCGTCCAAATCTCCCGCCACTTGCGCTCTGTGATCTTCCCACTGACGTGCGATGTCGGCGAGCCCACGGGAGCAGCCTTCACGAAATGCTTATCCTGGCACTCGGGACTAGCCACGTCATCGTGCTCGAGGACGGTCGCCTGCGTCTTGCTTTGCAAAAATTGTGAAGCAAGTGAGCCAATGTCGTATCCATCGGCTTTCGTGCTCTCTGCCGCCATTGCCAAGAGACCCGCAACTAAAATTGCGTCCCGAAAACGCCAACGCATTGCCATGATGACACCTTCCTTCGGCATCGCCAATTCATGGTAAGATACCATTTCAATCGTGCAACGCCTTTGGGGGATTCGTGGCTAGCGTTTGAAAGCGCGAGGCGATGACGAACGGGAAAGCACGCGTGGCGGCGGTTGCGATCGCGCAGGGGCACAGCGGGACCTACGCAGCGACGAGGTCCACGGCGAAGCTCTTCATGACAGAGGCAGGCACGGGCAAGTACGTGATGTTTCTGCACGGCTGGACTTGCGATTCCCACGATTGGAGCTGGCAGTTATCGTTGTTCGAGAGCAAGTACCGTGTCGTGACCCTCGACCTGCGGGGGCACGGCAGGTCCCAGGTCATGCCGTCAGGCGCCTATAAGCCGGCGGATTACGATGCCGACATCGAGGCGCTGATCTCGACCGAGTACCCCGGTCAGAAATTCATCATCGTGGGGCATTCGATGGGTGGGCAGATTGCCGCCCGTCTCGCCGCCAAACGGCCGGACCTGGTCTGTGCCGTCGTGTCCGTCGACGGCACGCTCGGCTATTCCGACGACGCAGCGCAACTCTACGGGAAGACGGTCCATGATCTGAACAGCGGCGATCCCGGCGTGGTGGCCTCGGCTCTGTTCCAGCTCGGCTACGACCCTGCGACCGATCCGGCATTTAAGCGCTGGCATGCGAGACGCGTCCAGGGGATGCCGGTGGACGTCGTACGCGAGTCCTTCGGCCCGCTTTTCTTCGGAGCTGACCAGGTAGGCGTCGGAGAGGCGAGCGCGAAGTTTTGCAGAAGCTTGACAGTGCCCTTCTATCACCTTTGCCGCGATCCGGCCAAGGCCGACCGCATGCGGCCGTGGTTCTCGCACCCGAAGTCGAAAGTCGACCTATGGTCCCACGCAGGTCACTGGATCATGCAGGACCGCAAGGACGACGTGAACGCCGCGATGACCACCTGGATTGACGCGCTTGAGGGGCTATAGCGTCGAAAGCCCTTCAGGAGGCGCCTAATTTGAGCGCAGCCGCTACGAAAGCAGCGGGCGACAAAATCACGGTCGACAGCATGCAGAAACACGGCTTTGCATCGCCATAATAACCATGCGTTCGTTGCGACTTGCCGCCGCAAAGCAAAAGCCTCGCTGAAGCGGGGCCAGAAAGCCGAACTGAGGGGTTCCAGATTGATGACGAACTGCATGTCAATGTGACATTGGCAAAACAGCTCCGGATCGACCTGGTCCAAGCGCCCATGTCGGGCAAATGCCCGGTTCAGCACTTCGCCATAGCCGAATACGCCAAGGAGGCCGAATGCTCGAACGAACCGCCGGTGTTTTGATATTAGCGGTCCTCTGCGCCTGCGGGCCTGATCTCAGCCAATACAAATCAGTCGATAATGCCGGTGTGCCTGTGGAGCAAGGCTACCAGCAGTGCGACGACCTTGCCCAACTTGCGACAAGCAGCATTACCGTATTGAACCGCGACAGCATGGTTCATTCCTGCATGCAGATGCGCGGTTACTAGGCGACCAGCGCACTCGATATTCCGGGGCTCGCAAAAGAAAAACCCCGCTGACCGTGACTGGAGGACGAAGCGGGGTTATGCCGGAAGTTCAAGTGCCGACGCTGCAATCATCAGCGGGCGGCGATTGTGGTAGATGATCGTGGACTTGGACTTCCTGAACGGAATTAAATACGGGGAACGGCAAGGGAGTGCTTTGGAGACCGCGCGTTATCGACGAGTCAAACGCTTTCTTGAAAACCTCGCCTTCGAAGTAAAGGGCGAAATCTGGGGATGTGACCCCATCGCCCTGCGTGGCGGCCGATCAATTCGGGCGATCGGGCGAAACCGCTATCTTGCCACCGCACTCGTCAGAGGTTCATGATCTTGAGGGTGTCCGTATTGCGCAAGGTGGTCTTTGATCTCGGTACCCCATATCGCATTTATCGTCGCATTGTTTCTCAGCGCGTGCGGTACAGCGCCGCCGCTGAAATTCCCCACCCCATACTCGTCAAATGGCGTCAGAGTTACGGTTGATGGAATATGGCGGAGCGATACCGGCACTGTGCTGGGCATTACTGGCCTAGCTATCAATGAGTCCCGCAGGGACCTCCATATATGCGTAATAAACTTCGATGTTTTGGACGCTGCCGGCGTGAAAGTATCTAGTGCATTTGCCTCAACCACAGACCTGAACGCTGGACAAAGCTGGCGATTTCAAGCCGTGTTCGCCAATCCATATAGCGTGTCCTTTAAGTCAGTGATGCCCGGAGAGCTTATGGCAATGTAAGAACGTGGAGGCAACCATCGCATGGTCAATATTTGTCGCACCGTTGAACACTGGTTACAATTCGCGTCGATGCTTCTTCGCGTAACGCCCTGAGGCAAAAGCGCTAGGATCTGTTAAACGCCGCCTCGGCGGGGCTTTTCTTTGTGCTATCCGTTTGAGCGTCTTTTGGCTGCATCGTCCATGATGCCGCGGCATTCTTCTTCCGACAGGCGACTGAGCGCGCGGGCAAGGACGTCGAAGCGGTTCGGTTTAGTCAACTTAGCTAAAGCTCCCGCCGCGAGCCTGCGTAGCGGGTCGACGCGCCCATCCACAACGCCGATCCATTGGGCTGGCCCAAATATCGCGTTGCGCCGCTCAAATTCGAGCATGAGGACAACGCCGGATTCCATTTCGCCCTCATCCTGGAAATGCACATCGATCAATGTGTCCGTGTCGCGGACTCTCATTGCCGTCTCCATTTTCGGCGACTCTTTCGGTGGCTTCCCATAGAGTCCGTGTCGGGAAGGCGGCAGTCGAACCTACTTCGCGGGGATCGGTCTCATCAGAGGGGACAGCGAACTATGACTAATATCGCACGACGCTTCATCATCATTGCCGTAATTTACGCAATAATCGGCATGGCGCACGGGATCGAAATGGGAATTTCTGGCGACCATAGTGAATTTACAATGCACGCGCACATAAATCTGGTGGGCTGGGCATCACTCGCACTTTACGGCTTGACCTATCGCGCCTTCCCGGCAATGGCGGTAGGCTGGCTGGCGGTTGCGCATTTCTGGCTGGCAAATTTAGGGGCCCTGTTGATGGCAATCGGGCTCTACTTACTGTTCACAAATCAGATCGAAGTAGTTCTAATCGTCGGCTCGCTACTCACCTTCTTCGCAGCCGTAGTTTTTTTGGTCAATTTCGTGACCCGCTCCGAGAAGCCGGCGTGATGGGACCTGCCTCGGAGAGGCTGAAACTACGACAATTGCGGCGACCTTACTTCAGGCGCACCGGACAATCGACTTAAACCCCCGCATCTGCCCTGCACAAAAAGGAAAGGCCCCGCTGCCAGTGGGAGTCCGCGCGGGCTTTCTAGGGCGGGCAAGCGAACTTAGGGCGTTCCCAGATAGGCCGTCTCCCCATGAAGTGCGACGTCGAGACCTGCCTCCTCGTCAGATTGCCCCACTTTGACGAGCGTGACTTTGTCTATCAACCACAGCATGGCATAGGTGAAGGCGAATGCCCAAACCGACGACAATAAGGCAGCCAGCACCTGCTTGCCGAAGAAAGCGCCATTGCCAAATACCAAGCCATCGGTGCCAGCTGGATTGAATGCGGTGGAGGCGAATACGCCCAGGAGCACGATTCCAAGCGCACCGCCCACCCCGTGAACGCCCCAAACATCGAGGGCATCGTCCCACTTCAGCCGGTTCTTCAGCGCAACGGCGAAGTAGCAGACCACACCTGACGAAATGCCAATTATGACGGCCGTGAGGGGTGACACGTAACCCGCCGCCGGCGTGACGGTGGCCAATCCTGCGACAGCGCCTGTCAGCAGTCCGACGAAAGTTGGGCGCTTTTCCTGCCACCAACCGACGATCATCCAAGTGACGGCAGCGAAAGAAGCCGCCAAGTCGGTATTGAGAAAGGCGACGGTGGTAACCGAATCAACTCGGAACTCACTGCCCGCGTTGAAGCCATACCACCCGAACCAAAGAAGGCCCGTGCCCAAAGCCACTAGCGGCACACTATGCGGCCCTGAGTCGAGGACGCGCCGGCGGCCGACATAAAGGACCGAAGCGAGAGCGGCCATTCCAGCGGTGTTGTGGACGACGATGCCCCCCGCAAAGTCCAGAACCCCCCAGCTCTGCAATAATCCGCCGCCCCAGAGCATGTGTACGAATGGGAAATATACGAAGAGCAGCCACAGCGTGAGGAAGGCCATGTATGCCTTGAACGAGACGCGATTGGCGAATGCCCCGGTGATCAGCGCCGGCGTGATGATGGCAAACATCATCTGGTAGGCGATATGAACAAATAGAGGAATACCCGGCGTGGGTGACGGCGTGGCCAGAGTCACGCCATGAAGAAAGGCCATGTCCAGGTTGCCAATGATTCCACCCTCACCTCCCGAAAAGCACAGCGAATAACCAACGACGTACCAGATCACCGTCGTCCATCCCATGGAAACAAAGGACTGCATCATGATCGCCAGCACATTGCGCCGGCTGACGAGCCCGCCATAGAAGAACGCCAGGCCTGGAGTCATCAGCATGACCAAGCTGCTGCACAGAATCATGAATCCGGTATTGCCGGTGTCGAGATTTGCCAAGATTTCCTCCCAAGGTAACGGCGCCTGACGAGCGCTCTATGCCATCGGGAAGCCGGCTCCAGGAAACGTAAGAGGTCTTGCGGACGCCGGAGTCTCCGGGGATCCCGCATGGCAAAGTTATGGTAGGAGGCTCCGCAGAGCCGAGTCAATCGCCCGCGTTCATCCCAGCCGAGTGCTGTTTTTGGTGGGGTGGGCCGAGTACTCAATTTTTGGCGCCTTTCGCGGATCGCTTCGTTAGCCAACAAATTGTTGCCAAGTCTCGGGCGCGACTAGCGCATTTTCTGCACGCGCTGTCGGCACACTCTGCAATTCCCTGAATCTCGGATTTCAAGCCAGCGGACCGCTGTAAGCGTCGTTGATCGCAAAAGCCTAGTGCTTTACCTCGCCCCGCTTTGGCGGGACTTTTTCTTCGCCGCATTTCTGCCCTAATCCTACGGGCAGTATTGCATATGTGAGATGGTCAACCGGACGTGTTCTGGTTTCCCTGAGGCGTCTGGTCTCACGCACTGGCCCCGCCCTTCCCCAAAGCGGCGGGGCTTTTCTTTTGCAAGTCTTTTGCAAGGATGTCTTGATAGGCGTGCACGGGAGTAGCCAGCACTAGGTACTACCCTTAGATGATTCCCCGATGTGCCAGAGTGGGCGCATATTCGCGGTGCCCGCAAAGGGCAACTTCCATGGATATGTGCTGCCTAGCCCCGTCGCCTCCCAAACCGGCGGGGCTTTTCTCTGGCCGCAGTGACGCGCATCAAAATAAATCGGCGTCAGGTAAATCCAGGACAAGGGCCGCGCGGACGAAATCGTGTGCTCGTTCGACCGCTGCTTGTCGAATCTCCTCAGGCGGGAAGCCAGTGTGCGCCACCTTTCCGCCGAAGGGCACGCGCACAACGAACTGCACCTCTTCGTCGGACCCCGCCATCACCGGCTCGGACGAGGCCGTGGAAGTCGACCTAGCCGCAGATTCCTTCGAGGCGGCCCTCCTAACCTTGAAGTTGACGAGAACCGCACCCTCCGTCTGTCTTTTCCAATGCCAATCGAACGTCGTCAATATGGCCATTCAAGCCTCCGTCTTTGTGGGGTTGACGGACTCGAACTGCCGAGCTGCTACTCCGGTGATCGTGCACACCACGCTGCGACCGCTATAAGCGAGTGCCCAATTCACCACCTCTGCGGGGCTTTTTCTTCCTGGTTAGTTATATGACAGCGCCGATCGCCGGCAATAACATACGCTTGCGCCGCAGTCGCAAGAGCTGTGAGGCGTACCCCCAATTTGGAGCCCCGCTTTTCGTCGTATGGTCAGCGGGGCTGTCTTTCGGAGTTTAGTTCACCAGATTCCCGCAGGTTCACTCAATGACGGGCATCACACTGACGTAAACGCAGCTTAAGCGCGTGTCCGCGTGAGCACGTATTGCGGACACATTAGGTTCAGCATACGCTTTTTGCTAGCGTTCCTTCACCGGGCCCTTGTACGGCTCATCCCGGCCCGGCTTTTCCTGCCCCGCCCGCCCGCGGGGCTTTTTTCTTCAGTCACTAAATTATCTGTTCTTAAAAATCTTCTTATGGTGCGGCAGCGGTTCGGAGAAACCGTTACAGTGGCGGACGCGGCAGAACCCCGGCGCTTTCTATGGATTCTGTGCAAGTCGTGCGGCCGTTCCTCGAGGCTCGATCCGCGTCATGTTCTGAGCCTGCTTCGCACCGATGTGTCACTGAGCGAGACAGGCCAGAAGTTCAAACGCCGGCGCTGCAAACATCGAAGCGCCGCTGTTGTCGTAGATGATCGGGAGCTGCCCGTCTACGATATCACGGGTCTTTGCCGCATGATGATGGCCCCCGTCGCCTGAGGGAGCCAGGCCCAAGGCCCGCCAGCTTTGATTTTTGAAAAGACGTTCCACGGAGATGCGCTATGAGACCTCTGACCGATTTTATACGGGCTGAAGACATAACCGCTCTAGAGCGCCCGCTCGGCCAAGCCACGGGATTGCCGGGGCGCGTCTTTTCGGCTGAGTTCTTCGAGCTGGAGCAGCACTGCTTTTTCCCGCGCGTCTGGTGCCCCGCCGCCTTCGTCTCCGACATTCCCGATCCCGGCGACGCGTTGCCCGTGGAGATCGCCGGCTGGCCGATCCTGCTGCTGCGCGGTGCGGACGGAGAGATCCGCGGCTTCCTTAACATTTGTCGACACCGAGCGATGCGCGTCGTCACGCAGCCCTGCAAGGGAAGCGCGAACTTCACCTGCCCTTGGCATGCTTGGACCTATGATCTCACGGGCCGGCTTATCGCCACGCCAAAACTCGGCGGCGAACGCATCAACCAGGATGCGAGCTTCCCGACCGACGGTCTCGCACTGATGCCGGTACGCGTCGGCCAATGGCTCGACCTGATCTTCGTCAACATCGACGGGAAGGCACCACCGCTCGACCAGCATCTTCGGCCCCTCGAGGACTTGCTCCGACCCTATTACGACCTCACGGGCCTGCGACGCGCCGAGGCATGGTCGACGGAATATCCCGGAAACTGGAAGGTCGCGGTCGAGACGACGCTCGACGAGTATCATATCCCCTTCCTGCATCCGCAGCTGATGGCGGGCGTCCGCCGCAACAACAACGCCAACGGCCATGCTGACGGCTGCTACATGATGACCTCGAACGCGCGGATCTACGACAACACGCGCAAAGCCGGGACCGCGATGGGCTATGGGCAAGGCTTCCCGAGGATCCTTAAGGAACGCGCGCCCGAGCCACGCAGCCATTTCATCGTGCTCTTCCCGACGGGTGCACTGCAGACTCGGCCGAACCACGCACTCCTCGGTCTCTTCATGCCCGAGGGGCCGGACCGCACCCGGATTACCTTTGTCCACTACTACGCCGGCACGACCGCGACCGATCCCGCCTTTGCGCCGGCACGCCAGGAGATGGTCCAGAGCTGGAAGGAAGTCTTCGAGCAGGATGTGCCGATCGCAAGGGACGTTTATCGCAATCACAAGCTTCGCGATCACGTCGGTCTCGCCACGCGGATGACTCCCGCCTGGGAAGAGGGGGTCGCATCCTTCTATCGGAGCCTCTTGGCGGTGATGGGAGGAACGAGCAGCTCGGCCGACGACGCATCAAACGATAGCTCCTGACCCGGCCGGTTGATCTCGGCGACGCGTACGTAGCCGTAGGGCTGAGCCCTCTCCTGGCGTTACCGGAAGCCGCTGCTCAGCCCCGTTGACCCGCCCGCGTCGCGGCGGTCTCGTTAACCAGCCTTGCTCTGGAGCGACGCCAAAATTCACGGTTTTTCCGGCGCGATGCGCTGGATTGGAAGAAAGCCACGAGCCCGGTCATCTTCGTCCAGCGCCACAAGGAGGTTCTAGACCACATCGTCCATGGCCAAACCTGTTTCGTTCGGCCCGTGTGGCATAGCGCCCGGTGCAACTGTATTGTGCGCCCTGTGCGCATAGCGCGGAGCAAGCGGATCAAATATATCTATTGCTGACCTCGACAAGTTATAGGCGGTCAATGCACCCAGCCACTTCACGGGAATCCGCCAAGACTATCCTGATCGTTGGAGCGTCGCGCGGCCTCGGCCACGCCTTAGCCACCGAGTTCCTGAGTAGAGGGTGGAACGTCATAGGTACGGTTAGGACTGGGGCCCGAACCAAGTTTCACGATCTCGCGGAGGAGCACGAAGGCCGCGTCGGGATTGAGACACTCGACATCAACCAGGCCGATCAGGTCACATCCTTGCGTAGCCGTCTGGCCGGCAGAGTGCTCGACATGCTGTTCGTGAACGCTGGAACCACCACGCATGATGAGCACGTCCATATTGGCGACGTGACCACGGAAGAGTTCATCCGCGTGATGGTGACGAACGCGCTGAGCCCCATGCGCGTCATTGAAGCGCTCCAGGATCTCGTGCCTGCGGAAGGACTGATCGGAGCGATGTCGTCCGGCCAGGGCAGCATCACCAACAACGAGAAGGGGATGCGGGAGGTCTATCGCGGCAGCAAAGCGGCGCTGAACATGTTCATGCGGAGCTTTGCAGCCCGACAAGCCGGAGGGCCGCGCGCTATGGTGCTGATGGCTCCGGGCTGGATTCGCACCGACTTGGGAGGCCCGGACGCGCCTTTCGGCTTAGAGGAGACCGTGCCCGGCCTGGTAGACGTGCTGATCTCCAAGCTTGGGACGCCCGGTCTGCAGTATCTTGATCGCTTCGGTAAGACTGTCCCTTGGTGATCTGCTGCAAGCGCTTGCGCTGATACCGGTCCTGTATCGCCGTCGGCATGGGGAATGGTGCGTCGACAGCGTTGCGATTATTGCAAAGGGCTCAGGCCATTTTTGAGTGCGAAGTACTCCGCACGCACCGTTCCAATGAACACTACCTACCAGTAGGGAGATCGAGTCATGGCGGCATTCACACCGAACGAATATCGGGATCGCGTGAAGAAAGTCTGCGCCGCGATGCAGGCCCAGGGAATCGATACCCTAGTGGTCCTAAATGAAGGGCATTTGTGTTATCTCACCGGCTATGAGGGCTTCTCCGACTATGTCCCGCAGGCGGCGATTTTGCGCGCCGGCGATGCGGATCCGGTTCTCATGTTACGAGAAATGGACCTCCATTGCGCCTATCCCACGGTCTATCTCGATGAGAGACGCATTGAGTGCTATTCCGAAAGCTATATCGGCACCGCCGCGCGATCCCCGTGGGAAGTGATCGGCAAGCGCATCGTCGAAATCGCTCAGAGTGGGCGGATCGGCATCGAGGCAGGTGCCAAGGGATTTTCCCATCGCGACTATGAGCGCCTGATCCAGGCGATCGGCGGCCGAAAGGTTGAAGACGGCACATCCGTCGTGCCGAGCGTGACGATCAAAAAGTCGCCGAACGAGATCAATTACATGCAGTGGGCGGCTCGGATTGTCGATCGGGCGCTGACTGCTGGCGCCAACAAAATTGCCGTTGGGGTGCGAGAGTGCGACGTCGCGGCGACGGTCATGCATCACCTGGCAGAGGGTATCGCCGAAACTGGCGGAGGCCCTGGAGTCCCTGTCACGATGCCGGTGACACCCTGGTCGCAAGCTCCGCACATTAAGTGGACCGATCGTCGATATGAAAAGCAGCGTCAGACCAATTTCGAGATCGGCGGCTTCGTTCATCGTTATTGCTGCCCACTGTCGCGGACCGTCTATCTCGGTACTCCTCCTGCCAGATACAAGCACGTACACGAGACAGTGCTGGCCGGGTTTACCGCCGGCCTTGCGGCGGTCAAGCCGGGAGCGCAGGCGGGGGACATACATCGCGCCTTCATGAAGGCATTCAAACCGGGTGGCGTCCGCAAGGAATCGCGTATCGGCTATTCGATCGGCATCAACTGGGCCGACGGCTGCTTCAGTGTTCAAAACGACGACAAGACCATCTTGGAACCGGATTTCACGTTCCATCTCATCATCGGGATTTGGGAACGGGAAGACTCGTATATCCTGAGCGAAGCCGTTCGTGTGACGCCAAACGGCGGCGAGACCTTCACCAAGGTCCCGCGCGATATGATCATACGTTAGGTTCGCGCATAAGCGCGCCGCCGACGAGGCTGTCGGCGCCCCATTATATGAGGAGCTGCGGCATAGACTAGCCACCCCCGAAAACGGCAACGGAGACGCACGCCGCATTGGAGCCCAAATTCGGTTTCCGCGCGATCGCCTCTAATTGGGTTTGCCGCGAGGAATGGCCGGATTCGCGCGCTCTCGCTCGGTTGCCTTGCTATTCTTCCCCGTAAGGTAGACTGACTGGCGGAGGGAGTGGGATTCGAACCCACGTTAGGGTTTCCCCTAAACACGCTTTCCAAGCGTGCGCCTTAAGCCACTCGGCCATCCCTCCAGAAAGGGCCGGCACAATAGCAGGCGGCCCAAACCTCGCCAAGAATCGTGCACTGGGGCGTTCGGTGCCCGCGCTCGTCCCGCCGACCACGCTTGCGCCGGGCGCGCTGCCCGGGTTCCCCATCCGGCCCGTGGAGGGGGTTATTTTCGAGCCGGCGGTCACCCGAACCTCGGTACATGAATCGAGCCCATTTTTCCCCGAGCAGGATTTCCGGTTGCCAGCTCGACCGGCAATGGTCAAATTACGCGCCGAATATAATGTAAAAAGGTGCCGCTCGACGCTCCAAACCGGGAAGCTCATATGCTGTTCGGACGCATCCTTGGG
>Ga0187766_10001302_pt1 | contig 14639 bp, 15 predicted proteins | sample 0216_QUI02_MP05__4_FD_132971 | JGI IMG/M metagenome (GOLD analysis project Ga0187766, IMG submission 132971) | Tropical peat soil microbial communities from peatlands in Department of Meta, Colombia - 0216_QUI02_MP05_20_MG | ecosystem: Environmental > Terrestrial > Soil > Wetlands > Peat ... | reverse complement strand
CCGACGACACTCCGGTGACTGTGGCCTGAGTAGGCTGAACGGGTCAGCCGATGGCCGACCTCTACAGCCGGAAGCTATTGGCCCCTTCGGGTCTACCAGGCTGAGCTACTGCGGGACAGGCGGCCGGACTTTCAAGATTTCTTAAGCGTTTCAGGAACAATGCCTGGTTTTCCATCCTCGCCCATCCTACCGTTGGGCTGGGCTGCCCCCGGGCGTCGGGACAGGACAGGCAGCTCTGAGTGCTCTTCTGGCGTTCATCTCGATGAACAAGGGGCTAGCCGCAAGCAGGGGGATGCTCACCAGCACGAACAGCACTTGATAGGGTGCGAGCGCTATCGCCAATGAGGTTGCGCCAAGCCCCCCCACGGCACCCGCGAGGAAGAAACCGGCGCACGTGGGACAACCCGTAAACAGGCCCACCAAGAGTCCGAGGGACCCCACCCAGCCGGCATCAGACCTCAGTGTCCTGTTCCTGAGTGCGTGGGCGGCGACAGTCACATTGAACCCGACCAGTAGCGGAACGACCACAGCGAAGAGCGCGTCGAGCGGGAGTATCTGAAGCGCCAGGTGCTCTTGAGGCGCCACGTAGACGATGAGTGCCGGAACGGTGCCTATCGAGCCGCAGCAGGCAGCGGCGGCCCACCCGGGTCCAGCTATCCCTTCCCAGGCGCCGAAGTTCGTGCCCGGCTGGAACACTATGACTCCGGAGATAAAGAGGTACACGACGCCATAGGCTACAGCCGCCGCCATTCCTATGGCCAGGTCCTTCCGCGACGACAGTGCGTCTCCAATCAGGTACCTGATTGAGCCTGGGTCAGACTTCTCTCTTGATTTCGTTAGGCCGGCATAGGTGAGGCAGGCCCCTGCGAGGACCACCCACAAGGCGAACAGCTCTGCTACGAAATACTGCTGGACCAGTGGCAGGATGGTACCCTGGTCGTTTATCGCGTAGATTTGCTGTGACGAATACCATTGCAAGGATCCAACCGCCACCCAGCCGCATCCCAGGACAACCAACGCGGCGCCTATGGCGAGCTGAAGGTCGCCGAGGTCCTTCCCTCTCACTTCATTTCGGACTCCCTTTGGCCGGCTTAAATTGATTCTCTGCCTTGACGCCGGCTGCTTTCATGGCGGGCGCCTTCCCTCAGGCAAGACCAAAATAGACGAGAATGCAGGCAGGCCAAAGCCGGAGCAACGCCGTTGTCATTCTCTGATTACCTAGCGCTGACCAAGCCGAAGATAGTCCCTCTGCTCCTGATGGCGGCACTGGGGTCCTCGGTAGTCGCGGCCAAGGGCCTCCCGCCGGTGGCAGTCCTTGTGGGGGTCATGCTCGGAGGTGCGGCGGCTTCAGCGGGCGCCCTCTCCCTCAACAGCTACCTTGAGATGGGAATGGACGCTAAGATGAAGCGGACCATGGGGAGGCCCCTCCCATCGGGGCGCATCGTTCCAGCGAGCCATGCCTTCGCCCTCGGGCTGGGTCTTGTGATAGCCGGCGTCGCGGTCGCGGCCGCGACCGTGAACATCCTGGGCACTTTCTTCATTGCCCTCGGAGCTGTCGTCTATGTGCCAATCTACACCCTTTTCCTCAAACCGAGGACGAGCTGGAATATCGTCCTCGGCGGCTTCGCCGGGAGCTGTGCTGCCCTCGCGGGATGGTACGCAGTCACCTGGAGTGGGGCGGCAGTGGGGTGGGTGCTCGGCGCCATGGTGTTCGTGTGGACCCCAAGCCACTTCTGGTCCCTTGCCGTGCTTACGGAGGAGGACTACTCGGCAGTCGGCATCCCCATGCTACCTTCCGTGGTAGGCGCCGAGGCGGCGTCCAAGTACATCGTCGTGAACACCGTTCTGCTCATTCCCGTGAGCCTGCTGCTCGCCTTCTACCTCACTGGTCCTGGCCTGCTGGTGTACCTGGCGGTTGCAGCCGTCTTCGGGAGCCTCCTACTCGGGACGAACATCAAGCTCCTGCGGACGCCCACCAAAGAGAACGCCTTGCTCGCCTTCAAGTTCTCGAGCCCCTATCTGGCGGTGGTGCTGCTGGCGGCTATGGTGGCCGCCGTGTTCCCGGCCTGAGTCACGCCGCAATGCTTTTTCCATCTACCATGAGCAGAGACCACCCATGACCGCTCGGTTCGTCGCCCACTATTCTGAGGTCGCCCTCAAGGGGAACAACAGACCCGAGTTCGTCAGGGCGCTGCGCAGGGGCATCAACAGGGCCTTGGCGGGGGTGGCCCACACGGTCGCGTACTCACAAGGGAGGTTCATAATCGACGCCGACGCAGAGGAGCAGGAGGTGGCGGCCAGACTTTCAAGGGTCTTCGGCATCTCCTGGTTCGCCCCGGTTGAGGTGGTCCCTCCCGAATACTCGAAAATTCTCGAGAGCGTCCTTAGTTCCTCGGCCGCGGATGGCCGGTCCTTCAGGATTGTCGTGAGGCGCGCGGACAAGGGGTTTCCGCTGCGCTCCCAGGAGCTCGCCGTCGAGCTCGGGGCGGAGGTGGTCAAGGCTACGGGGAAGACCGTCGACCTCTCCCATCCCGACCTCTCGGTCCACGTGGACGTGGTCAAGGGCGGGGCGCTCGTCTACTCGAACAGGTCAAGGGGCCCCGGCGGGCTCCCTCTGGGAACGGCAGGCCGGGTGATGCACCTCTTTTCGGGCGGCATCGACTCTCCGGTGGCTGCCTGGCTCCTGATGAAACGCGGGTCCCGCCCCGTGTACCTACACTTCTACCTGGCCCCCACTCCCCAGGCGGCGGTCGACAGCAAGATCGCGAAGCTCGTGAGGGTGCTCTCCGCATACGGGGGGAAGAGCACCCTTGTGCTGGTCCCGTTCGCAGAGTATCAGCTCGCCACAGCGGACGTCCCGGTTGCGCTTGAGCCTTCGCTCTTCAGGAGGTTCATGCGCATGACCGCCGAGGTGCTGGCGCCCAGATTCGACGCGCGGGCCGTCTCGACAGGGGACTCGCTCTCACAGGCAGCCTCTCAGACGCTCTGGAATATTGCCGCGTTCGACGAAGGGTCGACCCTGCCTGTGTTGCGTCCCCTACTCACCTATGACAAGGAAGAGATAATCAGTCTAGCCAGGCGCATAGGGACCTATGACCTCTCCCTCGAGGAGTACAAAGACTGCTGCGCCATCATCACCAAGCATCCAAAGACGAGGGTGAAAGGATCTCTCATAACTGAATACGTGGAAGAACTGAGGCTCCAGAGACTGGTCTGGGAGACCGTCGAGGCGGCGACCCTGCTGACCTACAATCCGGCAGGAGACTCGACGAAGACCGCACCCTTGACCGAAGCGATGGCCAAGATCGCGGAAGCCAGGCCGCAGTAGTCCAATCTTGCTTAGTCAAAATTATAAACCAGTGCCTCGGCTCCAAATCTGGTAGTAGCATTGACAGATACGGTTGCAGCAATTCAGGGTAGCAGGTTCCAGGAGGAGGTCGTGAAGTCGAGCCAACCAGTAGTGGTCGACTTCTACGCGGACTGGTGTGGCCCGTGCAAGATAATCGAGCCTGTAATACACAAGCTTTCTGAGGAATACCAGGGCAAGGTCAAGTTCGTGAAGGTCGACACAGACGCCAACCAGGAGCTGGCGATGCAGTTCGGCATCATGAGCATTCCAACAGTGATGTTCTTCTCAAAGGGGAAGGTAGAGGACATCGTCATAGGGGCGGTCCCGTCTTCAGTTCTGAAGTCCAAGGTCGACGCCCTGATCAAGAACGCATAGAACAATAAGACCCCCCGGGCAGGGGCGGCACCCATGCGGATGAGGTACGTCCTCCTGCTGCTCGCGGCTGCCTCCCTGTTCACGACGATAGTAGTCGGTGCCTATGTCACCGTGGCCAACTACGGGGATGCCTGTGGATCGAGCGTCCCTCAGGACTGGCCTACCTGCCTCGGCGGGCTTTTCCCACCACTACAGATTGCACCCGTAATGGAGTACACGCACAGGCTCTTCGCCGCGCTCTCGACACTTTTCCTGCTCCTGGCTACCGTCGCGTTCTGGAGGTCTCGAGACCCCGACAAGACCGTCAGGAGAATGGTATACGTCGCGATGATCCTGCTCTTCGCCCAGGTGTTGCTCGGAGGGGTAGTCATCGCTCAGGAAGAGGAGGCGTCGTTGGTGGCAGCTCATCAGGGCCTGGCCATATTGACGTTTGGGGTTGCCGTGGCAGCTTTCGCGAGGGCGAAAAGGCCGGCCTGAAGGATTTAACAACACTAGGGCAGGCTACGGACTGGGTTGGACATCGAGACGCGGCTTGCGCACGTCCGAGAGGTGGGAGAGGAGATAATCACCGAGAAGGAGCTCCGCACGATCTTCGAGACAAACAACCACCCCACTGCATACGACGGATTCGAGCCTAGCGGGCTGGCGCACCTCCCATTTGGCGTCCTCAGGCCCATACTGGTTGACGACATGATCAAGGCGGGGGTGAGGATGAAGCTCTGGATTGCAGATTGGTTCGCCTGGGTCAACAACAAGATGGGGGGCGACCTTCAGAAAATCCAGGAGGTAGGGAGATACTTCGTCGAGGTGTGGAAAGCGGCGGGGGTGGACATGAGCAAGGTGGACGTGCTCTGGACCAGCGATGCCGCAAGGCAGGAGGAGTACTGGAAGAAGGTGATAATGGTGGCACAGAACTCAACCCTGGCGAGAGCGCAGCGGGCACTCACCATCGCGGGGAGGACCACGAAGGAATCCGTTCAGACCGCCCAGCTCTTCTATCCGATGATGCAGGTCGCTGACATATTCTGGCTGGACGTCGACATCTGCCAGCTTGGAGTCGACCAGCGCAGGGCCAACATACTGGCTAGGGAAATAGCGGACAAGCTGAAGTGGAAGAAGCCCGTGGCCGTCCACCATCACATGCTCGTCGGCCTCCAGGGGAAGAAAGAGCCCGAAGGCTTCGACGAGAATGGTGCCGTGGATGCTGAAATCTCTAGCAAGATGAGCAAGAGCAAGCCCGAGACCTCGATCTTCGTCCACGACAGCGCCGAAGAGATAATGCGGAAGATGAACTCGGCCTACTGCCCGCCCAGGATTCTAGAAGGGAACGCTCCCATCGAGTACTCCAGGTACATCGTCTTTCGCAAGCAGAAATCGCTGAAGGTCGAGCGCCCGGAGAAGTACGGGGGAAACGTCGAATTCTTCTCGTCCGCCGAGCTGGAGAGGGCGTACGCCGAGGGGGCTCTTCATCCGGCCGACCTGAAGAAGGGAGTAGGCGCTGCCTTGGAAGGAATCATCGAACCCATTCGGGAGCACTTCGTGAAGGATCCGCATGCCAGGAAGTTATACGACACGGTCAGGGTGGCAGAGACCACAAGATAGGGGCGGGGGAAAGACCGGCTCCGTCCCTGGGAAGGGCACCAGATCGAGGTTCATCGTCGATGCGATGCTCGGCTCCCTCGCGAGGAAGCTGAGGGCGCTCGGCTTCGATGCCGCTTACTACAGGTCGGGGGAAGACGCAGGCCTGTTGGAACGCTCAGTCAAGGAGGGCCGCATCATCCTGACTGCCGACCGATCCCTTGCAGCCAGGGCAGAAGCGAAGGGGATCAAGGCGATCCTAGTCTTCGGCAGGTCGGACGGCGAGCGAGTGGGCGCTATGGCAGCCGGGGCCGTGGCAAGTGGAATCAACCTAGTGAGGGGGGACCCTCTGTGCTCACTCTGTGGAGGCGAGCTGCGGCGCGCGAGAAAGGACGAAATCTCAGGCGAAGTCCCTCCCGCGGTATGGCGCCGCCACAGACTCTTCTTCCAGTGCACGGAATGCGGGCAGCTGTACTGGCGGGGGAGCCACTGGAAGAAATTAATGTCGCTTGCGGTGCGGCTCGAAGGGCGGTAGCTTGGCGCTCTCCTTGACAGAGGGACGGGCAGCGGTGGAGCTTGCGAGAGACACCCTCGAATGGCACGTCAGAGGGAACCAGCCCAAGCCGGGGCCCCGTCCCTCGGGGGTGCTCGCGGAGAAGCGGGGTGTCTTCGTGACCCTGAACATTCTCGTGCAGGGCGTAAAAGAACTGAGGGGGTGCATAGGATACCCCGAACCGATCAAGCCCCTCTGGGAGGCTATTCGGGACGTCACAGTATACGCGTCGGAGGACCCGCGATTCCCCTTCCCGGTCAGGGCCGAGGAGCTCGATCGGATTGTGGTCGAGGTGAGCGTCCTCACGCTTCCCGAGGAAATACGGGCATCCAGGCGGAGTGATTTCCCATCGAAGATCAGGCTCGGCGTCGACGGACTGATCGTCTCGAACTCTTTCACTTCCGGGCTCTTCCTTCCTCAGGTCGCGACCGAGCAGGGCTGGGACCAGGAGACCTTCCTTTCGGAGGCCTGCGGCAAGGCGGGCCTCCCCTTCGACTCCTGGCTGAAGGCGGACACGAAAGTTGAGACCTTTCAGGCAGAGGTCTTCGCTGAAGGGTCTCCGAGGGGCACCGTCTCCCGAGTGGACACTTCGACGCCGTAAAGGGTTGCTCCCCGGGCTTCGACCGAGAACGTTTGCTACCTCAGACCGTCGAGGACGCCGCTGACGTCGGCTCGCCTCGCTCCGAATCTCCTAATCCTCCGCTCCCCTTCCGCTCTTCTGTCCCAGTCTTCCGGGACGTCGAAGCTCTTGATTCCCAAACCCTCGAATTCTGAAGCGAACCCTTCCTCTGACATAAGGTAGAGGGGGGCGAGGACATTCGCCAGAACCCGCCTCTGCGCGGCTCCCGCGGAGAATCCTGCGAACATCCGCTTTTTGGAAGAGCCGACGTAGCCCGACAAAGCATCGGAGACGGACTCACCCTCGAGCACCTCCAGGGTCAGTCCCCTCGGGTCTGCGCGGTGCGAGAGTTCCGAGTATAGCCTCGCTACGGCCGTCAAGCTTTCTTCAGCGTACGTCACGTGCAGGAGTCTGACCCTGAAACCCTGCAGCACTGCCTTCCACGCAACCACGGAGCTGTGGATCCCCCCGGAAACCAGGCAGATCACCTCTTCTTTCCCCGTAGGGGTACCACCCGGCCCTCTCCTCACCTGGACCCCCACGACCCCCTTCCCGCCGTCGAAGGCCGCACTAAAGCGAACCCTGGGGGACTCCGCTGATACCCTCGAGCCCTTCGCCCCGTCCAGCACCGCCGATGTCACGACCCCGACGATGTCGGAGACCACTGAACCCCTGGTTCCTTCGGCATCGACGACAAAGCTGTCCCCCTTCTTCAGGTACCTCCCCGCGAGCCTCCCCGCCGCCAACGAAAGCTCCCTGTATGAACGCGCCGAGAGCCCTGCCGCAACCCACGACACTCCAGGCGTGTACCCGAAGAGGGATGCAAGGCCGAGGGGCTCGGGCCCATCAAAAGTCAGCGAATCCCCGATTCTGGAGACGCGCGCCTTCAACTCTTCCTCGCCTAGGACGAACTCGACCGTTGAACGCAGGTCATCGAGACTCCCTCTTCCTGTCCAACGCAGAATCGTCGTTCTCGTAGAAGGCATCCAGAATCTCGGAGGCGACGCCGCCGTGGCTCCTTTAACCGTTGGGGCGCATCACACTTTTAGCACGACCTGGTCTGGCCTCTCACCGTGAAGGAGAGGTACGTCGTCTCGACAGCGGCGGACGTGCTCGCAGGCAAGGCCCCCCCTCAGGTCGAGGTGCGAGGGTGGGTTGCCCGTAAGCACACGGTGGGAGGGCTGCTGTTCGCCCTGATTAGGGACGGCACGGGCTACGTCCAGGTCTCCGCACGAAAGGGGACGTCGGACAGGGCCTATGACGCGGCAAGGGGAGCCACGAAAGAGTCTGCAGTCACCGTCAAGGGGAGCGTCAGAGACGACAGACGGGCCCCAGGGGGCAAGGAGATTGCGGCATCTGAATTCGATGTAGTATCCCTCGCAGAAAGCTGGCCGATCACGCGCACCGCCGCGCGGTCTCCGGGGTTCCTCTTCGACAAGAGGCACCTCAGCATAAGAGGTCCCAAGGCCATTGCAGCCATGAGAATCAGGGCCGAGGTCATAGGCGCGGCCTTCGACTACTTCAGGGACAACGGCTTCCATCTCATCAGCGCCCCCACCTTCGTTCAGGCGGCTGTCGAAGGGGGGTCGACTCTCTTCTCCGTGGACTACTTCGGCAAGAAGGCCAGCCTCAGTCAGAGCGCCCAGTTCTACGAGGAGGCGGCCTTGCCGGCGCTCCAGAAGGTGTGGATCTTCCAGCCCGCATTCCGGGCGGAGAAGTCGAAGACTGCAAAGCACCTAACCGAGTTCTGGATGATTGAGTCCGAGCAGGCGTTCACCACCCAGCCGGAGAACATGAGGGTCCAGGAAGGGCTCCTCTCCAAGATGGTGGAGCGTGTCCTCGAAAGGAGGCAGGCGGAGCTGAAGATACTGGGGAGGACGCTCAGGCAGCCCAACCTACCGTTCTTGAGAATGAGCTATGACGAGGCGAGGTCCGTCGCCGAGAAGAAGGGGTTGGGGTTCGAGTGGGGGGACGACCTTCCGACGGAGGCTGAAAGGGCCATTAGCCTCACCCAGGACTCACCCTTCTTCATCACCGACTACCCGCTTAGCGCCAGATCGTTCTATCACATGACCTACCCCGACAGGCCAAAGGTCACGATGTCTGCCGATCTGATCGCTCCCGAGGGGGTCGGGGAGCTGGCTACGGGGGGCCAGAGGATACACGACTACAACGAGTTGATGTCGAGGATAGCTGACCAGGACCTCCCCACGGAATCCTTCTCGTGGTACCTGGAGCTAAGAAAGTTCGGGATGCCCCCTCACACGGGGTTCGGGATTGGTGTGGAGAGGTGCACCAGGTGGATCGCAGGACTCAAGCACATCCGATCCGCGAGTCTCTTCCCCCGAACAGTTTCGCGCATCTCCCCCTAAGGCACACTTATCTAGTGCGAGACGATCGCGAGGAACGTTTGACTGAAACCGAAGAAGACCTCGAAGTGGACACTCTTCCCGGTGTGGGGCCTGCGACCAAGCAGAAGCTGAAGGACGCGGGCATCGAGACCATCTTCGACCTGGCGGTCGCCGGTCCGATGGACATCGCGGAGGCGGTTGATATTGACGTCAGCAAGGCGATCGACCTAAACAACAAGGCTCGGAAGAAGCTTGTCGAGCTGAACAAGCTCGAACCTGACTTCATCAACGCCGCAGACCTGCTGGTCAAGCGGAAGGCGATTGACCGAATCTCTACGGGCTCCAAGAACCTCGACGACCTCCTGGGCGGGGGCATAGAGACCTGGGCGATGACAGAGTTCTTCGGGGAATTCGGGTCGGGCAAGTCCCAGATCTGCCATACATTGTGCGTGTTGGTGCAGCAACCCAAGGGGGATGGAGGGCTCGATGCGGGCGCGGTCTACATAGACACGGAGGGGACTTTCAGACCAGAGAGGATTCAGGAGATCGCCGAGGCGAGGGGGATAGACGCCGAGAAGGTGCTATCTCACATCACCGTCGCCAGGGCTTACAACAGCGCACACCAGGAGCTAATCGTCAAGGACCTCGGTAGGGTAATCGAACCCAACAAGATCAAGCTTGTCATCCTCGACAGCGCCGTCGCCCACTACAGAGCGGAGTTCCTCGGGAGGGGAACGCTCGCGGAACGACAGCAGAGGCTCAACAGGTTCATGCATCAGCTCCTCCGCACTGCAGAAATCTACAACATCGCGGTGGTCGTCACGAACCAGGTCCAGGCAGCGCCAGATTCGTTCTTCGGAGACCCCACCAGGCCGACGGGAGGACACGTGGTCGCCCACACGAGCACCTACAGGATCTACCTCAGGAAGGCAGCCAAGAACCGCATCGCGAGGATGGTGGACAGCCCATACCATCCAGAGAGGGACACGGTCTTCGTCCTCAACGAGAGAGGGATAGACGATCCGCCGGAAGAGACAACCAGGAAGAAGTGAACGCCCGCCGACGGCTCCGGCCCTGATCAGCGTCGAATCATCGGCAGGCACGAGAGGACTCGGGGAGAAGATGCTCGGCGCCTGCGCGGCTGTCGTGAGAGCGGTCGAGGGACTCAAGATGGGGCGCTCACTTCACATGCCGTGATTAACCTGCAGAAGCAATTTATAGTGAGAACCGCGCGCCCTCCCGCGTCTCGCTTGAAACGTTCTCAGTTGCTAGCTGTTACCGTGGTTGCCCTCATGGTGCTCAGCGCAATCCCGGTCCAGGTGGCATCGGCCCAGGGGGGGTACTCGGAGAAACTCACCGTCTTCATGTCGGGCTCGATTGCCCTGTGGGAGATGAGGTTCACAGGAATCAACGGGTCCAGCCGTCTGTCCGCGCTCGAGTCGGTGCCCAACCTCAGTTGGTATAACATCAGCGCCATCAGCACGAGCGGGTGGACATCGGACATGCAGATTTTCGGGCCGAGGGGGTACAACCTGCTCCCCGTGCCCTTCGTCCCCTCCCAGGGGCTCTTCCTGACCGTGGGCTCGGACTCGTTCAGCGACGCATCCGCTGCGGCCACCGCTTTGGATTCCTACCTTCTGACCTCGTTCAGGTCCCTCTCGAACGGGACAGGGACCTATGCCTTCTACAGCCCGATATCGTTCAGCGACCTCATCCCCGTGACCCTGTTCGATTTCCTTCCCAAGGCGGAGGGGGGCTTCGCCAAAGCAATCAGCAGCAGCTTCTTCACCGGCTCCGACTCGCCTTTCATAGTGCTCGAGGGGCAGAAGGGTGCTTCGGGTTTCGCCCATGAGCTGGTGATCGGCTCCATTGCGACCTCGGCCCTGAATGGATCGGACGAGCCGAACCTTCTGGGCTTCTTCTCCAACTCGATCACCTCCATTAGCGCTTCTAACCGCAGCTCATCTTCAGTGATTCAGCTGAAGTTCCTTGACGGGGTAGTCCAGTCCAGTGATACGGGCGCTACCGTGACGAGGAACACGTCTTCCTTTTCGGGGTCCTACACCCTCGACCTTAGCGCGAGGGAGAAGGTAACCGCCATCAATGCGACCGTGTTGCAGCAGCCCGTCCAGCTTCTCGCCTACAGGGCCGTCAACCAGGGGGTTCTCCACACTGGTGACAACCTCACCGTCACCCTCAGCCTGACGAACCTCTCCCCATCGGTAGCCATCAACAAGGTCACCTTCGCAGACACCTGGTGGAACAGCACCGGAGACTTCAAGTTCCTTGGGGGAAACGACACTGTCCCAACTTCGTCCATCCTATCCGGGGGGAGCGTCACGCCTGTGTATCGTCTGCAGTACAAAGGGACTGCCACTGGAACGGTGCTAATCCCGGCTTCCGTGGTTCGCTACTCCTACTCAGTAGGGGGGCATACCTTCAACGGGACAGCGATTCTAAACCCCATCAGGCTGTCGCTGGGGACTGATGACGCAGTGGTGTACTCCACGGTGACCCCCGACGGGACCTTCGGCCCGGCGGTGGGGAACGTACAGAAGTTCAACGTCACGGTCACGAATGTGGGCACGCTCCCTGCATCTTCGTTGGTCGTGGCGGGGCGCTCCGTAGCTGGGCTCGTAGGCAGGACCGGAAACTCACCTGGAGGCTCGGCCACCGTGACAGTAAGCCGGTCAGCCGTGGGTCTCCTAGGGGTGAACTCCACCCTCTCGTACACCACGACCTATCAGAATCCCAGCGGCGCCACCCTGAACTCCACCAGCAACGTCGTCTCAGACACCTTCTCCCACTCTTCCATGCACATGGGTTTCCCCGCCGTCAACGTGCAGGCCCAGGTTTCGCCTCTCTCCAATCTCGAATCTAACGTGACGCTCACCTTCACGACCACAAACATGGGCTCTGCAAACATCACCTCCTTCCAAGCCACTGGAACCCTCCCTGCCGGCCTCGGGTGCGGGAAGACTAATGGGACTGGAATATCCTGTTCCGGAGGGCAGGTGACCCTCAGCTACCCGGTCCTGAACACCTCCGCGACGGAGACCACCACGATGCAGTACAACCTCACCTCCCTTGCGAACTTCCTCATGGCCCCGCTCCAGTTCGAGGGTATGAGTTCCGGCTTCAGCGAGACGGGCATGTCGAACTCTGTGGCCGTCCCGGCCGGACTTGCTCTCTCCAAGCAGTTCTCTCCCGCAGAGCTCTTTGGCGGCATGAGCTCCACCATCATGGTCTCGGCCACCAACGCTGGGCCAGAGCAGCTTTACAACGCGACCGTCGCGTCCACCAAGGACAATTTTGACACCCTCTCGGGGACACCGACGCTGACCAAGACTGAATCTCTGGCCCCCGGTGGTAACAACAGCTTCTCCTACGACGTTGTCGCGGCCCACACCTCCGGAAACCTCACCGGCACTCCCGCGACGGTGAAGTTGTACTTCGGAGGGACTCTGTTCACCATTAGCGGGCCGAAGCCTGAGGTGGAAATATACCAGCCCCTCACCGTCGCCATAAGCACAACGCCCGCGAACCCCGAAGAGGGTAAGAACTTCACGATCAGCATGGTGATCAGCAACCCCTCGGCCGTGGACGTATCAAACGTGAAATTCACCCTCCCAATCCCGTCAGGCGTCGGGCTGTCCAACTTCAACGGCGCGACTCTCTCTTCCGGCGTCCTGGCCGTGAGCGCGGGCGCCCTCGTGGCCCACGGGATGGCCACAGCGACCGTCAGCGCGGTGGCCAGCTCAGGTATAACCATCCCATTCAAGGATGCGAAGCTTACCTTCAGCTACTCCGGCACGTCGATAAACGGGACCGTGCCCACGGGCTCCGGCGTTGCCATCGCGGAGAACGTAACGACCCGGTATCTCATACCCATAGCCTTCGTCTTCGTGGTCCTCATCCTCACCGCCTTCTACGTTAGACGGAAGGCAGCCCCTACCGTTCCCGCTTCCCAGAAGTGAATTCCTCGAACGCTACCTTCGCCGCATTGTAAGGCATCTGCACCGGCGGGTGCTTGAAGCAGAACGCAGAAAGGCTCTCGAGCTGGCCCGATGTCCCGCGGTCGAGGGCCAGCCTCGTCCCCCTGAGGGCGTCCACCATCACGCCTCCGCTGTCGTAGGCGTCTACAACGTGAAGCTTCACGTCCATCTTGACCGTCGTGCCCCCGAAATAGCGCCCCTTCAGCCAGATGTAGCAGACCTTGTCGTTGTCCAGGAAGGGCACGTAGTCGCTCGGCCCTATTCTCGTCGGGACCTCGTAGGGGGACATCGCCCTCACCGCGCTCGTCTTGCTCTCCCTCTTGTCCTTCAGCCTGCTCTCTTCCAGCATGTTAAGGAAGTCCGTGTCCCCCCCTATGTTTAGCTGGTATGTCTCGTCCACCCTGACCCCTCGGTCCACCGCCATCTTTACCAGCGTCTTGTGGAGAACCGTGGCGCCCACTTGGCTCATCACGTCGTCCCCTGACACGGGGAGTCCTGCGTCAGCGAAACGCCGGGCCCACTCCTTGTCCGACGCAATGAAGACCGGGATCGCGTTCACGAAGGCCACCCCCGCCTTGAGCGCCGCGAGTGCGTAGGCCTGCGAAGCCGCCGTGCTGCCGACAGGGAGGTAGTTGACAAGGATTTCTGCTCCTGTTTCTTTCAACTCCACTGCTACGTCCTCCTCGGGGAGGGAAGAGATTGAAACGACGCCTTTCAGGTACTTGCCGATGCCGTCGAGGAGGGGTCCCCTCTTCACCCTGACCCCCGCCGTAGGAACGTCGACGATCTTCTCAGTGTTGTTTGGCGCCTGGTAGATGGCCTGGGAAAGGTCCTTCCCGACCTTCTTCGAGTTCACGTCGAAGGCTGCTACGAACTCGATGTCCCTGGGCGTGTACCCTCCCACTTCCCAGTAGGTGAGTCCCTCGTCGGGTCCCTTCTTCGAGTAGTAGTGCAACCCCTGGACGAGCGCCGAAGCGCAATTGCCCACCCCGGCGATGGCTACCCTGATTTTCGCCAATCCTGCACCCCTCGCCCAGCGGGAATACCGACCCCTATTTTACTGTTGTAAAATAGCACCATGTTTCAACCCTCGCTCGCCCCGTCGACCTTCGACTCGGCCAGCAGGCTCCGGAAGAAGCCCCTCGCCTCCTCCAGCTCCGCCCTCCCCAGCTCGGTTATCGTGTAGTACTTCCTCCTGTCCGTTGTTTTGGCGCTGACGAGATTCGACTTTTCAAGGTCGTAGAGAACGCGATAGGCCGTGACGTTGCCGCTCCAGAACCCGAATTCCTGGTTTATCAGGCGCCTGAGCTCGAAGCCGTATCTCTCGTGCGACGAGAGCAAAACCAGTATGAAGAACCACAGGTTCTCCCTCTGAACCCTCGTCATCAACCTGTTGACGAAGCGCACTAGATCTGCACCACTCTCTTCCTGCTCAAACGGAAGACGCTCTAAAGGAGAGGGGCGGCAGTTTTAACGGTTTGGAGGAGGGAGCGAGAGAATGCTAATAATTAGCACCAGTGGCATCAGAAGGCATGGAAGAGCGGTCCGCCGGGGCCGTCGTCTACAGGAGAACGTCTAGGGGCCGGATCTTCCTGCTCCTTCAGAACGCCGGCAGGTGGGATTTCCCGAAGGGTAGGGTGGAGAAGGGGGAGACCGAGGCGCAGACAGTTCTGAGGGAGGTCGAGGAGGAGACTGCCTGACGGACCTGAAGCTGGCCCCAGGGTTCAGGAAGGTGATCGAGTACTTCTACAGAAGGGACGGCAAGAATATCCACAAGCAGGTGACCTATCTCCTAGGAGAAACGAAGGAGGAGAGGGTG
>Ga0187766_10001300_pt1 | contig 14641 bp, 12 predicted proteins | sample 0216_QUI02_MP05__4_FD_132971 | JGI IMG/M metagenome (GOLD analysis project Ga0187766, IMG submission 132971) | Tropical peat soil microbial communities from peatlands in Department of Meta, Colombia - 0216_QUI02_MP05_20_MG | ecosystem: Environmental > Terrestrial > Soil > Wetlands > Peat ... | reverse complement strand
GGAGCGGCCCGAGGAGGAGGCGGGCAATTGGACCGAGCCCGGCGACGATGCGGGGCCGGCCACCGCGCCGATGGGCGGCTGGAAGGCGTCGGGCATCGGGCGCGGTTCGGCGGCGAGGAGGGGCTGCACAAGTACTGTCGCGCCGAGACCGTCGTCGAGCCCCGCACGAGTGCCGGCGCGCTTTCAGCACTACGACAATTCGCTGAAAGCGCTGGCCCGGATGAACCGGCTGATGACCCGGATGGCGCTGGCGCGTCCGCGTCGCGCGGCCAACTAACAACCGCTCTCGGTAGGTTCCCTACGGGCGCGCCCTCCCGATACGGTCGTCCCAGAGGAGGACGGCGTGCGATTCGCGGCGACGGTGGTGTTGTGGCTGGCCACCACGGTGGCGTTGGCGGCGGCGATCCCGGCCGCGTGGGCGCAGAAGAACGTGATCGACGTCGACGGCTACGCGGCGCTGGCCCAGAAAGCGGCCGGCGATCCGGCGCTGCAGTCGGCCATGGCATCCGAACTCGCCACTCACGCAATGGCTCTCATCGCCGAGCGCGGTTACACCGTGGACAGCTCGCTGGTGCACGGTGTGGCCAGCGCATACACCGCCAGCCCGTCGTTTCCACCGCAGTTCGCGCAGGCAAACCGGGCGGCGCACCGGTGGATGTTCACCGGCGCCGACCAGAACGCCGCGCCATGGGTGGTTGACCTGGCCCCCATGCTGGGCGACAACTCGTTTCAGCAGATGCTGAACAACTTCCATGTGCGGGTACCCGCGACAGTGCCGGTTCCGCTGACGGTTGACGTACCAAAGACGTTGCGGCCCGGGAAATTACGGCCGCTCGCCATCTGGGGAGCGTGGGCTAGTATCGGCGCAGCGGTGTTGACCGGAATCGGCGCGCTGCTGACGCTGGCCGCCGCGCGCGGCCGTGGGAAGGCGCTCACCAGCCTCGGCGTCTCGGCGCTGCTGGTCGGCGCGGGTGGCTGGGCGGCTATCGAGGTCGCCCGCCGCTATGTCAACGATGCGCTCAACCACACCACCGGCGATATCCGCCAGATCGCCGACGCGATGGTCGGCCATGGCGAAGGCAGCATGCACCAGTGGCTCAACCTCACGTTGGCCGCCGGCGGCGTGCTGGTGGTGTTCGGCGCGTTCGTGGCGATGCTGGGCAGCCTGCGGGAGGCGTGAATTCCAGCAGCTATGCCGCGTCGGGCGGCAACATCTGAAAGCCGGTCAGGATGGTTTTCGCATCCCGTGCATAGGTGGGGTTGTTCGGGATCGGTGCTCTGGATCGTGACGGTTGCGATGTAGGTCTTGTCACCGACGGCGCCCGCCACGTCCAGTAGGGTGGCTTTACGTGCCGGTATCTGTCCCATGGCGGGGCGGTGTAGGTCACGGACTCAGTGCGATAGCCGCACAGCGTTGTCGGAGCCGTGGTCAAGTCGGTAGCTCCGAGCATGGTGGTCAATCCCGTCTCTCTTGGTCAAGCGCCTTTTGCTGGTCAACCGCGGTGCCAGGCGCAGATTCCAACCAACGATGGCGGTGGACGCGAAGCTGTTCGAAATGAGATCCTTGTTCGCCAGGGCGTACCGGACGAGCTTGGAATCCAGCATCGTAAACCGCTGCCACCCCGGCGGCTGCGGGATCGGCAGCTTAGGCTCGCCGGGTTCCTGCCGATCGATCGACGTCAAGGGTGGCGAAACATGTTCGCAGTTAAGAGTTTTCGATTCGGCAGCACGCCTGCGGGCGCCGAGACCCGGCACCGCTGAGCCAGTCACCACCGCGGTGCAGCCGGTCAGCGCCATCGCCGCCAGGTTGCCGACGCCTGCAGCACCACGCGCATCACCCGCATAGCCACCACCTGCTATTCGCTGCCGGGAGTCTCCCGCACCCAGACGGCGCGCCCCGTGCGGTAGCGTCTAAGATACTTAGCGCAACGAAGTTCCTTGACGTCGGATGGGATGGACAACCGTACAGGGGCGAGCGTTTTCGATATTGGGCTCTGCGCCATGGACGCTCTCGGCTGAACCGCCGGCAGAGGCGCATCCGTGGCTGAAGCATTCGAGCAGGCGATCGGTTAGCGGAAGGCGATTCGGTGAGGGTCATTCCAGTTGGCAGCATTGTCAGACGAGCGTGGATGCTGCTGATCATCTTGGGGGTCGTCGCCGTCGCAGGGTTCTGTGTGTATCGGCTCCACGGAATCTTCGGCGTTCACGACCACTCGTCGGCCACCAGCGCGATTTCAGACGACATCAAGCCGTTCAACCCCAAGCACGTGACCTATGAGGTCTTCGGTCCCGCCGGGACGGTGGCAAACATCAACTACTTGGACATCCATGCTCAGCCGCAGCGAGTTGATAACGCGCCCCTGCCATGGACGTTATCGGTCACCACGACCTTGCCCTCTGTCAGCGTCAACATTGTGGCGCAGGGCGACACCGACGAGATCGGCTGCCGCATTATCGTGAACGGCGTCGTCAAGGCCGAGCGGTCCGTCAACGGAACCCACGCCCAAACCTTCTGCCTGGTGAAATCAGCATGAGCAACAGACACGCGGCCACACAGCCTTTGATCCCGCCTTTTCTACCGCACGCGATCCGCCGGCTTTCGGTGCCGATCATCCTGCTCTGGCTGGCACTTGTTGCCATCACGAATACCGCCGTACCGCAATTGGAAGCGGTTGGAAAAGCACATACGGTGTCGATGAGCCCGAACGACGCGGAGTCGATGCAGGCGATGAAGCGTGTCGGTCGGGTCTTCCATGAATTCAACTCCGACAGTGCGGCCATGATCGTCCTGGAAGGCGATAAACCCCTCGGCGACGACGCCCACCGGTTTTACGACAATATGATCCACAGGCTCGAACAGGACAAGAAGCATGTCGAGCACATCCAGGACTTCTGGGGGGATCCGCTTACTGCGGCGGGATCACAAAGCACTGATGGTAAGGCGGCGTATGTCCAGGTGTATCTTGCCGGTAATCAGGGCGAGAGCTTGGCCAACGAGTCCATCGCAGCCGTCCGGAAGATCGTGGACACCACGCCGGCGCCCCCGGGGGTCAAGGCCTATGTCACCGGCGGGGCGGCGCTCGTTGCCGACCAGTCCCACTCCGGCGACAAAGGTGTCAAGAAGGTCACCTCGATAACGATCCTGGTGATCGCGGTGATGTTGCTTTTCGTCTACCGTTCTGTCGTCACCGTCATCATCGTGCTCCTCACGGTCTTTGTTGAATTGGCCGCCGCCCGAGGAGTCGTCGCATTTCTGGGAAACTATAACATAATAGGGCTTTCGACCTTCGCGGTTAATCTGATCGTGTTACTGGCCATCGCCGCCGGAACAGACTACGCGATATTTATCATGGGCCGCTATCAAGAGGCGCGCGGGAAAGGCGAGGATCGGGAACAAGCCTTTTATACGATGTTTCACGGAACCGCCCATGTCGTCTTGGGGTCGGGCCTGACCATTGCCGGTGCGATGTACTGTCTCAGCTTCACTCGGCTGCCCTATTTTCAAACCTTGGGCGTACCGTGCGCGGTGGGCATGCTTGTCGCGGTTTTCGCCGCGCTGACCCTTGGTCCGGCTGTCCTTACCGTTGGCAGCTTTTTCGGTTTGCTCGACCCTAAGCGAAAGATGAGGACCCGGGGTTGGCGGCGGGTAGGCACGGCCATCGTCCGTTGGCCCGCGCCGATTCTCGCGGTGACGGTTGCGATAGCTCTTATCGGTCTGCTCGCCCTGCCGGGATATAAGACGGACTACGACAATCGCCGCTACCTGCCTGCCACTACCCCGGCCAATATTGGGTATGCGGCTGCGGACCGGCATTTTTCTCAGGCCCGGATGAATCCCGAATTGTTGTTGGTCGAGACGGACCACGACATGCGTAATCCGGCCGACATGCTCGTCATAGACAAGATCGCGAAAAGTGTCTTCCACCTCCCTGGTATCGGACGAGTGCAGGCCATAACCAGGCCGTTGGGAACTCCGATCGAGCACACGTCAATACCGTTTCAGATCAGCATGCAAAACACCACCAACGTCGAGAACTCGAAGTATATGCATGAGCGGATGAAGGACATGCTGATTCAGGCGGACGCGATGGCGGAGACCATCGCGACGATGCAGCGCATGTACAGCATCATGGAAAAGCTCGTCGCCAACACCCACCACATGGTCGGGGAAACGCATGACATGCTGGCTGTCACGAATGAATTGCGCGACCATATCGCGGATTTCGATGATTTCTGGCGGCCGCTTCGCAGCTATTTCTACTGGGAAAAGCATTGCTTCGACATCCCGATCTGCTGGTCGCTGAGGTCCATATTCGACGCGCTCGACGGTCTCGACCAGATTAGCGAAAAGTTCGGCGATCTCACCAAAGATCTGGATCAGCTGGATTTGCTTATGCCGCAGATGCTGGCGCAGATCCCGCCGATGATCTCCACGATGCAGACCATGCGGATCATGATGCTGACCATGCACAGCTCAATGGCCAGCCTGTACGACCAGATGGACGCCATGAGCGAAAACTCGACCGCGATGGGGCAGGCTTTCGACGCCTCCCACAACGATGACTCCTTCTACATACCTCCGGAGGTTTTCGACAACGCCGATTTCAAGCGGGGTCTCAAAATGTTCCTGTCGCCGGACGGCAAGGCGGTTCGCATGATCATCTCCCACGAGGGTGATCCGGCCACTCCCGAAGGCATCTCCCATGTTGAGCCGATCAAGAACGCGGCGAAGGAGGCCATCAAGGGGACACCCTTGGAGGGCGCCAAGATCTACCTTGGCGGCACCGCTGCGATGTACAAGGACATGCGAGACGGCTCCAAGTACGATCTGATGATCGCAGGAATAGCCGCGGCTAGCCTGATTTTGATAATCATGCTGATCATTACGCGAAGTGTGGTCGCCGCGCTCGTTATTGTGGGTACCGTGCTTGTTTCGTTGGGTGCCTCTTTTGGGCTCTCCGTACTCGTCTGGCAGGATATTTTCGGCATCAAATTGCACTGGATGGTGCTGGCGATGTCGGTTATTCTTCTTTTGGCTGTGGGATCGGACTACAATCTGCTGCTGATTTCGCGGTTCAAAGAGGAAATCGGCGCCGGCTTGAAGACCGGAATCATCCGAGCGATGGCCGGCACGGGGGGCGTGGTGACGTCTGCCGGTCTAGTGTTCGCCGCCACCATGTCCTCCTTCATATTCAGCGATTTGCGGGTTATCGGTCAGGTCGGTACCACGATCGGCCTCGGTTTGTTGTTCGACACGTTGATCGTGCGTTCGTTCATGACGCCGTCTGTCGCCGTGCTTCTCGGACGCTGGTTCTGGTGGCCGCAACGAGTGCGGCCGCGCCCTGCCAGTGCCCTACTTCGGCCTATCGGGCCCCGTCCGCTGGTTCGTTCTCTGCTACTGCCAACGGATGGGGTGACTACCGACGATGAGTCCGCGAGGACGGATCGGCTGCCGACGAGCGCACTTCGCTAACGACTGAATCCGAGATGCGAAGCGGCGGATCAGGGCCAGTTCCACACCGACGGGTCGCTAGGGTATTGCGCGCAGTTCTCGGTTTCCTTTGCGACGACGCCCTTGTTGTTCCAGAAGATCTTCATGTGGTTGGGCCAGGCCAGCCACAAAGGATCGGCGACGGGTGCATAAAAGTTATCGGAATAGGCCCTGCGGTCCGCCGGTGACAACGAGTAAAACCAGTGCGCCTTGTCTTGGGTTGCTTGCTGAACGTTCGGGTGATTGTTGTAGTCGATCATGTACCGCTCGTAATACACCGGCGTGAGGTCTCGCGCGGCCGCCAGTATTTGTTCGGCGGTGCAGGTGGTCGCGATCATCCTCCGAGGTATCGGGAAGTCATCGGTGGAGTCGGCTGCCGCGGTCCTCGGGAACGCCAAACCGGCAATGCCGAGGGCGAGGAGAACCGCGCCGGTGCGTAGAAGGGAATTTGTGCGATGGCGCATCATAGTGGTTACCGTAACACTGCTCGTCAACACGAACACGGCTGTTATCACGGCACGATGACATGCGCCGGGTCCGGCCGCAGCTCCGGCGGGGCCTGACTGTAGTCGCCGAACGGGCCGTCGCGGCGCTCGACGGCCGCCCGTACACCGCGGGTGGCGGCGGTCTGGATGAAGTCGAGTGCGTCGGGAGTGTTGCGCATGAGTCCGTCGAGAATGCCCCCGAGGATCTGGGTCGATGCCAGGCCCATGTTCTCGTAGGCCTGGTTGACGATCAGTTTCTGGGCCCGCAACTGGGACAACGGGATTCGTGCCAGCTCGGCCGCGATCTCGGCGACGCGAGCCTCCAGTCGCCCGAACGGCACCGCCTCGTTGATCAGTTCGACCTCGGCGGCCTGCACGCCGGTCAGCGGTCGGCCGGTCAGCGAGTGCCACTTGACCTTGGCGAGGCTGAGCCGATAGAGCCACATGCCGGTCAGATAGGCGCCCCAGATCCGGCTGTACGGGGTGCCGATCACGGCATCGTCGCTGGCGATGACGATGTCGGCGCACAGCGCGTAGTCGCTGGCACCGCCGACACACCAGCCGTGCACCTGCGCGATCACCGGTTTGGACGCCCGCCAGATAGCCATGAACTTTTGTGTCGGCCCGGTCTCGCGGGAAGTGACCAGCGCGAAATCCTTGCCCGGATCCCATCGCCCGTCCGTCATCATGGCGTCGCCCCAGTGCTGGAAGCCACCACCGAAGTCATAACCGCCGGAGAAGGCCCGGCCGGCGCCGCGCAACACGATGACCTTGATTTCCGGGTCTCGCTCGGCCAGCCCGATCGCGGCCTCGATCTCGTCAGGCATCGGCGGAACGATGGTATTGAGCTGATCTGGCCGGTTCAACGTGATGGTGGCGACCGGCCCGGCCGTCGTGTACAGCAATGTCTCGAATTCGGGTCTGCTCATAGCAGCAGCGAAATCACTTCCGTCCTGTTGGTCAAGTGCGTTGTCTATTGCCGAGCCGGTAATGCGGTACGAAAACTAGGGCCCGCTGGATTAACCGGCGCGTCGAATCCCCTGCGCCGACACTGCGCGGTGCACCAGTTAGGTCGTCAACGTCCGCCACAGAAATGAGAAACTCAGCGCCGACTTGAACGCGATTTGCGCATTGTCGACCGCACCGGCGTGGCCGCCTTCGATGTTCTCGTAGTACCACACCCGATGGCCCGCGGCCTCCAGCGCTGCCACCATTTTGCGGGCATGCCCCGGATGCACCCGATCGTCACGGGTAGACGTGGTGATCAGCACCGGCGGGTACTGCAGATCCGCCGAAATGTTCTGGTACGGCGAGTATTCGGAGATGAATTTCCAATCGTCGGGATCGTCCGGATCGCCGTACTCGGCCGCCCACGACGCACCCGCCGACAGCAGGTGGAAACGGCGCATATCCAGCAGCGGCACCTGGCACACCAGCGCGCCGAACAGCTGCGGGTACTTGGTCAGCATGATGCCCATCAGCAGCCCGCCGTTGCTGCCGCCCTGCGCGCCGAGTTGACCAACAGTCGTGATGCCGCGGTCCACCAAATCGGTTGCCACCGCGGCGAAGTCCTCAGCCACCTTGTGTCGGCCTTCACGCATCGCCTGGGTGTGCCAGCGTGGCCCGTATTCGCCGCCGCCACGGATATTGGCCAGCGCGTAGGTGCCGCCGCGCGACAGCCACAACCGGCCCAGCACCCCGTCGTACCCGGGTGTCCGGGACACCTCGAACCCGCCGTAGCCGCCGAGCAGCGTGGGACCGGGCCCGGTAACATCACGGGCGCGCACGACGAAGTACGGGATCGATGTGCCGTCCTTCGACACCGCGAAATACTGTGCCGCGTCGAGGTTTTCAGCGTCGAAGAACGCCGGCGCCGACTTGACCTGGTCCAGCGGTCCGTCATCGGTGCCGCGGAGCAGCCGTGACGGCGTGTCGAATCCGCTGGAGTCCAGGAAGAACTCGTCGCCGGTGTCGTCAGCGGCGGCGATCACCGTGTTGGTTGCGGCCGGGATGCCTGGCACGGGTTCGCGCTCCCAACTGCCGGGTGTGATGATGTCGACGCGGCTGGCCACGTCGGCCAGGGTGACGACGAGCAGCCGGTCACGGGTCCACGCGTACTGATGCAGGCAGGTGTGCTCGTCGGGTTCGAACAGGACGAGCAATTCTGCTGTGCCGGCCAGGAATTCGTCGTAGTCGGCGGCTAGCAGCGAGCCCGCGGTATAGGCGGCGGTGCCGGTGAACCAGTCGGTGCGCAGCCGAATCAAAAGCCATTGGCGATGAACGGATACTGTCGCGTCGGTAGGCGCGTCGATCCGGATCAGCTCGGGACCGCGCAGCTCGTAGAGCTCGTCGTTGAAGAAGTCCAGGGCCCGCCGCAGCAAGGTGCGCTCGAAGCCGGGTGTGCGGTCGACCGACGCCGCGACGACGACATCGGCTTGGGCCCCTTCGAACACGATCTCGGCGTCGGCCAGTGGTTGGCCTCGCCGCCATCGCTTGACCACGCGCGGGTAGCCGGATTCGGTCAGTGAGTCGGCACCGAAATCGGTTCCTACCAGCACGGTATCGGGGTCGGCCCAGCTGATCTCGGTCTTGGCTTCCGGCAGGGCGAAACCGTCGGCGACGAAAAGACGTGCCACTAAGTCGAATTCACGCACCACAGTCGCGTCCGAGCCACCTCGGGAAAGGCCGATCAGCGCACGGGCGTGGTCGGGTTCGATGACGTCGGCGCCGGCCCACACCCAGTTCTCGCCGTCAGCGCGACCCAATTCGTCGACGTCGATCAGCACGTCCCAGTCGGGCGAGTCGCTGCGGTAACTGTCCAGTGTGGTGCGCCGCCAAAGCCCGCGCGGGTTGGCGGCGTCGCGCCAAAAGTTGTAGAGGTAGTCGCCGCGGCGGCGCACATAGGGAATGCGGGCATCGGTGTCGAGCACCTCCAGTGCGTCGGCGCGCATCCGCTCGAACTCCTCGCCGCAGAACTCCTCCAGTGTCGGCGCGTTGTGCGCGCGCACCCAGTCCAGCGCATCCTCACCGGTGATGTCCTCCAGCCACAGATAAGGGTCATTCAGTTGCTCGCCGGCCATGGAAGCCATTGTGGCGGCAGCGGTAATGTGAGCTGTGTTACATCGTCGAACGAGGAGCTGAGCCGATGACTGTCTACGCACGTCCGGGTTCCGCAGGGGCGCTGATGTCGTACGAATCCCGATACGACAACTTCATCGGGGGCGAGTGGGTGGCACCCGTGCAGGGCCGGTATTTCGAGAACCCGACGCCGGTGACCGGCCAGACGTTCTGCGAGGTGCCGCGCTCCGACGAGGTCGATATCGAAAAGGCGCTCGACGCCGGGCACGCCGCGGCACGGGCGTGGGGAAAGACCGCCCCAGCCGAGCGGGCGGTGATCCTCAACAAGATCGCCGACCGCATCCAAGAGAACCTGCAGGCGCTGGCGCTGGCCGAAGTCTGGGACAACGGCAAACCAATCCGCGAGGCGCTGGGCGCCGATCTGCCGTTGGCGGTGGACCACTTCCGGTATTTCGCCGGGGCGATCCGCGCCCAAGAGGGTTCGCTGTCGCAAATCGACGACGACACCGTCGCCTACCACTTCTACGAACCGCTGGGGGTGGTGGGGCAGATCATTCCGTGGAACTTCCCGATTCTGATGGCCAGCTGGAAACTCGCACCGGCGCTGGCCGCCGGCAACGCGGTGGTGCTCAAGCCCGCGGAGCAGACGCCGGCGTCGGTGTTGTACCTGATGTCGCTGATCGCTGATCTGCTGCCACCGGGCGTCGTCAACATCGTCAACGGGTTCGGGTTCGAGGCCGGCAAACCGCTGGCGTCGAGCAACAGGATCGCCAAGATCGCGTTCACCGGGGAAACCACCACCGGGCGACTGATCATGCAGTACGCCTCCCAGAACCTGATCCCGGTCAGCCTGGAACTCGGCGGCAAGAGCCCCAACATCTTCTTCTCCGACGTGATGGCCGCCCACGACGACTTCCTGGACAAGGCGTTGGAGGGGTTCACCGGGTTCGCCCTCAACCAGGGTGAGTGCTGCACCTGCCCGTCGCGCGGCCTGATTCAGGCCGACATCTACGACGAGTTCCTGGAGCTGGCCGCGATCCGCGCCAAGGCGGTCCGGCAGGGCGACCCGCTGGACACCGATACGATGATCGGCTCCCAGGCCTCCAACGACCAGCTGGAAAAGGTGTTGTCCTACATCGAGATCGGCAAGAGCGAGGGTGCGAAGGTGGTCACCGGCGGCGAGCGCGCCGAGCTCGGCGGCGACCTGTCCGGCGGCTACTATGTGCAGCCGACGATCTTCAGCGGTAACAACAAAATGCGGATCTTCCAGGAGGAGATCTTCGGGCCGGTGGTGGCGGTGACGCCATTTAAGGACTACGACGACGCGATGAGCATCGCCAACGACACCCTCTACGGCCTGGGCGCCGGGGTGTGGAGCCGCGACGGCAACACCGCCTACCGAGCCGGCCGCGACATCCAGGCCGGTCGGGTATGGGTCAACTGCTACCACGTCTACCCCGCGCATGCGGCGTTCGGCGGGTACAAGCAGTCCGGGATCGGCCGGGAGGGCCACAAAATGATGCTCGACCACTACCAGCACACCAAGAACCTGATGGTGTCCTACTCCGAGAAGGCGCTGGGCTTCTACTGATGGTCGCGCGGGTGCTGATCACCGTGGCCGCCGCGACGCTGGTGGAGCGGCTGCAGCAGCGCCACGGCCCGGTGATGTTCCATCAGTCCGGCGGCTGCTGCGACGGGTCGTCGCCGATGTGCTACCCGGTCGGGGACTTCATCGTTGGCGAGCGCGACGTCCTGCTCGGTGTCCTCGAGGTAGGCGACGGGATCCCGGTATGGATTTCGGGACCGCAATTTGCCGCGTGGAAGTACACCCAGCTGGTCATCGACGTGGTGCCGGGCCGCGGCGGCGGGTTCAGTCTGGAAGCACCTGAGGGGATGCGGTTCCTGTCCCGCGGCCGGGCCTTCACCGACTCCGAGAACGCGCTGCTGGAAGCCACTCCGGTGATCACCGGCGCTGACTACGCCCGCGGAGAGCGGCCGCCGACGCGTGGCGGGATGGTGGCCGAAGCCGCCGACGCTTGCCCGGTACCCGCAGGGCGCGCCGCCCGGGTAGCGCGCTGATATGGGGGGGTCGCAGTAAGGTCGTACACCGTGATCCCGCTACCACGTGCGTGGCTGCTGACCAGCGCCATGCTGGTCGGCACCGCAGTCGGGCTGCTGGCGGGAGTAGCAGCCAAGCTGCTGGTCCATGCCCGGATCCGGCCCGATGTGGTCATTGCGCTGGTCGTCGGCGTGCCGACTGCGATCGGGCTGTTGCTGATCCTGTTTTCCCGCCGTCGATGGGTGACAACGCTGGGCGCATTCATCCTCGCGCTGGCGCCCGGATGGTTCGGGGTGCTTGTCATGATCCAGGTGGTGTTCGGTGCCTGACGAAGAATCGCTGCCGAAAACTGAGCCGCACACGCCGGTCTTCGACACCGGTCGGCATCCGTTCGAACCGTTGGCCGCCGAGCGGGAGTCGGCACCTCCCGCTTGCGCGGGACCTTCGGCGCCCGACCCGTCGATGCCGCAGCTGAAAGAGCAGCCCAAGGGTGCCGATCCCTCCGCAACCGCCGGCCCGCAGGTGGATCCGGCGGCGGGCGCGCCGCCGTCCGAGCCGATTCCAGCGCAGTCCGTTCCGACGGCCGCCGCCCCGCCGTCCGAGCCGATACCGGCACCGGCGCAGTCGATCACCGTGCCAGGCAGGTACTACTACCTGAAGTGGTGGAAGTTGGTTCTGGTGATCGCCGGTGTCTGGGTGGTCACGGCGGCGATAGGGCTCGGCTTGTTCTACTGGTGGTATCACTCGATCAACAAGACACCGGCGGTTTTCGTCGTTCTCATCTACATCGTCGTGTGCACGGTAAGCGGCTTGATGCTGGCGATGGTGCAGGACAGACCGCTGCTTTCGGCCTTGGGCATCGCAGTGATGTCGGCGCTCTTTGCCTCCGTGGCCGCCGCGGCGCCGCTGTACGGCTATTACTACTGTCAGCGGATGCCGCACTGCCTGGTGCGGCTCATTCCCTACTGACGCTTGTTGTTTCGAACGGCCCTTCCGAAGAGGTATGTCAGCTGGGCAGTGTTCTCCGGTCTTGATTACGCGCACGCTGTACCACTCCAGTAGACGCGGAGGTGTCCGATCACCAGACCCGTCTGGCCGGGGCACTCCCGGCCGCAGTCAGGACAGCGTTCCTGACCAGAGGATGGCTCACCGCGGGCCAGGCCGCAGCCTGCGGGTCGCCAGCGGCCCTCAACAATTGGCTGGCTACCTAACCACCCGATACCCGTGACCCACTCGGTCGGTTCAGTGCGTGCGCGGCCACTGAAGCGTGTCGAACAACTGGGATTGGTCGAGTCGTCGGAGAAGCAGGGCCATTTGGCTGAGGATGAGGAATCCTTCAGGGCGGTAAGGGTGACTTCGTAGTTCCGGTCGAGGCGTCTGGTGTTGCGCGATTTCTACGAATTCTGGATCGAACGCGGCAGCGGCCCGCTGGTTAACCCAGTGGCGCTGGATCGCTCGTCTCATAGGCCAAATGCCTATCACAACCCGTTAGATCTCTTCCGTAAAGAGGGTCGTATCGCATTTGTTTGGCGCCGGCATCGACCGGCTACTGCATGCCCAGCTGACTGAACGCGTCGCGCCACTCGAATTAGCCGCCCGCGCGGAAAACGCGCTTGCGTTAGTCGGTGATGCGCACGGGCCCACGCCAACCAGGCTTTTGGACGCCGCGCCGTCGTGAAGTTCCACTACTCACCGATGCGTGCGCCTGGATTGGTTTGGTAACGAAATGCCATTGCCTGCACCATTTTTCGCACTGAGGGCCACCGGTTTGTGTCGAAGCACAATCACGCGTTGTACGAACCGCGGATTCGTTGCTCAAGCTCAGTCAGCCGCTGCTCCCACACACGATTCATCAATGTCGAAAGCAGGACCTGCGGGTGCTCCGGCTTCCGGCGCGGCCGTCGGCGTCACCTCGACGTCACCTTTAGTCGGCCATCGGTGGCGAAATATCCTATGGCAGCAGACTTCTCAAGCTTTGGATCGACGCGGTGACCTGCCTGCTTGTCTCGCCACTTCAACGTCGCCTTGTGGCGGGCAAGCTCCGCTGCGGATAGCGTGTCGACGAACTGCTTCAGAAGCGCGCGACGAACGCCGGTGTTAAAGCAGCGGCCGTAAGCAACAACCCCTGCGTCCCACATGGCACGTCGCGTGAAGACGTTTGCAGCGATGTCAGGCATTTGATCTCGGCTGTACAAGACCTGGCGGGCATATTAGGAGGTCGTTCCCAATCGAGAACCATTCAGCGACCGTCCAGCGCGTGCGCAGGCTGTGCGTCACATGTTTCGATGCGTTCTGCGAGGCTGGTCAAGTGAAATGCAGCCAATGCAACCTGGCGTACGCTGCACAGCAGCCGAAGCAGCGAGAGCGCAAGCGCACAGGTCTCCGACCGCGCCAAGGTGTCGCCCTCGACTTGCCACAGGTTCAGCGGCGCTGGCTGCGCGCCTGACCCACGATCTGTAACGCTCGTGTGTTACAGTAATGCTATGGAGTTAGATTGCATGCAATGCGGCTCGACGTTCACCGCCCGCCGCTCAGACGCCCGCTACTGCAGCAACGCGTGCCGGCAGAAGGCGTACCGCCGCCAGTCGCTCCCAAATGCGCTGCAAGACATCGTCTCACAGCTGCGCTTGCTGGCCTTCCGCATGGCTGCGCTCGGCGAGTTCGTCGACGACAACATGGGCATTGGCCTCACCTACGAATGGGAGTGGGTGGTCACGCACGTGAGCAACGAAGCCAACAAGTTGGAAAGGTCGGCCGATTACATCGCCAAAATGCTCGCCAAAAGCATCGAACAGTAATTAGGCACAGCGCCCAGCTCGCCTAGACCGCGGAGTCCGGGTCGGTTAGCGCTCTCCGCGTCACAGTTGCTCCATCGGTCATGACTTGCACCAGCTTTCCTTGCAGGTTGCTCGGGTCTGGCCTGGCACAGCACTAGTCGACCCGGGATAGGTAGCGATACGCAGTAGCTCGTTCGATTCCGAAGCCTTTGGCAAGCTCACCAACTGGTTCACCCGTTGCAGCAAGGCGGCGCAACTGTTCTTGCCTGTCGGGACCGAGCTTTGACGGCTTTGTGGCCGGCAGGCACCGGGCACGGCGGGATTCTCGCGATGCGGCATGCCGTTCGCGGCCGAGCTCGAGTTCAAGTTCGGCCGAGGTGGCCATGATCGCGGCCACGGCCCTTCCGGTCGAAGTAGCGGTGTCTATTCCCTCGCGTATAGCGCGCAACAGGATTCGCCGCTCCCCGAGTTCGGCGATGGTGCGCGTAACTTCGGCAACGGAGCGTCCGATCCGGTCAATGGCGGTGACGACGACGGTGTCACCGGCGCGGGCATAGTCGAGCATGGCCTCAGGCCCGAGCGGTCAGTTCGAGCCGAAGCGGAGAGTTTGTCAGCGAATACCCGCTCGGCCTCCACGCCAGCGGCAGTAAGCGCGGCCAACTGCACGTCAAGGTCTTGGCAGGTGGTGCTGACGCGGGCGTAGCCGACGATCGCCGTCATAGCATTGACTGTCTCATTGGCCACAGACAAG
>Ga0187766_10001299_pt1 | contig 14646 bp, 14 predicted proteins | sample 0216_QUI02_MP05__4_FD_132971 | JGI IMG/M metagenome (GOLD analysis project Ga0187766, IMG submission 132971) | Tropical peat soil microbial communities from peatlands in Department of Meta, Colombia - 0216_QUI02_MP05_20_MG | ecosystem: Environmental > Terrestrial > Soil > Wetlands > Peat ... | reverse complement strand
CGGGAAAACGTTAACAGGTTTCAGCTCGCCCACGAAGCGGAACGCGCCGCCCATGTAAGCGAGCGCCCAAAGACGGTGGAGCTTCTTGCCTTTTCCAAAGCGCAACTCGTAGAGCGGCACCTGCTTTTCGCGCAATGCGAGCACCGGATAGACCAGTTCGCCGGAGCCATCGTCGCAACTCGCGACGTGTTTGCTGGCGGTCGTGTCCGTGGCTCCGTCCCGCAGAACGCCGGCGAAGAATTCCCGCAGTTGCTCATCCAACCGCGGAAGCGCCGGCCGATACTGCCCGTAAAGGTCCGCGGAGTTCTCTCCGAAGACGTCGCCGTACCAGGATTCGGGCACGGTCTGCGTCAGGCTGGCGAGGAGCGCCGCGTACTCTGCGGAATTGGGTTCCTTAGCCGCGTGCACGATGTCTTTTCCGAGTCGTGCGAGTTCGCCGGAACCGTCTCCGTACGACGTCACCGGCTTGGGTCCGTCTGATGCGGAGGCTGCGAGCGGCAGCTCGCAAGGCAACAGCAGGGCAAGCAGAGCGGCCCGCCGAACCGATGGCCCCAGGCGGCGCATGGAGTCATCTTAGACACAGAAAAGACCGGGGCAAAGGAAAAACTCCGCGGGATTCGAGTCACGCCGCTGCGACGCTGCGCTTCCAGCGGCGCCAGGCGGCGCGCACGGGAAAGAAAAGGATCAGCGCCCAGAGCAACAGCGACGGCCCGTAGCCCGCCGCAAAAAGCCCGATACCCACCAGGCTTTCCACGGCGCCGCGGTACCCGCCGACCAGGGCGTTTCTCAGGCGCACGGGAATCGCCGGCAGCGCCGAGCCGAGATGCGCTTTGAATTCCTCGGAAAGGGTCAGTTGAATCGAGGCGAACTGGACGCGCTGCTCGAGCGATTTCTGTTCCGCTTCCATCTGTTCGATTTCGCCGCGCACGCGCGCGATTTCTCTCTCGACGGCCAGGACCTCGCCGATCTTTCCGCTGCGTTGCAGGAGGATCGCGCGCAGCCTCTCTTCGGTTTCACGCGAATTCCTGAGGCGCGCCCGGAGATCGGCGTGTTCCTTGGTGACTTCTTCGCCGCTCTGAGTCTCGGTTTGCACTTGTCCGAGGCCTTTCAGGTCCGCAAGGGCCACGGCGAGCTCTTGTGCCGGGATGCGCAGGTCCGCATTCAGGGAACGCGCCGAGCCTTCCGCCGTGTTGACAGTGAGATTGGCCCAGTAGCCGCGATGTCGCGCGAGGATTGCGTCCAGCGAAGCGCGCACCGAGTCGAACTGCTTCACGACAATCGCCAGCGTTGCGGTGCGCGCAATCAATGGCTCTTCCGCCGCCACGGGAGCCGCGGGGGCAGGGGCCGTTTCTGGTGCTTGAAGCTTGCCAAAGGTTCCCACCGCGCGGCTTCGCGGCAGGCCATTCACGACGTCAATGCCTGCGGATGCGAGGCCGCCGTCGACCGAATCTCTCCCGCGCGCGCTGCTAAATCGATCCGCGGGGCCGTTCCTGTCTGTCGAAATCCAACGATCATCAGGTCGCAGTTCTGAAACGGTCTTCATTTGCCGGTTGGGGGTTCTCAAGAGGAACGCCACAACCAAGCCGGCAGACACCAGGCCCGCCGCCCAGCGTCCAGCCCGAGTGCGCGGCAAAAGGCGCGGCATGCGCGCCTTCCCTACGACACGGCCGACGCGGTCTCCGGCCTTTCTCTCGAAGCGGTTGTCAAATTCCGGGGTGGGTGAGCCGGCGTCCCACGCCGCCATTTGCTGCGAAACACTCCGCAGCGCGGCGGCCGTCTGGCGGCATTCGCCGCAGCTTTCGGCATGGGCCGCAATGGCATCGGACTGCCCGTCTCCCGCTTCGCCGTCCAGCCAGGCCATCAATTCTTCGACGGAGACCGTATGGGTGCTGACGTTCATGTGCGTGCCTCAATCTGTGCCGCGCGTTGCGGCGCTTTTGCCTGCAGCAAGTCGCGCAGCGCGAGGCGCGCGCGAAACAGCCGCGACCGCACCGTGTTCACGGGGATTCCCAGCACGTCCGCAATTTCGGCGTAGCGGAGTTGTTCGTACTCGCGCAGCATCAGGACCTCGCGGTCCATCGCATCGAGCTTGCCGAGCGATTCGCGCAGCAAAAGTCCGGCTTCCGAGGTGTCACGCGCGGCCGGGTTCGCGGCCTCCGTTTGCCCGCCGAGAATGAAGCCGCGGATGGTTGCTTTCCGGCGCTCTTTGCGGAGGATGTTCAAGCCGATCGCGTACAGGTACGTGCGGAAGAGCGCCTTGGGCTGGTAGCGGGCCGCACCGCGGACGACGGCCAGGAAGGTGTCCTGCGCCAGCTCCTCGGCGCGGGCCGGGTCGGTCACCCGCCGGCGGAAAAAGCCGCAAATCGGGGTGCGGTAGCGCCGGAACAGCTCGCCGAAGGCCTCCGGGCGGCCCTGGCTGAACTCCAGCATCAGCCGCTCGTCGCTATGCTCCATTCCGGTTTCCTGGTCCATGAGTACGATGCAGCATTTCTAGAACGAGAATCGGCCGCACTCTTGCGCAGCGACTTCTTCGCGCACTCGCGCTCATACATGTAATGCCGCCGGAGCGAGAAAAGTTCCAACGGACAGTGGCTTGGGAGCGGCAGTCCGGCCGCTTGGACTACGACCCGATGGAGGAACGCACGGCCCAGGCGAGGGATTCACTGAAGCGCTTCACGTCGGCCTCTTTTTCGGCTTCCACCATGACCCGGGCCAGCGGCTCGGTGCCGGAATAGCGCAGGACAATGCGGCCGTTGTCGCCGAGCGCCGCCTGGGCTTCGGCCAGCGCGCGCGCCACCTGCGGCAGCGATTCCAGCGGAGGCTTGCTGCGGACCTTGATGTTGACGATGGTCTGCGGGTAGTCCTTGAACCCGTCCACCAGCCCTTGGAGCGGGCCGCGCATCGCGACGAGCGATGCGATTTTCAGCCCGGTGAGCAGGCCGTCGCCGGCTGGGGAATCCTCCAGGAAAATGATGTGGCCGGACTGTTCTCCTCCGAGAACCTGCTTGCTGCGAAGCAGTTCCTCCAGGACGTAACGGTCTCCGACGGCGACTCGCGTCAGGCGGATGCCCTCGCGCGCGAGCGCCCTCTCCAGGCCGAGGTTGGACATGGAGGTGGCGACGACGCAGTCGCCCTTCAGGCGGCCCTGCGACTTGAGGTGGCGCGCTTCGATGAGCAGAATACCGTCGCCGTTCACGACGCTTCCGCCGGAGGCGACGAAAAGCGCGCGGTCGGCGTCGCCATCGAACGCGATGCCCAGCGCGGCGCGTTCCGCGACGACCCGCTTCTGCAAGCCTTCGAGATGAAGCGAGCCGCACCCGGCATTGATGTTGCGCCCGTTCGGGTCGACGTTCGTCGCGATGACGTCGGCGCCGAGCGAGCGAAAAAGTTCGGGCCCGAGGCGGTAAGCCGCGCCATTCGCACAATCGAGAACGACGCGCAACCCCGAGAGCTTTGCTCCGGGCGGCACGCGGCTGCGAAGAAAGGCGAGGTATTCGGCGTCAAGAGATTCGTCCGCCGCGAGGGCGGGCGGGTTCGCAGGGGGCGGCTCCTCGCGCAGCCGGAGAATCTCCGTTTCCAGTTCTTCCTCAAAGGAGTCCGGAAATTTCATTCCCGCGTGGGAGAAGAGCTTGACACCGTTGTCCTGATACGGGTTGTGCGATGCGGAGATGACCACGCCCGCGCCGAAATCCTGCTGGCGCACCAGAAAGGCAACGCCGGGTGTGGTGATGATACCCGCAAAGCTGGCGTCGGCTCCGGACTGCCTCAGGCCGGCGGCCAGCAGCGCGGCAATGTGCGTGCCGGACTCGCGGGTGTCCATGCCGATGAGCACCCGAAGGGAGTCGTGTTCGCGCCGCAGCGAGTTCGCCAGCGCGCGGCCTGTCGCATAAAGGGTCGCGTCGTCCAGAGGCTCGGTGCCGGGTATGCCGCGGATTCCGTCAGTGCCGAAGAGCTGTTTCGCCATGCAAGTGCGCGAGAAAGAGACGTGGTCGCGCTGAATCGGTTGCCAGGAAAGTTTAGCACAGCGTTTTTGGCCCGCCGGGTGAAGGGGGGCAGGGCGTTTCATCTGCGGCAAGACGCAAGCCCTTCGGCGCCCGCCCCGGCTCTCGTGCGCTCCGCGAACGCTCCGCCCTCACGTGCCGCCGAGTTGTGCTACCTTGATGCGCCGAAAGAGTTGGCGCCCGCATGACCGTACGAAGCGACACGATCCACCTCCCCGGCGTGGCGTTCAGTCTGCGCGTCATCGCTGGCGCGATTTTCCTGTTGTTCTGCTACTACGCCGCCGGCGTGGTGATTACGCTTCTCCTTTCCATCCTGATTGCCTACCTTCTCGATCCCGCGGTTGAGCTTCTTGAGCGCCTGCGGCTGCCGCGGATCGTCGGCGCGATGATCATGGTCATCATCATGATCGCCAGCGTGGCCGGGGCGGGTTACATGCTGTGGACGCGCGCGGCGGAGTTTGCCCAAAGCTGGCCGCGCTATGCTCTTATCCTGAAGCAGGGAATAACCGCGGTGGATAACCGCATTCAGGGGATCGAGCGCGGTGTCACGGGACTGGAGCGGCCGCCCCAGCCCTCTCCTCCGGTTCCCACGCTTGCCGGACCGGGTGTGATCCAGATGCTGTTGTTGCGCGGCGCGAACTCGCTTTACGCGCTGTTTCTCGAAGCCACCTTCGTGCCGTTTCTGGTCTTCTTCATGCTGGCAACGAAACGCGACCTTTGGCACGGGACGCTACAGCTGTTTCCGGTAGCTCAGCGCACTCAGGTGAAAGAGACGCTCGATGACTTGCGCGAAGTGCTGAGGGGTTATCTGGTGGGGATGACCATCGTTACCCTGATCGTGATGACGATGAGCGCCGTCTTCTTCTGGTGGATTGGGCTCGACTATCCGATTCTCACGGGCCTGGTCTCGGGCCTGTTCAACATGGTGCCCTACCTGGGCGCCGTGCTGGCCTGGATTCCCCCGATGGTCCTGGCTCTGGCCAGGTGGACGACCGTGGGGCCGTTCTTGGGAATCGCCGGCACGCTGCTGGCGATCCACATCGTTGCGCTGAACCTGATTGCTCCCGGGCTTGTCGGGCGCCGCGTGAGGCTCAACGCCGTGGCCATCACCATATCGCTTCTCTTCTGGGGATGGGTCTGGGGCGCTATGGGGCTCATCCTTGCCATTCCGATCACGGCCACGCTGCGCGTCGTGTGCGATCATACGGATACCTGGAAGCCGGTCGGCCGCTGGCTGAGCGCATGAACGAAGAGCGGCCCGCAGCGGAAAAAACCAATCCGTGAGGTGAGCCCATGAAGTTCTTACGCTGCTTGTCTGTCGTGTTGGCCGGCATGATCGGCTTGATGCTCGCTCCCGAAGCCGGCGCGTGGGGCTGCAAGGGCCATCAGACGGTCGCGTACATTGCCGCAAAGCACCTCACTCCGGAGGCGCGGCAGTTCGTGCAGAAGCTCCTGCAGGAGAATCCCATCGATCCCACGCTCAGGCGCTATTGCGGCAGCACGAGCGACCTCATGGCCGACGTCTCCAGCTGGCCCGACGATGTCCGCAACGACCGCAAGAACGGGCCGTGGCACTACATCGACATTCCGCGCGGCGCGCGCAAGGGGCCGCTCGATGCGTACTGCGGGCAGGATGGCTGCATCACGCGCGCGATCGCGGAGCAACTCGCCATCCTCAAGGATAAATCCGCGGATGGCCTGAAACGCGCGGAGGCGCTGCGCTACCTGATTCATTTTGTCGGAGACCTGCACCAGCCCCTTCACGCCATCACCAACGGCGACAACGGCGGGAACTGCACCGCGGTCAGGTATCTTCGCTACGAGCCCCTCCTGAACGAGGGCCACCCGGAGCGGGAGAGCTACTCTCCGAATCTTCATTCGATCTGGGACACGGAAATTGTCGAGCGCGACATGGAGATTTCCAACCCGCGCCGCTATGCCGATGCGCTGGACGAGAGTTTCCGCGCGCAGATCCCGGCGTGGGAAGCCGCGGGAATTCACGTGGATGAGTGGGCTTGGGAGAGTTTCACGCAAGCGGAAGAGCACGTGTACGGGCCGCTGCGCGTGCCCGTCGAGGCCAAGCCCGATGCGAAGCCCGCGACGTGCAGCGAGAACGACCACGTCGGCCGGCGGATGTTTGAAAGGCATCTTGCCGCCGGTGACTCCTACCAGGCCCAGGCGGGGAAAGTCGTCGAAGCAAGACTCGTTCAGGCGGGCGTGCGCCTGGCGATGATCCTTAACGAAGCAGCGCGCTAGAGTTTGACGCCTGCGCTTCCGCCCGCGCTCCGGAGGCAGGCCCCAGGGACTTCAAGTAGCTCACGATTTGCCAGCGCTGAGGTTCGGGAAGTTTCGACCAGACCGGCATCCGGTGACGCACGACCCCGTTGGTCATCAGCCAGAAGAGCGTCCCCGGAGTCGCCTCCTGCACTTCCGTCGCGCGCAGGCTGGGGCCCTTCCGTGTTCCCAGCGCGCCGCGGCCGTGGCATTCCATGCAGTGCCGCTCAAAGAGTTTTTCGCCGGCGATGGGAGCTTCCGGATCATCGCTGAGAGGATTGGCGCGGTCGCGGGCCTTTTCTGGAACCCGGCGCAGCTCCGCATAGGGGTCTGTTTTACTCTTGGCGGTTTGCTGCTGCGCGCGGGCCAGCCCGACCGTGGCGACCGTCAGCAGGGCGGCGATTGTTAGTCCTTTTTTCATGACCGGCCTCCAAACAAGCGCCGCAGCGCGCTGCCGAACCCTGCGAACTCGCGCGAAATCCCCCAGCGCAGCAGGAAGCGGTGACTGTTGTCGTTGAGGCCGAAACCCGGCGAAATGCGGAAGGTGAACCCGCTGGGGTGATTCCACGCCATCACGGGAGCCAGGTAGTGCGACGTCTCCTGCAGGCCGAAGCGGTAGCGGTCCCCCAGGCCGCCGTACATCTCGACCCCGGCCACAAAGTTCTCCGCGCAGAAACTGCACTTTCGCGCCGAGGCTTTCAGCGCGAGCGGCCGGCTGATTCCCCACGCGTAACCGAACTCCCACGGCTCGTTTGAGAGGTTCTTCACGAACAGCAGGTTCTCAGAGACGTTCCATCCCTTGAAGCTGCTCGAAAGAATCAGCTTCAATTCCAATTCTCGTTGCTGCTCGGACCGTCCCTCGGCATTCGACGAAGCAAAGTCGGTCTCGACGTCGTGGCCTTCCACTTCTTTCAGGATTTTGTCCGCTCCGTTGACGTTCTCGAACTCCACGTACAGCAGCGGATTGATCCAGTGCTCGCGCTTCAGCGGGCGAAAACGGTTCTCCCAGCGGAAGCCGGTAAAGACCGTACTGTCGTGAAAGGTCGTCTGGCCGTCGAGATAGAACTCCGTTGTCCACCACCCCGTCACCCCGTATTCGAGTTCCGACCAGTAGGCAAGCGTGCGATTGCCACCGCGCTGCGTGGCAAACGTGGAGTTCGCCGCGACCTCGAGATTGTCCGGCTCCTCAAGGTAGTGGGTGTAGGTGACAAAGTAGGGAGCCTCCTGCCCCGGGGCGTGGCTCGGGGCGAGAAGGCAGAGGGCCGTACAGAGCAGAACAGGAATCCATCGGATCAGGATATAAGACCTCACGAGTCCTCTTTGCAAATGATTTGCAACTAGGTCGTGAGCCTACCACGGCCTTCGTCTACATGCAAATGATTTTCATCTGATGGCTCCCTCTTGACCCTGCCCTCTCCAGTCACCCATTCTTCCGCCTGGGCCTGCATCGCCCTCAATGAGTTCCCGGACATGCGCTCCAGCCTAAAGGTTTTGCTTCTGCGGATTGTGGACGAGGGCTACGCAAGGAAAACGTGGCACGGACCGAACCTGCGGCAGTCCCTGCGGGGCGTCACCGCGAAGCAGGCGGCATGGCGCCCGGGCTTCGGCCGCCATAACATCTGGGAGCTGACCCTCCATGCCGCGTATTGGAAGTATGCCGTGCGCCGCCGGATCGAAGGAGGCAAGCGGGGGTTGTTCGCGCTCGGGGGAAGCAATTTCTTTGCCCGGCCGCAGAAGGGCGGTCTCAACGAAGCCGCCTGGCGAGCGGACAAGGGACTGCTTGAGAAAGAGCACCGCGCGCTGCGTGCGGCCATTGAGAGGGCGTTCCGCACCGGCCGGGCACAACGGTTCATGAACCAGATTTGCGGCATTGCCTTTCACGACGTGTACCACGCGGGACAGATCCGGCTCCTGCGCCGCTTGCAGGAGAAAAGCAAATGAACTAAAGCTCCGAGAGGAGACTGCGCACAAGGCGCGAGGGATCAGCGCTTTCCTGGAACAGCCTGATGGCGGCGATGCCTGCAGCGCCCGCGGCGAAACATTGCCGCGCGTTTGCCGCGGTGATTCCGCCGATGGCCAGGACCGGGATTCGCACGCGGCGGCAAACCTCAGCCAGCCGCTCCATCCCCTGCGGCGCTCCGTAGATCCGCTTCGATGGTGTTTCAAAGACCGGTCCGAAAAAGACGTAGGCAGCGCCGGCCAGCTCGGCTGCGCGAGCAGCGTCCAGCGAGTGGGTTGACACCCCGACGAGCAAACTCTCCGGCCCAGGTCCGGGACTTTTCCTTTCCCGGAGAAGGGCAACGACTCCGGCCGGAGGCAGCGACATCTCGCCCAGGTGGATTCCATCCGCGCCGGCGCTCAGGACGACGTCAAGACGATCGTTGACTACGATGCGAGCGGAGGGCGGACACTGCCTCCGCGCCGCGCGCACCAGTGTTGCGAGCCGCGCCGCCGGCAAGTCCTTCTCACGAATCTGAATCCACTGCACGCCCGCGGCGGCCACCCGTTCGATCACGTCGAGAAGCCCTCGCTCGCCTTCGGCTGCCGCCATCTGCGGCGCGCCGGCCAGGGCGCGGAGATCCGTAACGTAGCAGAGCAGCGGGCTATTGGCTTGAGGCACGCGTCGCCCGAGGACTCCGCCGTATCATCCTGGCGGCCAGCACGATGTCCAGCACACCGATTCCACTCACCGTGCCGCGCACAAAAAAGTTCAGCATCACGGGGATCAACGACGGATAGTGCAGCAGGAAGTAGTTCTGCTCCCAGAAGGCGGACCACGGGAGATAGAGCAGGACCGCTCCGATCTCGAAACAAATCAACACAACCAGGGCATGCAGGATGCGGTTCATTGCCCGTCTATTTTCCGGGCGCGGGAGCGGGCGGCGTTTTCAGCGGGCGGTCTTTTCGAGGACGGCGATGCGTTCGGCGACGTCGCGATAGTCAATGTTCGCCGCGTAGACCTTGGTGAAACTCTTGAGCGCAGCATCCACGTCACCCGCCGATTCCTGAGCTACGCCCAGATCATACCGCAAGGCGAGCGTGCTTTCGGGGTCGATCCCCGGCGTTTCCAGCGCGCGTTCGTACCAATGCGCGGCGACGCCCGGCTGCCCTTTTTCCATGAACGCCAGACCCAGCAGCGTGCAGCATTGCATGCCGTAGCGGAAGGCGCGCCCGCGGTCCCGGGCCTTGGCCACCTTCTGAAATTCGCTGATGGCTTCCTCGAGTAAACCCATCTCGCGGAACGCGATTCCGAGGTTGTAGTGGGTCTCCAGGTCTTCGTCTTCCCCGCCCATCTCGCCCACTTCGGCGCGAAACTCGTCGAAGACTTCCTTGAGCGGTCCCTCCACGCCTCCGGCCGGCTGCTCGGGTTTCTTTGCTTCCGCCTGCGGCTCTGCCGCGGCTTTCGAGAATTCCGGCGAGAGTTCGCCGATGCCCAGCCCCTCGATTTCGCTGGCGAGCTGCGTCAGGAACTCGTCGGAGGAGATTGCCGGCGCGGAACCTGCCGCAGGCGATTCGAGCGGTCCTTGCTCGTGGGCTGCCACGAGCGGCTCCGGCTCCAGCACCAGGTCGTAGTCCTGGTCTAATTCGAGCACAGGCTCTTCTTCCGTTGGCGCCTGCTCTTGTTTTTGCTCCGAGGCCGCCTCGGATGCGGCGCTCTTCTTCCCGCCGCTGTCCGGCGCAACCAGCAGCTCGGAGAATTCGGCGGAAATTTCCTCCAGCGGGCGAGCTTCGTCCGTCATCGCCGCCTCGGCGGGAACCTCGAACTCCGCGACATCCGATGGCCCGTGCGAAGCCGCCTCTTTCACTGCGGGCTCCGGCTTCTTCTTCGGAGGAGCGGCGGGCACAGCAGACGCAGCCGGCTCGGGCGCAATCTCCGGCGCCGGAGCCTGGGTTTCCTCCAGGAGCGAACTCCATTCGTCCGACAGGTCTACTTCGTGGACCAGGGTTTCCGGAGCCGACGGTTTCGGTTCGGGCTCAGGCATTTCCGGGGCCGGCTCCGCCGCCACCGCCTCCGCTTCAACCGGCGCAGCGGAAGCTTCCACGACCGCGGTGGACGCCGCGGCTTCTTCGGTTGAGGCTTTGATCTCCGCGTCCGACATTCCGGCGGCACGTTGAAACCGCCGCCGCAATTCTCCGAAGCGCTCCGCGGCGCGCTCTTCCCCGCGTTCGCGGTGAATCTGCTCGAGCTGCGCTGCAAGTTCCGCCGTGCGGCGGTCGTCACCCGTGCCCAGGACAAAATCCAGGAGCTTTTCCAGCGTCGGCGTATGCCGCGGCGCGCGGCGCAGCACGGCCTCCAGAAGACCAATGGCCTTCTGCGTCAAACCATAGCTTGCAAAGAGGTCGACGTCGGTGAGGGACTGCGCGATGAAACGCTCGGTCTCGGCGTCGGTTTGATCTTCCGGGCTCGCCACCGGCTGCGCTGCAACCGGTGCGGCTTCCGGCGCTTCCGGACGAACTCGGGCAGGCTCGGCCTTGGGCAGCTCCGGCGTGAGTGCTTCCACGACCGCGGCCTGTGTCGGCTCGGGTGTGGCAAGCAAGCCCATCTTGCCGAGAACGCCGTTCAGCTTGCGCTTGGCGGCTTCGTTCTCCGGCGAGCGGTCCACGAGCTGCTCGAAGACTTCCTTGGCGCGCTCCAGGTTGCCCTTCTCAACCAGCGCGTCGCCAAGCTGCGTGAGCGCATCGGGCAGCCGGAAGGAATCGCTGGCGCGGCCATAGGCGTCCACCAGCCATTCGAGCGGCTCGACCCGGCCGGGAAGCTTGGCCACCAGGTCGTTCAGCAAACGCGAGACGCCGTCGTGGTCCCCGGCATCCAGCATGGGAACATAAATCTTGCCGATCACGGACTGCGCGGCTTCCGCCTGGCCCCCGGCAAGCAGCGCCTCGACCACTTTATGGGCCGGGCCGTAATTCTTGGCGTCGGCGTCCGAAACGCGAAGGGCCAGGGCGATGGCATCGTTCCAGCGCGAATTCTTCAGGTAAAGATCGAGCAGCAACTCGGCCTGCTCTCCGCCTTTTTCGAGGTTGGCCACGCCCTCGAGCTGCTGGGCCGCCTCCGGAAACTTGTTCTGCGCCGCCAGGATCCGTGCTTTGACCGTGACTGCCCCCGCGTGGTGCACGTCTATCTTGAGCGCTTTCTCCGTGAGTTTTTCCGCTTCCGCCTGGTCGCCCCGCGCGAGCAGTCGCTGCGCCGCGTCGACATAGGTCTCGACGGCTTCCTTGGGCTGCCCCATGGCGCTGCACAGGTCCGCGAGACGCGTCTGGATGCGAAGGTTGTCCGGCTCCGCGGCGAGGAGCTTTTTCAACAGGGCCACGGCCTCGGACTGGCGCTGGTTTTTCAGGTGGAGTTCCGCAAGCTGCAGGAAGAGCGGCCGGGCTTCGCTGATGACTCCCTGCTGCACGTAAAGGTCGGCGAGCTTTTCGAGCGGACGGATTTCCTCGGGCGCGAGCTTGGCAATGCGCTTGTAAACGGCGATGGCCTTGGTCAAGAAGCCGTCGCCGACAAAAATCTGCGCAAGGCGCTCAAAGTAGTCGATGGCCTGGAACGTTTCGCCCTGGCGGATGTACAGCTCGCCTACGGTCATCAGGGTGACCTGGTCGCGCGGTTCGTGCTTCAGGATTTGCTGGTATTCGCCGATGGCCTGGGCGACTTTGCCCTGGTTGAGGAGCTTCTGCGCTGTTTCGACGTGCTTGCTCTTGTTATAGGCCATGCGCAAACCTGTACCGCTGGCGGCATCGGCCTGTTCTGAGGAATTGCCTTCCCCCCTGCGCGGAGCGTCAGGCCGAATCGTGCTTCTTAACGCTAGCAAGGGGCAAAAAGCGGAGTCAACGCAGCCTGCGGGGGTTGTGAGCAGGCAGTTATCCCCTGCCGCGGCCCCCGCGCGGGGGAGTCCCCGCGGCTCTGTCGGGTTCCGCTGGCGGCGCGTTGCCTTGGGAGTAGATTTTGCCCGCATCCGGAAGCGAGCCGGAGGCGCTCCGAACTTTCGCTTGAACGCCCATTTACCGCCGCAGCGTCTCCACAAAGAGGGCTTCCTACGAAGCCCGGCCGTAACGCCCGGGACCAAACTGTTCTCTAACTGGGAAGGAGGAAAGCGAACATGACCGAAACCGCCCGCCTCAAGTATCTGCGCATCGCCTTGATTCTGGTGGGTCTCATTTTCATCGCGGGAATCTACACATTGACCGTCGTTTGGCCGTCCGGCTGGGCCTGGCACCACGGAGGCCAGTCGCACTACTTGCAGATGATTCTCGGCGTTTACGCCACACTGGGCGTGTTTCTCTTGATTGCCAGCCGCAACCCGCTCGAGCACCGGAGTCTCATCTGGTTCACCGTGTGGTCGAGCATCGTGCACGCCGGGATCATGGCAATACAGGCCCTGGTTGATGCCGAGCAGAGAGGACACCTGCTGGGCGACGTTCCGGCGCTCTTGCTTGTGGCAGCCGTCCTCGCGTTTTTGATGCCGCGCGGCGCGGCCGTGCCAAGTACGCGCTCCATGGCCGCGTAGCTTGTCTGAAACTCGGCCGCCGCAAAGGAGGCTCGCATTGCGGGCGCCTCCCGCGAGGAGATGCCGGAAGCCTCGCTGATTACCGCCGCCCTGCGTGCGGGAGCATCGGCAACGCACGGGGCCATGGCCCTGAAGTTCCACGAGCAGCCCTAAACTCACCTCCTGCCCCCGAAACTGCAGGAGTCCTGGGAGCGTAGTCCCCTTGAACGGATACCGGCAGTGTGGTGTCTAGACAGGTAGGAGCGGAGGCCGCTTGACCAGGCCGTTTGCAGCAGCCGTTTCGGCGGACCAGAGCTGGCGGGGCGCGGGTCCTGATTTCAACAGGCTCATTGCTGAGAACCAACGCCGCGTTTTGCAGATTGCCTACGGCGTTCTCGGGAACACCGCCGACGCCGAGGAAGTGGCCCAGGAAACCTTTCTCCGCGCGTTTCGCAAATTTCCCTCCCTGCGCGAGCCGGAGCGAGTCAAGGCGTGGCTGAATCGAATCGCTTTCCGGCTCGCCCTCAACCGCCAACGGGCCTCGCGGCGCCGAGCGGTGCGTGACACAACCTGGCACGGCGACCAGCCGGCGAGTACGGGGGATGAAGCGGCCCGGGCGAACGAGCGCCTGCTCGTCGAGCAACTGCGCGAGCAAATAGCCGCGCTCCCCGAGCGGCTCCGGGACGTCCTGCAACTTTCTCTCGCCGAAGGAATGAGCGCCGGCGAAGTCGGCGCGGCGCTGGGACTGCCCGCTGCAACGATTCGCTCGCGCTTGCACTCGGCCAAGAAACTTCTTCTGGAGAGAATGAAATGAGCACCGCTTGCACAGAACAACGAGAACGGCTCTTAGACGCCGCGCTCGGGCAGCAGCCCCCGGTCGAGCTTCTTGCGCATCTTCGAAGTTGCCCCCGGTGTGCGGCGGCCCTTGCTGAACTTCGTGGCCGAAGCGAGCGGTTGAATAGCCTGCTGCCGCTGGTCGCTCGGCACGCGGAGCCGTCTCCGGACTTTCGCGCCCGCGTTCTCTCCGCGGCGGACCGGCGCGGGTCGAAATCTCCGCTTTTTCGCCGCTGGGCTCTTGCGGGCTTCGCCGCCGCTTGCGTTGCGGTTGCGGCGTGGCTGACCTATGCCGAAATTGACGGTCGCCGCGAGGCGCGCGTCGTTCCGGTTGAAAGGATCGCCCACTGGCGCGCGCCGAGCGATGTCTTTCTGGAAGTGGCGGGCGCGCAGAATCTGCGGACGATTCCGCGTCTCGGCCAATCCATCGTAAGTGTTTCCGTGACTCAGACGACAGGAGGATTGAAATGAAGATGCGAACGATGCCGATTTGTGCGCTCTTGATGGTTCTTCCCGGAATGGCGCGTGCCCAACAGCCCGGGTTCGCTCCGGAGCCGAACCCTAATCAGCGGCTCACGCCGCAGGCAATGCCGGCACCGGCCCCGCAACCCGGCGATGATCCCTTCGGCCGGAACTTTTTCCCGCCGGAGCTGGTCATGCAGCATCAGGAAGCCATCGGGCTCACCGCGGAGCAGAAGGAGTACCTGAAGGCCGAGATCCGCCAGGCGCAGGTGAAGTTCACGGAGCTCCAATGGAAGCTTCAGGATGAAGCCGAAAAACTTGTTTCAATCGTCAAGCAGCCGCGCATGGATGAAGGGCAACTCCTGGCGCAACTCGACAGAGTCCTGGCCGCCGAGCGCGATGTGAAGCGCGCGCAAGTAACCCTGGTCGCGCGCATCAAGAACAAGCTCACTCCGGAGCAGCAGGCCAAGCTCGAAGAACTGCGCAGGTCCCCCAGGTAAAATCACTTCGGATGTTTCCTCGTCAGGCGGAAGGCGCTTCCGGACCGAGCGGCAGCGGCGCCTGCGTTGCCGCCTGAGCCCAGCCTCCCGCCT
>Ga0187766_10001297_pt1 | contig 14654 bp, 13 predicted proteins | sample 0216_QUI02_MP05__4_FD_132971 | JGI IMG/M metagenome (GOLD analysis project Ga0187766, IMG submission 132971) | Tropical peat soil microbial communities from peatlands in Department of Meta, Colombia - 0216_QUI02_MP05_20_MG | ecosystem: Environmental > Terrestrial > Soil > Wetlands > Peat ... | reverse complement strand
TAGCTTGAAGACGTCGTCGGGCGTCATTTCCGTCACTGAGTGCTCCTCTACTGGTAACCGCCGGACTGACGCTATGGAGCCGATATTGCCGAGTGATCAACCCCATGTTGCGCAGACGTTACACGGTGTGCGCCGGCCAGCGAAGCCGGGTCGCACAACACCTATTGTGGGGCCATGGCCCGCACGATCGCATCTTGGCTGTCCGGTCCGGGGCCTTTGGAATCGGGTCGTGAGTCCCAATACCCCGGCGAGGCGCTCGGCTTGCCGGAGCGCGGCACAGGCTCGCTGGCCCGGATGGGGCGCCGGCTGGCGGCGCTGGCCGTCGACTGGCTGGTGGCCTACGGCCTGGCGGCGCTGGGATTGACGTTCGGTCTGGTCACGCCGGCACTGCTGGCGACGGCGGTGATGGTCGTCTGGTTCGTACTCGGCACGGTTGCTGTCCGGTTGTTCGGTTTCACACCGGGTCAGTTCATGCTGGGCTTGATGGTGGTGCCCATCGAGACTGGCGACGGGCGGCCGCATGTCGGGCTCGGTCGCGCCGCGGTGCGGGGGGTGATGATCGCGCTGGTCATTCCGGCGCTGTTTGTCGACGTCGACGGGCGCGGTCTGCACGACAGGTTGACCGGCACCGCTGTGGTGCGGCGCTGAAACTTGACTGCCCGCTGAGCAGCTACCTGCGGCGCACGGTGCGCTGAACGCCGCGCATCTTGGCGGCGGTCGGCAGCGGTCCCTTCGGCGTGGCGGTCGCACCGGCCCGCGAACCGAGCGCGGCCAGCCGCGACTCCAGCGAGTCCATCTGCTTGGCGGTGATGTTGGCCGGCAGGCGGGCGAGGTGGCGCTCCAGCTTGGCCAGCGGAACCTCGCCGTCGCCATTGCCGACGACGATGTCGTAGATCGGCACGTCGCCGACCAGCCGTGCGGTGCGCTTTTTCTCCTGGACGAGCAGCGGTTTGACCCGGGCCGCGGATCCCTCCGCGACGAGGATGACGCCGGGCCGGCCGATCACCCGGTGCACCGCGTCGAAGTGACCAGTGGCGGCCACACCGGGGGTGACGCGCCAATTGCCGCGCAGGTTGTCCAGCGCCCACGCTGCCGCGCCGGTTTGCCCTTCGGCTTTGCGGTAGACCGTTCGTTGAGCGCGCCGGCCGAAGATGACGAACGCCACCAGCGCGCCCAGCACCACACCGAGCGGGATCATCATGACCATGGTGAAGCCGCCGGCGGCCACACCGGCCGCCACCGATGCGCCCACGATCAGGACGAAGGCGCCGATCATGTAGGGCAGCAGACGCTTGTCCTCCTTGCGCTGCATGGTGAACGCCTGCCACAGGTGGCTGCGGCGCTGCTTGGCAGCGGCCTTGCGGGCGGCCTTGGCCTCGGCTCGGGCGGCCTTGGTGACAGCGGCATTGCGGGGTTTCGCCATGATCACCAAGGATACGGAAACGTCGTGAGCGCTATGTCAATGCGGGGCCGGTGAGGAGGCGCCGCCGCTGCGATGCCTGCTCGTAGAGCCAGCCGGCTCGGTACGACGATCGCACCAACGGCCCAGCCAGCACCCCGGCGAACCCCAGCCGTTGGGCGTATTGCGAGTATTCGACGAACTCCTCAGGCTTAACCCAGCACTCGACCGGGTGGTGGCGCACCGACGGACGCAGGTATTGCGTGATGGTGACGATGTCGCAGCCGGCGCCATAGAGATCGGCCAGGGCGGTGCGCACCTCGTCGGGGGTCTCGCCCAGGCCGAGGATGAGGTTGCTCTTGGTGACCAGGCCGAACTCGCGCGCCGCGGTGAGCACGTCGAGGCTGCGCTGATACCGGAACGCGGGCCGGATCCGTTTGAAGATGCGCGGCACAGTCTCGACGTTGTGGGCCAACACTTCCGGGCGGGACTCGAAGACCTGCTGAAGCCGGCCGGGATCGCCGTTGAAGTCCGGGATCAACAGCTCGACCCCGGTCGACGGATTGAGGCGCTTGATCGCGCGCGCCGTCTCCGCGTACAGCCAGGCCCCGCCGTCGGGCAGATCATCGCGGGCGACGCCGGTGACGGTGGAATACCGCAACCCCATCGCGCGCACACTCTCGGCGACTCGTCGCGGCTCATCGCGGTCCAAGGGCGCAGGTTTGCCGGTGTCGATCTGGCAGAAGTCGCAGCGACGTGTGCACACCTCCCCGCCGATCAGGAAGGTGGCCTCCCGGTCCTCCCAGCATTCGAAGATGTTGGGGCAGCCGGCCTCCTCGCAGACGGTGTGCAGACCCTCACGCCGGACCAGGCTCTTCAGCTCGGTGTACTTCAGCCCCATCCGGGCCCGGGTCTTGATCCACGCCGGCTTGCGCTCGATCGGCGTCTGCGCGTTACGGACCTCTAGGCGCAGCAGCCTCCGGCCTTCGGGCGCGACGGTCACAAAGGCGATGCTACGCGGGCGTCGGTGTGGTCGCGGACCGGTAACACACCATCCAGGGCGTCGCACACGGCGTCGGCGACCGACGACCGGACGTCGTCGACACCGACCCGGCGCCCGAGTTCGGCGGACAACGAAGTCATCCCGGCATCCGTGATGCCGCACGGCACGATCCGCGCGAACGCATCCAGGTCACAGTCGCAGTTGAACGCGAACCCGTGCAGCGTCGTGGCGTGCGACACCCGCACGCCGATGGCGGCTACCTTACGCGCTGGCCGGCCGCCACCGGCAGGCAGCCACACCCCGGACCGGCCGTCGACGCGCACCGTCTCCAGACCCAGATCGTTACACACTTTGATCAGCGATTCCTCAAGGCGCCGAACGTAATTGACCACGTCGAGCGGTTCGGTCAACCCGATGATGGGGTAGCCGACCAGTTGGCCGGGGCCATGCCAGGTGATCTTTCCGCCGCGGTCGGTGTCCACGACGGGCGTTCCATCCACCGGCCGTTCGTGCGGCTGGGTGCGCCGTCCGGCGGTGTAGACCGACGGGTGTTCCAGCAGCAGCAGCGTGTCGGGGCCGCCGGCGACCCGGGTGTCGGCGAGTTCGCGCTGCAGCTGCCACGCGGTGAGGTAATCGATGCTGCCTAGCTGGCGGACGTTGATCGGGGCCAGGCTCGAGCGGATGGAACTGAACACGGGGGCGAGGGTACTCGGCCATGCTGTGCAGTTGTGCCCGGGTGGGCGAGCCGGGTAATCAGATCTCCGGTTAGGAAGCTGTCGCGATCGCCGTGCTAGGCCGGTGGCCAGCGAGTCGCGCCTCTAGGGTTCCTCTAGGGCCGGATATCCACAGTTGCCGGTTCATCCACAGCCGGCGTTCTCGTCGGTGTCTGTGTGGCAGCGGCCCAGTAGAACCAAACATATGTTCGACGGATTGTCGATAGCCTCGCCTCAGCGGAGGACGCTTGAGGTACCTGCGCCACGGGGGGCGTGGATGGAGACCACGTCGGCGCGAGCGAGCGATGCGGCGGGATGGCGTGCAAACCCTCGACTTTGTGACGATAATATGCGCATGAAACTTACCTCAGTTCTGCTAATCGTTCCGGCCGCGATCAGCCTGGCCGTGCCGGCGCACGCCGATCCCAGCGGCGGCGACACAGACTTCTTCGCCGCGCTCAAGCAGGCGGGCATCAGCTACAGCGATCCAGATAAAGTCGTAGCGGCCGGCAAGGGAATCTGCGACCAAGTGGACCACGGCCAGTCGGCGACGGACGTCGTCAACAACCTGACGGACGCCAACCCGGGATTCACGACGAACGGCGCCGTCAAGTTCGCAGTGATCGCCGCCACCGCTTACTGCCCACATCAGCTCAGTGGTGAAGCCGTGAACGGCGGTGGTCAAGCCGTGAACGACACTTTTCTATACGGATCCGGGGACGGCGGTGCCGGGGGCGGGGGCGGATAGCTTCGGCTATCCCCCAAAACAGCGGCATCAACGCTGTTGCGCGGTACTGGGATTGAACTCGGAAACAAAGTATTCTTCGCTTTGTCCGGTGTCACCACCTGTTTAAAATGTTCTGGGCGGGTAGCAGCGGCTAGGGATCGACAACTACCGGACGGCACCATCATCTGGACCGCCCCGACCGGCAGAACCTCCATAACCCATCCGGCAAGCCGAATCTTCCTGCCTGACTAGTACGTAGCCACCACGGTCTGCCGACAGCTCCCGCAGCGGCCACAGTCACCGACCGCGGTGTGATGATGCCGAAAAGGCGACGCATGAGGGCGGAAGAACGCGCCCGCCGAATCAACGCCGAAACGCGCACTCAACGACGCCCACGTCGCCGAACGCAATAAGCCACCACCATTCTGATTGTTGACTGCTTAAGCCAAAGTTACTGCGGCCAAGCAGAAGTCGTGCCTACGCCTGGCCGGGCCACGAGGTGGCGTAGCTCAGTGCCTCACCGATGGTGTTGTGGTGGAACTGGAAACCCGAGCGTTCGAGTGCGGCGGGGATGACACGCTGGCCGGTCAGCAGTCCCTCGTCGGCAAATTCGCCGAGCGCGGCGCGCACCGCGAAACCGGGCAGCATCCACGGGGTGGGCCGATTCACCGCGCGGCCCAAGGCCGTGGTGAACTCGGCGTTGGTAACAGGTGCCGGTCCGGTCATGTTTACCGGGCCGGACAGCGACGAGTGCGAGATTGCGTAGAGCAGTGCGCGCACTTCGTCCTCCAACGTGATCCAGGACATGTACTGGCGGCCGTTACCCAGCCGGGCGCCCAGGCCGAGCGAAAACAGGGGTCGCAACTGCCGCAGCAAACCGCCCGACGGGGCCAGCACCAGGCCGGTGCGGGCCAGCACGACACGAGTACCGCTGTCCTGGGCAGGTGCCGTGGCGGCTTCCCAGTCCTGGCACAGCTGGGCAAGGAAACCCGTTCCCGCCGAGACGGTTTCATCGACTACCCGGTCCTTGGTGTTTCCGTAATAGCCGACTGCGCTCGCATTGATCAGCACGCCGACGCCGGCGTCGGCGACCGCGACGGACAACACTTCGGTCGGCGTGATGCGGCTGTCGCGCAGGCTCTGTTTAAAGGCGCCCGACCACCGGCGCTGGCCGATGCTGACACCGCACAGATTGACTAAGGCGTCGACTCCGTGCAGCGCACCGGCGTCGAATTCGCCGCTGTCGGGATTCCAGTGCAGTTCACCGGAATTTGCCGGTGTCCGGCGCACGATCCGCAGCACTTGGTGGTCGGCGGCGCGCAGTGCCGCCACCAGAGCTGAGCCGATCAGTCCGGACGAACCGGCGATCGCGATGACGGGCTTGGCCACAGTCTCCGAAGCCCTCCTCAAAGCCCCAAGTCGGCCTCGAACGCTCCCTCTTCAAGCCGATGCTTGATGGTGGTCAGGAAACGTCCGGCATCGGCGCCGTCGATCAGCCGGTGGTCATAAGTCAGCGGCAGATAGCAGATCGAGCGCACCCCGATGGATTCGTTGCCGTTGGCGTCGACGACCACCCGGGGCCGTTTGACGATGGCCCCGGTGCCTAACATGGCGGCCTGCGGCGGAACCAGGATCGGGGTATCGAACAGCGCGCCCTGGCTGCCGATATTGGTGATGGTGAAGGTGCCGCCGGACAGTTCGTCGGGCTTCAAGTCGCCTGACCGAGCGCGAGCGGCGATATCAGCGATCGCGCGTGCCAGCCCAGCCAGTGACAGATCGCCGGCGTTGTGGATGACGGGGGAGAGCAGACCCTGCTCGGTGTCGACGGCAAAGCCGAGATGTTCGGCGTCGTAGTAGGTGATCTCTTTGGTTTCCTCGTTGTAGCTGGCGTTGATGTTGGGGTGCATCTTGAGCGCGTCGATCACTGCTCGTGCGATGAACGACAGGTAGGTCAGGTTCACCCCTTCGCGTTCGGCGAAGGCGGCTTTGGCCCGGGCCCGCAACGTCACGATCTTGGTCATGTCGACCTCGTGGGTCTGCGTGAGTTGCGCTGTGGCTAAAAGGGATTCGCGGGTTTTGTTGGCGGTGATCTGGCGTATCCTGCTGGCCTTCTGAGTGGTGCCCCGCAGATGTGCCAGCGCGGGCTCTGGAGTCGGGGTGGCTGGTGCAGTGGCGGCCGCGGCTGGTGCGGGCGCGGGTGGCGGTGCCTTCTTGGCTTCTTCCTTTTGCCGGGCGGCGGCCAGCACGTCCTGTTTGCGGATGCGCCCGCCCACCCCGGTGCCCTTCACTTCGGCGAGGTCGATGCCGTTGTCTGCGGCCAGTTTTCGCACCAGCGGCGTGACGTATGGCGCGCCTGTTGTGCTGGCCGCCGGTGCCGGTTGGGGCTGGGGTGTCGGTTCGGCCTTGGGCGTCGGCGCGGGCGTCGGCACCGCCTTAGGCTCTGGCGCGGGTGCCGCGGCGGGCTCGGGTTTGGCCTCCGGCTTGGGTTCGGGTGGGGCCGCCGCACCGGTTTCGGAAGGGACGCCGATCCGGCCCAGCTCGCCGCCGACCGGGACGGTGGCATCCTCGTCGGCGGTGATACTGACCAGCGTGCCCGCCACTGGTGACGGGATCTCGGTGTCCACCTTGTCGGTCGACACCTCCACCAGCGGCTCGTCGACCTGCACGGAATCGCCGACCTTCTTCAGCCAGCGGGTCACCGTGCCCTCTGTGACCGACTCGCCGAGTTCGGGCATCAGCACAAGAGTGGACACGCCACCCTCGCCGCCAGAAGCGGCTGTGGCCGGGGCCTCGGGTTCCGCTTGCGGTTCGACCTCCGGTTCGGGTTGCGGTGCCGCCTCGGCGGCGGGTTGGGGTGGCGCCTGGGCGGGCGGCGCGCCCGTGTCTTCGGCGGCGTCACCGATGACGGCCAGCTCGCCGCCGACCTCGACCGTGTCGTCCTCCTGGGCGATGATCTTGGTCAGCACACCGGCCGCCGGTGCCGGGATCTCAGTGTCGACCTTGTCGGTCGACACCTCAACCAGGGGTTCATCGAGTTCGACCGTGTCGCCTTCTTGCTTGAGCCAGCGGGTGACCGTCCCCTCGGTGACGCTCTCACCGAGTGCCGGCATCTGGACTGAGAAGGCCATCTCTGTTGACTCCTCCGATCGATCGGCCGGTCGGCACGGGTGACCTCTGGCTTACCACAGCATCGCGTGCGGTACCCAAGTCGATTATCGAAACCATCCTGTCACTGCGGGATACTCGGCACACACCCAGGGCAGAGCGCGCTCCGGCGGCCGTGTCCGCACCCCGGGAGCCCCGAAACGGTCGAGCGCGCTTGTTACGGTATCGGCTACCGGTGGCCACAGTAAGTCCGGGTGGGCGGAGGTCTGATGGCAGCAACACAACAGGTAGCCCAGCGGTTCGTCGACAGCGCGGACGGTGTCCGCATCGCGGTCTACGAAGAAGGCAATCCTGACGGCCCGACCGTGGTGCTGGTGCACGGCTGGCCTGATTCGCATGTGTTGTGGGACGGCGTCGTTCCGCTGCTAGCCGAGCGATTCCGGATTGTCCGGTACGACAACCGCGGAGTCGGCGGATCGTCGACGCCTAAGCCCGTTTCGGCATATACCATGGCGCATTTCGCCGACGACTTCGCCGCGGTCATCGGCGCGTACAGCCCCGGCCAGCCGGTGCACGTATTGGCCCACGACTGGGGTTCCGTAGGGGTGTGGGAGTACCTGAGCCGACCCGGCGCCAGCGACCGGGTCGCGTCGTTCACGTCGGTGTCCGGTCCAAGCCAAGACCACCTCGTCGGCTACATCTTCAGCGGTCTGCGGCATCCTTACCGTCCGCGAACCTTCCTGCGGGCCATGAGCCAGGCGGTGCGGCTGAGCTATATGGCGGTCTTCGCGATACCCGTGCTGGCGCCGCTGCTCATTCGGGTGGCGTTCTCCAGCGCGCGCATCCGGCGCGCACTCGTCGCCGATATCCGCACCGGACAGATCCATCACTCAGACACACTCGCCCGTGATGCCGCCAACTCGGTGAAGACATACCCCGCCAACTACTTTCGATCGTTTTCCAAGACCCGGCGCGACCACTACGTCGACGTGCCGGTGCAGCTCATTGTCAATGCCGAAGACCCGTACGTGCGGCCGTACGGTTACGACGCCACCGGGCGCTGGGTGCCGCAGCTGTGGCGCCGCGACATCAAAGCCGGTCACTGGTCGCCGATGTCGCACCCGCAGGTGCTGGCGGCCGCGGTGCACGACTTCGCCGACCTGGTGCAAGGCACACCACCCAGCCGCGCGCTGCTGCGCGCGCAGGTCGGCCGTCCCCGGGAGCGCTTCGGCGACACCCTGGTGTCGGTGACCGGGGCCGGCAGCGGTATCGGCCGGGCGACCGTGCTCGCGTTCGCGGCCGAGGGCGCCGAGGTCGTCGTCAGCGACATCGATGAGGCCGCCGTCAAGGACCTCGCCGCGCAGATCGCGGCACGCGGCGGTGTCGCGCACCCGTATCTGCTCGATGTGGCCGACGCAGAGGCCGTCGAGGCGTTCGCCGACCGGGTCTGCGCCGAACACGGGGTGCCCGACATCGTGGTCAACAATGCCGGTATTGGGCAGGCGGGCCGGTTCCTGGACACCTCGCCCGACCAGTTCGACCGGGTGCTGGACGTCAACTTCGGCGGCGTGGTGAACGGCTGTCGGGCGTTCGCGCGCCGGCTGGTCGAGCGCGGCACCGGCGGGCACATCGTCAACGTGGCCTCGATGGCCGCGTGGGCGCCATCGCAGTCGCTGAACGCCTACTGCACGTCCAAGGCCGCGGTCTACATGTTCTCTGACTGCCTGCGGGCCGAACTCGACGCGGCCGGTGTCGGGCTGACCACCATCTGTCCCGGCGTCATCGACACCAATATTGTGCACACCACCCGGTTCGACGCACCGCCCGGAAAGTCCGAGCAGGTCGCCGGGCGGCGCGCGCGGCTGGAGAAGATGTTCGCCAGGCGACGTTATGGTGCGGACAAAGTCGCCAAGGCCATCGTGTCCGCGGTCAAGCAGGACAAGGCGATCCGGCCAGTGACGCCGGAGGCCTATCTGCTCTACGGCCTTTCCCGGGTGCTGCCGCAGGCGCTGCGCAGCACCGCACGCAGCCGGGTGCTGTAGCGGCCGGGTTCATCGCGAATCGCGTTGACGGCCTTGATGACAGCCGCGGCCGGTCTCGATCGCTACGCCATCCAGGGGATCCAAGGACAGCGCGGCGTCAAAGGTCGGTCGGAACGCCCCGCGGTCGTCGGACGAACAAGGCACCGGCGACGGCGACGGCCCCGATGACCGCCAGCGGTATGGTCCATGCGCGTCGGCTCGAAAGTGACGACTCGCATTGGGCCACGTAGTCGGTATGCGGCACGATCTGGTTGACGATCGGGATGTTGGCCAGGTTCTTTTCGTTGGCCGCCCGCGCGCCGGAGAGATCCGCCGCGACCGCGTTTCCGCATCCAATGCTGCCGCCACCGCCGTTTGACACCGAGACCGGCACGAACAGCCCGACCACACCGGCCACCAAAACCGCGGCACCCACTAGCAGGATCGATCGCCTTACCGTCATATTTCGCGCCTTCCCCGTGCTTTGGGCCCCGCGGGAGTTTAGCCACGGTGATCCGGCGCTAAACCTTGAGCGGTTTTTGTGGCACGCGGCGCGCCGAGGTTCCTTCGAAGGCGCCCACGGTCGGCGAGGGACCGCAGCGTCGTTCCCACCGATCGAGCGGTGTCAGCCGTTCGCCGCGATGTCCTCGAGCACCGCGAACATCGTCCGGGTCGGCACGCCCGTGCCGCCCTTTGGCGTGTAACCCCATGGGCTGCCGGTGTTATACGCCGGGCCGGCGACGTCGATATGGGCCCAGGCCACCCCGTCGGCGACGAATTCGCGCAGGTACATACCGGCCACCAGCATGCCGGCGAAGCGCTGCCCGCTCACATTCGCCAGGTCGGCCACCGTCGATTTGAGTTCGTCTTTGAGTTCGTCGGGCAGCGGCATCGGCCAGCCGTTTTCGCCGACTCGCTGCGAGATCGCGGCCACCCGGTCGCGGAACTCGTCGCTGCCCATCACCCCGGGAGTGCGGGTGCCCAGCGCCACTGTCTGCGCGCCGGTCAGCGTCGACGTCTCGATCAGGTAGTCTGGCTTGTCCTCGCACGCCCGCGCGATGGCATCGGCCAGGATGAGCCGGCCCTCGGCGTCGGTGTTGAGCACCTCGACGGTGGTGCCGCCATAGTGCGTCAGCACATCGCCCGGGCGCTGCGCGGTGCCCGAGGGCATGTTCTCGGCCATCGGCACCGTGGCGATCACGTCGATCGGCAGCTCCAGCCGCGCGGCCAGCGCGACGGTGGCGATGACCGCGGCCGCACCAGCCATATCCCCAGTCATGTAGTGCATGTTCGCCGCCGGCTTGATCGAGATGCCCCCGGTGTCAAAGGTGATGCCCTTACCGACCAGGGCCACCTTCTTCGCGGCCTTCGGGTTCTTGGCCAGCCGCGACCCGCGGTGGATTAGCCGCACCAGCCGCGGCGGCCGCGACGAGCCCTTGCCGACTCCGATCACCCCGCCGTAGCCGCCCTTCTGTAGCGCCTTGTCGTCGAGCACCTCAACCTCCAGGTCGACGGATTCACCCAAAGCTTTTGCGCGCTGGGCGAATTCATCAGGAAACAGGTGGCTCGGCGGGGTGTTGACGAAGTCGCGAGCGGTAGCAACAGCGGTCGCGACGGCCACGGCGCGCACGGCCTGTTTCTTGGCATCCTTGGCGCCTGTGGCCGAAGCCAGCACGGTGATCTTGCGCAGCCCCGGGTCTTTCGGTGCGGTCTTGTCGCTGCGGAAGGCGGTGAACCGGTAGCTGCCCAGGATCAATCCCTCCACGGTCGCCGGCAGATCCAGTCCGGAAAGCGTGGTGATGACCGACTCGGCGCTGTCGAGCGCCCGCGCTGCCGCACCGGCGGCGCGGCGCACCACATCGGCCGGCCAGTCGTCGCGCGGTTTACCGAGCCCTACGGTCAGCACGCTGCTCACCGGCAGTGACGACACCACCAGCCGGTTCGCCTGTTCGCTGCCGCCCGTGGCGTCCAGCGCCCGCAGGGCGGCCTCGATCTCGGCGACCGCATCCGCGTTTAGGAACGGCTCGGCGGTGGCAACGGCCGCGCCCGGCTGGTCATCGTCACCGGTGGAGACCACCGGCACAATCAAGACGGCCGACGCTGCACCGCGGCGCGGCAGCGCGGAGGCGACGGTGACGGAGGGGGAAAAGTATCCGGGTTCGGTGCTCACGGACAACCACCCTAGTCAGCGGCGTTGCGGCTGATCCGTCAGCGCCGCCGTCATCGGTCGCCGCGCAGGTCGTAGGCCGTCACTGGCGAGTCGAAGCCCTTGAGTGTCAACGGATCCTGGGCAATCGCCGGCCAGTCGGGCAGTTGGTTGTGGACATCCGCCGCGGCAAGGATCTGCCCGGGCTGTGCCGCCCCGGCCAGCCGGGCCGCCAGGTTGACCGCGTTGCCGAAGTAATCGCCATTGATGGCCAGCACCTCGCCGTAGCCGAGACCGGCACGGACCTGCAGCCCGACCGCACGCGCTCGCGGGTGGTCGACGAGATGAGCCGCCGCCTTGGCCAGCAGTTCAGCCGTCGAGCTCACCCACATCACGGCGTCGCCGATGAACTTCACCACCCGCCCGCCGTCGGCATGAACCACGTCGGCGACGGTGGCGCCGAACTCGGTGAGCATTGCCGACAACTCCGCGGGTGTGAGCATCTGGGTCAGCGCGGTGAAGCCGGACAGATCCGCAAAACCGACGCCGCACACCACGCTCGCCGACGGGCCCCCTACGACGCCCTCGATGAACGTCCGGGTACTGACCAGATGGTGGCGGTGCACGGCGTCGATCATTGCCCCGATGCGGGGGATGAACTTCGCCGCCACGCGATAGGCCTGCGCGGTGGTGAGTTCGTCCTGGGTGTGGCCGAGCCACAGGTTGGGTTGACCGACCCGGATCGTCGATGATATTCCCTCGGCCAGCCGGGCGACGGTCGCGCCGAGGACCCGCAGGAAGCCGTCCGCGGCGTCGTCGCCCATCTGCGTCCTCATCGCCGTCCAGGTCGCCAGGCCGTCGACATCGGCCTGACTCAACGCCGGCGTATCCGGGTCTGCGACGGTCAGGCCGAGCATGGCCCAGGCGTGTGCGACGTCCTCGACGGGCACACCGAGCGCTTCGGCGGCGGTCCGCAGGGTATAGATCGGGGGACCGGACCATAGCAGGACGTCACCGGCAAGTCCGAACAGACGGCCGCGACGCTCGGCTTCAACCATCTCCCCGGCGGTGAAGCCCAGGCCGTCCAGGTACTCGATCAGGCCGGCACGCTCGCGCGCGTTGGCGATTCCGGCGGCTTCCAGCGCGTCGAAATCGACCACCTGTTCAAGTGTGCCACCGCAGCCCGCATTAGGGTCGAGTGTCGTGAGCGATGACCTGCAGCACGGACCGCTGGAAGACCGCCACCGCGAGCTGGGCGCCAGTTTCGCCGGGTTCAGCGGTTGGTTGATGCCGGTGTCGTATGCCGGCACCGTCAGCGAGCACACCGCCACCCGCAGCACCGTCGGCCTGTTCGACGTCAGCCACCTCGGCAAGGCGTCTGTCCGCGGACCGGGGGCCGCGCAGTTCGTCAACTCCACGCTCACCAACGACTTAGGCCGCATCGGGCCGGGCAAAGCGCAATACACGTTGTGCTGCACCGAATCCGGCGGTGTCACCGACGATTTGATCGCCTACTACGTCGGCGACGACGAGATCTTCCTGGTGCCCAACGCCGCCAACACCGCCGCGGTGGTCGCCGCTCTGCAGGCGGCCGCCCCCGCGGGTCTGACGATTAAGAATGAACATCGCTCGCGTGCGGTGCTGGCGGTGCAGGGGCCCCGGTCGGCTGGGGTGCTCGACGAGTTGGGGCTACCGACTGGCATGGAGTACATGGCTTATGCCGATGCGTCGTTTTCGGGAGTGCCACTGCGGGTCTGCCGCAGCGGCTACACCGGCGAGCACGGCTACGAACTACTGCCGCCCTGGGACTCTGCGGGTGTGGTGTTCGACGCGCTGCTCGCGGCGGTCACCCGCGCGGGCGGGCAGCTCGCCGGGCTTGGCGCCCGTGACACGCTGCGCACCGAGATGGGGTATCCGCTGCACGGCCACGAACTGTCGGCCGACATCTCGCCGCTGCAGGCCGGCTGCGGCTGGGCGGTCGGCTGGAAGAAGGAGGCGTTCTTCGGTCGCGAGGCGTTGCTGGCCGAAAAGGAGGCGGGGCCGCGGCGACTGCTGCGCGGTTTGCGGGCGGTCGGCCGCGGTGTGTTGCGTTCCGAGCTGGCGGTGCTTGACGGGGACACCAAAATTGGGGTCACCACCTCGGGAACGTTCTCTCCGACATTGAAAGTCGGCATCGCGCTGGCGCTGATCGACACCGACGCCGGCATCGAGGACGGCGACCATGTCACCGTCGACGTCCGCGGCCGCGCCGTCGAGTGCGAAGTGGTACGCCCGCCCTTTGTCACGGCAAAGACGCGCTAGACACCCGTTTGTGACGGCAAAACCCCGGTAGCACCCGCATATACAATCGCTAGATGACCAGCGGCCTGCTCGAGTTCACGGTTTCGGCCACCGCAAACCCGACGACCGACGAGGTACGCGAATCGATCCTGGCGGACCCGGGGTTCGGCAAATACCACACCGACCACATGGTCTCGATCGACTACGCCGACGGCCAGGGTTGGCACAACGCGCGGGTCATCGCCTACGGCCCGATCGAACTGGATCCGTCGGCGATTGTGCTGCACTATGCGCAAGGCGTGTTCGAAGGGCTCAAGGCGTATCACTGGGCGGACGGATCGATCGTGTCGTTCCGCGCGGACGCGAACGCCGCCCGGATGCGATCGTCGGCCCGCCGGATCGCGATTCCCGAACTGCCCGAAGAGCTGTTCATCGAGTCGCTGCGTCAGCTCATCGCGGTCGACGGTGCCTGGGTGCCCGCGGCCGGCGGGGAAGAGGCGCTGTATTTGCGGCCGTTCATCTTCGCCACCGAACCGGGACTGGGGGTGCGCCCGGCGAAGCAGTACCGATACCTGCTGATGGCCTCGCCGGTCGGCGCGTACTTCAAGGGTGGCGTCAAGCCGGTCAGCGTCTGGGTGTCGACGGAGTACGTGCGGGCCGCCCCGGGCGGCACCGGTGCGGCCAAGTTCGGTGGCAACTACGCCGCGTCGCTGGTGGCCCAGGCCGAAGCCGCCGAAAACGGGTGCGACCAGGTGGTGTGGCTCGACGCCGTCGAACGCCGCTACATCGAAGAGATGGGCGGGATGAACATCTTCTTCGTGTTCGGCAGCGGCGCGTCCGCGCGGCTGGTCACCCCGGAATTGTCCGGCTCGCTGCTGCCCGGTATCACGCGGGATTCGTTGCTGCAGTTGGCCACTGACGCGGGTATCGCCGTCGAGGAACGCAAGATCGATATCGAGGAGTGGCAGAAGAAGGCCGCTGTCGGTGAGATCACCGAGGTGTTCGCCTGCGGCACCGCCGCTGTCATCACCCCGATCTCGCGGGTGAAGTACGGCGACGTCGAGTTCACCATCGGCGACGGTGAACCCGGCGAAGTGACGATGGCGCTGCGCGACACATTAACCGGGATTCAGCGGGGCACCTTCGCGGACACCCACGGCTGGATGGCGCGACTGAGTTAGACGGGCCCAGCTCCTCCCCGTGCCATTACACGGCCCGCATCGTCGCCGGTCCGGGTTAGACGGGCCCAGCTCCTCCCCG
>Ga0187766_10001295_pt1 | contig 14657 bp, 16 predicted proteins | sample 0216_QUI02_MP05__4_FD_132971 | JGI IMG/M metagenome (GOLD analysis project Ga0187766, IMG submission 132971) | Tropical peat soil microbial communities from peatlands in Department of Meta, Colombia - 0216_QUI02_MP05_20_MG | ecosystem: Environmental > Terrestrial > Soil > Wetlands > Peat ... | reverse complement strand
TCGCCGGGCTGGATCTGATTGCCCGGCTCCTCCTCACCCCGTTCCACGGCGCGCATTGTCGCCGGGCTAAAGCAGGCCCAGTTCACGCATCCGTTGGTCGTGCGTGTGCTGCACACGGTCGAAGAATGCGCCCAGCTGGCTCAGGCCTTCGGTCCGGGACACCACCAGGTCCACCAGTTCGTCGTGATCGGCCAGCACGTACTGGGCCTGAGTGATCGCTTCGCCGAGCAGGCGACGAGACCACAACGCCAGCCGGCTGCGCTGTTTGGCGCTGGAGGTCACCGCGGCGCGCACCTCGGCGACGACGAACTGGGAGTGCCCGGTTTCCGACAATGCCGCACGCACCACGTCGGCGACTTCGTCGGGCAGCCCGTCGGCGATCTCCAGGTACAAGTGGGCGGCCAGGGCGTCACCGACATAGGTCTTGACCAGGGCCTCCAGCCAGGTGCTCGGCGTTGTCAGCCGGTGGTAGTCATCGAGCGCGGAGGCGTACTTCGACATCGCCGGCACCACATCGACGCCGCGGCGCTCCAAGGCGTCGCGCAACAGCTCGTAGTGCCCCATCTCGGCGGCCGCCATGCTCGCCATCGAGATCCGCCCCCGCAGGTCCGGCGCCATCCGCGCCTCGTCGGTGAGCCGGTAGAACGCGGCCACTTCGCCGTAGGCCAGCAGCGCGAACAACTGGTTGACCCCGGGATGATCCGCAGGCAGCCAGGGCTGGGGCGGATTGGTCAACTGGTCGCCGCGCGACAGCGAAGTCATGGCAACACTCTAGTCGGCGGGCGGGCCAGGACCGGGGGTGCGAAGGCCGACCAGGTACTATGGGAATAGGTAGCGGCATGTAGCTACCGGCGAAATGTGCGTGCACGGAGTTGGCCCGCGTGATTGAGTGTTGGGCCCGCGAACCGACAAGGTATTCGGAGTCAGAATTCGTGCGCGCGTGGACCGCGAACGAGATTGACCAAGACTGACACCGAAAGGCTCCTTGCCCACGTATGACCCCGCTTGTTACCACAACTCAATCCACCTTTGCCAAACTCGGAGTCCGCGACGAAATAGTACGCGCACTGGCCGAAGAGGGCATTGAACGTCCATTTGCCATCCAGGAGCTGACGCTGCCGCTCGCGCTGGGCGGCGACGACGTGATCGGCCAGGCCCGCACCGGTATGGGGAAAACTTTCGCTTTTGGGGTGCCGCTGCTTCAGCGCGTCACCGCGGCGGCCGCCAAGCGGCCGCTCACCGGCATTCCGCGGGCCCTGGTCGTCGTGCCCACCCGGGAGCTGTGCTTGCAGGTGACCGATGATCTGGCCACCGCGGCCAAGTACCTGACCGCCGGCAGCGACGGCGAACGCCAGTTGTCGGTGGTGTCAATCTACGGCGGACGCGCCTACGAGCCGCAGATCGAAGCGCTGCGCGCCGGCGCCGACGTCGTCGTTGGTACTCCAGGCCGGCTGCTCGACCTGGCCCAGCAGGGCCAGCTGCAGCTGGGCGCGCTGTCGGTGCTGGTGCTCGACGAGGCCGACGAGATGCTCGACCTGGGCTTCTTGCCCGACATCGAGCGCATTTTGCGCCTGATCCCCGACGAGCGGCAATCGATGCTGTTCTCGGCGACCATGCCGGATCCGATTATCACGCTGGCCCGCACGTTCATGGTTCAGCCGACCCACATCCGGGCCGAGGCACCACATTCCTCGGCGGTGCACGACGCCACCGAACAGTTCGTCTACCGCGCCCACGCGCTGGACAAGGTGGAGCTGGTCAGCCGGGTGCTGCAGGCCCGTGACCGGGGCGCGACGATGATCTTCACCCGCACCAAGCGCACCGCGCAGAAGGTGGCCGACGAGCTGGCCGAACGCGGGTTCGCGGTGGGCGCCGTGCACGGCGATCTCGGGCAGGTGGCCCGCGAGAAGGCACTCAAAGCGTTCCGCAGCGGCGACGTCGACGTGCTGGCCGCCACCGACGTGGCCGCCCGCGGTATCGACATCGACGACGTCACCCACGTCATCAACTACCAGTGCCCCGATGACGAAAACAACTACGTGCACCGCATCGGCCGTACCGGCCGCGCCGGCCGCGCCGGGGTCGCCGTCACCCTGGTGGACTGGGACGAACTGGCCCGCTGGGCGATGATCGACAAGGCGTTGGGCCTGGGCGCCCCCAAGCCGGCCGAGACCTACTCCAGTTCGCCGCACCTGTACACCGAATTAGGCATCCCGACCGACGCCGGGGGCACCGTCGGCGCGCCGCGCACCTCACAGGTCAAGCGCCGCGACGGCCAGAAGCCGCCCCAGCGCAACGAGACCAGGTCGCGCCGACGCACCCGCCGCGGCAAACCGGTCACCGGACACGTCACCACCAACGGTGAGACCGCTGCCGCACCATCTGGCGATCCCGCGTACAGCGGCCGCCGCCGTCGTCACCGGTCACGCAAGGCGAGCGTCGCCGCGAACGTCAACTGAGCCGGCGCTGGCGAATGGTCAGACCCGAACGCCGCACCAACGCCGATGTGGTGGCCGCCGCGACGATCGCGGTCGTCGTGGCCGCGTCCGCGGCGCTGATCTGGTGGACCGGCGACGCCCGGGCCACCATCAGCCGGCCGGTCGCCGGACCGGCGCCCAACCCGACTCCCGCCCGGGCAGTTCCGGCCTCGCTGCACCAGCTCTGGACCGCCACCAGCGCGGCCAGCACCCGACCCGTGGTGGTGGGCGGCACGGTCGTCACCGGCGACGGGCGCCAGGTGGACGGGCGCGACCCGGCCAGCGGTGAGTTGCGCTGGAGCTACGCCCGTGACAGTCGTCTGTGCGCGGTGTCCTGGGTCTACCGGTACGCCGTCGCGGTCTTTCGGGATGACCGGGGTTGCGGTCAGGTCAGCACCATCGACGCGTCCACCGGTCGTCGCGGACCGGCCCGCAGCAGCTACGCCGATAAGCACGTCGACGTCTCTTCCGACGGGACGACGGTGTTGTCGTCGGGTGACACCCGGCTGGAGCTATGGCGCTCGGACATGGTCCGGATGCTGTCCTACGGGGAGATCGACGCCCGGGTGAAACCGTCGGCGCGGGGACTGCGCACCGGATGCGCCCTGGTGTCGGCGGCGGCCAGTTCGTCGGCGGTTTCGGTGCTCGAGGCCTGCCCGAAGCAGGCCGACCTCCGGCTCAGCCTGCTGCGCCCGGCCAAGGAAGAGGATGAACCGGAGCAACGCTATGTCGCCGAGCCCGGGGTCGGCGCGAATTCCGGTGCTTGCGTGTTGACCGTCTCCGAGACCACCACGGCGGTGTATCTGCCGTCGCCGCGGCCGAGGGTCGACGTAATCGACGAGACCGGCGCCACGGTAGCGAGCACGCTGCTGCCCAAGGCGGCGGCGCCGTCGGCGGCAGTATCACGGCCCGGCAACCTGGTCACCTGGTGGACCGGCGATGCTGTGATGGTCTTCGACGCGGCGAACCTGACCTACCGCTACACCATTTCCGCCGCCGGGCCGGCTGTTCCCCTCGGGCCGGCCGCGATGATGGCGGGCCGGCTGCTCGTCCCGGTCACGGGCGGTCTGGGGGTCTACGACCCGGTCACCGGCGCCAGTGAGCGCTACCTGCCGGTCAACCGACCGTCGGGCAGGCAGCGGGTGATTCTGGCCGTGTCGGGTACGCAGGTGTTCGAGCAGCGCGGCGACATTGTCGCGGCGCTGGGCTGAGCGCCACCTGTCTACATCTCCACGGTGAACGTCGGTAGCGGTTCGCCGGATTCCCAGTGCTTGAGCAGCGCGTCCGCCAGCTCGCGGTAGGCCTCCGCGCCCTTGTTTTTGCGGGCGGCCATCACCGACGCCCCCGATGCGCTGGCCTCAGCGAAGCGCACCGTGCGCGGGATGGGCGGTGCCAGCACCGGCAGGTCGTAGCGGTCGGCGACGTCGAGCAGCACGTCGCGGGTGTGGGTGGTGCGCGAGGCGTACAGCGTGGGCAGCGCGCCCAGTAGCCGCAGGTGCGGGTTGGTGATCTGCTGGACATCGGCGACCGTGCGCAGGAACTGGCCGACGCCGCGGTGCGCCAGCGTCTCGCACTGCAGCGGAATGATGGCTTCGCCGGCGGCCGTCAGCCCGTTGAGAGTGAGCACCCCCAGCGAGGGCGGGCAGTCGACGACGATCACGTCGAACTGGTCGGTGAGTTTGTCGAGCGCGCGTTTGAGGGCGTACTCGCGACCGGCGCGCATCAGCAGCATCGCCTCCACACCGGCCAGGTCGATATTGGCCGGCAGCAGTGTCATTCCCTCGGCCGTGGTGACCAGCGCCGCGTTCGGCTCCACCTCACCGAGCAGCACTTCGTGCACCGACACCGGCAGCTTGTCGGGATCGTGCCCCAGCGAGAAGGTCAGGCAGCCTTGCGGGTCCAGGTCGACGAGCAGCACTCGCCGTCCAGTATCCGCCATCGCCGCACCCAGCGATGCCACGGTCGTCGTCTTGGCCACCCCACCCTTCTGGTTGGCCACCACCAGTACCCGGGTCTCACTCACAGGGACATCCTGGCACACCTTCTCCCCGTGCCGCGGGACAAGTCGGGAGTGTCCGGCACAATCGGTCGGCATGGGCGTGCAGAGCCACCGGCTGTTACTGCTCCGACACGGGGAGACTGAGTGGTCGAAGTCTGACCGGCACAGCGGCCGCACTGAACTGGAGCTGACCGACACCGGGCGCGAGCAAGCCCAGGCGGTGGGCCCGACACTGGGTGAACTCAAGCCCGAGAACCTCATGGTAATCAGCAGCCCGCGCCGACGCGCCCTGGCCACCGCCGAGTTTGCCGGCCTGACCGTCGATGACGTGTCGCCGTTGATCGCCGAATGGGATTACGGCCGCTACGAGGGCCTGACGACCGCGCAGATCCGGGAATCCGAACCGGACTGGCTGGTCTGGACGCACGGTTGTCCGGGCGGTGAAAGCGTCGCGCAGGTCACCGATCGCGCTGACCGCGCCCTCGCGTTGGCGCTACAGCACCTGGCGTCACGCGACGTGTTGTTTGTGGGTCACGGCCACTTTTCCCGCGCGGTAATCACGCGCTGGCTGCAGCTGCCGCTCGTCGAGGGCAGCCGTTACGCCATGCTCGCCGCCTCGATCGCGGTCTGTGGTTTTGAGCATGGGGTACGACAGCTTGCTGCGCTCGGGCTGACCTGCCATCCGCAGGGCCATGAAGCCTAGCGAGCCACCGTTTGCGCTGTGCGGGCCGACTGGGACGTTCATTGCCGACGGTGTGCGGACCTGCTACGCCGAGGTAACGGCCGCACAGGCGGAGCTGCGCTCCGGACGAGCACCAATAGTGTTGGGCGCGTTACCTTTCGACGTGGACGGCGCTGCCGCGTTGATGGTGCCGCGCGCCGTGCTGCGCATCGGTGCGCCGCCCGACTGGCCGTCCGGCCCACTGCCCGCGGTGCGCGTCGCCGCGACGGTCCCCACGCCTGAGGAGCACCGCGCCCGAATCCGCCGGGCACGCGACCTGCTGGCGGCAGCGGATAGCGTGCTGCGCAAAGTCGTGCTGGCGCGCGCGTTGCGGCTGGCCGCCGACGCCCCCCTGGACGCCCGCGTCATCCTGCGCCGGCTGCTCGCTGGCGACCCAGCCAGCTACGGCTACCTCGTCGATCTGACACCGGCCGGCCGCGACTATTCAGGTACCGCTCTGGTGGGCGCCAGTCCGGAACTTCTCGTCGCGCGGGACGGCGACCGGGTGACCTGCCAGCCGTTCGCCGGTTCAGCGCCGCGTGCCCCCGACCGCGAGCTCGACGCCGCCACCGGCGCCGCGCTTGCCGGTTCGGCAAAGAACCGCTACGAGCACCAACTGGTCATCGACGCGGTGCGTGACGTCCTGGAGCCGTTATGCGACGACGTGGAGATCGCGTCCGCGCCCCGGTTGCGCGGCACCGCGGCGCTCTGGCATCTGTGCACACCGATCACTGCTCGGCTACGCGACACCTCAACCACCGCAATGGATCTGGCGTTGGCGCTGCACCCCACCCCAGCGGTCGGAGGTGTGCCGACGAAAGCCGCATCGGAGCTCATCGCCACGCTGGAAGGCGACCGCGGTTTCTACGCCGGCGCGGTCGGCTGGTGCGACGCCCGCGGCGATGGCCAGTGGGTGGTGTCCATCCGCTGCGCGCAACTGTCGGCCGACCGCCGCACCGCACTCGCCCACGCCGGCGGCGGCATCGTCGCCGAATCAGATCCCGATGATGAACTTGACGAGACCACAACAAAATTCGCAACGATCTTGACCGCGCTGGGAGTTGAGCATTGACCGAGCACATCCGTCGGGCGGCACCGGCAGACGCCGGCGAGATTCCCGCCATGATCCGCGCGCTGGCCGAATTCGAACGCGCCGCCGATCGGTGTACTGTCACCGAAACACAAATCGGCACAGCACTTTTCGGCGATTCTGCAACGGTGCAAGGACATGTCGCCGAGGTGGACAGCGAAGTTGCCGCGATGGCGCTGTGGTTCCTCAACTTCTCCACCTGGGACGGTGTCGCCGGCGTGTATGTGGAGGACCTGTACGTGCGTCCGCGATTTCGCCGCCGCGGCTTGGCCCGCGCACTGCTGTCGGCGCTGGCGCGGGAATGCCTCGACAACGGCTACACGCGGCTGTCATGGGCGGTGCTGAACTGGAACTCCGATGCCATCGCCCTTTACGACGCGATCGGCGGACAGCCGCAGCGCGAATGGATCAACTATCGGTTGTCCGGCCCGCGACTGGCTGAGCTGGCCGGACCACGCTGATCGCCGCGGGTGGCCCAGCCCAGCGCGGCGGGACTGAAGAGCAACGCCAACGCGGTCAGCGCCACAATCGCCAGTAGGATCCCGAACACCGGCTGATGCGAACCTGCTGTGAGGTACCACGCCACGGGCAGCAGCAAAAGCTGGGTAAAAACCGCCAATCCGCGGCCCCAGCGCTTACCGGCGTACAGCCCCCATCCGGCGGCGAGTACACCGCCGCCGACCAGAAAGAACCAGATCGCGGTGCCGAAGCCGTTGACCACGCGTTGGTCGGCTCCGGCGAGCCCACGCACGACCAGAACCGCGGCTACCACCAGTGCAGCCGCGCCCTGCACCGCGACCATCAGTCCCGCGCCACGCACAGTAGCCGGGGCGCGTGGGCGGACCACCCGCTTGCGGGGGACAGTCACAGCATCAGCGTAGCTACCGGATTCCCTCGAGCCGATTGCCCGCCTCCTCAGCGAGCCGCTGCGCGGCTCGCATCGTCGCCGGGCCTAAGCTCATGCGTCATGCGCGCTGTGCTCGTCGTCAACCCCACTGCAACTTCCACCACCGCATCCGGGCGCGACTTACTGGCGCACGCGCTGGAGAGCCGCCTCGAGTTGACCGTCGAGCACACAAACCACCGCGGCCATGGGGGCGAAATCGCGCGGGCGGCCGTCCAGGACGGGGTGGATCTGATCGTCGTACACGGCGGCGACGGCACGGTAAGCAACGTGGTCAACGGCTTGCTGGGACCGCCCGGTCCGCTGCCGGCGGGACCGGTGCCGGCGGTGGCGATAGTGCCCGGCGGCTCGGCGAACGTTATGGCCCGGTCACTGGGAATCCCACCGGACCCGATCGACGCCACCAACCAGCTCCTCGGGCTGCTCGACGAATACAAGCGCCAGCAGAAGTGGCGCCGCATCGGGCTGATCGACTGCGGCGAGCGGTGGGCCGTGCTCAACGCAGGGATGGGCGTCGACGCGGAAGTGGTGGCCGCGGTCGAGGCGCAACGCGACAAGGGCGTCAAGGTCACGCCGGCGCGCTATTGGCGTGTGGCGGTACCCATCGCGCTCGCCTACGCCCGTCGCGAACCGACACTGACGCTGCAGCTACCTGATCGCGACCCCATTCCGGGCGTGCACTTCGTCTGGGTGTCCAACACCAGTCCGTGGACCTACAGCAACAACCGGCCGATGCGGACCAACCCCGGTTGCACCTTCGAGTCAGGCCTGGGAGTGTTCGCGGTCACCGGGATGAAGGTGATTCCCACGCTGAGACTGCTCCGCCAGATAATGTCGAAACGGCCGAAGCTGCAGGCCAAACAGCTCGTCCGCGACGATGACGTGGCTTGCCTACGGGTTACTTCCGCCGGCCCGCCCATCGCCAGCCAGTTCGACGGCGACTACCTCGGCGAGCGCGAGACCATGACGTTCCGCGCCGTTCCCGACGCGCTGGCCGTGGTCGCCCCACCCGCAGAAAAGCCATCTGACCTGCAGTAATCCTGAACCGACCAGCTGGCGGGGCGAATTTAGGGTGCAAATTGGCCCATAGTGTAGTACACATGGGTTAGGGTTTACGTAACAGATCGTCAAAGTGAGATAGCCCACGTGCTAACACAGGCACTATTGACATCTGTTGAGCCTGTGAAACGATCGTACGGTCGCATGTAACGGTACGGAAACCCTTTTTCGTGCATGTGTTAACAGCCGAAGAAAAATGCCGGTGTGCCGTGCTGCGCACACAGTGAGGAGTAACAACGCATGGATTGGCGCCACAAGGCGGTCTGTCGCGACGAGGACCCGGAGCTGTTCTTCCCGGTCGGGAACAGTGGACCGGCGCTCGCGCAGATCGTTGACGCGAAATTGGTCTGTAACCGGTGCCCGGTGACCACAGAGTGCCTCGCCTGGGCGCTGAATACCGGCCAGGACTCCGGCGTCTGGGGCGGAATGAGCGAAGACGAGCGGCGCACGTTGAAGCGTCGCAACGCCCGGACGAAGGCCAGAAGCGGAGTCTGACCTAGTCACTAAACATTGCGGCCCCGACGACTGTCGGGGCCGCAATGTTGCGTGCAGCGTCATTGCATTGACCTGGACCGGCGACCGATCGGAACCCGTAGCACCACGTCGGCGCCGCCCGCAGCGGCGTCATGCATGCGCAGCGAGCCGTCCAGCTCCGCGGATACCAGTGTGCGCACGATCTGCAGACCCAACCGATCCGACTTTTCCAGGCTGAACCCCTTGGGTAGGCCACGCCCATTGTCGTGGACCACTATGTCCAGCCAGCGCGCCGACCGCTCTGCGCGAATCGTCACACACCCTCCCCCGCAAGCGGGGGAACCCCCTGCTGCTGGGTCGAACGCATGCTCAATCGCGTTCTGCACGAGTTCGGTGATCACCATGATCAGCGCTGTCGCCCGGTCGGAGTCCAGCACCCCGAGGTCGCCGACCCGATTGATCCGGATCGGCGTGTCCACAGTCGCCACATCGTTCATGATCGGCAGGATCCTGTCGATGACCTCGTCGAGGTTCACCTGCTCGTCCACCGACATCGACAGCGCGTCATGGACTAATGCAATCGACGACACCCGGCGCACCGATTCGATGAGCGCCTCCCGCCCTTCGGCGTTGGTCGTCCGGCGTGCTTGCAGGCGCAGCAGCGCTGCCACGGTCTGCAGGTTGTTCTTGACCCGGTGATGGATTTCCCGGATCGTGGCGTCTTTGGAAATGAGCGCGCGGTCGCGGCGCTTCACCTCGGTCACGTCGCGGATCAGCACCGCTGCACCGGCGGCCGAGCCGTGTACAACCAATGGCAGTGTCCGCAGCAGCACCGTGGCGCCGCCAGCGTCGACCTCCATCCGCATACTCGCCCCCCCGGCGAGCGAGTCGCGCACATGCTCGGCCATTTCCTGCGCCTCGAACGGGTCGGAGATCAGCGGGCGCGTGATCTCGATAAGGTCGTGGCCCTCCAACTCCGAGGTCAGGCCCATCCGGTGATAAGCCGACAACGCGTTCGGGCTGGCGTAGGAGACGACACCGTCGACGTCGAGGCGGATGAAACCGTCGCCGGCCCGCGGGCTGGAGCGCGCCATGGCCACGTCGCCCACATTGGGAAAGGTGCCCTCCGACAGCATGTGGACAAGATCCGCCGCGCAGTTCAGGTAGGCGGTCTCCAGGGGGCTGGATTTGCGGCTGGCCGCGAGGGCGGTTTGATGCGTCAGGACTGCCACCGCCCGCTCGCCGTACCGTACCGGCACGGCTTCTACGTTCAGGCCGGTCTGTTTCCACGAATACTGTTGGCCCGCATTGCTTTCCCGCCCGATCGTGCCTGACTCGAACGCCGCGGCCACCAGCGGCAGCCTATCGGCGGCGACGACCGTGCCCACCGCGTCGGCCAGCAGGACCGTGGGCGCGGTGTTCGGCCGGCATTGCGCCACACAGACCAACGCGCCGTCGTCGCGGCGTACCCACATCAGGTAATCGGCGAACGACAGGTCGGCCAGCAGCTGCCACTCCCCGACCACCGCGTGCAGGTGGTCGACCGCGTTGCCCGGCAGAACGGTGTGTTCGGCGAGCAAGTCACCGAGGGTGGACATCAGTCACTGCCGGCAGCAAGTACGAAGGGTCCAACGGGCTAGCTGATCACGGCGATAAGGTCGCCGGCTTGGATGACATCCCCCACCGATACGCTCACCTTGCTGACCGTGCCGGCGATTTCGGCCAGGACCGGGATTTCCATCTTCATCGACTCCAGCAGCACCAAGGTGTCACCCTCGCCGATCTGGTCACCCTCGTTGACGACGACCTCGAGCACACTGGCCACGATCTCTGCGCGGACGTCCTCGGCCATCATCACCCCGTTCATTGCCCAGCCGGTGTTTGCGCAACTCTGCCGCTCCATCGAACCACAATCGGCCTTCATCGGTGAGCAAGGAGAAGTCAGAGTCGCGCGAGCCCGCCGCAGCCGTCCCGCCCCGGCGGCAGGTCACTCACAGTAAACAAATTCCAAGATTAATAAGTAAATCTATAGAGTTCGATCTGTGATCGTGTCGTGTTTCAACTGTGATTCTTGAGCAGCATTGTTACCGGAGTGACTTGAGTGTCTGAAGCACACTCGGTGCCTCAGCTGAGTTGAGGAGTATCCCCTTGTCTCCGAACGTAATTGCAGACCCGAAGACTCGTGGGCCGCTGGCCCGAGCGGCCATCGGTATAGGGCTTGCGCTAGCCGCGATTGCCGCGATCGGATTTGGCAGCGGGGTCGCCGGGGCGTCTCCGCAGCAACCTGTGCTTGTCGATGATCCAGCGCCCGCTCCCGCCCCTGCTGGGCCCGATCCGACCACGGCGGTAAATGTCGCCAACGCGATCTTCCGGGTGCTTAATTCTCTCCTGAATTCCGTGCTGCCCGGCAGCGGTTCGATAATGCCCTCCGATCCGAGTCCGCTCTCGCCCGGAGGGGGCTATCCCAGCCCCGGATTACCCGGACAGACCCCCGCGTTGCCGGGCTATCCCAGCCCCTTATCGCCGGGACAGGCTCCCGGGTTGCCGGGCTATCCCAGCCCCGTCTTGCCAGGGCAAACCCCGCTGGCGCCTGGGCAGACCAGCCCGGTGGTGCCAGAGCAAAGCAGCCCGGTGGTGCCACCGCAGACCAGCCCGGTGGTGTAGCCCAGGCGCCGTACACACGTGCCGCATGAGAGACTGGTCTGCGCTAAACCTGCAAGGAGGACCAGCCATGGCTAAGCGTGGCCGCAAGAAGCGCGACCGCAAGCACAGCAAAGCCAACCACGGCAAACGTCCGAATGCTTCCTAGAAGGGCTATTGGCCGCGGATTATGGTGGTCCGGCTGATCTCTAGCCGGAGCCGCTCCCGTAGACTTTCCGGGGCCTTCTCGCCTCCGCACTTCTTCGCGATCAACGCCTTGATCCGCTCCTCCAAACCGTAATGCCGCAGGCATTCGGGGCAAGCCTCGAGATGCTGGCGCAGCTTCTTCCGGGTGTCCGGGGTGCATTCACCGTCAAGCAGAGTCCACACCTCGGCGATGACTTGCGCGCAATCGACGTGAAACTCGCCGCCGCCAGCGGAGCCCGAGGGGTTTGACGCGCACGAAAACTCGGTCACGATGAGACCTCCTCCGGCGCCTGGCCACCGCGCGTGAAGCCGCGTTCCCGTGCCACATCGGCCAATAGACCACGCAGCTGACGTCTGCCGCGGTGCAGCCGCGACATGACCGTCCCGATCGGCGTATTCATGATCTCGGCGATCTCCTTGTACGGGAATCCTTCAACGTCGGCGTAGTACACCGCCATCCGGAACTCTTCCGGCAACGCCTGCAGCGCTTCTTTGATCTCGGTGTCCGGCAGCGCCTCGAGGGCCTCGACTTCGGCCGAGCGCAGCCCGGTGGAGGAATGTTCAGCGGTCGACGCCAACTGCCAGTCGGTGATCTCGTCGGTGGGATATTCCGCGGGTTGGCGCTGCTTCTTGCGGTAGTCGTTGATGTAGGTGTTGGTCAGGATGCGGTACAGCCACGCCTTGAGGTTGGTGCCCTCCCGGAACGAGCGGAATCCCGCGTAGGCCTTCACCATGGTCTCCTGGAGCAGGTCCTCGGCATCGGCCGGGTTGCGCGTCATGCGCAGCGCGCCGCCGTAGAGCTGATCAAGTAAGGGGATCGCGTCGCGCTCGAAGCGCGTCGTCAGCTGCTCATCCGTCTCCTCAGAAGGGGCAGGCTCGGGAATCTCCGCCACCTCCGGCCCGGTCGCACCATCGACGTCGGCCATAGTGAGTAACACAATCCCTTCTGTCGTGGTGTCACCAGGCAGCTCCGATGGCAACACCGAACGCTCAAGGCAGTGAGCCAACTGCTCTTCGCCTAGCAGGCTCATCGCCGTTGACACCAGACTCCCTCCTCCTAATCTAAAGGCTGCGACCGACGACGTCTGCTCCGGTCTGCGCGCGACTTACAGCACGGCTGGAGAACCGCATCAGTAAACAGGATTTACCAACGCACTATTTCCGGTGTCGCCGGACCTACACCGACGTCGCCGATTGCGTGATGCCGAACAGGTGCTCGGCATTGGTCCTGCCGATTTTGTGCCGATCGTTCTCGCTGATCGGGCACTCGTCGAACCACGACGCCAGCTCATACATGGACTCATAGGGGTAGTCCACCGAAAACAGCACGCGGTCAGCGCCGACCTCCAGCAGCGTGTTCAGCAGTGCCTGGCTGCGGAACACTCCGCTGGTGGTGAGGTAGAAGTTGGTCCGCAGGTACTCGGTCGGGGGCTTCTGGTGGACACCGTGGGTCTCGGGACGCTGGTGGCGCAACCGATGCTCGACGCGGGGCAAGGTGAACGGCAGCCCCTCGCCGAGGTGGCCGAGGATGACGCTGATGCTTGGGTGCCGATCGAACAGGCCGCTGAGGATCAGCCGCAGCGCGTGGGTGGCGGTCTCGACACCGAATCCCCAGGCCTACCCGAGCAACCCTTCATAGCCGGCGCAGATCCGCTGTTGGCTGGGAAGCGGGATCCGCGGGTGCAGGTACACCGGCACTTCAAGCTGTTCTACGCGGGCCCAGAAAGGCTCGACCTGGGGCTCGTCGAGGTATTGCCCGGTGTCCGCGTCACCGATATTGCTGTAGCCGTTGACCAGAGCGCCCACAAAACCGAGGTCTCGGACGGCGCGTTCGAGTTCGACGGCAGCCTTCTGCGGATCCTGCAGAGGGACGGCGGCGAATGCGCGCAGCCGCTGCGGGTGGCGGGCCACTAGGTTCTCGGCGGCGTGGTCGTTCATCTTACGGGCCAAGTCCACAGCCTGACCGGTGTCGGTGAGACCTTCGATGCCCTGCTGCGTCAGCGACAGGATCGAGATCCCGATACCGTTGCGGTCCATGTCTTCGACGCGCTGGTCGACCGCCCGCAGCCGACGCTGCACGTCGGCAAAGTAGTCGGGATCGGTGAAGTCATGGCTGCCGGTGGCTTCGAATTCCGGCGACTCCCAATGCTCCTCGAGCGCGATCTTGAACTGCATGTCCATCATCTCCGAGGCCTGACTGCGACACCGATTCGAGCATTGGGAAACGGAACAGTCAACCACTCGATCGCACAGACCAAAGGCCCGATCCGCACAAACCGATCATCTCCGTGGTTGGCAAACCCTGCCGGTCGCTAAGCAACTGAATCACGTGGGCTATCCGCCGCGGGCGAATGCGTAGCAGTCGGTGACGGCCTCGGCGATCTCGCCGGCGCCGCTGGCGAGTGCGGCGGGCAACCCGATGACATCGCCTCGTCCCGCGTAGCGGATGGTGGCCGCGCGGCCCTGTGTGGACAGCAGCTGATCCGGACTTGCCCGCGGTGCAGCAACACCAGGCAAATCGACCCAAATGGTTGATTGATCACAGTTCCCGCGCGGACGGACGTTTCGACGGCGTCGCGCAGAAGCCCACCAAGTGCAGTGATCGGCTCTGCCGGCAAACACGCTCAGCGCATCCGCTGCGTACGCACCTCCGACGTGCCGATTCGGGCCGCACTGTCGGGCCTGCGGGTCTAACGTTCGGGCCTGCGGGTCTAACGTAATTCAACCCCAGGATCGATTCAGCAACCGATACTCAGCTTTTGGCAATCCTCGACGGGGAACTGCGCCAATAACCAGCAACGCTCGCAGGAGTACAGATGCCAGACGCCACCAAGCACGTCGATTACCTCAAACGTCTCACAATTGATCTACGCCGGACACGGCGGCGCCTTGCTGAGTTGGAAGCCAAATCTTCGGAACCGGTGGCGATTGTGGGGGTGGGGTGTCGGTTTCCGGGTGGGGTAGGTTCGCCGCAGGATTTGTGGGATGTGGTGGTGGGGGGTCGTGATGTGGTGTCGGGTTTTCCGCGGGATCGGGGCTGGGATGTGGAGGGGTTGTTTGATCCGGATCCGGATGCGCTGGGCAAG
>Ga0187766_10001292_pt1 | contig 14661 bp, 15 predicted proteins | sample 0216_QUI02_MP05__4_FD_132971 | JGI IMG/M metagenome (GOLD analysis project Ga0187766, IMG submission 132971) | Tropical peat soil microbial communities from peatlands in Department of Meta, Colombia - 0216_QUI02_MP05_20_MG | ecosystem: Environmental > Terrestrial > Soil > Wetlands > Peat ... | reverse complement strand
GCCGTACGAGCGTGTGCATTACGACGAGGAGGGGCAGTTGGTAACCAGCACACTCGTCGATTATGGGCTCCCCACCGCGGCGGAACTGCCAAGCTTCGAGACCGACCGCACCGAGACCCCGTCGCCGGTCAACTCCCTCGGCGCTAAGGGAGTCGCCGAAACCGGGACGATCGCCGCCAGCGCCGCGGTCACCAACGCTGTGATCGACGCGCTGCGGCCGCTCGGAGTGAATTACATCAACATGCCGCTCACGCCGATGCGGGTGTGGGAAGCGATCTCCGGGGCGCAGGCCGCGAGCCCGAAGGGAGGTGTGCCCGCATGATCCCCGCCGAGTTCGACTACGCGGCACCCGATACGCTCCAGGAGGCGATCCGGATGCTGACCGAGGGCGGCGAGGACGCCAAGCTGCTGGCGGGCGGACACTCGCTGATCCCGCTGATGAAGCTGCGCCTGGCGACCCCGTCGCTGCTCGTCGACCTGCGCAAGGTTCCGGGGCTGCATGGCATTCAGCGCGAGGACGGGAGCTGGCGGATCGGTGCGATGACGCCGCACGCCGAGCTGGCGCGCTCGGTGGAGCTCGGGATCGTCGCGTGCGCTGCCGGCACGATCGCCGACCCCCAGGTGCGCAATCGCGGCACGATCGGCGGCTCGCTCGCGCACGGCGACCCGGCCTCAGACCTGCCGGCGGTGCTGCTGGTCACCGAGGGAACGGTGACGCTCCGGGGCGCCGAGCGCCAGCGCACCGTCGCCGCGGCCGACCTGTTCCGCGATTACCTCGAGACTGCGATCGACCCGGGCGAGGTGCTCACCGAAGTCCGCATCCCGGCGCTCGACGGCTGGGGCTTCGGCTACCAGAAGTTCAACCGGCGCAGCGAGGACTGGGCGATAGTCGCGGTCAGCGCCGTCGTCAAGCAGACCGGCGACGTCTGCGAGGACGTTCGGATCGGGCTGACGAACATGGGTCCGGTTGCGAGGCGCGTGCCCGCCGTCGAGCAGGCGCTCAAGGGCCGGCGGCTGAACGCCGACAACATTGCCAAGGCGGCGCTCCAGGCCGCCGAAGGCACCGATCCGCCGGCGGACCTGAACGCCGGTCCGGAGTACAAGCGTCACCTCGCGCGAGTGCTGTGCCGACGCGTCCTGGAGGAGGCGGCCGGGTTGACATGATGGACCGGTGACCCTCGCTGACATCCGGTCGGTGCAGGACGCGCGCGCGGCGCTCGCCGCCCAGGACTACCTGGCGGATCGTCCGCTCGCGCTCGCGGTGTACCTCGCGGTGACGCTCGAGCAGCCGCTGCTGCTCGAGGGCGAGGCAGGCGTCGGCAAGACCGAGGTAGCGCGCGCGCTCGCGGCGGGCACCGGCGCACGACTGATCCGCCTCCAGTGCCACGAGGGGATCGACCTGCACCACGCGGTCTACGACTGGGACTACCCGCGCCAGCTGCTGGCGCTGCGGGCGGCCGAGAGCGGGATCGACGAGGGGGAGCTGTTCTCGCGCCGTTTCCTGCTGCGGCGACCATTGCTCGACGCGCTCGAAGCGGACCCGGCGCAGCCCGTCGTCCTGCTGATCGACGAGGTCGATCGCGCCGACGACGAGTTCGAAGCGTTCCTGCTCGAGTTCCTGTCGGACTTCGCGGTCACGATCCCCGAACTGGGGACGGTCAGCGCCCGGCGGCGCCCGGTCGTGCTGCTGACGTCCAACCGCACACGGGAGTTGCACGACGCGCTCAAGCGGCGGTGCCTGTACCACTGGATCGATTACCCCGATCCCGGCCGCGAACGCGAAATCGTGCGGGCGCGGATCCCCGGCGTGCCGGAGGCGATCGCCGCGCGCGTGGTGGCGGCGATCGAGCGGCTGCGCGACCAGGGCGACCTGTACAAGCTACCCGGGGTGGGGGAGACGCTGATCTGGGCGCGGGCGCTGGTTGCGCTCGGCGACGGCGCCGACCTCGGGGATACGCTCGGCGCGGCGCTGAAGGTCCACGAGGACGTCGTCCGCGTACGCGAGCGGCGAGTGCTCGATGGCGTGTAGGACTCCGCGAACCGCCGCCTCCGATGCGGTCATCGACCGGCTCGGCTCGCTCGGCGCCGCGCTGCGGGCGCAGGGAACGCGCGTGGGTGTCGGTGAGCTGCTCGCCGCGCACCGAGCCCTGGCCGCGGTCGACTGCGGCTCGCGCGAGGAGGCACGACTGGCGCTGCGCGCGGTCCTGTGCACCGGGCGATCCGATCTCGCTCGGTTCGAGCTCGCGTTCACGGCGGTGTTCGGCGACGGTCGCCCCGGCGATCGCGACGACCCCCTCGCTGCTCTCGGCGCAATCGAACGCGCCGCGTTGCCACGGGCCGCGATCCCAGCCTGCACCGAGGCGCCGCCCGCGGCGCCCGATCAGGTCACGGTCCCGGCCGCGTGGAGCGACATCGAGATGCTACGCCGCAAGGACTTCGTGCACTACACCGATGCGGAGATGGCAGTGGCGAGGGAACTGATCGCGGGGCTCGCCCAGCGGGGGCCGACACGGCTCTCGCGGCGACTGCGATCGGCGCGGCGCCGCAGCCACGCCCCCGATCTGCGACGCGTCGTGCGCGCCTCGCTGCGCACCGGGGGCGAACCGATCGACCGCCACTGGCGAGCTCCGAGCCGGCGACCACGGCCGCTCGTGCTCGTCTGCGACGTGTCGGGATCGATGAGCCGCTACGCGCGGATGCTGCTCCAGTACCTGCACGCCTGCGTCGCCGCGCGGCGCCGCGTCGAGGCGTTCACGTTCGGAACCCGGCTGACGCGGGTCACGCACGAGCTCGCGGGCCGCGACCACGACCGGGCGCTCGATCGCGCGGCCGCCGCGGTCAGCGACTTCTCGGGCGGCACGCGGATCGGCGCGGCGCTGGCCGAGCTGAACAGAGTCCATGGGCGGCGGCTTGGCCGCGGTGCCGTCGTCGTGATCCTGTCCGACGGCTGGGACCGCGGCGACCCGCTGGTGCTCGAGGCCGAGATGGCGCGGCTGCGGCGCAGCGCCCATCGCCTGGTGTGGCTGAACCCGCTGGCCGCGCATCCCGAGTTCGAGCCGCTGACGCGCGGCATGCGCGCCGCGGTTCCGCATACCGACGAGCTGCTGGCGGGAAACTCGCTGGCCTCGCTCGAGCAACTTGCTTCGATCCTGGAGGGTGTATGAACGACGTGCTTGACGAAGTAACCGCGTGGAGCGAGCGCGGAGACCGGATCGCGCTGGCGACCGTGATCGGCGTGCAGCGCTCGGCGCCTCGTCCGCCCGGAGCGAAGATGGCGGTCAACGAGCGCGGTGAGATCGCCGGCTCCGTGTCGGGAGGATGCGTCGAGGGTGCCGTCGTCGAGATCGCCGAGGCGATCCTGCGCGGAGAGGAGCCGCGGGTGTTGCACTTCGGTATCGCGGACTCGGATGCCTGGGACGTGGGGCTTCCGTGCGGCGGCGAGATCGACGTCTGGATCCAGCCGTACGAACACGGCCGGTTCGCGGAGCTGACTCGCGCGGGCGGACGCGCTGCGGAGGTGACGCTGCTCGAGGGCGCGCGCCCGGGCGCCAAGCTGCTGGTCGAAGCCGACGGTGCGCGGTCGGGGTCGCTCGGCGCCCCAGAGCTCGATGACGAAGCCGTGCGGCACGCGACCGAGCTGCTGTGGGCCGAGTCCTCCGAGCGCCGCGGCGCGTTGTTCATCGATGTCGTCGCGCCGGCCCCGCGGCTGATCCTGTTCGGGGCGGTCGACGTGGCGGCGTCCTTGTGCGGGCTCGCCCGCGCGGCCGGGTGGCATCCTTACGTGGTCGACCCGCGAGCGCGCTTTGCCGTGTCGGAGCGGTTCCCCGATGCCGAGGAGGTGATCGCGGCGTGGCCGGAAGAAGCGTTCGCGCGGCTCGGCGGGATCGACCCCGCGACCTCGATCGCCGTGCTGACGCACGATCCGAAGCTCGACGACGCCGCGCTTCGAATCGCGCTTCGCTCGCCGGCCCGGTTCGTCGGCGCGATGGGTTCTCGCCGCGCGCAGGCGGCTAGGCGCGAGCGTCTGCTCGCGGGGGGTCTGAGCGAGGAGGAGATGGAGCGGCTCGCGGCCCCACTGGGGCTGGACCTCGGCGCGGTCAGCCGAGAGGAGACCGCGCTGTCGATCCTGGCCGAGATCGTCGCGGCGCGTCACGGACGGGACGGCGGGCGCCTGACGAGCGCGAGCGGGAGGATTCACGAGGTACCCGCGTGAGCCCTCGCCCTGAGGGTCGCGAGGTGCCCGCGTGACGGCGGGCCTGATCCTTGCCGCGGGCGCCGGAACACGATTCGGCGAGCAGCCGAAGCTGCTCGCGACCGTGGAGGGCCGGCCGCTGCTGGAGCACGCGATCCGCGCCCAATGCGGGGTGCCCGAGCTCGAACGGATCGTCGTCGTGCTCGGCGCGCACGCCGCGGGAATTCTCGCGGCGGTCGACTTTGGCGAGGCGGAGCCGGTGATCTGCGAGGACTGGCGCGACGGCCAGGCCGCGTCCCTGCGCTGCGGCGTGAATGCCCTTTCCGATGCCGACAAGGTGATCGTCACGCTCGGCGACCAGCCGCTGATCGCGTCGACGGTGATCGCTCGGTTCCTCGACGAGCCCGGCGGCACCCGCGCCGTCTACAACGGCCGTCCGGGCCATCCCGTCGTGCTCGGCGCCGAGCAGATGCGAGCGGTGCAAGCGCTCGCCGGCGACCACGGGGCGCGCGAGCTGCTCAGCGACGGACTCACGATCGAGTGCGCGGGGCTGTGCTCCGGGCGCGACGTCGACACTGCCGAAGATCTCGAGGAGATTCGCAATGAAGCTAGAGCAATCCTTTGATGTCGCGGCCCCGCTCGACCGTGTCTGGACGGTACTGGTCGACGTCGAGCATGTCGCGCCCTGCCTTCCGGGGGCGGCCGTGACCGGACGCAACGAGGACGGCACGTACGTCGGCACGTTCACCGTCAAGATCGGACCGACGACCGCGTCCTACGCGGGCACGCTGCAGATGGAGAACGTCGACGAGGCCACGCACTCGGCGACGATGCACGCCCATGGCAACGACAAGCGCGGCCAGGGCGGCGCCGACGCGGACATCTTCTCCGCGCTGACGCCGACCAACGGCGGCACGCACGTCGAGGTGATTGCGGATTACCACCTCACCGGGCGGCTGGCGCGGTTCGGGCGTGGGGGCATGATCGAGGACATCTCGGCGCGGCTGTTGCGCCAGTTTGCGGAGCGTTTGCAGGCATCGCTGGTGGAGGATGACGTCGCTCGGCGTGCCGGCCCTGCGGGCGTGGCGTCGGCCGCCGCGCCCGGGGCGCGGGGGCCGGAGCCTGCAGCCCCCGCGGGCCCGGGGCCTGCAGCCGAGTCGTGGCCGGAGCCCGCGCCCCACGCGGGACCGGAGCCTGCGGCTGAGCCGGGGTCTGCGAGCGAGGCCCGAGCGGGGCCTGCGGCTGAGGCCGGGCCCGAGCCTTCAGCGGCTCCCGAGCCGCTGGACGCGCTGCCGCTGGTGTCGTCGGTGATCGTCGACCGGGCCCACAGGAATGCGGTGCCCGGAGCCGTATTCGCGGGGCTGCTCGTTGCGCTGCTGATCTTCTGGTGGTCCCGGCGCCGCGCCGCCTGAGCACGAGCGATCGAGCTGCGCCGCTGCCGGGTGTTCCTCGATCCGAACGAGGGCCACCACTTCTTCCGCTGCCGGCTGGGCGAGATCCTCGCGTTGCTCGTGGACCGCCAGAGCACGCCGTCATGCCGCCGCACGCAGGTCGGCGAACGGTGGGCGCTCGACCGGCTCGCTCCCGAGCACCCGCGGGCCGCCATCGCCGGGCGCGAGGAAGGTCGACGGGAGCTGGTCGACCAACCTCCCTTCGCGCTCGAGCCGCGACGCGACGGCCTGGAGCACAGCAAATGCCATCGGCCCCAGATCGCGGAGCGGCTGGTGGGCATTCTGGCGGACGGCGAGGTCCACCTGCGCGAGCGCGTCGATGCCGGCGACTCGGTAGGCGTCGAGGAGCAGCGCGATATCGACGCCGTACCCGGTCATGAACGGGAGCTGCACGAGCAGCTCGCGGCGCGCCGCGATCTCGCCCGCGAGGGGCTGCTGCACGGCGGCAAGGTGTGGGTAGAAGAGGTTCAGCAACGGCCGGGCGGTCAGCTCGGTCACGCGACCGCCGCCATCGGGTAGCGTCACCTCGCCGATCCGGAACGGCCGGCGATAGAAGCCCTTCACGAACGAGATCCGCCGCTCGCACAGCAGCGGTCCGATCAGTCCGCAGCCGAAATGAGCGCCAAAGCGTTCGGAGTCGGCGTCGAGGAAGCAGATCACATCTCCGCTCAGGACTCGGAGCGCGCGCCACATCGCATCGCCCTTGCCGAGCACCGGTCCGAGCTCCGGCATCAGGTGCTCCTGGTCGTGGACCTCGACGCCGAACGAGCGCGCGATCACGTCGGTACCGTCGCTGGAGTCGTCGACCACCACGATTTGATCGACAACCCCTTCCTGGCGCAACGGCACCAGCTGAGCGAGGATGCGGCCGATCGTCGGTGCCTCGTTGCGGGCCGGGAGGCAGAGCGACACGGTCAGCTCGCGCTCGGCGGCGAGACGCTGCGCCGGATAGGCGTCGTAAGAGTAGGTGTTGGTGCGGTACCACGACCGCGCGCGGACTGACATTCACATCTGCGCGGTCGCGATCCGCCGGGCGATCGTCTCCGTCCAGGCCGATCCCCCGAAGCGCTCGCGGACCGCCGCTGCGCTCGCCTCGTGGTCGTACGCCACCCGCCGATGCTCCACCGCTCCGTCGTCGTGCACGCGCGCATAGGCGGCGCGCGGATCCCCGTCGAACGGCATGCCGACACTGCCGGGATTGACCAGCTCGACGCCGCCCGAGCTGCGACGGCGGAACGGCAGATGGGTATGCCCGAACACGAGGCGTCGCTCCGCGACGCCCGCCAGCAGCTCATCCTCGTCCTCACCGGGATCCGGCGTGAACGAGCGGACATCGGAGATGGGGGATACGTGGCAGTAACGGACGCCGTCCAGCACCTCCTGCTCGGATAGCGCGGCGAGCTCGTCCACGAGCCGAGCGCCGAGCGCCTCGCGGCAGGCCGCGATCGCGCCTTGCACGACCTCGTTGTCGGGCGCCTGCGCAGGCGCAGCGGTCCAGCGCTCGCCGTTGCCCCGGATCCACGTGGCACCGGGGAGCCCGCGCAACGCCGTGACCGTCTGCGAGGGCCAGGGGCCGAACAGCGCGTAGTCCCCTCCCAGCACGAAGCGCTCGGCCCGAGCGTCGGCGAGCACTGCGTCGAGCGCCGGCAGGTTCCCGTGGATGTCGTACAGGAGCGCGAGTGTCATGGCCGTACGTGATAGCACCGCGCTCAGCCGCGCCGCTGCTCCCAGCTGAAGCCTCGCACCGCCAACGCGATCCCGAGCACGGCCCACGCCGCGATCACGCCGAGCGCGGTGATGTTCGCCGCCAGCGAGCTGCCGTTGACCATCGCCCCCGACAGTCCATCGATCAGGTGCGTGAGCGGCAGCGCCTGCGCGATCCCTCTGATGAACCCCGGTGCGTGGGCCGCGTCGTAGAACACGCCGGAGATCAAGATCACCGGCAGGAACACGGCGTTCACGTACGCCGAGGTGGACTCGAAGTTCGGGATCGCGTGCGAGAACGCGACCCCGAGCGAGGCGAAGCACAGCACCCCGACCGCCACGAACACGAGCAGCTCGAGCCAGTCGCGCGGCCACCCGGTGCCGAAGAACGCGCGCCCGGCGAGCGTGATGATCAGGATCTGCAGGGCGGCGTTGGTGACCGCGTTGCCCGCGATCGCGAACAGATAGCAGCCACTTGGCATCGGCGTCCCGCGAATCCGCTTGAGCACCCCCTGCTCGCGCAGGAAAGTCATGTTGTACGCCAGCGCCACGAACGTGGTCGACATCACCGCCATCCCGGCGATCCCGGGCACGATCACGTTGAGGTCGTGCTGGTTGCCGTGCAGGACCGCGCCGAACACGGCCAGGAACAGAAGCGGCAGGAGGAAGTTGAAGAACGCCGCGCTGGGATTGCGCCAGAACAGCTTGCGCTCGAGCCGGTACTGCCGCCACGTCAGGCCGACAACCTCAGCCATCAGGTGCCTCCTCGCCCGCCGTCAACTCGAGGTACACGTCCTCGAGCGTCGGCCGCGTGACCGTCAGCCCCTCGAGTCGCTCGCCGCGCGCCAGCGCGGCGGCCGTGAGCTCGTACAGCAAGGTGGTCGGGTCGTCGGTCTCCTGCTCGATGATGCCGTCGTTTCCGTTGCGGTACGCGACCCGGTAGGGCATCGCGCGGTGACTCGCGCCAAGCTCGCGCGGCGCTCCCTCGACCGCGATCCGCCCGTCCTTGATGATCGCGACGCGGTCGGCGAGCGCCTGTGCCTCATCGAGGTAATGGGTCGTCAGCAGCACCGTCTTGCCGAGCTCCTTCAGCGACTGGATCGTGACCCAGGCGTTGCGGCGTGCCGCCGGATCGAAGCCCGTGGTCGGCTCGTCGAGGAACACCAGCTCGGGGTCGCCGACCAGCGCCAGGGCCAGGTCCAGCCGGCGCAGCTGACCGCCCGACAGCGTGCGTGCCATCGCGTCCTCCTTGCCATCGAGGCCGGTGATCGAGATCACCTCGTCCACATCGCGTGGATGGGGGTACATCGCCGCGAAATGGGCGATCGATTCCCGCACGCGGATGTGGCGGTACAGCCCCGTGCTCTGGAGCACGATTCCGACCTTTGAGCGCAATGCGCGCGACCGCTGTCCTGGGTCGAGTCCCAGCACGGTCACCTCCCCGCTGGTTCGCGTTCGGTAGCCCTCGAGGATCTCGACCGTCGTCGTCTTTCCCGCTCCGTTCGGTCCGAGCAGCCCGAACACTTCGCCCCGACGGACTTCGAAGTCGATCCCGCGGACGGCTTCGAAAGGCCCATATGATTTCCGCAGGTTGCGGACCTCAATCGCCGGATCGGACACCCGAGGGATGATGCCAACGCCGGCCGCGAAATACTTCGGCTGTGATCCAGGTCGTAAGGCTCGCCGCGTTCCGTCGCCTGCTCGCGGCGTACACACTCAACGAGCTTGCCTGGTCGATCGGATCGCTTGCGCTTGCGGTGCTCGTCTACCACCGCACCGGCAGCGCGTTCGCCGCGATGGCGTTCTTCCTCTGCTCGCAAGCCGTGCCGGCGCTGCTCTCACCGCTTGCGGTCGCGAGGCTCGACCAGCTCGCCCCGAGACGCGTTCTACCGCTTCTGTACGCGGTCGAAGGCGTGTTGTTCGCGGCGCTCGCGTGGGTTGCCTCCAGCTTTGAGCTCGCGCCCGTGCTCGCGCTGGCGGCGTTGGACGGGATGGTCGCGGCGACGGCGCGCTCCTTGGCGCGTGCGGCCACGGTCGCCGTGACCTCCCCGACGGGGCTGCTCCGGGAAGGCAACGCGCTGATCAACGCTTGCTTCTCGGTCTGTTTCATGGCCGGGCCTGCGCTCGGCGGCTTGATCGTCGTCACCGGCGGCACGACCGCCGCGTTGCTCGCCAACAGCGTGCTGTTCGCCCTGATCACGCTTACGCTGGCGAGCGCCGGCAGTCTCCCGGCCGCACCCTCGCAGCGTCGGCCGAGCGCGGGGCGTCTGCGCGCCGCCCTGTCCTACGCCCGCGCCCGTCGCTCCGTTGGCGTGCTGCTCCGCCTGCAGGCCACAGCGCTCGCGTTCTTCACGATCTCGATTCCGGTCGAGGTCGTGTTCGCCGAGCACTCGTTGCACGCCGGCGCGGCGGGATACGGGGCGCTGTTGTCCGCGTGGGGTGCCGGCGTGGTCGCGGGCAGCGTCGTGTACGCCCGCTGGCGCGACGCGCCCGCACGCCTGCTGATCGCGCTCGGCGCCGGCCTGCTCGGGATCGGCTTTCTGGTGATGGCGCTCGCCCCCTCGCTCGGGCTGGCGTCAGCCGGTGCGGCGATCGGCGGCATCAGCAACGGGATCGAGTCGATCGCGGTCCACACCGAGCTTCAGGAGCACGTCGAGCAGCGGTGGATGGCGTTGATCATGAGTCTGCTCGAGTCGATCAAGCTGGCTGTTCCAGGTATCGGGATCGTGCTCGGTGGGGCGATTGCCGCGCTGGCCGGCCCACGCGCTGCGCTCGCGGTGGCGGGGGCCGGTGCGCTGGCGGTGATGGTCGCGGCCTGGGTCGTGCTGAGCCCGCCGACTTTTGGGGCGGCGGCCGAGCGCGATCCGGCCTGCGCCCGCCCCCCGGTTGCTGGAGCCGCGAGACGGTAGCTTTGTGGTCCCCCAGGGGGATTCCGGGCTCCCGTTGACCACCGTGCGGCGCGCCTGCATCGACATCGGCTCGAACACCACGCGGCTGCTCGTCGCCGAGTGCGCCGGCAAGCGGCTCGCGGAGATTCATCAGGAGCGGGCGTTCACGTTCATCGCCCGCGGGATCAAGCGGGACGGCACGATCACGGCGGCCAAGATCGCGGAGGTCGTCGAGGTCGTCGCCGGGCAGCTGCGACGGGCCCACGACCTCGGCGCCGCCGACGTCCGGGCGGTCGCGACCGCGGGGATCCGACGCTCGGTCAACGGGGATGCGCTCCTGGCGGCGATCAGCAACGCGTGCGAGCTCCGCGTCGAGATGCTGTCTGGAGAGGAGGAAGCGCGGCTGGCGTTCGTCGGCGCGGCGCGCACCCTCGGTCACGTGCCCGCGGGGGAGCTCGGCGTTGTCGACGTCGGCGGTGGCTCCTCGGAGCTGGTCGTCGGGACCGCGCCGGATCGGGTCAGCTGGTGCTCGTCGTTCGCGGTCGGCTCGGGTGATCTGGCTGATGCGTGCCTCCATTCGGACCCGCCGTCGCCGCCCGAGCTGGCCCGCGCGCGCGATGAAATCGAGCGCGCGCTGGAGGGCCTCGACGTCCCGCGTCCGGCTGAGGCGGTCGCCGTCGGCGGCAGCGCCACGTCGCTGCACCGGCTCGTCGGGCCGTCGCTCGATGCGGACGCGTTCAAGCGCTCACTGTGGTTGCTGGCGAACGAGTGCGCGGCCGACATCGCGCGCCGGTTCGCGCTCGATGTCGAGCGCGTCCGCCTGCTGCCGGCGGGGCTGCTGATCTTGGAGGCGGCCTCGGCGCTGTTCGGGACGACGCTCCAGATCGCCCGCGGCGGGCTGCGCGAGGGCGTGCTCCTGGAGTCCGACCGATGAACGGCCAGGAGCCACCGACGCCGCCGCGTGTGCAGGATCTGCCGCAGCTACCAGCCGCCGCGCCAGTCGGCACTGGCCGCGCGGGCCTTCTGCGCGCTGATCTTCGCGTGCTTGCGCTTCTCGAGCCGCCACTGGATCAACGACAAGATCACGATCACCGTCGGGAAGAACGCGATCGTGATGAACATCGCGTTCGTGATCACCTTGTCGTTGGTCTCGCCGTACCAGCCTTGGCCGCCGGTGTCACGGGCGGCAAGCGCCGGCGGCGCGAACGTCAGGAACGCGACCGTACAGGCGAGCACCGCGGTGGTGATCCTGATCCGGGCCCGGCGCATCGCGTCTGAAGAGTATCCGATCACGCGGCCCTCGCCTTGGCGCCCACGGCTGCGGCGCTCGAAGCGGCGCCGCAGCGGGCCCGCCTACCATGGTGGGCGAATGGCAGTCGTAATCGCGTCCGACCTCGGCAAGGACATTGCCGGCGAACCGCTGTTGCGCGGCGTCTCGTTCAAGCTCGAGCGCCGCGACCGGATGACGCTGTCCGGCCGCAACGGCGCCGGGAAGACGACGCTGTTGCGGATGCTGGCTGGCGAGGCGTCGATCGACTCGGGTACGTTGGTGCTGGCGAAGGGCGCCAAGATCGCGCTCCACGACCAACGACCCCCGCGCGAGCGCTCACTGACGCTTCGCGACTACGTGCTCTCCGGGGCACGAGAGCTGGTCGCGATCGAGCAGGAGCTGTCCTCGCTCGAGCAGGCGATGGCCGGCGGTGCGCACGACGAAGCGACGCTGAACCGCTACGCGGGGGCACAGGCGCGGCTCGAGCACGCCGGCGGCTACGACTGGCGGGACCGCGCGCTCGCGACGCTGCACGGCCTCGGGTTCCACGACCACGCCCACCTCGACCGACCGCTCGACACGTTCTCCGGCGGTGAGCTGACGCGCGCGTCACTCGGGCGGGCGCTGGCCGGGGATCCCGGCCTCCTGCTGCTCGACGAGCCGACCAACCACCTCGACATCGAGTCGCTCGAGTGGCTCGAGCAGCACCTGATCGCGCTCGACGCCGCGGTGGTGCTCGTCGCCCACGACCGCTGGTTCCTGGAGTCCGTCGGCACGTCCGTGCTCGAGCTGGAGGCGGGCCGCGGCAAGTTCTTCCCGGGTCCGTGGCACACATGGCGGCGCGAGCGAGCTGCGCGCGAGCTTGCCCTGGGCAGAGCGATCGAGCGCCAGCGGACCGAGATCGAGCGCCTCGAGCGGTTCGTGACCCGCTTCCGCGCCGGGACGCGCGCGCGTCAAGCCCAGTCGCGCGCGAAGAAGCTGAAGAAGATCGAGCGGGTGGTGCACGATCCGAACGATCAGACGGCGCTCGAGTTTGCGTTCAAGCCGCCGGAGCGCAGCGGGCGCGTCGTGTTCGAGCTCAGCGACGGGCGCGTGTCGGTGGGTGAGCGGGTGCTGATCGACGACGCCGAGCTGTGGCTCGAGCGCGGCGAGCACGTCTCGCTGGTGGGCCCGAATGGGGCCGGCAAGACGACGCTGATCGAGGTGCTTGCCGGGCTGCGGGAGCTCGACGAGCTGCCCCCGGACGGCGGCCGGGTCGTGGTCGGCAAGCTCCGCACCGGCCACAACGTCAAGGTCGGCTACCTGTCCCAACACGCGGATGAGCTCGCTCACGGCACCGCTCGTACCGTGCTCGAGGCCACGCAGCACGCCACCCGGCTGACGCCGAACAAGGCGCGCGCGCTGCTGGGACGGTTCCTATTCTCGGGCGCGGAGGCGGACAAGCCGCTCGACGGCTTGTCAGGCGGCGAGCGGCGGCGCCTGTCGCTCGCGATCCTGGTGTATTCGGGCGCGAACGCCCTGATTCTCGACGAGCCGACCAACCACCTCGATCTCGAAAGCCGCGAGGCGCTCGAGGAGGCGCTGCGAGGATTCGCGGGCTCGCTGCTGTTGATCTCCCACGACCGCGCGCTGCTGGACGCGGTGGGGACGCGGACGGTTGCGGTCGAGAACCACACGCTGCGAAGCTACGTCGGGGGGTGGCCAGAGCATCTGCGCGCCCGGGAGCAGCGGGTGCGGCGGCCGACGGCACCGGCCGAGGGGGCGGCCCGGGCCGAGGGGGCGGCGCAGGCGGGCGCCGCGCCGGCTCGTCCTCGTGCCACTCTAAACTGATCCTCGATGGCATTGCCATACGACGCCGCTCCGATCCGGGTGGCGCTCATCGATGACGACAGCGGGCTCGTCACCGTCCTCGACCGGCGCTTCGCGGCGCTTCGCTGGGAGCGGCAGGTGCTCGGCTACGCGCCGGGCCCCGACCAGCTTGCCGCGCTGCGGCTGCACGGCCTGATCGTCAACCCGGAGCTGACCGGCCTCGACTACATCGAGCGAGTCGCGATCGCGCTCCCGGGCCTGGCCGTGATCGTATGCTCCGGGCCGGCGCCCCTGGCGGAACGGGTTCGTGCCCTACGGGCTGGTGCCGATGACTGGGTGACGAAGCCCTGCCATCCCGAGGAGCTCGTGGCCCGGCTGCAGGCCGTATTGCGCCGGCGGCGTGCCGGGGAGCTTCCGGCCGAGGACGAGGCGATGATCGCGGGAGAGATCGCGATCCGCCCGGACCGGTTCGACGCGTACGCCGGCGAGGAGCCGGCGATGCTATCGCGCAAGGAGTACGAGCTCCTGCGTCTGCTCGCGAGCGCCGACGGCCGCGTGCTCGAGCGGGATGAGATCTATCAGCGGGTCTGGGGCTACACGATGGCCCGCGGCGATCGCTCGGTCGACGTGTTCGTGCGCAAGCTGCGTCATAAGCTCGAGCGGGTCTCGCCCGAGTGGCGCTACGTGCACACGCACTTCGGCGTCGGTTACCGGTTCGCCGCCGAACGCGTCGGCGCGCTCGGCGGCGAGCAGCGCAAGCCGGTGCCTGATGCCCCCGAACGGCTGGGCCTTCCCCGCGGCGAGCAGCCGCCCGGAGTCGACCCGCAGCGCGATCCCGCCGACCTCGATCCGGCCCACCAGACGGAGCTCGCCACCACTGGGTGACGCCGTGGAGCTCGCCACGTGGGTGACGTCGGGCCCGAGGCCGCGTACCCTCTAGCCCAGTGAGCTCAAACGCGCGCAACATCCTGATCGTGCTCGTGATCGCGGCGCTGGTCGCGGTGCTCCCCGGCGGCGGCACCGGCGCCTCGGTGGCGCTCCAGGCGCTATATCTGGCCTTCCTCGCGACCCTCTGGTGGTTCGGGTCGATTCTCTACCGCCAGCACCGAGTCGCGCTCTACTCGCTGGGCGACGTGCGCCGCGCGGTGCTGTACGTGGCGATCGCCGTCGCGTTCGTGACGCTCACCGCCACCTCTCGCCTGTGGGCCTCGAGCGCCGGCACGATCGCCTGGATCGTCCTGCTGGTCGCGGCGGTGTACGGCGTGTTCGCCGTCATCTGGTCTGCACGTCAGTACTAGCCGCCTGCGAACGGCCGATTGACGGCGGCCCCGGCGCGCGCCGCGGCCG
>Ga0187766_10001291_pt1 | contig 14662 bp, 13 predicted proteins | sample 0216_QUI02_MP05__4_FD_132971 | JGI IMG/M metagenome (GOLD analysis project Ga0187766, IMG submission 132971) | Tropical peat soil microbial communities from peatlands in Department of Meta, Colombia - 0216_QUI02_MP05_20_MG | ecosystem: Environmental > Terrestrial > Soil > Wetlands > Peat ... | reverse complement strand
TAGCGGCGCCGCAGCACGTCCTCCACCCAGGTGAAAGCGGCGACGGCCCCGGGGAAGCCGAGCGTGGGCACCGCCAGGGCGGCCACGTGGCGGAGCTGGCCCGCCGTGGCCCCCGCCGCCAGCGCCCGCCGCGCGTGGGAATGCGCCGCGCCCTCGGACCGCGCCGCGATGGCCATGCCCAGTTTCACCAGGTGCGCCGTGCGCTCGTCCAGGGGCCCGGCCCCGGCGGCGGCCTCGCCGAGTTGCTCGTAGGCCACCATGACCTCGGGGAACGCGCGCCGGAATCTCTCGTACGCCGTCGGGAGCTTCGCCATCACATCCTCCTCCTCGCCCCATCGTGCCCCCCACCATCGGCAGCCCAGGGACACTATCGCGCCCGGAGGGACGGGCGCAACCCCCCGGGCCCGAACGCACCGGGGGGCCGGCCCGCAGGCCGGCCCCCCTGTGAAACGGGACCCGTGGTGTACTTACTTACCTCTCTGCTCCCCCTGCTTCAAGGTGGCGGAACACCGCGCAGCCGGTCGCAGCACTGAAGATCCGATAACCATTAGCAGGATGCTGAAAAACCCGCCCTTGCGCAGGCTGCTCAAAAAGGCCCAGGTGCAAGGCGGCGCGCGAGGCGAGGCGCGAGACGTACTTGGTCCGTACGTCGCAGCGCCGCGCGAGCGCGCCAACGCCGCAGATGGGCCTTTTTCAGCAGCCTGCTGAAGGCCCCGAGGGTTTCCGGTGTGGCGCCCCCCGCCTGATCCGCAGTGGCCCGTCACCCCCAGGACATTTCTGGCCGCCCTCGCGGCAGGGACCCTGGGGTTATGCCTCCTGCCGCGGGCCCTGTCGCCCTATCACCTGATCGTGCTCAGCTACGCGCTGGTCCTGGCCATCGCCTGCCTTGGGCTGAACCTGCTGCTCGGCCACACGGGCCTGCTTTCCTTCGGCCACGCGGCCTTTTTCGGGATGGGGGCCTACACAGGGGGCTTCATCTACTCGTTCGCCGAGCTCAGGTCGCTGGAACTGTACCTGCTGAGCGGCATCGGGGCCGCCGCGGCCGTGGCGGCCCTGGTCGGCCTCCTCTGCGTGCAGTCCACACGCATCCACTTCACCATCCTCACCCTGGCCTTCGCCCAAGTCATCCACTCCCTGTTCATCGCGGGGACCGTTTTCCGACTCGCCGGCGGCCAAGGACGGGGCCTGTTCCTCCTGGGCGGCGGCGGCCTGTACATCCCCCGGTTCACCATCGCGGGCGTCCCCGTCGAGCCGGAGGACTTCCAGGCGGCGCTCTATTATGTGATCGTGGCCGCCTTCGTCCTTTCCGCCCTACTGATGTGGTGGATCGTGAACACGCCGTTCGGGAAGACGTTACACGCCATCCGGGACAATGAGGTGCGCGCCGAATTCATCGGCGTCCGCATCCGCCGGTACCGGTGGGTTGCCTTTCTCATCTCCGGGGTCTTCGCGGGCCTGGCGGGCGGGCTCTTCGGACAGCTGGACAGGCAGGTGACGCCCGAGCAGCTCCACTGGGTGTTTTCGGCGAAGCTGGTCCTGGCCACGGTGTTGGGGGGACACCGGCATCTCTTAGGCCCGGCCGTGGGCGCGGTCGTGTTCGCAGAGTTCCAGGAATTCGCCCTGCGGTTCACGCAATATCACGGCCTGGTCCTAGGCGCCCTCCTCATCGCCGTCGTGCTGACGTTTCCCGGCGGCCTGTGCGGCTACGCCATCGCGGCGACGGGCAAAGTCCTGGCGCGCACCCGGCGGCAGCGGCACGTTTGAGGGAGATTTCGAGAGGGGGCCGGCCCCCGCGAGGCCCGCGCCCCGTTTTCCTGAAAAGCGGGCGCGGAGAGGGTTACCTCACGCGGGCCGGCGCCGCAGGACGTGGATGCCCACCATGGTCTCCACCGTCTCCCCGCGCTGGTTCAGGGTGGTGTGCTTGATCCGGGCGATGCCCCGATCGGGCTTCGAGGAGGACGCCTTGGTTTCCAGGACTTCGGAGACGACGCGCAGGGTGTCGCCCGGCCTCACCGGGAGCAGCCAGCGCACCTCGTCGATCCCGATGGCGCCCAGGCTGCAGGCCCGGAAGACCCCTGTATCAAGGAAAAGGCGGAAGCTGAGGCCCAGCGTCTGGAAGCCGCTGGAGATCAGGCCGCCGTATGGGCTCTGCTTCGCCGCCTCGACGTCCAGGTGGAAGGCCTGCGGGTCGTAGCGCAGCGAGAAGTGGATGATCTCGCCCTCGGTCACGGTGAAGCCCGGCGACTCGAACCGGGTGCCCACCGTGAAGTCATCGAAGTACGGCCCCGCCTCCAAATGCTGCGGCATCCCGCCCTCCTTTCACCCGTTATCCCCCGCCGCGGCTCGGCAGCCCCCTGGCCCGGAATCCTCGCCAGAAATTGCACGAGGTATCTGGCCGAACTGCCAGCGGCCATTTCCATTGAACACTGGTGCCGGGTGCGGCCGGCCCCCCGTAAGGACCGGTCGCTCGAGGCCGCTCCACAAAGCGCCTCACTATCCGTGCCCGTTCCCGTACCCGTTCCCGTTCCCGTTCCCGGCAAGACACCTGGCACGCCGCGCAAACGGCCGTGGCAAACGATGCTTTCTGGGTCAGGCCCAGTCCACGGGAACGGACACGGGAACGGGAACGGTCCGTCCAGGGACTTCTGACACGGGAGCTAGGGGGCGGGGGTGATGGCTTCGATGTAGTGATAATGAATGGTCCGGACCGCGGCCGGGGAGCCGTCCGGCACCACGGTGACGACCAGGCCATCCACGGCGTCCAGCGCCCCCTCGATCCGGCCCGTGAGGCTCGGGCCGCCGGGGGCCTGCGGCGTGAGCTTCAGGGTAACGCGCTTCCCCAGGTGCTTGCGGATCTCGTCCCTCGTCATCGCACTACTCCTTTCCGGACGCGTACGCGGCGTCTAGCAGGCTGCCGAAACAGGCCCAACAGCCCTCCCCGCTGCCTCGGCGGCAGCGGGGAGGCTGCGACGCCCCGGCCCGCCCATTCCGCATTCCGCAATGGGGGGCGCCGTCTTGCATCTGGACCTTTTTGGGCAGCCTGCGCAAGACCAGGGTTGTTCAGCAGCCTGCCAGGGGCGGGGGCGCGGTCAGGGTCCCCTCGAACGCGGCGCGGGCCTCGGCGTACAGCTCGGCCGGCGCCTCCCGGTACTTGGGCGAGTGGTGGAACACGATGAGGCGCTTGGCCCCCGCGGCCCGGGCCAGGGCACCGGCCTGCCGCGCCGTCAGGTGGTACCGGTCACGGGAGCGGGAGACGTCCCGATCCAGGAACGCGGCCTCACAATAGAACAGATCGGCGCCCTTGGCCAGGGCCACGATGCGCTCGATGTTGCCGGCGCTGTAGATGGCGTCCGCCACGTAGGTGAGCTTCTGTCCCCGCGCGATGGTCACCAGGCGGCTCCGTAGTTCGCCCAGCGGGAATTCCCGCGCGGCGGCGGCGCCGGTCTCCCCGCGCCCCGTCCGCACCGGCGTCTCGTCCGGCGCGCCGCCCCAGATCAGCCGCTTCACCTCGCGGAGCCAGGGGCCCACGGCCAGGCCCATGGCCTCCACCTGCCCCCGCAGCACGTGGATGTGGAACCGCTCGGTGAGGGCGAAAGCCAGGCTGGGGACCCGGTGGTCCAGCGGGGCGGCCTCCACGGTGAAATGCGGGTCGGCCAGCAGCGCGCGCGTGAAGGGGCGTTCCCCGGCATCCCGGCGCGCCCACCGCCGCGGCGCCTCGAAGCTGGTCACCGTGACGCGGCCCGGGTGCACCTCGTGCGCCTCGAAGGCGAGCGTGTAATCCTCCACCAGGTTCCAGGTATAGCCGGCCAGCTTCCCGGCCACGTTGTCCGCGATCCCGGGCGGCCCGAAGACCTGCACCGTGCGTCCCCGCCCCAGGATCGTGCGGAGCAGGTGATCGAACCCGATGAAGTGATCGATGTGGGTATGGGAGACAAAGACCTGCTGCACCTTCAGGAGGTCCGTGGGGCTGGCGGCCGTGAGATCCCCCAGGTCGAAGAGCAGGGCGCGCCGCTCCCAGCGGAGGCCCACCAGCAGGGCGGGGTCCCCGAAGGGATCGTTGACAAGGTGGACGACGAAGCTCGACGGCACGGGACTGACTCTTTACGACGGGACCGCTATTATACCATGTCGGCCCGTCAACCCAACCCTGCGGCCCGTCCGGCGCGGCATTGACGGGCCGGACGGGGAAATGCTAGACAGGGAGCCTTCAGACCCCCACAACGTACGCAACCCGACTCAGCGAGGGCCAGGAGCATGAAGATCCACATCATCGGGGGAGGACCGGCGGGACTGTATTTCGCCCTCCTGATGAAAAAACTCGACCCCGCCCACGAGATCACCCTGCTGGAGCGGAACGGCCCCCACGATACCTTCGGCTGGGGCGTGGTCTTTTCGGACAAGACCATGGCCTACCTGCGGGATAGCGATGCCGAATCGTACGCCGCCATCACCCGGAGCTTCCAGACCTGGGACAACGTGGACATCGTCCATCGGGGCCGGAAGATCACCATCCGGGGGAACCGGTTCTCCGGGATCGCCCGGATCACGCTCCTCAACATCCTGCAGCGGCGCTGCCTGGACCTGGGCGTGGACCTCAGGTTCCGCACCGCCGTCTCCGACCCGGAGGCCCTCGCCCAGTGCGACCTGCTGGTCGGCGCCGACGGGGTGAACAGCCTGGTGCGCCAGCGCTACGCCGAGCACTTTCAGGCCGCCCTGGATGTGCGGAAGAACAAGTACATCTGGCTCGGCACCCCCCAGCTCTTCCACGGGCTCACGCTCACCTTCCTGGAGGCCGAGGGCGGGGTCTTCGCCGCCCACTCGTACAAGTACAGCGCCACCACCAGCACCTTCATCGTGGAGTGCCCGGAGGATACGTGGCGGCGGGCCGGCCTGGACCGGATGCCCGAGGAGGAGACCTGCCGCTACCTGGCGGGGATCTTCCGGGATGCCCTGGGCGGCCGCCCACTGCTCTCCAACAGCTCCCGCTGGATCAACTTCCTCCTGGTGAAGAACGGGCGGTGGCACCACCGACACATCGTCCTGCTGGGGGACGCCCTGCATACGGCCCACTTCTCCATCGGGTCGGGAACCAAGCTGGCCCTGGAGGATGCCATCGCCCTGGCCCGATGCTTCGCGGGGGCGGCGGACGTGGCCTCGGTCCTGCGGGAGTTCGAGCGGGTGCGGAAGCCCATCGTGGACGACCTGCAGGAGGCGGCCCGGGCGAGCCTCCTCTGGTTCGAGCGTTTCTGGGAGGACATGCACCTGGACCCCCTGCGCTTCGCCTTCAATGTGATGACCCGCAGCGGCAAGGTGGACTACGACAACCTGCGGGTGCGCGACCCGGAGTTCGTGGCGGCCTACGAACGCCTCGGCTAGCAGGCTGCTGAAAAAGGCCCAACATCTTCCCCCGCTGCCTGGGCGGCAGCGGGTGGGGCGTTGGCGCGCTCGCGCACCCCCTGCGGCGTAACCGGAGCCCATTCCGCATTCCGCAATCCGCATTCCGCAATCGTAGGCGCCGCCTTGCACCTGGGCCTTTTTGAGCAGCCTGCGACGGAGCGCGTTTCTGAGGAACCCGTTAGGCGCGCCCGGAGGCCGTGCGGAGGTGAAAGCCCTTGACCCGGCCTCGGGGCCGCGGTAAACACGGACCGAGGCCCCGACGCCGGGGTCACCCGCGCACGCCGATCCGCCAGGGTCGCAGCGCCATGTGGCACCCCGAGAATCCGATCAAGCACCCCATCCCGGAGGCCCGCTGGCCCTCCGCGCCGGAGGCGGCGCGAGCCCGCCTTTTTAGCCCCGTCCGGATCGGCCCCCTGGCCCTGGAACAGCGCACCTGGGTCCCGGCCATGGTGCCCTGGCGGGCCACCGAGGAGGGTTTCGTCACCCCCCACATCCTCGCGTGGTACGCGCGCTTCGCGGCGGGCCGCCCCGGCGCCATCGTGGTGGAGGCCACGGGCGTGCGCGACGTCCCCAGCGGCCCCCTCCTTCGCATCGGGCACGACCGGTTCGTTCCCGGCCTCCAGGAGCTGGTGGAGACGGTGCGCAAGGCGAGCGACGGGCACACGCGCCTCTTCATCCAGCTCCTCGACTTCCTGGCCGTGAAGCGCCGCCCCGAGAGGGCGAAATACTTCGACCGGTTCCTGGCCGTCACGGACCGGCACCGCCGCGCCCTGGCGGAGGCGACGGGGCGGACGTCCTGGCTCGCGGCCGGCGAGGCGGAGGTCCGCGCGGGCCTCGCCACGGCGGCGGACGAGTTGCTGGACCGGGTGCTGGACGCGCGGGAAGTGGAGGCCTTCCGCTTCGGCTACCGGGAGCGGGTCACCGACGTGCACCTCCCCCACGTGCGCGACCTGCCCCAGACGCTCCCGGAGATCTTCGCCGCCGCCGCCGCCCGCGCCCGGGCGGCCGGGTTCGACGGCATGGAGCTGCACTACGCCCACGCCTACACCATGGCGGGTTTCCTCTCCGCGCTGAACACGCGGAGCGACGGGTACGGCGGCCCGCGCGAGAACCGGGTGCGCCTCCCGCTGGAGGTGTACCGGGCGGTGCGGGACCGGGTGGGGGCGGAGTACGTGGTGGGTGTCCGCTTCCTGGGCGACGAGGTCATCGAGGGCGGGAACCGGCTCGAGGATGCCGTGTACTTCGGCGTCGAGTTCGCCCGGGCCGGCCTCGACTACCTGTCCGTCTCCGTGGGCGGGAAGTTCGAGGACGCGAAGCAGCCCAAGGTGGGCCAGGCGGTGTATCCCTACACCGGGCCCAGCGGTTACGAGTGCATGCCCACCGTGTACTCGGACGCGCGCGGCCCGTTCGGGCGCAACGTGCCGCTGGCCGCCGCCATCAAGCGTGCGGTGAACGCGGCGGGGCGCTCCACCCCGGTGGTCGCCTCGGGCGGGATCGGCACCTTCGAGCTGGCCGAGGGGATCCTCCGGCGCGGCGAGGCGGACATCGTGGCCTCGGCCCGCCAATCCCTGGCGGACCCGGACTGGTTCCTCAAGGTCCGGCTCGGCCGCGGGCACGAGGTGCGCCGCTGCGTCTTCACCAATTACTGCGAGGGGCTGGACCAGATGCACAGGCAGGTGACCTGCAAGCTGTGGGACCGGACGGCGCTGGACGAGCCGGGGATCGCCCTCGCCGAGGACAGGAAGCGCCGCCTCGTCGCACCCCGCTGGGGCTCGACGAGGACTGAGGTATGAGGACTGAGGGACGAACGAGATCAAGACCGCTCAGTCCTGAGCCCTCAGTCCCCAGTCCTGGCTGTGTGTAGAGGAGAGTATGATGCAGGAAATCTTCCGCGAGTTCCTGCCGCCCCCGGGGCTGATGCCCGACCGGGTGCTCACCCTCCCGGAGCACCGCTACCCGCCGCGGCTCAACGTCGCCCGCGAACTGCTGGACCGGAACGTGGCCTCCGGCCGGGGCCATCGCCCCGCCGTCCACTTCAGAGACACGGCCCTCACCTACGCGGCGCTCCAGTCCGCGGTCAACCGGATGGCCAACGGCTTCCGCGCCCTGGGGGTCGCCCGCAACGACCGCGTCCTGATCCGCCTGCCCAACTGCCCCGAGTTCATCATCGCCTGGCTGGCGCTGCAGAAGCTGGGGGCCGTAACGGTGTCCACCATGCCGTTGCTGCGGGCCCGGGAGCTGGGCTACATCGCGGGCGACTCCGGGGCCGCCTGGGCCGTCGTCCACGCCGCCCTGCGCGAAGAGCTGGAGAAGGCCCGCCCCCAGGTGCCCGGCCTGCACACGCTCGTCGTGGTCGGGGGTGAGGGGGGGGCGCGCTGGGAGGACGTGGCCGCGGGCCAGCCCGATGCCTTCGACGCAGTGGATACGCAGGCCGAGGACCTGGCCATGATCGCCTACACCTCGGGCAGCACCGGGGTGCCCAAAGGCTGCGTTCACACCCACCGGGATATCCTGGCCTCGGCCGATAGCTACGGGCGCTACGTCCTGGCACCCACCGAGGGGGACGTGTTCGGCGGCCACCCCACCCTGGCCTTCACCTTCGGCACCGGCGGCCTCATGGTCTATCCGCTCCGCTTCGGCGCCTCCACCGTGCTGATGCCGCCCTTCCAGCCCGAGCTGATGCTGGAGACCATCCAGAAGTACCGCATCACGGTGGTCTTCTGCGCCCCCACCTCCTACCGGCTGATGATGCAGGTCCAGGGCATGGAGTCGAAGTACGACCTGAGGTCCCTCCGCTGCGGCGTCAGCGCGGGGGAGACGCTCCCCGCCGTCGTCTTCGAGGAATGGCACAAGCGGACGGGGGTCAAGATCCTGGACGGGATCGGATCCACGGAGATGTTCCACATCTTCGTCTCGTCCACCCCGAGCCACGTGCGGGCAGGCGCCACGGGGGTGGCGGTTCCCGGCTACGATTGCCGCGTGGTGGACGAGCAGGGCAACGAGCTGCCCCGGGGGAGGGAGGGCCTCCTGGCCGTGATGGGCTGCACCGGGTGCAAGTACTGGAACAAGCACGAGCGGCAGGCGGAGTACGTGCGGGGCGGCTGGAACTATCCGGGCGACGTGTTCGTGAGGGACGAGGAGGGCTTCTTCTGGTACCAGTGCCGGAACGACGACATGATCGTGAGCGGCGGCTACAAGATCCCCGGCCCGGAGGTGGAACAGGTCCTCGACGAGCACCCGGCCGTCGCCGAAACCGCCGTGATCGCCTCGCCGGACGCCACGCGGGGGTTCGTGGTGAAGGCCTACGTGGTGCCGCGGCCGGGGTTCGCCCCCGGGGACGCCCTGGCGGCCGAGCTGCAGGAGTTCGTGAAGAAGGAGCTGGCCCCCTACAAATATCCGCGCCGGGTGGAGTTCGTGGAGCGGCTGCCCCGCACGGAGACGGGCAAGATCCGCCGCGGGGAACTGCGGCAGCGCGAGCTGGAACGCCAGCGGGCCGACCCTTGACACCCTCCGACGCCTTTGTTATGACCATCAGGCGTTCGCCGGCTGCGCTGGCGGCGCATCGGGCTCGCGGGGGGTCCTGAGGCAAGGAGGGGGTTTCCATGCTGATGAGACGATGGGTGGGATGGGTGGCCGCGGGCCTGCTGGCGGTGGCGGCGGCCACGGGCCCGGCGCCGGCGGCGGCGCAGGAGAGCATCCTGGTGGGGGCCAGCCTGTCCATGAGCGGCCCGTTCGCGGAGGAGGTGGGGCCATTCAAGAAACTCATGGACACCTGGGCCGACATGATCAACGCCAAGGGCGGGATCAGGCTCGGCAACCGGAACGTCCCCATCAAGTTCATCATCCATGACGACGCCAGCAAGCCGGATGAGTCGATCAAGGCCTACGAACGGCTGGTGACGGTGGACAAGGTCCACATCCTCTTGGGCCCCTACTCCAGCCCCATCACCGTCCAGGCGTCCACCGTGGCGGAGAAGCACGGCATCCCCATGATCGCCCTGGAGGCGAACTCCACCGCCATCTATACCCGCGGCTTCAAGTGGCTGGTGGGCGTGATCGACGACGGCCCGAAGTGGAGCCACCACTACTTCGATATGCTGAAGGCCGAGGGCAAGGTCAAGACCATGGCCATCGTGATCCAGGAGACCGGCCACACCAAGGAGGCCGGCGGGGGCGCGGTGGCCAAGGCCAAGGCCGTGGGCATCAACGTGGTGGTGGAGGAGTCGGCCCCCGCCCGGCCGGTGGACTACACCCCCATCATCGCCAAGATGAAGGCCGCGAACCCGGACGTGGTGTTCGTCGCCGGCTTCCCGGCCTTCAACGTGGCCTTCTACAAGCAGGCCCTGGAGCAGGGGCTGAACCCCCGCGAGTACCACGTGATCCATCACGGCTCGGCCTTCCGCAAGGCGGTGGGTGAAGCGCAGGCCAACCTCGTCATCGGCGAGAACTACTGGATGCCGGGGATCAAGAAGGGCAACTGGCAGATGTTCGAGGAGATGCTCCAGAAGACCGGCATCAAGGTGGAGGACTACCCCTGGGCCGGCATCCGCATGTTCGGCCTGGACGCGCTGAAGGCCACCCTGGAGAAGGCCGGCTCGCTGGACCGGGAGAAGTTGATGGCCGCTGCCTGGACCGTGGACATGGAGACCATCAGCGGCCGCCTGCGGTTCCAGAAGAAGGGGGAGGCCGCCAACCCGAACGCCGAGGGCCAAGGCACCTTGAACCCCTTCCCCACGCAGATCCAGGACGGGAAGTACGTGACCCTCTGGCCGCAGGACTTCGCCACCGGCAAGCACGTCTTTCCCCGCGGCGCCCGGTAGCGCCCCCCTCCTCAGTCCTTGGTCCCGCGTCCCGGGTCCCGGGTCGCATGCCTGTGACTCAGGACGCGGGACGCGGGACGCGGGACTAGAGTATGCTGGCCGCCCTTCCCTCGATCCTGATCGGCGGCATCCTCCAGGGCGGCATCTACGCGCTGGGCGCCTTCGGCCTGTCCATCATCTTCGGGGTCCAGCACATCCTGAACGTCGCCCACGGCGACGTGCTGATGCTGGGAGGGCTCCTCACCTACTGGCTCGTGACGGCCAGGGGGCTGAGCCCCTTCCAGGCCTTCTTCATCGTCCTCCCCCTGTTCTTCCTGGCCGGGGTCCTGTTGCAGCGAGTCCTCATCCGGCCCATCGCCTCCAAGTCTCCACACGAGTTCCTCATCGCCTCCATCTTGGTGACGCTGGGCGTCTCCCTGGCCGTGTCCGACATCACCTCGGCCTCGATGACGCAGCCGGTGAGCGTCACCTACCCCCTGCCCACGCTGCAGGTGGCGGGTCTGGCGTTCTCCTCCGTACGCCTGCTCTTCCTGGCGATGATCCTGGCCCTCACCGGGGCCGTGCACCTGTTCCTCCAGCGCACGTTCCTGGGGCGGGGCATCCGCGCCGTGATCCAAAACCGCGAAGGGGCGATGCTGGTGGGGGTGAACATCCCCCGGGTCTCCACCGTGACCTTCGGGGTGGGCACCGCCCTCACGGCGGCTGCCGGGACGCTGTACGTCGTCCTCCTGCCCGTGGACCCCCACATGGGCATCCCCCTCACCATGAAGTACCTGGCCATCGTGGTCCTGGGCGGGGTGGGCAACTTGGTGGGCGCGCTGTCCGGCAGCATGATCCTGGGGCTGGCGGAGAGCCTGGTGGGGTTCACCCTGGGCGCCGAGTGGTCGCTCACGGTGGCGTTCTTCCTGCTGGTCGCAATCCTGCTGGTCCGGCCGCGGGGGCTGTTCGGATGAGGCGGCCCGCGCGCGCCGCGCTGGCGGGGCTGGCCCTGCTCGTCCTGGCCGCCCTTCCCTGGTTCGTCAGCACCTACCTGGTCACCTTCCTCTACCTCGCGCTGACGACGGTGGCCCTGGCCCAGAGCTACGACTGGGTGGGCGGGCACCTGGGGTACTTGAACCTGGGCCAGGCAGCCTTCTTCGGGATCGGCGCCTACGCCGGGGGCGTGCTGCTCTCCAAGGCGCTTCCCCTGCCCGTGGCCTTCGCCGCCGCCGTCGCCGCGCCGGCGCTGTTCGCCGCCGCCATCGCCGTCCCCTTCTTCCGCCTGCGGGGGGCGTACTTCGCCCTGGCCACCTTCGGCCTCGTGGCCCTCATGGAGCTGCTGGCCAGCAACCTGGAGGGGCTCACCGGCGGCGCCCTGGGCCTGAGCCTCCCGCCCGGCAACCGCCTGATGCCCGCCTACTACCTCACCCTGGTCGAGGTGGCCCTCATCGTGGGCATCACGGTCTGGGTGAACCGCTCCCGTTACGGCCTGGCGCTGCGCGGCATCCAGGACGACGAGGAGGCGGCCGGGGCGTTCGGCGTGAGCGCGCTGCGCGTGAAGTGCGCCGTGCTGGTGGCCAGCGCCGCCGTGGCCGGCCTCACCGGCGGTATCTACGGTTGGTACATCACGTTCCTCACGCCCCCCGCCGTGTTCGGCCTGGACAAGGCGCTGGGGCCCATCGTGATGGCCATGCTGGGCGGCTCCGGCACCGTGGCCGGCCCCTTCGTGGGCGCCGCCTTCCTGAACGTAGTGGAGGAGGTTCTGCGCGTGAAGGTGGGGGCCTACGTGCTGACCGCCTACGGCATCATCCTCATCCTGGTGGGCCTCTTCCTCCCCAACGGCATCGCGCGCCACCCCGTCTGGCGCCGCCTGTTCGGCGCCGCGCCGGCGGCGTAGAACGGCCGCCCCTCCCCCTGGAAGGGCGCATCACCTGCGCGAGTGAAGCGAGAGCGGGTCCGGAGAAAAGAAGAGATGAGGGGATGGCCCACGGGCCTGGCGTATCTCCTGCTCGTTCTCTTGGCCGGATGCGGGGGGAAGGAAGTTCTGCAGCTTCGACCGGAAGCGGGTTGGGACGGCTGGAAGGTCACCGACTGGAAGGAAGGCACCGGGGGCTCGCGCACCGTGACCTGGAGGAGGAGGGACGCGAGCCGGGAAAGTCCGGCCGAATGGGTGACGTACCAGGTCCTGCCGAAGCCCGACCGGGACTCTCCGGAAACCACGATGCACAAGTTGGAGGCGCTGAGCGCGCAGCGGTGCCCCGGAGGCGTCTGGCACGTCATTCAGCAGGAGGCGTCGGATATCCTGTATGAGGGAAAGCTCGCGAACTGCCCGCACGATCCCGATGAGGTCGAAATCGGCAGGATCATCTATGGGGATAGTGAGATGGTCGAGCTTGCCTACACGGCGCAGGTGACGGAATTGTCCCCCGCGCAGAGAGAGGGAGCGATCCGATTGCTCATGGGGGCTCGACTCGAAGCCGCATCAGAATCACGAGCCGCCTCACAGGGCCAATCGCCGCGCCTTCCCGGGGGGGGCGGCGGCGGCCGGCGCGGTGGGGGCGGCCGCATGTGACGCCCCTTTGGTCCCAGTCCAGCCCTCCGCCCGAGGCGAGCCGTGGTAGCCGACAAGGCATGAAACCCACTAAAGAGTACCGGCCACATCTTGTGAGCGCGCGGGCCACGGGGGCCGCCAGGAGCCGAGGCCGGCGCAGCCGAACGCGCGGACCACCGCGCGGGGGCTCTTGCCGGCAAGACGGATCGCTGTTGCGCCAGGTAAGACTCGTGAACCGTCGACTCACATCGCAAGGAGAGAGAGGGGGAACGTCCCATGGCGAAGAAAATCCTGCAACTCGTCGGTGATTTCGCCGAAGACTACGAAGTCATGGTCCCGTTCCAAACCCTGCAGACGGTCGGACACACCGTCCACGCCGTTTGCCCGGACAAGAAGGCGGGCGACAAGATTCGCACTGCCATTCACGATTTTGAAGGCGATCAGACGTACAGCGAGAAGCTCGGGCACAGCTTCACGCTGAACGCAACCTTCGCGAACGTCAGGCCCGAAGAGTACGATGCGTTGGTGGTCTCGGGGGGGCGTGCGCCGGAATACATCCGACTCAATGGGCGGGTGCTGGAGATCGTGCGACATTTCTTCGACGCCAACAAACCCGTCGCTGCCGTCTGCCACGGCGCGCAGGTGCTTACCGCCGCTGGCGTCGTCAAGGGCCGTACCGTCTCCGCCTATCCAGCGGTCGGTCCCGAGGTCACCGTCGCTGGAGGTCAATATGCGGACATTCCGATCGGCGATGCGGTGACCGATGGCAATCTGGTGACCGCACCCGCCTGGCCAGCCCATCCCAATTGGTTGGCACAGTTCCTCAAGGTGTTGGGTACCAAAATTGTCGGCTGATGCCACGTCCCGGCGGGGCGACGAACCCTGGGAGGTTTAGCCGGCTCAAGCGTGGTGTAGGGGACCTTCCTGAGAAACGGATGCAGGCGAAGGGGCATTGCCACTTACGTGAGATTGTTTCTGCTGCGTCCGAGGCGTTCAGAGGCCCAGGTACGCGCTGCGGACGTGGTCGTGGCGGATGAGGTCGCGGGCGGGGCCATCCAGGACGATGCGGCCGGTCTCCAGGACGTAGGCGCGATGCGAGATCTCCAGGGCGTGGCGCACGTTCTGCTCCACCAGCAGCACCGTGACCCCCGCCCGGTTGATCTCGCGGAGGACCGAAAAGAGGTCGGCCACCAGCAGGGGGGCCAGGCCCAGCGAGGGCTCGTCCACCAGCAGCACGGCGGGGCGCCCCATGAGGGCGCGGCCGATGGCCACCATCTGCTGTTCCCCGCCGCTCATGGTGCGCACGGCCTGGCGTTCGCGTTCGCGCAGGCGCGGGAACAGGCGGTACACCCAATCCAGCCCGTCCGCCACGTGCGCCCGGCGCGCCTTGGGGTACGCCCCCATCACCAAGTTCTCCCACACCGTCATGTCCGGAAACAGCAGCCGTCCCTCCGGGATGTGGGAGATGCCCAGATCCACGATCCGGTCCGGGGGCAGGCCGGCCAGGGGACTCCCGCGGAAGCGGATGGCGCCCGCGCTGGGGGCCACCAGGCCCGAGATGGCGCGCAGCGTGGTGGTCTTCCCGGCACCGTTGGACCCGACCAGGGTCACCAGCTCTCCCTCGCGGATCTGAAACGAGATCCCCCACAGCGCCTGCACGTCGCCGTACCGCACGGCCAGATCGCTCACCTCTAACACTGGCTCCGCCATTCGCACACCCTATTGCCGATTTCCGATTCGCGCAGGCTGCTCAAAAAGGTCCAGATGCAAGGCGGCGCGGCCTGCGCGGAGCGAGGCGTACGCCGGGTACGTCGCAGCGACGGCGCGGCCGCGCCAACGCCGCAGATGGGCCTTTTTCAGCAGCCTGCTACGGCCATGCCTGTTCTCCGAGATACGCGTTCACCACGGCCGGGTC
>Ga0187766_10001290_pt1 | contig 14669 bp, 16 predicted proteins | sample 0216_QUI02_MP05__4_FD_132971 | JGI IMG/M metagenome (GOLD analysis project Ga0187766, IMG submission 132971) | Tropical peat soil microbial communities from peatlands in Department of Meta, Colombia - 0216_QUI02_MP05_20_MG | ecosystem: Environmental > Terrestrial > Soil > Wetlands > Peat ... | reverse complement strand
GAGCAGGAGATGGAGGACATCTCCAAGCGCTTCGGCCTGCGCGAGGGCTTCGGGGCGGTGATCGTGGAGGTCATCAAGGAGACGCCCGCCGACGACGCGGGGCTTCAGACCGGCGACCTGGTCGTTGCCTTCCGCGACCGGCCGGTGGTGGACACGCGGAGCCTGCAGCGGGCCATCGCCTCCACCACGGTCGGCGAGACGGTCAAGCTCACGGTGCTCAGGCGCGACGAGGGGCGCCGGCCGGTGCACGTGAAGGTCGGCCCGATGCCCGACCAGGTCGCCGCCGAGCGGGTGGCCGCGGAGTACGGCTTCATGGTGCGCGACCCGGAGGGTCAGCCGGAGCTGGGCGGCGCCCGGCCGCCGGCCTCGCTCTCGGTGGCGCTGGTCCTGCCGCGCAGCCGCGCCGAACGCGCCGGGCTCCAGGTCGGCGACGTGCTCACCGAGGTCAACGGCCGGCCGGTCATCACGTTCGACGCGGTCCGCGAGGCGCTGCTCGCCGCGGGCACCGAGGGCCCGCTCCCCCTCGTGGTCCGTCGCGACCGGGAGCGCGTGATCCTGACGCTAGAGCGCGCGACCAGCCTCTCTCCCTAGGGCCGCGGCGGGTCGACGCCGTCGCGGCGGCCCCTCGGGGCCGGCCGCGGCGTGGAGGGCCCGGTGAAGGCGGGCGGTATACTACCCGGGTCATGATCGTCCTCGGGATCAACGAGACCCACTGCGCGACCGCGGCGGTGCTGCGCGACGGCCGCATCATCGGCTGCGCGTCCGAGGAGCGCTTCAGCCGGCTCAAGAACGACGCGGGCTATCCGCGCCAGGCCATCGACGCCCTGCTGCGCGAGCTCCGCATCGCCCCGGGCGAGATCGACCTCGTGGCCCTGGCGGGCGCCCGCGCCGCCTCGCGCGAGTGGCTGAACCGGGTCATGCACGACGAGGAGTACATCCGCGAGTACTACGGCGTGGCCTGGCCGTCGCGGCGTCGCGCGCTACGCAAGAAGGTCCGCAAGTGGGGCGCCCGGTTCGGCCTGATCGACGCCTCGCGCGGAAAGTTCGGGATCTCCCAGCGCGAGCGGCTGGGGCTCGTCACGGGACACCTCGGGATCGGGGCCGAGCGCATCGCGTGCCTCGACCACCACACCTGTCATGCGGCCGCCGCGTACTGGGGCTCGGGCTTCCGCGGCGATGACGCGCTGGTGCTGACCAACGACAACTCGGGTGACGGGCTCTGCGCCACCGCCTCCACCGGCCGCGGCCTCGGGCTCGAGCGACACGAGGCGGCAGCGAGCGCGCCCGGATCGCTCGGGGCCTTCTACTCGTTCGTGACGCTGGCCCTCGGGATGAAGTTCGGCGAGCACGAGTACAAGGTCATGGGCATGGCGCCCTACGCGCCCGAGAAGTACGCGCGGCGCGCCGAGGCGGCCCTGCGCGAGGTCTTCGACCTGGACGAGGGACGTCCGGCGCACTTTCGCTGGCTCGCCCCCGGGGAGCGCTACCAGCTGCTGCTCCGCACCATGGTCGGGCTCCGCTTCGACTGGGTCGCGGGCGGGGCCCAGCGCCTGCTCGAGGACGCGCTGCTGCGGTGGATCCGCCTCATGCGGAAGCGCTACGGCGGGAGCCGGCTGGCCCTGGGCGGCGGCGTCTTCATGAACGTGAAGGCCAACATGCTCATCGGCCAGGAGGAGTGGGTCCAGGACCTGTTCACGTTCCCGTCGTGCGGGGACGAGTCCAACGCGATCGGCGCGGCCTACCTCGGCTACCTGCGGGAGTGCGGCCGGACCGGGCTCGCCGCGACGCCGCAGCCCTTCGGGCCCGCGTATCTGGGACCGTCGGTCACCGACGAGGAAGCGGAAGCCTTGATCCGCGAGCGGCGGCTCGAGGGCCAGTACAAGGTGGCCTTCCACGATCGCATCGAGGAGCGCATCGCCGAGCTGCTGGTCGGGGACGGCGTGGTGGCCCGCTGCGCCGGCCGCATGGAGTTCGGCGCCCGCGCGCTCGGCAACCGCTCGATCCTCGCGAATCCGTCGGACCATCGGGTGGTGGGCCTGATCAACCGCATGATCAAGAACCGTGACTTCTGGATGCCGTTCGCGCCGACGGTGCTGGCCGAGCGGGCGGACGACTACCTCGTCAACCCGAAGGGCCTGGCCTCGCCCTACATGATGCTGGCGATGGCGACGCGGCCCGAGGCTCGCGACGCGCTCGCGGCCGCGTTGCATCCCCAGGACGCGACCGCGCGCCCGCAGATCCTGGAGCGCGAGTGGAACCCGGAGTACCACGCGGTGATCGGCGAATTCCAGCGCCGCACCGGCGTGGGCGCGGTGCTCAACACCTCGTTCAACCTGCACGGCGAGCCCATCGTCGGCGGGGCCGCCGACGCGATCGACACCTTCGAGCGGTCAGGGCTGCCCCACCTCGCCGTCGGCCACTGGCTCCTCTCCAAGAAGTAATGCGGGGCGGCGGGTGACGCCCGCGAGCCTCCCGACCGTCCTGGCCCCGTGCTTCCTCTGCGGCGCCGCCGAGGCGGACGCGTGGTGGACGACGCCCGATCGCGCCTTCGCGGTCCCCGGCCTCTACACGGTCGCCCGCTGCCGGCGCTGCGGATTCCTCTATCAGCGGCCCCGGGTGCGCGACGAGAACCTGGCCGACTGCTACCCGGATCACTACCCGCGCCACCAGGAACCCTCGCCGCGGATCCCGTTCAAGGGCTCTCCCTCGCGGGTGCGGGCGGTGCGGTGGGCGCTGGCATCGCGATTGGGCTACGTGGCGCTGGCCGAGCCCCAACCAGGTCTCGCGACGCGCCTGCGCGCCCGACCGCTCCACCGGCGCCTGCGGTGGGACTGCCCGCCGTGGCGCGGGCGGGGACGTTATCTCGACGTGGGGTGCGGATCGGGGGGTGCCCTGGGCGTCGCCGCCGTGCTCGGCTGGAACGTGGCGGGCGTCGAGGTGGACGAGCCGGCGGCCGCGAAGGCGCGGCGCTTCAGCGCGCGCGTGCACAGCGGCGACCTGCTGGCGGCGCCGTTCGACGCCGGCGAGTTCGACGTGATCAGCGCCTTCCACGTGATCGAGCACGTGCCGGACCCGGTGGCCGCGGTCGGGCGCATGCTCGACTGGCTCGCGCCCGACGGTCTGCTGATCGTCGAGGTGCCGAACGCGGGCGGGCTGGGCGCGCGGCTCTTCGGCCGCGCGTGGTCGGGGCTCGAGCTGCCGCGCCATCTCTCGCACTTCACGCCGGCCTCGCTCGAGCACGTGGTCTCCCGGGCCGGCGGCCGCGTCGTCTGGTGCTGGCACCAGGCCAAGCCACGGTACTACCTCTGGAGCCTCGGCTTCTGGCTGCGCGACCACGGATGGCCGGGCCTCGCCCGATTCACCGAGTGGCGGCCGGTGTACGGGCTGCTGAAGCTCGGCCTCGAGCTGACGCTGCCGCTGGCGCGCTGGGCGCGCCGGGGTGAGGTGATCCGGGTGGGGATCGAGAAGGTGTCCCCGGACCCGGTTCCCCTCGGTGGCCGTCAGTAGCCGCGGCCGCGGTTGACCAGGTAGCGCAGGGGGCGGCCCGCCGCGTAGCGACGGAGGTTGTCGTTGAAGATCGGGGCGATCTCGGGCGGCGTGCTCGGCCCCGAGATGTGGGGCGTGATCACGACGTTGTCGAGACCCCAGAAGGGGTGGTCGGCCGGCAGCGGCTCGGTGTCGAAGACGTCCAGCACCGCGCCGGCGATGCGTCGCTCGCGGAGCGCGTCGAGCAGCGCGGCCTCCTGCACGATCGGCCCGCGCGCCACGTTGATCAGCCAGGCGGAAGGCTTCATGGCCGACAGCTCGGCGGGCCCCAGCAGGCCCCGCGTGGCCGGGCTCAGCGGCAGCGTGAGCACCACGAAGTCCGCCGGCGCCAGGGCCGCGCGCAGCGCCTCCGGCCGGTAGACCCGCTCGGCCTCGCGTGGCTTCCGGCCGCGGCGGCTGACGCCGATGACCCGCATGCCCAGCGCGCGCGCCGCCCGCGCGATGCTGCGACCGATGTCGCCCAGCCCCACCACGCAGAGCGTCTGGCCGCGCAGCGGGATCGGGTTGACGGGCGCCCAGCGGTGCTGCCGCTGGCTCGCGCGGAAGCCCTCCATGCGCTGCGTGGTCCACAGGCTCCAGCCGAGCGCGTACTCGGTCATCCACGGGCCGAAGATGCCGGCGACGCGCGTGATGCGCACCGACGGCGCGATCTCGGGGACCAGCAGCCGCTCGACGCCGGCGCCCATGCCCTGGATCCACCGGACGCGCCTGGCGGATGCCAGCAGCGAGCGCGGCGGCGACCAGCAGTAGAGGATCTCGGCCTCGGGCGCGGGCCCGGCGGCCTGCTCGGGCGTCTCGGCCACGTGCACGGTGAAGGCACGCGACGGGAGCCGGATCAGATCGGCGTAGGCGCGCGCCTCCCCCGGGTCCGGCGTGTACACGAGGATCGGGCGGGTCACGAGCCGAGCTTGGAGAGGAGCTGGTCCTCGAACGCGAAGTCGATCGGCCGGGCATCGAGCCCCTGGGCTCGGTACCACTGCCAGGTTTGCTCGAGCCCCGCGTGCAGCGTGTAGCGCGGCCGCAGCCCCAGCTCGGCGCGGAGCTTGGTGGTCGTGTGCACGGCGTGGCAGTCGTAGACCAGGTTCTGGCCGAACACGGCGCCCGGCTTGTCGAAGCTCTTGAGCAGCGCCGGATCGAAGTGCCGCAGCGTGACCGGGCGGCCGACGACCTCCGCGATCAGCTCCACGAAGCCGACCTGGCTGACCACGTCCTCGCCCGTCACGTTGTAGGCCTGACCGTGACTGCGCGGATCGCCGAGGCACGCGGCCATCACCTCGGCCAGGTCCTCGACGTGGCCGAACTGGCGCAGCCAGCCGCCGTGGCCCGGCACCAGGACCGGCCGTCCTCGCCAGATCCGGTCCATGAAGAACATTTCGTTGTTGCGGGTGTTGAGCGGGCCCATCACGTGGGTGGGCCGCACGATCGTCACCGGCAGGCCGCGGCTCCTGTGCCGCTCGAGCAGCGCGTCCTCACCGCCGATCTTGTGGCGCGCGTACTCGCCCCAGTAGAGGTTGCGCGGCGTGTCCTCGGCGTAGGGGATGGGCCGCGCGTGGTCGTAGACCCGGCACGTGGACACGAAGATCACGTGCGGCTCGCCGGGCAGCGCGTCCACCAGCGCGGTCACGTCCTCGGCGAGGGTCGGCGCGTAGGCGACGTCGAACACCGCGTCGAAGCGCTGGCCGCGGAGCCGCTCGCGCAAGCCCGCGTGGTCCTTCCGGTCGCCCGCGATCAGGGCGACACCCGCGGGCAGGCGGTCCGGGTGGCGGCCCCGGTTGAAGACCGTGACCTGGTGGCCGCGCGCTCCGAGCGCACGCAGCAGGTGCAGGCTGATGAACTCGGTGCCGCCCATCACGAGAACGCGCATGGGCTCAGCCGACGGTCACCGCCACGCAGGTGGTGGTCCGGGTGACGCCGTCGATGATCCCGATCGAGTCGGTCACCAGGCTGCCGATGCCGTCGAGGGATTGGCCGTCCACCACCGCGATGAAATCGTAGGGCCCGGTGACCGCGTCGAGCGCGGCCACCGTCGCCCGGGCGCTCTTGATCTTGGCGAGGGCCTTCTTGACGTTCTTGGTCTTGCCGGCCGCGGTCTCGATCAGCACGTACGCTTTCATCGTCGTCTCCTTTGTCAGCGGCGCCTTCTCACCTGAGGATCCACCAGCCCGCGAGCACGGCCGCCACCGCCGCGACGGCGCCCGCCGCGCGCCGGAAATTGGTTCGGAACACCGGGATGGCGAAGAAGGGCGACCGGCGCGCCGAGGCGCGCACGCGGCCGTCCAGCAGACCGTCCACGGTGGCCATGGCCTCGTCGAGCAATACCCGCGTCACGCTCCGCGCGAAGTCGGGATCGGCGAGCGCCGGGTGTCCGACGTAGCCGGCCCCTCCGTGGCGCAGGGGATAGTTGGGGCGCAGCCGCTCCGCGAGCGAGTAGCGCGTCGCGGGCAGGGCGCGGTAGGCCGGGTCGACCAGGTCCGGGCGTAGCAGGAGCATGATCGAGGTCTCCCACCAGCCGCCGTGTGCGTCCTCCGCGAACGCCGCGCGCTCGTCGCCGGTCAGCGGTCGGCCGAGGTCCTGCTCGATCTTCGCCAGCAGGCGGCCGCGCAGGAACTCCCACGCCAGGTGGCCGGTGAACGAGGCCATCATGATCCCGTGGCGCCGGGACACGATCGCCGAGGCCTCCTCGAGCGCCACCAGGTGCCCGGGACCGCCGTGGCCGTTGGAGACGAGCACATGGCGGAAACCGGCGCGGGCCAGCGCGCGGCCGTAGTCGACGACCGCGTCGCGCACCACCCGCTGGCGGACCGGCACGGTACCCACCGTCTCGAACGTGAACGAGCCCAGGTGAAGCGTGGGGGCGAGCACCACCGACCACCCGGGCCGGCTCGCGACCAGCCGCTCCGCGATCGCCTCGGCGAAGTGGCGCGCGGTGAAGGCGTCGACGCCGAGCGGCAGGTGCGGCCCGTGGGTCTCGAGCGGGCTCACGGTCAGGATGACGACGGTGCGCCCGCGGTCCAGCGCGTCGAGCCGGGGCGTGGAGAGCTCCTCGAGCCGATGCACGCTCAAAAGCTGCTCCCCCGGGTGCCGGCGAGGTAGTCGTCGCGGGCGCGCTCCAGCTCCGCCACCAGCGCCCGCCGCTCGGCGAGGAGGCGGGCCGCGGAGTGCCGGTGCGTGAGCGCGAGCACGCCGAAGCGGAGCTGGCTCCGGAGCCGGTTCATCCCCCCCAGATATCGGTAGGCGATGACGCCGGAGACGGGCAGCGACGCGGCGAAGAGCAGCGCCCAGCGGAAGCCGGCCAGGCGCCACACCAGCCAGGTCTCGAGCGTCCAGAAGAGCGGGAAGGCCACGACGCTCGCGAGGAGCCGGGTGGTGGCGTAGTCGGTCTCCTTGCGGGCGGTCCGGTGGGCGAGCCAGCGCGGGAGCAGGTAGGGGAGCCCGTTGACCACGAGGCCGTAGGCGAAGAGCGGCAGGCCCGCGGACGCCTCCCAGGAGCGCCGGAGCGGTCGATGCCGCGATGCCACGCCGGCGCGGGCACGCACCGCCTGGTCGCGCACGTGGTGGGCGGCCAGCAGCGCGCGGTAGGCCTGCAAGCGCTCCCAGAGCCGGGACAGCCGCTCGGGGTCGCGCGTCTCGAAGTAGGCGGCCGCGTCCGCGATCGTCCGCGAGAGCCGGAGCGGATCGATCTGCCGGGCACCGAGGCCACGCTCGACCCGCAGCTCCTCGATCAGGTCACCGCGGTAGATCTCCTCCACCGCGCGGACGAGGTCCTGCCGCTCGGGCCGGGCCACGTGGAGGACCAGCGCCTCCATGCTCCACTGGATCGTCTGGGTCAGCGCGTCCACCGCCTTCGGCGGATCCTCGCGGTAGGCCGCGGTGTAGCGATCGAGACCGATCGGCTCGCCGAAGGCCACGCGCACGCGCCCCCGGAAGGACTTCCGCGCCTCAAAGGTGAGTCCGACCGGGATCAGGGCCAGCGGCGCCCCGGCTCCCGAGGCCTGGTACGCGAGCGCGATCCGCGCGGCCCCCGTCTTGATGCGCTGCACCCGACTCTCGGTGTGGGTGGTGCCCTCGGGGTAGATGCCCACGAGCTGGCCGCGCTCGAGGACCCGGAAGCAGGCGGCGAAGGCGTCGGCGTTGCGCTCCATCTTGTCGGGATCGTCCTGCTTCCGGTAGACCGGGATGGCACCGCAGGCCTGGAGGAAGCGGGCGACCAGCCGGTTGCGGAAGAGGGCGGCAGTGGCCAGGTAGTGGACTTTCCGAGAGAGAACTCCGGCCACTAGGAGCGAGTCGATGAGGTTGTTCGGGTGGTTGATGCAGAGCAGGACGGGGCCCCCCGGCGGCACGCGCTCGCCGTGGACGACCTCGACGTGCTTGAAGAAGAACCAGAGCCAGAAGCGCGCAAGGTGCTGGACGGCCGAGTAGAAGCGATCCATCCGCTCCGGTGCCCCGACCGCCGCGGCCTGGCTCGTCACGGGGATGAGGAACGCGGCTACACCGGGCCGCTGCCGCGCCTACCCGGCGACATCGGAGGACTTGATGCGCTTCACGCCGGCCTTGGTCATCTGGTCCCAGGCCGCGGCCAGGGAACCCTGGGTGTCGATGCCGCGGCAGGCGTCCTCGATGACCGAGGCCCCGAGGCCCACCTTGCGGGCGTCGAGCGCCGACCAGCAGACGCAGAAGTCGGTGGCGAGGCCCACCAGGTAGACCTGGGTGAAGCCGCGGTCCTTCACGTAGCCGGTGAGGCCGGTGCTGGCCGTGCCGTCCGCCTCGAAGAACGCCGAGTAGGAGTCCAGCTGCTTCCGGTAGCCCTTGCGGATGATCAGCTCGGCGTGGGGGATCTTGAGGTCCTTGTGGAAGTCGGCCCCGGCCGAGCCCTGCACGCAATGATCCGGCCAGAGGACCTGGGTTCCGTACGAGAGCTGGATGGTCTCGAAGGGCTTCCTGCCGGCGTGGGCCGAGGCGAAGGAGACGTGCCCCCGAGTGTGCCAGTCCTGGGTCAGGATCACGTGCTCGAAGGCGCCGGCGAGGCGGTTCACGAGGGGGACGATCAGATCGCCTTCCTCGACCGGCAGGGCACCGCCGGGGATGAAGTCGTTCTGGACGTCCACCACCAGCAGCACGTCGGTCGGGATGTCCTCTCCTCCTCTGGCCGCGGTGGCCGCGTCGCGGGGCCAGTGCCCGCGCGCCGAGAGTACCGTTCCCGCGGCGCGGTCGGCAAGGGGCTACGCCTTCACCGGCTCGATGATCACCGCGGTGCCGTAGGCGAGCACCTCGGTCACGCCGGCCGCCACGTCGTTGGCGTCGTAGCGCATCGCGACCACCGCGTTGGCCCCGATCTCGGTGGCGTGCTGGAGCATCAGCTCGAAGGCCTCCTCGCGCGCGCGCTCGCACAGCTCGGTGTAGAGGCTGATGTTTCCGCCGAAGAGCGTCTGGATGGCGGCGCCGAGGTTCGCGATCAGGTTGCGCGAGCGTACCGTGATGCCGCGCACCACCCCGCGATAGCCCACGATGCGGTGCCCCTCGAACTCGAGCCCGGTCGTCACCCACTGCGAATGGACCGCCATGGAGTACCCCCTCTTCGGATCGGGAGTGCGCGCCGCCGCCACGGGCCGCGCGTTGGTCGCCCCGCCGGCGCGCGATTATACTACCGGCTCGCCGCAGGGTTCGAGGGCCGGGTGAAGAACTCCACGTTGCCTCCTCCCTCGATCGGTGGGAGCTTGGAAGCATCGCGCGGAGAATCGCTGAGCTGCGCGAAATCTCCGCCATGAGGAGGCGCTCGCGATGCCCGCTACCCCTTGGCGCTCCTGCGGCCCGCCCGATCCGGGCCGCGAGTACCTCGTCCTGCTGTCGTTTCTACCCCTCAAGCGACGGTGGCGCATTCCCTCGCTGCTCATCCGGGCGTTCGGGATCGTGAGACAGCTCAGGCGCTCTCCGGGGCTGGTCGCGTATTCCCTGTACACGGTGCTCACCGCGGCACGCTTCTGGACCCTCTCGGTATGGGACAGCGAGTCGGCCTTGCAGGCATTCGTTCACGCCTCCCCGCACGTGGAGTCGATGCGAGCCCTGATCCCCCACATGGGACAAACGCGCTTCGTCCGGTGGACGGTACCGGGCGCAGCTCTCCCCATCAGTTGGGACGAGGCGCTGCGCCGGTGACCGCTATACTACCCGCGCGCCATGGGTCGCTCCTTCACGCGGACGAGCCTCGCCGACGCGGTGGGTCGACTGCACCCGGGCATGAAGGTGCTGCTGGCACCGGGCTGCGGCGATCCCTCCGCGCTGCTCGCGGAGATCATGCGCCAGGCCGATCGGCTCGCCCCGCTCACGCTCATGGGCGGGCTGCGCCTCGACGACTACCCGTTCGCGGCCCCCGCCTATGCGAGCAAGCTGCGCTTCGCGACGTGGCACATGTCCACGCGTCTGGCGGCCGCGGCGGCACGGGGCGACGTGGACTTCGTGCCCACGCGCTACTACGACACCGTGAGCCAGTTCGTGGCCGGCGGGCCCTGGGCTCCGGACGCGGTGCTGGTGCACGCTGCGCCGCCTTCACGCGGGGGCTATCTCTCGCTGGGCGTCTCGGTGAGCTACCTGCTGCCCGCGGCCCGGCGGGCGCCGCTGGTCATCGCGCAGGTGAACCCGCGCATGCCCCGGACGCTCGGCAACGCGTTCCTGCACCGCTCCCAGGTGGACGTGTGGACGGAGGTCGACGAGCCCCTGCTGGAGTCCCCGCCGACTCCGGTCGGCGACATCGAGCGGCGCATCGCCGGCTACGTGGCCGACCTGATCCCCGACGGAGCGACCGTGCAGGTGGGTGTCGGCTCGATCCCCCAGGCAGTCATGGAGGCGCTCGGCGACAAGAAGGACCTGGGCGTGCACTCGCTGCTGGTCGACCACATGTTGCCGCTCGTGCGGCGCGGGGTCATCACCAACGCGCGCAAACCCCTGCACCCCGGCCGCATGGACGTGGCCGAGATCATGGGCACCGAGGCGCTCTTCCGCTGGTGCGACGAGAACCCGATCGTGAACATGGAGCCCTCCGACGTCGTGCACGATCCGGAGGTGGTCGGTACCCTCGGCCACTTCGTCTCGGTCAACTCGGCGCTCGAGGTGGATCTGCTCGGGCAGGTGAACGCAGAGAGCGTGGACGGACAGCAGGTGACCGGGATCGGCGGGCAGTTCGATTTCGTGCTGGGCGCGGCGCGGGCGTCGGGGGGACGGTCGATCATCGCGCTGCCCGCGACGGCGGCGCGGGGCACCCGATCGCGCATCGTGGCCCGCCTGGGGGCGGGGGCGCGGGTGACCACGCCGCGGTACCTGGCCGACTACGTGGTCACCGAGCAGGGGGTGGCGGCGCTGCGTGGAAAGAGCGACGCCGGGCGGGCGCGGGAGCTGCTCCACGTCGCCGACCCGGCGTTTCGCGACGGCCTCGGGCGGCCGCCGGTCAGCCCTTGAGCTTGTCGATCTCGGCGAAGATCTCGTTATCCTCGGGGAACCGGTACGTGACCTGGTTGTCGTAGATCATCTTGTCGTCGATCTCGACGGTGAAGATCCCGCCGACACCCTCGCGCAGCTCGGACGTGATGCCGTACTTGCTCTTGATGGCGGCCTGCAAACTGGAGGCCTGGGGCAGGTAGTTTCACTCGCCGCAGTACGTGATCCGGATATGCATCCGTCCCCTCCGTCGTCGTCCCGTCACAGGCGACGCGAGAATGTCCACTGCTGACGTCAGGGTAGCCGATTCGCCCGATTTCGTCCACCCGGCTCGTGCCTCCGGTTGAAACAGGCGACGTGAAAGGGGATCGAGTCGGACAGGACCACGTTCTCGTCGGGCCGGATCGACCGGCCGCATCGCGCGCATCGGGCGCCGCGCCGCGATCTTCGTGGCGGCCGCGGGGTCGGCGCGCGCGAGTCGACCATCAGGTCGACCCGGCCCTCTCGCTCATCACGCCGGCGAGGATAGTCTCCAGTCCGCGCGCGACCATCGCCGGGATGGGGAACTTTCCGGTCTCCCAGCGGATGATCGTCCGGCGGTTCACGTCGGCTCGGCGGGCGAGCTCCTGCTGGGTCAGCCCGGCCTGCGTGCGCAGCCGGCGCAGCTCGGACCCGGTCATGCGAGAAACGCGATGCGCCCGAGAGCGACGAGACGCTCTCGCGCCAGTGGTCGTGTCATGGCCTCCGCCTCCGGAATTCAGGGTCCGTACCGGCCTCCGGGGGCCGGACGCGGCAGGATCTCTGCGTCAGGGGACGGAGGCGAGCAACGGGCCGCGGCACCGCCGCGGCGAGTACGGGAGGTGAGCTAGGAGGCGGGCGGCGCGCGGGATTGCCGCGGCGAGGTGGAGCGGACGGGGACCGGCGCGTCGGCGTGGAGCGGGGCGGCTCCGATCAGGGGAGACGGCTGCCGCTGGTCCACCAGCCAGGCCGCCGTGAGGGCCGTGGAGGACGTGACCAGCACCACCACGTCGTCGCAATCGGCGCCGTCGTAGATCCCGCGGATCCAGGAAGGATCGGGCGGGCTCGCGTAGGCCAGCGACGTCAGGCCGGACAGCGGCAGCAGCAGGAGGAGGACGACGACGCCGAAGAGGTCCCGCGCCTTCACTCTAGCACTTTAGCACGAGACCCGGGCCCGCCCATCACTCGATGACCTGGTCGGCACGGAGCAGTAGCGCCGTAATGCGCGTCGATCCACGGAGCCTCCGTCTGGCCGTGAGGCGTCCGGAAGGGACGGGCGGCCAGCCCGTCGACCTCACACCAGCGCGCGGGAATGTGGTACGGATAGCCGCGGGAGCCCGATGAGCCGGCACCTCGTGATCGACACCGACCCGGGGATCGACGACGCGCTCGCGATCCTGCTCGCGCTGTCCGCCCCGGCGGTGCGGGTCGAGGCGCTCACCACCGTGGCCGGCAACGTCTCGGTGGACCTGGCGACGGGGAACGCGCAGCGGATCCTCGCGGTCGCCGCACGCGAGCCGCGCCCGCGGGTCGCCCGGGGAGCCGCGGCCCCGCTCGAGCGCGCGCTGGTCACCGCGGGGCACGTGCACGGTCACGACGGGCTCGGCAACCTCGAGCGCTTCGTCGAGCCCGACGGCCGGCCGCGCTACCCACTGCCCGTCGACGACCTCGACCGGCGGCCCGCCGCCGAGGTGATCCTCGACGCGATCGATCGCTGGGGACCCGAGCTGACGCTGGTGGCCCTCGGTCCGCTCACGAACCTGGCGACGGCGGCGGCGCTGGACGCGCGCCGGCTCGCGCGGGCCGGCCGGGTCGTGGTCATGGGCGGGGCCATCGCGGTGCCGGGCAACGTGACGCCGGCCGCCGAGTTCAACTTCTTCGTGGATCCCGAGGCGGCGGCCGCGGTATTCGAGGCGGGGCTGCCGATCGAGCTGGTCCCGCTCGACGTGACCCGCAAGGTGGTGCTGGCCCAGACCGCGCTCACCGAGCGGCTCATGCGCTGCCCGGACCTGATCGCGCGCTTCATCCTCGACTTCACCCTGCACGGCTTCGCGTTCGGCGACGGGCGGGAAGGGGGCGGCATCGTGCTGCACGATCCGCTCGCGATGGCCGTCGCGCTCGATCCGACGCTGGTGACGTTCGAGCCGCTGTTCGTCGAGGTCGAGTGCGAGGGGCGGGCGACCCGCGGACTCTCGCTCGCGGACCGCCGCGAGATGCCGTCGCACCGGAAGCGGGCGCCGAACTGCCGGGTCGCGATGGACGTGGACGTCGAGCGGTCGCTGCGCGTGGTGCTGGAGGGCCTGTGCCCCGCGTCTGCGTGATCGGCTCCGCGAACCTGGACTTCACGGTGGCCCTGCCCAGGCTGCCGCGGGTGGGCGAGACGGTCTCCTCGGGCACGCTGCTGGTGAACCACGGCGGCAAGGGTGCCAACCAGGCCGTCGCGGCGCGGCGGCTCGGCGCGGAGGTGCGCATGGTCGGCTGCCTCGGCGACGACGCCTCCGGCGCCGAGATCCGGCGCGGACTCGCCGGGCGGGGGATCGGGGTCGACGGGCTCGTGGCGACGGGCGAGGCCGCCACCGGCACCGCGCTCATCTTCGTCGATCGCGAAGGCCGCAACCAGATCGGCGTGGCGCCGGGCGCCAATCATCGCCTCACGGTCGAGATGGCGCGCGCATCCCAGGAGGCGATCGCGTGGGCCGAGGTGGTGCTCTGCCAGCTCGAGGTGCCGGTGCCGGTGGTGCGCTGGGCGCTCGAGGCGGCGAGGCACCGCGGGGCGATCACGGTGCTGAACCCCGCGCCGGTGCAGGAGCTGTCGGACGAGATGCTCGGCCTCGTGGGCTATCTCACCCCCAACGCGGGCGAGGCGGCCGCGCTCACCGGGATCGAGGTCAACGATCTCGAGTCCGGGCGACGGGCCGCCGCACGGCTCCGCGAGCGCGGGGCGGGGACCGTGATCGTCACGCTCGGCGAGCAGGGGGCCCTGGTCTGCGACGGCAGCTCGGTGGTCCACTTCGAGGCGTTTCCCATCACGCCGGTCGACACGACCGGTGCGGGCGACGCCTTCAACGGCGCGCTCGCGGTCGGCCTCGCCGCCGGGGGGAGCCTCGAGCAGGTGATCCCGCTGGCCAGCGCCGCCGCCGCTCTCACCTGCACGCGTCGCGGCGCCCAGGATGCCCTGCCCACCCGCACCGACGTCGAGCGCTTCCTGCAATCCCTCAAATAGGGGTCAGCGGAGGCGGGAGCGGAGGGCGTCGACGCGGCCAACCGCGGCGGTGACGGTGGATTCCGAGAGCTCGCCCGCCGCGATGGCGCGGACGATGGCGGCGACCACGCGATCGGCGGCGCGATTGTCGATGCGACCCGTGTTCTGCGAGATCAGCAGCACGTCGACACCGGCCTGCAGCGCGAGCACCGCGGCCTCCTCGAGCCCGTAGTGCTGGGTGATCGCCCCCATCAGCAGGTCGTCGGAGACGGCCACCCCCGAGTAGTGCAGCCACCCCCGTAGCAACCGTCGCACCGTGAAGCGCGAGAGCGTGGCCGGATCCCACGGGTCGATCCCGCGGTTGAAGACGTGCGCGGTCGTCACGCTGTCGGCCAGCCCCGCGGCGATCAGCTCGCGATAGGGCTCGAGCTCCACACGGAGCCGCGCGGTGTCGATGACGTCGGTGAAGCCCTGG
>Ga0187766_10001289_pt1 | contig 14672 bp, 13 predicted proteins | sample 0216_QUI02_MP05__4_FD_132971 | JGI IMG/M metagenome (GOLD analysis project Ga0187766, IMG submission 132971) | Tropical peat soil microbial communities from peatlands in Department of Meta, Colombia - 0216_QUI02_MP05_20_MG | ecosystem: Environmental > Terrestrial > Soil > Wetlands > Peat ... | reverse complement strand
TTCTCGTCTGTCTGGAAGTTGTCGTTCCTGTGTTCGGCCCGGGTCTGCGCGACAAGCCTCGACACGGAATCTTGTTCGATAGGCAACCCGAGATATTCGAGGAAGGCCCTTGGCGCTGAGCAGGAGACTATCTGACTCGTTCTTGAAACCTTCCCTGCGTTTCCCCGTCTTGCGGCTATGTGGGCTAGGTAGCGTCTGATTGCAGGGTCGTCTCTGAGAATGGGGTTCAGTAGCTGGTTTTTGCCCCAGCGCGTGATGTTCCCTTTGCGTCTGCCTTTTGCAAGTTGTTCCTGAGTGAACCTGTGTCGCGTTGGTTTGACTGTGAACGAGTCTACGTCTGTACGCAGCTCTACGCTGCGATTACGTTCACCTCATCGTCGGGCTTCAGAATTCCGGCCGCGATTTAGGCTTTGTTTCTGCGCCTTCGACCAGCATAATGGCCCATCAAATACAGGGGATGCCTGGCCTGGAGACGGCCCAACGCAGATGAACTTCGATAGTGCACTTGGTCGCGCGCTCTTGGTGGATGGTCAGCGGCGCGGGCAGCTGGCCATGTGCGCCCACGTCAGACGAACCTGCTGCTCGCGGACCACATCGGAGGCTATCGAAGCTTCATCGCTGACATTTCGCGCGTCACCATCAGGTCTACACACCGCCGGCGGGCCTTCTTCGAACCACTACCTTAGTGTCGCAGACCAGGACTGTCTCGCCTCGCTGGTTCACGACTTCGTTGGAAAACACAACCATCCCGTTAGCCTCTCGCTCCTTCTTGTCCACCACTCTTACGCTAGCCCGCAGGGAATCGCCGAAGAAGACCGGCCTAGTGAACCTGAGCCTGTCGATGCCATAGAATGCCTCCACAGAGCCCGTGAGGAACCCAAGCCTATCCCAGAGCCCGGTCAAGATGGCTAGTGTCAAAACGCCGTGGCCTATTCTCCTTCCGAATGGCCCGTGTTTCGCGAATTCTTCGTCGGTGTGTAGGGGGTTGAAATCCCCGCTCACTCCAGCGAAGGCGACCACATCGGCCTCGGTGACCGTCCTGCTAGGGGTCTCGAAGGTCATCCCCACTTCGAAATCCTCTAGGAAGAGCCTGGGCAACTGCATGCTTGTCCGGAGTGACTTTGATTATTACGGCTATCGAGCTACTTCGTTCGGCGAAGGACTCTCCAGTCAAAGACGTTACGCTGGCCTAGTTCCGAACAAGGGCGGTCATTTCCGAAGGACGAAACTGGCAAGTCTTATATGAGAAAAGGGGGAGAAAATCAGTGCGTTGCCCCTCTACCCTGAGACAAAGAGGTTCCTCGAACTCATTCCCGATGTCGACCCGGAGAAAATCGAGGTGGACGCGTTCAGGCAGGCTTTCAGAGGGCTCGCACAAATGCTTCCTAGGGAACCCGTTGACCACATCGAAGACATCAAAATCCCTGGGACGCAATGCGAAATCCCCGCGAGGACATACACTCCCGCTCTGGGAAGGAATTCTGGCGGTGTAGTCTACTTTCACGGGGGAGGTTTCGTCGTGGGGGATATCGAGTCCCACGACCCGTTCTGCAGGGCTCTGGCCAATGCTTCAAGGAGCGTTGTCATTTCGGTTGACTATAGGCTAGCCCCGGAGCACAAGTTCCCGGCAGCAGTCATTGACGCGTTCGACTCTGTGACATGGTCCCTTAAAAATACAGAAAGATTCGGTATAACGCAAGGAATTGTTGTCGCAGGAGACAGCTCTGGTGGTAACCTGTCTGCCGTTTGCGCTCTCAAATGCCGAGACAGTGGTCTAGCCTTGAAGGCTGGTGTTCTTGTTTTCCCCTTCACCTCTTTCGATGTTGCGAGCCGTTCGTCAGTCGAGTACGGAGATTCCCTGTTTCTCACTAGGAAGCTGGGAAACTGGTTTGGCGCCCAATACCTTTCGTGCCCGGAAGACGCGCTCAATCCCCTTTTCTCTCCAATTCTTGCCAGCAACCTGGGCGGCGTCGCACCTACTCTGGTAATTACAGCAGAATACGACCCGTTGAGGGATCAGGGGGAAGCATACGCTGATCTGCTCGCCAAGGCGGGTGTTATGGTTACAAGCATTAGGATCAGGGGCGCGACCCACGGGTTCATCGCGCTACCTGGCACGGGCGGAGACGTATGCTCCATGATCGGCGGGTATCTGAGCAGGGTTTTCCGAGCCCGCGTTTCATAGGCCCCCCCGTCCGGCTCTGCATCTCCCTAGAGCGGGATATTGATCACACCAGTGTCGGATGCAAACGGCGCGCAGCGGGTCGCAAATGCGCTCTCGGAGCCGCTCACAGAGCGCCTGTAAGCCCAGACAAACTCAGCATGAGATCAAAGTTGCTCTGAAAAAAACGTGTTTGCGTCAAACGACCGACAATTTCGCCTCCAGCCACGACATAGAGCCGCCTAACGTCCTTTTCGACCATTAGGCTCATGGCCTCCCTGACTGTTGCGTCCGGGCCAATGGTGATGAGCGGGGAAGACATGATTGCCCCGACTTTTACCTCACGTGGCACCAGTCCCTTGTTAATGCATCTGCGAAGGACATCTCTCTCGGTGACAACCCCTTCGGGGAGGCCGTGTGTTACGACCAAGAGAGACCAGACCTTCGAACGGACCATCAAAGCAATGGCGTCGGCTACAGTGGCACTTGCCTCGATAGACGTCACCTCCTTCTCCATCAGGTCTTTGACTGTAAGGGCTATTGCCATAGCTCGGCGGCGAAAAGCCGTATCTCGACTTTTAACTTTATGGAGTATTCGGGAGAGATTCTATGCCAGATATCGGAGATTTCAAGACCTAAGTTACAATTGTTCCAACTTCATCGCCAGCCGTCGTCCTCTGCCCCTCAGGCATTAGGTTGTGGAAACAGGGGGCACTCCGCGAGAGCATCGTTCCTACTTAGCTGTCTGGCCACCGTCTACGGGGATAATCTGGCCCGTGAGGTACCTCGAAGCTTCTGACGCCAAGAATACCGCGACCCCTTTCAAATCGTCGTCCTCCCCCATTCTCTTCATCGGATTGTCCTGTCGAATCATGTCTCCGAACCTTTCGGTCAGGGGTCGGCTCATCTTTGTAGGAAAGAAGCCTGGCGCGATCGCGTTGACCGTGATGCCGTTTTCCGCCAACTTGACCGCGAGCTCCTTCGTAAGCGCTATGATCCCACCCTTGCTCGCATTGTAGCCTGAGGCGTGCATGAAAGGTGGTGCACCCAGAAGCCCAGCCACTGAAGCGACGTTGACTATCCTCCCCCACCTCTGGTTCTTCATGATGGGGATCACGGTCTGGCACATCAGGAAAGTCCCTGTCAGATTGACCTTAATGACCCGCTCCCACTTTTCGAGCGGCATCTCCTCGAACGGCGCCCCCCATGTTGCTCCGCTGTTGTTAACGAGGATGTCTAAGGACCCTAGCCTCTCCTTGACTAGCCTCGCGAACCCCTCCACGCTGTCTTTCTCCGTGACGTCCAGCTTCCCCGAGAGCGTAGTCCTGCCTGTGGCGGCGGCTATTTCCTTGGCCGTCCCGGCACATGCTTGCTCGTCCCTCGAACCGACCCCGACGTTCGCGCCAGCTTCGGCCAGGGCAAAGGCGATAACCCTGCCAATGCCCCTGCCTCCTCCGCTCACAAGGGCCGATTTCCCTGAAAGGTCAAAGAGCTCTGGCGACCTCATCCCAATCTTCCTGTTTTGGTGAATGGTTCTATTTTAGAGCTACCCACTCCCCGGCGCCGAAATTACAGGATTGAGGACGAACCTTCCGTCAGCGCTTTCTATCTCATTCGTTTCATGAAGGTAGACTCATGATAGTGCTTATACGGAAGATAGGACAATTACGGATGAAATGCTAACGCGACGCTCTGGCATGGCGAGGTCTGCGGCAATTGCAGTTCTGATAGTCATCGTCATAGCGGCGGTGGCCGGTGTTGCGTCTTACTACTATGTGAGCACAGCTCCTGCCTCCACCTCAACCTCCACCTCAACCTCCACCTCAACCGCCACATCGACCGCAACCTCAGTATCGACATCAACGCAGACGGTCATAAGTACAGGGATTTCTACGATAACGTCCACCAGCATCAAGACAGTCACTTCCACCGGGGTCCAGCCGATTACGTTCGGAATCCTCGGACCGCTCACAGATGTTACCGGGATTGACGAGAAAGAAGGCGCGGAGCTTGCTGTCACGGAAATAAACGCCCATGGTGGGGTACTCGGGAGGCCCCTCCAGCTCGTCTACGAGGACACCCAAGAGGCTGACCCGACCATCCCCGTCAGTACCGGACTCGCTGCTATGAACAGGATCGTGACAGTCGACCACGCCCAAGTGATCATAGGGGGCGAGCGGAGCGATGTCGTTCTGGCCGAAGAACAACAGCTGCCGAAGTACAAGGTGCCATTCCTAGACACCGGCGCAGCCGACACATCCCTCGGTCAACAGGTGATCGCGAACTACAGTCTCTACAAGTACTTCTTCATGGTCAGCCCGGTGAACAGCACAGCACTGGCTACCGGCCTCATCTCGTACTATGGATACTTCCACTACGTGGAGCCGAATCTCACCAAGGTGTACATCTTGGCTGAAGACATAGCGGTCTGGCACGCGCTTGTCCCAGTCCTTCAGGCGTACCTTCCGGCCCTTGGATTCACAATCGTGAACCCGCAGTCCGGGGGGGCAGACTACTTCCCATACGGCTCGACCGATTTCACGACGCAGATGAGCAACGTGAGGAGCAGCGGAGCTCAGGTAATCTGCATACTTGCTGCAGGTCAGGACTCGGTGCAGCTTATCCAGACATGGGCTAATCTGCAGGTTCCAGCTATCCCAATGGGAATTGACGTCGCTTCGGAATCTCCCAGCTTCTGGGGTCAGACTAACGGGGCTGCAAAGTATGAAACAATCGAAGTGGGCATCGGAGACACTGGCACTCCAATCAATACCATCGGGGCGAACTTCTACCAGAACTATTCCAAGTACTACAACACCCTTCCAATATACACTGCGGACGGCGCATACGAATCTGTCTACATTGCGGCCCAGGCCATTGAGAAAGCTGGGACCACCAACGGGACAGCGCTCATACCCTACATCGAGAAGACAAACATGACCGGACCGGACGGAGTTATCACGTTCGACAAATCACACAACGTGATCTACAACCCGGACTACACGAAAGGCGCAGCTCTATCGATGGTCCAATGGACTGCATACAACGCGTACACACCCGTATGGCCGCCGACAGTCGCCAAGCCAATAACACTGCCTCCTTGGATGTAACTAGGGGGTAAATAGTCAAGGGGAGGCCATGGAGACGTGGTCCTCCCCGAAATCTTTGTTTTTGGCGGACTACTAGGGGCGGTCTACGCGCTGCTGTCTTTGGGTTTCTCCCTGTCCTATGGAGTAGCGAGGATACTCAACTTGGCGCACGGCTCGTTCTACATGATTGGCGGCTACGCCTACTACGTGTTCCTGACACTGTCGGGGGTGAACAGCGTTGAATCGCTCGTTCTGGCCGTCGCCCTGACGTTTCTGTTGGGTGTCGCGCTCTATCTCGGGCTCGTGCGACCGGTCCGCTCGGCACCCGTAAGAGTCCTCCTCATCACCCTGAGCGCAGCCATAGTGGTTCAGGAGGTAGTCAGCCTTGCCTTCGGTGACCGAGGCGTCGGCGCACCGTTCATCGTCGGGGGCATCTCCTCGCCGCTGGGGGTGGTCGTGGAGAACCAGCGGATACTTGCCGCCGTCGTATCCTTGGCCATGTTCCTCGGTGTCTGGCTCCTGATCAGGACCACGAAGCTAGGGAGGGCAGTGAGGGCTGTGGCCCAGGACGCGGAAGCTGCGTCCCTGATGGGGATCAACGACACGCGGATTTCATTGGTCACTCTGGGATTGTCAGGAGCTACGGCCGGGATAGCCGGCGCTCTTCTAGGCCCCCTGACGGGAATATCTCCCGACGCGTGGCTGAACGCCACCGTGGTCGCTTTTGCAGTGGTGATTTTGGGGGGACTCGGAAGTATTCCTGGCACGTTCCTGGCTGCGTTTCTGGTCTCCTACTCGCAGGTTTTCGTCGCTTTCGAGATCTCGTCAAGTTACGAGATCATAGTCCCGCTGGCGGTCATAGCGGTGGCGGTCCTGGTGCGCCCCAAGGGGCTGCTCGGGAGGGTGGAGGAGTAGAGGCGAGATGCGAAGGCTCTCCCGGTTCGTCTTGTTGGGAATCGTGCTAGCGCTCACACTTGTTCTTCTCCCGTTGGCCTACTCCAACGACTTCGCTCTTACGATAATGACATTCGCAAACACCTTCGCCATAGTCGCCGTCAGCTGGGACTTCTTCACCGGTCTGACCGGCAGGTTCAACTTCGGGCAGGCGCTTTTCTTCGGCGTCGGAAGCTACGCCGCCGGGTTCATGAATCTCAACCTAAGGTATGGGCCCCTGCTCACCATCCCTCTTGCGGGTGTTGTCGCCATCGTCATAGGCGTCGCCTTCGGTTATCCCACTCTCAGGCTGAAGGGTCCGTACTTCGCCCTGGCCACTCTGATCTTTCCTCTGATAGCCGGGGACCTAACGTTCAGCCTCTCCTCCGTCTTCGGCGGGGAGCACGGTTTGTACGGGCTGACGAGCATCTCCGACAGTTACGTCGTGCAGTACTACGGTTCGCTCCTCTTGATGCTGGCGACAGTCATCGTCCTCATCTACCTGGCTAGCTCGCGCCTCGGCCTTGCCCTCGAGTCAATCAGGGATGACGAGAAAGCGGCGTCTGCCACGGGCATGAACGTGACGAAATACAAGCTGGTGGCGTACGTCATCAGCGCATTCTTCACGGGGATGGCAGGCGCCTACCAGGCACAGTTGTTCAAATTCGTCGGGCCAGACACCTTCTCAAGCAACATTTCCTTCGAAGTCATAGCTATGACAATCGTCGGCGGGATTGCAACCATTGTAGGCCCAGTCCTAGGCGCCTATCTCCTCGTCATTGTACTTGATGGCCTGGGGGTAAGCTCTGACGTTTCAGTCCTCACCTACGGCGTCCTGCTGATGGTGATAGTCTTGGCTTTTCCCGGCGGCCTGCTTGGAGGGCTGAAATCGACCCTCAGAGGGATGAGAATCAGAAGGCTAGTGGGGGGAAAGCAAGCTGCCACCTAGGGTCGTCGTCGAGAAGCTGACGAAGAGGTACGGAGGCCTCCTAGCCTTAGACGGTCTGACCTTCCAGGTCGATCAGGGAGAGACCGTTGGTGTAATTGGCCCGAACGGGGCTGGGAAGACGACACTCTTCGATTTGATAACGGGATTCCAGCGCCCGACATCAGGGACTGTCACGCTTGATGGGCGCATGATAACTGGTCAGAGTCCGGACCAGATTGTCCAGAAAGGAATGAACCGCACTTTCCAGATAGTCCGACCCTTCAAGGACCTTACCGTACTTGAAAACGTGCTTGTGGGGCTGATTCAGGGGAGGGGAAGGCTGACCCGGAAGGGAGGCAGCGATGAACTCAGGAACCAGGCCATGGAGCTCCTTCAGCTGGTGGGTCTTCTGCGAGCCCCCCTCGCTCTGGCTCGAAACCTGTCTCACGGCGAACTGAAGAAGCTGGAACTTGCACGGGCTCTTTCGACGTTCCCCGACGTTCTCCTCGTCGACGAAGTCTTCAGTGGGCTCAGCGCACAGGAGACGCAGGAGCTGTCCGACGCCTTGGTCAGGGTGAAGACGAGCAGAAACCTCACGCTGCTAATGGTGGAGCACAAGGTCTCAAGGGTGGTCCAATTAGCTAACAGGATGCTGGTCCTGGACCACGGCAAGCTCCTCTCCCAAGGCACACCGCAGGAGATCCTGAGTGACCAGAAGGTGCTCGAGGCTTATCTAGGAAAGGGATAGACTGGTGCTCGAAGTCAAGGATCTCACCGTCCATTACGACAGGGCTCTGGCTCTCGACCACGTCAGCTTGAACGTCGAAGGGAGCGAGATAGTCACAGTTCTGGGCGCCAATGGTGCCGGGAAGAGCACTCTCCTGAGGGCGATTTCCGGGCTCGTCCGCGGCACAGGGGAGATTCGGTTCGACCAGGTGAGGCTCGACGCACTCCACCGCCATGAAATCGTCGAAGCCGGGGTCGTCCACTGCCCGGAGGGCAGGAGGCTCTTCGCGGAGATGACGGTGCTGGATAACCTGCTTCTCGGTGCGTACCTGAGAAAGGAGCGCCGACAAATCGACGAAGACCGCGAGAAGGTCTACGCTCTTTTCCCCATTTTGAAGGAGAGGTCCAAGCAGGTCGCCTCGACCCTCAGCGGAGGAGAACAGCAGATGGTGGCCATAGGTCGCGCGTTGATGTCTAATCCCAGGCTGCTCATGCTAGACGAACCATCACTTGGGCTGGCCCCTCTCACCCAGGAGACCATCTTTCGAGGCATCAAGGAAATAGCAAAGAGCGGAATGAGCGTTCTGCTGGTCGAGCAGAACGCTCGGCAGGCCCTGACCATCGCCCATCGCGCGTATGTCCTAGAGGTCGGCAAGGTTGCACTAAGCGGGATGAGCAAGGACCTGGCGGGCGACCCGCACGTACGAGAAGCCTATCTTGCACCCTGAGGCCACTCAGGAAATACTCGGGTGACTTGAACTAAGAGCTAAGCAGAATTCGAAGCAGGCAACTTAAGTTTCCTAGGGGTAATTGTAGAATCCCTTTCCCGTCCTCTTGCCGACCTTTCCCTCTTGCACGAGCCCTACCAACAGAGGCGAGAGCTCGCGATTCTTCCGTCCATGCGTCTCGTCAAAGGAGCTCAGGGACTCCACAAGCTTGTCGAGCCCAATCTCGTCCCCCATCTCAAGAATCCCCTCCGGGAATCCGAGTCCCAGCTTGATTCCCTTGTCGATGTCCTCTCGGGTAGCGACCCCCAGTCTAATGAGCTCCGCCGCAGCGTTGACCCCGCTCGCTATTATTGGGGTGATGTCGATACTTTTTCCTGCGTCAACGGGTATCTTGGGCTTCTGCCCTTCCTTCCACTCGTAAAATCCGCGCCCAGTCTTCGCGCCAAGTCTCCCTTCTTGGGCCATTTTCTTCAGCGGGGATCCAGGCTCGGGAGGGTAACCGTGGCTCTCGAAAAGCTTCTGGACGTTGTACCCAACATCGATCCCGCTGTAGTCTCGAAGCAGGAATATCCCCATTGGGAAACCAGCCTTGTTGATTAGCGCCGAGTCTATCTCTTCCGGCGTAGCATCTCCGCTCACGTACATCGCCATGGGGACTCTGCCAAGGGCATGGAGGACGTTGTTCACAACGAACCCGGGCACATACTTTTTGCAAGAAATCGTTTCCTTCCCGAGCTCCTTTGCAAATTCGGTGGCGGTTTGGGCGACCCAGTAAGCGGTCTGGGGTCCCAGAATTATCTCTACCAGACGCATGAGTTGGGGCGGGTTGAAGAAGTGCATCCCGACGACGTTCTGGGGCCTAGCCGTCGCTTTGGCCATTTCCTCGATCGGGAGGGAGCTCGTGTTGGATGCAAGGATTGCGTCTGGAGGGGCGTACGCATCGACTGAAGCGAAGAGCTCCTTCTTGAGTTCCATCACCTCAGGGGTAGCTTCGATAACGAGATCTGATTCTGAAACCGCTAGCTTCAGATCGGTGGTCTTCCCTATTCGTCGAAGGACGAGATCGGCTTGCTCCTGTCCGATTCTTTTCTTCTCCAAGAGCTTCCCGAGGCTCCACTTGATCTTTTCAAGCCCGGAATCCAGAAACCTCTCTTCGACGTCCTGGAGCATGACGCTGCATCCAATTTGAGCCGCAAGTTGAGCAATCCCATGCCCCATCGTCCCTGCACCGAGCACGGTTACTTTCTTAATCTCCTTCGCATTCATCCGCCCCGACTCAGGCATCGGTGTGCTTCCTCCCTTGGAAGTCATTGTTGGAATTCGACTTCTTACATTCGATTTATTCATTATCATGACCTGATCCCTCTCAGGCCGAACAAAAGCCATCAGATTGCGCGCTGGTTGAAGTTAGTGTCTTGCAGACTCTCGCATGAACTTCTTCCTGAAACGCAACAGGGTGTCTATCTGTTTGTTCAGAGAGGATTTGCATGGAAGGAGCGTCTCCGTGAGTACCCACTGATCTGCGACGTCGTCAATTACCTCTCCCAGCCTGTACGAATCCATTCTCATTGAAGCCACCGCCCTGGCAATCGCCCTGTCTGCTCTCTGCGCCATCAGGTCAGCTTGGTCGGGCGTTGGAACCTCAAGGTCTGAGGCAGACAGCCAGTCTCGCGGTTCCAATTCATCACCGCGATGCCGCCTCACCATTCTGCGTACTTCCCTCATGGAAAGATGTCGCTCATGGATTAACTCGACAAACTCATCCGCTTCGTTATCACCAAGCGAGACAAGTTCCTGGGCCACGCTTGGGCTTATTCGGCGCCGAATGACGTCTTCCCTAACCCCTTTAGGCAGAGCGAGGAGGCGAATCCTGTTGCTGATGTAGGCTTGGCTCTTGCCTATCTTTTCAGCTAATTGCGTGATGCCCCCGTACCCGAAGTCGTCGGCGTATTTCTTGAAGGCTCGCGCCTCATCGATCGGGTTCATGGTTTCGTGCTGTATGTTCTCGACCAGCGAGACCTCGAACGCTTCCCTGTCGTCAAGGTCTACTATGTGGCACGGGATGCTTCTCATCCCCAGCATCTTACATGCCTCGAGTCTCCTATTCCCTGCAACGACTTCGAAACCACCTGGCGCGAACCTTACCACTATTGGCTCAAGCAGCCCTTTCTCTGCGATGGAAGCAGCGAGCTCGTCGAGGGAACCCATTTCGCTCCTGAGGGCGTTTCTCGCAGGGCTGATTCTCTTAATTTCAAGACCTTCCATGAACCCTGTCATCGGATTCCCGGGGCGTAGCCTGTTCCGTTGGGGCATTTCCCTGAGTACGCCTTAGTATTGACGGGAGTATGACAGCGATTATTTATGATTTGAACTGTTTCCCTTCGAGCATCCCAGCCTGCGCTCTCCGAGACGCATGTCTCGGATTCCCAGTTTTCGACCGAAGGGCGTGAAGTGGACACAGAGTCATAAATGCGAACAAAGGGAGCGCGAAGGGTTGGCCGCGGAAATCAAGGAAATCGACGACGGGGTATTCAGGGTGACCACGTCAGAACCGGGAGAGTTTGACAGTGTCGTCAGTCGGGTTCACTGCTATCTCTTAGAAGCGTCGCGCGGAAAGTACGTGTTAGTCGATTCCGGATGGGCGCTCGCCGGCAGCGATTTGGTTCGTGAGATTCAGGACGGGCTTGGGCAGGTGGCAATCGAGAGGCTACTCATAACGCATCTTCATCCCGACCACTTCGGCGGGGCCAAGGCCGTCATCAGAAGCTATTCACCTGACGTGTCCTATCACAGGAGAGAGACTCTCCATAGGCGCTACTACTACAGCATCTTCAACAGAGGCATGAGCTACGCTGCGGATCGGCTCGGCTTCCCGACAGACGTCCTTGAGACTGTCAGAGGAGCGATTTCTGAAAGCAGAGCGGCCCTCCCAGAACCAGACTCGTATCTTGTCGAGGGGGAAAAGGTCAGGACGCGAAATGGCGTCTGGCGCATCCTGCATACGCCGGGGCACTCCCCTGGCCACGTTTGCTTGTATCGATCGAGCGACGGAACCCTCATTTCGGGAGACCACATTCTTCCAGGTGAAACCCCAAACGTCGCCTTCTATCCCATCGCCAGGTACGACGCCCTCCGTTCTTACCTCGCTTCTCTTGCGAAAGTGAAGAGGTTGCTGCCCAGCGCTGCCTTGCCTGGGCATGGGAATGTGATAAGGGACGTCACAAAAAGAATCGAGATTATTTCGTCGCACCACGAGGAGAGGCTACAAGAGGTGCTGCAGGGACTCCGTGGTGGCGAGCGTTCGGCTGCCGAAGTGACTTCAGTGGTGAAGTGGTCCAGAGGGTCCTACGAATCAATGGGGCACGTCAACAGGTGGCTGGCGATCATGGAGACGATTGCTCACTTGGAGTTCCTGGTGGGGTGCCGTGTAGTGCGAAGGGTGAAGGGGCGCGGCCGGATTTACAGGTTGGAGAGCAGTAATTGGTCGGCGGTTTGGAAGACCATCGACAGCACTCTCGCGCAGTGAAGAGAAGGCGCGCGCGGGATGAGCATCGCTGTCCCGCCGAAGGGCATATGTGTTGGATTGGAAGTCCCATGGAAACGCATTCGCCCTGATTGCGTGATGTCCTCCCCCCCGATGGGTTGAGCCTGGAACAGACGAGTAATGTAGATGGGGCCCCGCTCACATACGAGAAGCCTTTAACGCCACCGGGATGCACTTTGCCTCAGGACTATCGCGATGAGAAGCGCCAAGGAGTATCTGGGAAGTCTCGCTGATGGAAGGGAGGTCTACTATCGAGGAAAACGTGTTCGGGATGTCACGAAACATCCGTACCTGAGCCTGGCTGCGGAACACGCCGCCATGCTCTACCGGTTGCAGAGGGATCCCAACTTCAAGCCTTCCCTCATGACAGTTGTCGACGGGCACAAAATCAGCACATTCTACAAGCTGTGTAGAACGCCGCAGGATCTGCTCACGAGGTCGCGCCTTATAGAGGAAACAACTCGCGCTGGGAGTGGCGTCTTCAACATTGTGCAAGCCATCGGCTCCGACGCGATAATGGCCCTCATGATAGTCTCGAAATCGCTGGACGCGCGGGACCCCGGCAAGGGGTACTTTCAGAGGGTCTCCAAATTCCACGAGTACGTTGCGAAGAATGATTTGGCCCTGGCTGTGGGTCAGACTGACGTCAAAGGGGACAGAATGCTCAGACCAAGTGAGCAAGTGGACAAGGATTTGTATCTGCACGTAACGAAGTCCACCGAGAAGGGCATAGTCGTAAGAGGCGCCAAGGCCCACACGACTCAGGCGATTGTTTCCGACGAGGTGGTTGTCCTCCCCACGAGGGCTATGACAGATGCGGACAAGGATTACGCCGTAGCATTCTCTGTCCCCACGAATACAAGGGGGCTGAAGTTGATTGCTCGTCCACTTGTGGAGGCGGAGAGCGCCAAGACACCAGAGGAGGGCATGATGTCTGCGAAGAACATCGAAGTGGAATCGCTCACCATATTCGACGACGTGTTCGTCCCCATCGACCGGGTCTTCCTGTTGCGGGAGTGGGAGGCCGCGGGCATTCTAGCTAACCTGTTCGGGCTCTACCATCGATTCACCGCTCTGTCCTACAGGCAGGTCATTGCAGAGACTCTGCTCGGCGCGGCCAAGATGATAGCCGAACAGAACGGGACCGATAGCGCCTCCCACGTGAGGGAGAAGCTTGCCCACCTCGTAATGTACAGGGAGCAGTCAAGGATGGCAATCAGGCTCGCTGCCCTTGACGCCGTCAAGGACGAGATGACCGGAATAGTGTACCCCAACAGCCTTTGGGCCAACATCGGCAAACTCCAGTCGAACACGCAGTACATGAGCTCCGTCCAGAACCTGGTGGACATAGCAGGGGGGTTGATCTCCACCATGCCAAGCCCCGAAGACTATGCTCGAAAGGACATCGGGCCTCTGATGAAGAAGTACCTGGCAGGCAATGCGAAGATGTCGGCGGAAGAGAGGATGCACCTGTTTCGGCTGATTCGGGAGCTAACGGGGACCATGGGCGGCGTGCTTGGGCCAGCGATGATTCACGCAGAGGGCTCTATCGCCGCGAGTCTGATTGCACTTTCTAGGGAGTACGACTTTGGAAGCTCTAGGGCCTTGATCAGGGACATAATACGGAAAGGCGCCGCGAGAAAGCAAAGGACTCGCAGCTGAGCCAGACTTCTTCCTACGATACGAAGAATCGGAGCCTGAAGGCTCGATGTGGTGCTCCAAAGGCTGGACCGCACTCTTCACTCTGCTTTGCCCTGCGGCTACTAATCACGCTTTAATATCACACCCTGCACGTTGAATCCAATGGCGGAGATGGCCGCCCCCCGCTACGAGCTAACCATCGACAAGCTGTTACTCAACACCATGCATCGCAGGAGCCGCCAGGAAATAGTCTATGGAAAAACGAGGTACGACTGGGTAGCTTTCTACGAGAGGGTCCACAGGCTCGCGTCCGGTTTGGAACACATGGGGGTGCGGAAGGGAACGACTGTGGCCGTGATCGATGTCGACACCAATCGGTACATGGAAGCATACTACGCCATCCCAATGATGGGGGCAACCATGCACACCGTAAACATCAGGCTCCCCCCCGAGCACATCGGTTACACAATGGTCCACGCCCAGGACGAGTTCGTCTTGATCCGGGACGAGTTTCTGCCTATTGCGACAAAGCTTGCGGGAAGCATCAAGTCACTGAAAGGCGTCGTCACGATGAGCGACACGGGGTCTGCGCCTGCCACGCAATTCCCAAACACGAAATTCTACGACGACCTTCTCGCCGGTGCGGACCCTCAGTACGAGTTCCCGAAGCTTGATGAGGACACTCGGGCCACAATATTCTACACTTCTGGCACAACAGGGCTTCCCAAGGGCGTGTGGTTCACCCACAGACAGCTTGTTCTGCACACGCTTGGGACACAGATCGGACTGGCCGGGAGCTTCCCACGGAACAGGCTCGAAGTTAGGGATGTGGTTATGCCTCTGGTTCCATTCTTCCACGTGCACAGCTGGGGAGTACCGTACGGGGTAGGGCTCAACGGCCAGAAGACGGTGCTCGCGGGGA
>Ga0187766_10001288_pt1 | contig 14672 bp, 9 predicted proteins | sample 0216_QUI02_MP05__4_FD_132971 | JGI IMG/M metagenome (GOLD analysis project Ga0187766, IMG submission 132971) | Tropical peat soil microbial communities from peatlands in Department of Meta, Colombia - 0216_QUI02_MP05_20_MG | ecosystem: Environmental > Terrestrial > Soil > Wetlands > Peat ... | reverse complement strand
GCCGCTCGATCAGCGCCTGGCCAATTACATCATTGAAGGCACGCGCGATGGGCTGGTCGAAGACCTGGAGCGCAAACGCGGGGAAGGTGTTGCACCGCTCGACATTATTAATGGCCCGCTGATGGATGGCATGGCTGAAGTCGGCCGCCTCTTCAACGCGAACGAATTGATCGTGGCCGAAGTGCTGCAATCCGCCGAGGCGATGAAAGCCGCGGTGAATCACCTTGAGCAGTTCATGGAGAAGGCAGACAGCGCCAAGCGCGGCAAAGTGATTCTGGCGACCGTCAAAGGCGATGTGCACGACATCGGCAAGAACCTGGTCGAGATCATCCTAAAGAACAACGGCTTCGACGTGGTAAACCTGGGCATCAAGGTTCCGCCGGAAGAGCTGATCAAGGCGTATCAGTCGCATCAGCCGGATGCCATCGGACTTTCCGGCCTGCTGGTAAAGAGCGCGCAGCAGATGGTCGTCACGGCAAACGACTTGAAGGATGCGGGCATTGATGTGCCGCTGCTGGTCGGCGGAGCCGCGCTCAGCGCGAAATTTACGGAGCAGAAAATCGCGCCGAGCTACGGCGGAGCGGTCTGCTACGCCAAAGACGCGATGACCGGCCTGCGCCTGATGAACGAGATCATGGACCCGGAAGCAAGAGCGCGCGTGCTTGCGGAGCATGCGAGTTCGGGCAACGGCGTGAGCGTTACCACGACGGTGAAGCTGGTCGAGAAGCCGGCGGTGAAGCGCTCGCCCAAGGTGCGCGCCGATTTGCCAATCCCTTCTGTAGCTTCCCTCGAACGCAGGGTGCGGCTCGTCCCCGACCTACGTGAAGTGTGGAGCTACGTCAACCCTTATATGCTCTACGGCCGCCACATGGGCTATCGCGGAGACTTCGAAAAGCATCTGGCGGCGCGCGAAGCGAAGGCCGTGGAATTATTCAACGAAATGGAAGAGGTGAAGAACGAAGCGGCAAGCTTCATGAAGGTGCGCTCCGTGTGGCAGTTCTTCGAGGCGGAAGGGGAGGGCGACACGCTGCACCTCTTCAAGCCGGGCAGCAACGAACCGCAGCACACCTGGCGATTCAAGCGGCAGAAGACCGGCGATCAGTTATGCCTGAGCGATTACGTTCTGGCGCCGAAAGACGGTAAGCGCGACCACGTGGCGGTCTTTGTTGTGACCGCGGGCGAGGGCGTTCGCGGGAAATCGGAAAAAGCCAAGCACGACGGCTACTACTTCAAGTCGCACGGCTTGCAGGCTCTGGCGATTGAGACTGCCGAAGGCTGCGCGGAATGGCTGCATCGCCGCATTCGCGAGGATTGGGGCTTCCCCGATCCGCCGGAGATGACCATGGCGCAGCGATTCACTTCGCGCTATCGCGGGAAACGCTACAGCTTCGGCTATCCCGCCTGCCCGGACCTGGAAGACCAGACCGGCATCTGGAAATTGCTGCGGCCGGAAGAGATCGGCGTGCAATTGACCGAAGGCTTCATGATGGACCCTGAAGCCAGCGTAAGCGCGCTGGTGTTCCATCACCCCGATTGTACGTATTTCAGCGTCGGTGACTCCGAAAGCGCCGGTTGATCATACTCACCGGCCGATCTGAAGTTCAGCCACAACACTCGCAAGCGCGGCCCATCTCGAAGGCGGACCTTACAAAGGCGAAGCCGACGTAAAGCCATAGCTACACAAGCGGTACAATGTAGGCCCGGCACGGGGAACCTTGCGCCCCGATTCCGGGAACATTTATTGAGGTAGCCGCCAAATTCTGTCCACGCCGGAGTTACGCGGCGGAAGCCGCGTGCGTCTAAGAAGCTAGCGATTGCCGGGCCGCAATCCGTCAAGAGAGGTGCAAAGTGAATCGCAGCCTCAAACTGTTTCTATTCCTGGCTCTGTTCGGGATGCTCAGCGTCAGCCTGACGCGAGCCCAGGATGAGCACGCCGGGCCTCCCACGCAGCAGGGGCAAGGCCGGCAGGGCGGGCAGAGACCGATTTTCGGCAAAATTACCGCCATCCATGACAGCTCAATGGAAGTCACCGGACAGGATGGAAGCGTGATTACCGTCAAACTGACGGCGCAAACGGAGTTCCGCAAGGACCGCGAGCTGGCAAAAGTAACCGACTTCAAGGTCGGGGACATGGTCATGGTGCGGGGCGACCAGAACGCCGACAATAGCGTCACGGCCCGGATGATTAGCGCACGCTCCGGCGCAATGGGCCCCGGGAGCGGAGGGCCCAACGGACGAGGGACGATGATGAATCCCGGGACGCTGGGCAAGGACTACGTCGCCGGAGAAGTGAAGGCGATTGATGCGCCGAAATTGACCATACTGCGCACCGACGGCGTAACACAAACCCTCGAACTCAATGAAGATACTTCTCTACATCGAGGCCGGCAGAGCATCACCATGGCGGATATTCAGGTGGGCGACCACATCATGGCCCGCGGTGCGGCGCAAAACGACATGTTTGTACCCAAGGGCGTGATGGTGATGAGCCCCGAACAGTGGCAACGCATGCAGGAGATGATGTCTCAGCAGGGCGGCGCAGGGAAGCCCGCCGGGTCCGAACAACCCGCGACGAAACCACAGGAGTAGAGGAATTGAGAGGTTTCCTGCGCGGAATCATTGTGCTGATTTGTGTAGCGCTGATCTGCGCGGTTCTTCTCGTGTGCCTGGGCTTTGCGCAGGAACCTCCCGTGGTGCGTGAAGTGCCGCCACCGCCGCCGACCACCTTTCAAATTTCTGGCACAGTGAAAAGCGGAAAAACGCCCCTGCCGGGAGTAACGGTGACGGCTTCCAATACCCTGACTGGTAAAAAACTGAGCGCAGCCACCGCCGTCGATGGCTCCTTCACCTTCAAGAATGTGCCGCGGGGCCGATACGTCGTAAAGGTGGAGTTCATGGGTTTCGCCACGGTCACGCAGGAAGTCGTGGTGAATCCGGACAATCCCGCAGGGAAGGTGGACGCGGAACTGGTGTTGGCTTCGCGGCAGCAGGAGGACCAGGCCAACCGCCAGAGCGCCGCTGCAAATGCCGGGCGTGGATTCCAGAGCCTGGTGGCAGAGGGCGGCTTCTCCAATCTGGGGGAAAACGGGAACGGCAACGGAAACGGCAATGGCGGCGCAACTGGCGGCGACCTTTCAAGCCTGCCGATGAACGGAGCCGGCGCGGACATCGCGACCGAATCCGTGAGCATCGCGGGAACGCAGGGACGCAGCCAGGATTTTGGCGCGGGTAGCGAAGAGGACATCCAGCAGCGAATCCAGGAATTTCGTGAACGCGCCCAGCAGCAGGGAGGAAATACTGCCTTCGGTCCGATGGGCGGACAGGGTGGAGGGTTCGGCGGCGGGCCCATCTCGATCGGACGCTTTGGCCGTAACTTCAATCTGAACCAGCCGCACGGATTTTTGTATGTGCAGGACGACAACGCCGGGCTTGACGCGCGTCCCTATTCCTTGAATGGGCTGCAATTGCCGCAAGCAGGCTACAACCAGCTAAAGGTGGGCGCGTTCGTCGGCACCCCGCTGAAAATTCCGGGACTGTTCGACTGGAGCAAGAGCACCTTCATTACGGCGGGATGGTATGGAGTCCACGGCAGCACTCCTTACGATGCATTGAGCACGGTTCCCACACAGGCAGAGCGAAGTGGAAATTTTTCAGGGCTTACCTTGAACGGCAATCCGGTCACAATTTTCAATCCGGCCACCGGACAGCCTTTTCCGAATAACACGATTGCCCCCGGCCTGATTAACTCTCAGGCCAAGGCTTTGCTGCAATATTTTCCCCTCCCGAATATGCCGGGAGCCCTGCAAAATTTCCAGTATCTGACGACAGACGAAAGCAACACGGACAACGTGAGTTTCCGTGTGATTCACAATTTTGTTCCGAACAGCGGACAGGGTCCCATCGCGATTGGACCCGGAGGAGGCGGAGGCTTCGGCGGCCGGGGAGGGCAAAGAGGCCCACGGAACAATCTGAGCGTGGGATTCAACTGGACGGGAACCAACAGCGCCGTCGTGAATCCGTTCCCTTCACTGGCGGGAAACGCCCAGGTGCAAGGATGGAACGGAAATGTGCGCTGGACGTACGGCAAAGGAAAAGTCACGAACTCGTTGAGTTTTACATACAACCACAATCGCAGTTCGACAACGAACTTGTATTCCGGCGTGACAAACATCATAGGCGATGCAGGAATCAGTTCGCCGGTTCCTTCCGACCCGTTCAATTGGGGTCTGCCGGGGATCTCCTTTAACAGCTACGCAGGCTTCAGCGATCCGGTGCCGAGCCGCGAGTTGGATCAAACTTACACGATTTCGGACTCCGTGATCTGGAACCACGGAAAACACAATTGGCGGTTCGGCGGCGATTACCGGCGCATCCTGCAAGGGTTCCGTTCGGCGCGGAATTCGGAAGGCAGCTTCGTGTTCACCGGCTTCGCTACGGCGGAATATCTGCCGGGAAGCACGCAGGCGGTCCCCAACACGGGAAACGATTTCGCGGATTTTCTATTGGGCTTGCCGCAACAAACGAGCGTACAAGGCGGAACGACATCGTACGAGTTTCGCGCGAATTCATTTGATGGTTTTGCGCAGGACGACTGGCGAATTTTTTCGAAATTGTCCCTGAACCTGGGCGTGCGCTACGAGTACAATGGGCCGTACGTCGAAACCGGAAACCAGATCGCCAACCTCGATGTCAGCTTCAACCCCGCCTTAATTACGGCCTTCCGCGTTCTGCCGGGGCAAAACGGGACCTTCTTTGGAAATTATCCCGATTCGCTGGTGCGCCCGGACAAGAATGATTGGGCGCCGCGTTTGGGATTGGCGTGGCGAGCCAGCAAGAATTTTGTCGTGCGCGCGGGATACGGAATCAACTACAACCTTGCGCAGTACGGCACGTTTGTCCGCAACTTTGCGTTTCAGCCGCCGTTTGCCACCACAGAGACAAATTCCGTTCCGGATGTGACGAATCCGGCCGCCAGTCCTTTGACCCTCGAGAACGGCTTTCCGGGGAATTTTTCGAGCGCGGTCACGAACAACTATGCGCTCGACCCGAACTACCGTCTTGCCTACGTGCAAGTGTGGAACCTGGACATTCAGCGTCAACTACCGGGCAACGTACAACTCAACGTGGGCTACAACGGAGCCAAGGGCACGCGGCTGGATACAGAGCGCGCGCTGATTCCGACATGCGAGGCGACGGAAAGCTGCTTGCCCAACCAGGCTTCCGCTCCGTTTATCTTCGAATCCTCGGAAGGCAACTCCATCCTGCACGCGGGAACGGTGCGCATCCGGAAGCGCATGTCGAAGGGGCTCTCCGTAAACGCGACCTATGTGTTCTCCAAATCGATCGACGATGCTTCGTCGATCGGTGGGGGAGGCACCGTGGTAGCGCAGAATCCATTTGATTTGCCAGCGCAGCGCGGGCTTTCCAGCTTCGACCAGACGCATAACTTCACCGGCAGCTGGATTTACGACTTGCCGTTCGGGGACAACCGGCGGTTCCTGAACAAGGGAGCCATTTCCCATGTGCTGGCCGGATGGCAGTGGAGCGGCAGCTTCACGATCGCTTCCGGTTTCTATTTCACGCCGCAGGTGCTGGGGGCGACGACGGACATCAATCGCGGCGTAAGCGGCAGCATCCGTGCAAACGTGGTGGCGGGCCAGCCGATTGGCAGTGGGAACCCAACGACGAAGGAATGGTTCAATACCGCGGCGTTTTGCGTAACCGGCTCGCCGAATTGCGCCGGGCCGACGGTCTACGGAGATGCGGGACGCGACATTATCGAAGGGCCGTCGCAGTTCACGTTTAATTCGGCGATCAACAAAACCATCACGATTCATGAGACACGGTCGCTGGAGTTGCGCTTGCAGGCCACCAACATTTTCAATACGCCTTATTTTTCGAACATCAATACGGTAGTGAACTCCATCACCTACGGTCAGGTGACCAGCGTGGCCAATATGCGGCGGGTAACCATGATTGCGAGGTTCCGGTTTTGAGAGGAAAGAACGAACACGAAGCTCGGCCTGTCTGCTGGAGACCTGAGAGCGATGAATTGATAACGAAGCAACCAAAACTCGGGAGGGTAGCGACGGCGCTGCTGCTGGTGTGGGCGACGGCAGGCAACCTGATTGGGCAGCAGCAACAGCCCCCTGCTCCTCAGGTGCTGCCTGCGCGAAGCGGCGTGCTCAAAGTCTCCACGGAGATCGTGCTGGTGAACGTGGTGGCGCGCGACAAGCACGGTAACGTCATCAAGGATCTGAAGAGAGAGGATTTCACAGTCTACGAAGACGGGAAGAAACAGGATTTGTCGAGCTTTGACTTCGAAAAGGTCGACGAAATGGTGATGGCGGGTGGCGCTGGCACGACCGTAACCGGCACAACAGAAACGGGCGGGCTGCTGAACACCAAGGTGCAAAAGAGCCTGGACGCGCGGGACCGCCGCCTGATGCTTATGTTCTTCGATTTTTCGGCGATGCAGCCGGAGGACATCGACCGCGCCGTAGACGCGGGAAAGAAATACGTCCAGTCCAAAATGCAACCAGCGGATCTGGTAGCGCTGATGTCTCTGGACACGAATCTGCAGCTTGATCTGGATTTTACGGACGACAAGGCGAAGATCCTGGCGAAGCTTGCCTCTTATAACAACAGCGAGGGACTGGGATTCGAAACCGGCGGCACGGGAAGCTCCGAAGGGGCAGCGGAAACGAGCGGCTCGTACACGCCGGACGATACGGACTACAACACTTTCAGCGCGGACCGAAAGCTTCTGGCGCTCGAATCCGTGATGGCGGCGATGGGCAAGATTCCGCAGAAGAAGAGCCTGGTCTATTTCAGCAACGGAATCTCGCAATCGGGCATCGACAACCAGTCCGCGCTGCGCGAAGCGACGGCCGCGGCGGTGCGGGCGAATGTGGCGATTTATCCCGTAGACGTGCGCGGGCTTTCGGCGTTCCCCGCGGGCGGGCAGGCGCAGTCGGCGAGCTTACATGGGCAATCAGCCTACACCGGGGCATCGGTGCTGAATGACCTGAACGGCAACGACGCTTCGCAGGAGACCTTGTACACGCTGGCGGCGGATACGGGTGGCAAAGCGTTCATGGACACGAACGATTTGAGCGGCGTGTTCTCTCAAGTACAGAGAGATACTTCGGCCTACTACCTTCTGGGCTACACCAGCACAAATCATCTGAAAGATGGACGGTACCGGCGCCTGAAGGTGCAGGTGAATCGCCCGGACGTAAAGCTGGAATACCGCGCCGGCTACTATGCGGACCGCGACTATCAGCACATGAAATCTTCAGACCGTGAGCAGCAATTGGAAGACGAACTGGCGGCGGAGTTGCCGGAAACCGATGTGGCTGTTTACGTGGGCGCGGCGTACTTCCGCCAGGACGATACGCACTACTACCTGGCCGTGTCGCTGGTGATTCCAGGCTCGCAGATTCCGTTCGTGCAGGCGAAGGACAAAGACAACGCCACCATCGACATCATTGGGCAAGTGCTGGAGGGCGGAAAGGTTCCGGTCGGACACTTGCGCGATACCGTGAAGCTGGCGGTGGACAGCTCGCAGCAGGTGCGCCGCAAGAACGTGCAGTACAACACCGGATTTGTGCTGGCGCCGGGGAACTATCACCTCAAGTTTGTCGTGCGAGAAAACAGCACCGGCCGCATGGGCACGTTCGAAACGGATGTGCGCGTCCCGGACCTACGCAAGGCACCGTTGCGCATGAGCACGGTGGTGCTGAGCAGCCAGCGCGTGCCGGCCACGGGAAAGAGAACGAAGTTTCAGCCGCTGATCAGCGAGCAGACGGAACTGGTTCCGAGTGTGACGCACGTGTTCCAGCAGGATCAAAAGTTGTACTTACAGTACGAGGTGTATGACTCCGCGAAAGCGAAGCCGGGCGAAGGCGGCAGCGAAGCGAAGAACGGTCACCAGACTGTGCGCGTGCTATCCAGCATTGAGTTTCTGCAGGGCGACGCAAAGGCCTACGAGACCAAGCCGGTTCTGGCGCAGGAGATTACGGAGCCGGACCGCAAGGCGGTTGTGTTCCAGATCGAGATTCCGTTGGAGTCGTTGAAGCCCGGATTCTACACGTGCCAGATCAACGTGATCGACGACGTGGCTGGTAATTACGCGTTTCCGCGCTGGCCCATTCTGATTCGTCCAAACAGCCCCGCCGCAGGCGCAGACCCGCCTAAGCCTGCTGGCAGCCGGTGAGCGAGCCTGACGAGGACAATACCCTGGTCTAGACTACGCGCCGGATGTCCGGCATCCACCTTCTTTGACGCTTGGCCGCTTTCTTCTGCCTGACAAACAAAAGGGCAAGCAGGATTACGACCAGGGATCCGATCAAAATAAGTTGGGACATAGGAAGCCTTATTTCGAAGTCAGACTAGGACGATTCAGCCAAATCGTCCTCTTATACCCCCACAATAGGCGCTCTTCCCGTGACGCAAGGGACTATTTGGGCATGTGTTGTGAGTTAGCCAACCGGCCCTTGGTACGGGCTGCCGTGAGCCCGTAGATACTTCGGAACGAGATTCGCAGTTGACATTATATTACGATCGTAATATCATTGTTTTTCGTGCGCTACCCGCCGGAACACAAGAAGCAAACGCTCAGCCGAATCGTCCAAGCGGCGGCAGGTCTATTTCGTGCTCGCGGCTATGCCGCAACAGGAGTCGATGCGGTGATGGCTTCCGCGAATTTGACGGCGGGAGGGTTCTACTCGCACTTTCGGTCGAAAGAGAATTTGTTGGCGAAGGCTTTGGACGCAGCTTTTCGCCAGTCTCAAGATAACTGGCCGCCAAAGCTGAAAGAATTGCGCGGCAAGGAATGGGTGCGCGAGTTCGTTTCGTTCTACTTGAGCAGCGGTCATCGGGATGCGCCGGAAGCGGGATGTCCCATGCCTTCACTCACCCCGGAAATCCAGCGTATCGATGGGACACCGCGCAACGTTTTTGAACGCCACTTGCGCGGCCTGATCGAGACGGTGAAACAACATGTGACGCCTCGGAATCGGTACCGGGCGATCCCCGCTATTGCGCTGTGCGTCGGGGGACTGATGCTGGCGCGGGCCGTCGAGGATTCCGCGTTATCAGAGGAGATTCTTCGGGCCTGCCGTGAAGCAGTGGTTGAGGGAAGCTAGCAAGCGTAGGAGAAACCCGGAATCGATTTTGGATTTTCGTATGAACACATTCCTGAATTTCGGAATTCAGTTCGCGATGAGCCTCGTGATCTTTGGCCTACTCGCGAAATGGTATGTGTGGCCGTTCTTGTGCAGGCGCCATTACTCGGAGGGTCTACTCCTGCTGCTCCTTCCCTTTTTGCTCCGATATCTGGGGCTCGTGTCGCTTGTACCGGGCGTGGTTGATCCGGCGGTCACGCAATCGGCCTTCGCCTTTTATCAGGCCTATGGCGATTTTGCCGCTTTTGTTCTGGCGTTTTTTGCTTTTGTTCTCGTGCGGGCGCAGCATCCCTGGGCGCTTGCCGCCGTGTGGATCTTCAATGTGTTTGGGACCGGCGATTTCGTCCATTCCGTAGTTCGCGGCAGCGTGGGGGGGACCGGCGGAAGTCTGGGAGCGTTCTGGTATATCCCGGTCTGTTACGTACCGCTAGGACTGGTTGCGCACTGCTTGATTTTTCTGCAACTCATAAAGAGATCTGCGGAATATGTGCCGCGCGCCGCAGTCTAGAAAATGCAGGTCAGTACGATGACGAATAAGTCCAGTCTGTCGCCTTCGGTGCTGAAGGCAATTCTGACGCTCACCGGCCTGGTGCTAATGGTTCTTGGCGGCGGGCTCGCCTTTGCGAGCCACTGGATGGCGGACAGATGGAAGGCGGGCCCTACAAAGGCAAGAAGAAACCCTAGAGCCCACATGCAAAAGCCGGGGCACCCGAAGAGGAATACAAGAAAAAAGCACTGGTCTGAAGACCTGCCACTACATAGAGCACAGCTGAAGCCTGCGCTACAGGCGTGTGGCGATGAAGAGGCCGGCGGGGCCGGGGATGCGGACGCGGCGGATGTCAGAGAAGCCAGCGTCGCGGAGCCAGGCCATGTATTCGGGTTCGCTGTACGTGCTGCCACCGCGAGTGCCGACCAGCATGTTCAGCGCGAAGAGAGTGGCGAAGCGCGGAGCTGTCTTGTCCGGCTCAAGGATGAAATCCTGGACAACGAAGCGACCGCCAGAAGCCAGGGCTCGATAGGCACGCTGAAAGAGAGCGCGATTTTCTGCTTCCGAAAACATGTGGCAGATGGCGGAAACGAGGATCAGGCCGTAATTTTCGCCAAGCGGATCGCACAACATGTCTGCGACGCGCGTGGTGACGCGGTCGGAGAGGCCGGCCTGGCGGATGTGGCCTTGGGCGATGGGTATAACTTCCGCGAGGTCCATGATTTCGGACTTGAGTTCGGGGAACGCGCGAGCGAAGGCGATGGAGTAGGCACCGGAGCCGCCGCCGAGATCAAGCATGCGGCGAACACCATCCACGCCAACCGCTTTTACAACCGAAGCGGCACGTTCCTTGGCGTTGCGATCCATGGCCGCGATGAAAGAAGCAACGCCCTGGTAGTCGCGGGAGCGAAGGGCGACGGAAGTTCCGGCGTGAACTGCGTCGGTAAGCGTGGACCAGCGGTGCCAGAGGTTGGCGATGTGGAGCATGGCGGGACGGGCGTTGTCCGGGGAGCCTTCGCAAAAGAACCGAGAGGAAGTTGCGGTTTTGCGGAAGGTTCCGTCCTTCTTGTCGAGTAGCTTCAGACTGACGAGAGCATTGAGCAGCATTTCCGTGGCGCGGGCATCGGCGTGGATCTTCCTGGCGACTTGTTCGGCGGTAGAGCCGACGCCGACCGCATTGAAGACGTCGAGCTCGAGAGCAGTGAGCACGGCGCGGCTGGCCATGAAGCCGCGGATCATTTCGTTGACGTCGTCGGGAAGAATGCCAGCCTGGTCGCGCGCCTTGAGCATGGCGCGAAAGTGGTCACGGTGCTCGGTGGCCATGGCTTTCATCGCGGGGGTATCGGTCCAAGCGAGGCGAGCGACGATTTTGCCATCGCTAAGATGGGAGCTGACGATTTCGGGGACGTCCACGAGTTGGACTTTGTGATACCAGACGGCGTCCGGATAAACGATGAGGATGGGGCCCTCGTCGCACAGGCCAAGGCAACCACAGGTGGAGAGTTGCACGTCGTTATCGAGGCCCTGAGACAGGATTTCGGTTTCGAGGGCGCGAAGGAGCTGCCAGGAACCGTTGGCGGGACAGCAGGGGACGCCTTCAGGCTTCTCCTGGGTGCAAACGAAGACGTGATGACGAAAGGGTTCCATGGGCCCTCCTCCGAAAAGAGCGTAGACAAAGAGCCATTCTAGGAGGAGGAAGGGTGGGGCGCGGTGGCTTGCGTCACAAGGCCGGATGATTGAATTGGCACAGCTTGCAAGGGCGAGATGGAATCGGATGACGGCGGTAGGTAGTCTGGAGGAAGCGAGCCATGGAAACCGCGATCAAGAGCCCGGTGAAGAATAATGAAGTGGCGGGCGCAATTCCCGACAGGAAGGGGGTTTCGGGGAGTTTCTACTGGATTGTTGCTGGTCTGGCGATTCTGCCCTACCTTCCCTCCTTTGGGTATGGTTTTGTGTATGACGATGATGTGCAAGTGCTGGCAAACCCAGCGATTCTCTCCTGGCATTTTGTCCCGGCCTATTTTGGGAAAGCGATAGCAGGATTTTTTAGTGGCGTGCGGTCGGCACATTATTACCGGCCGCTGTTCTTCCTGTGGTTGCGATTGAACTACTTTGTGTGGGGCACACAGGCCTGGGGATGGCACCTGGCGAATGTGGCTTTGCACTTAGCTGCGTCCCTTTTGGTCCTGATGGTACTGAAGAAATATTTCCGGGATGTGCTGTGGGCGGCGGTAGGCGCGGCGATCTTTGCCGTTCATCCCTCCCATGTGGAAACCGTGGCTTGGGTTTCCGGCTGCACGGATTCGCTGATGGCAGTGAGTTTGTTGGGAAGTCTATGGCTGTGGATGAAAGCTCGTGAGACGGGGTCGCTCGCTTGGGGGATTGGTTCGCTGGCGTGCTGTGGAACGGCTCTGCTGAGCAAGGAGACGGCAGTCATTCTGCCGGTGGTGATTTTCTTTCACGCGCTTCTGGGGATTCCGGCGGGAGGGCCGAGCGAAGAAGGGAAGGCACGTAGGGTTGGTTCCGCGCTGCGGGAGTCGATTCCGTATGTGATTGTGACCGTCGTGTACGCTGCAGTCCGTTTCTTTGTGTTGCACGGAATACCTAGTCCCGCTCTCTGGGTTTCGCGCGGTGAGGCGTTGCTCACGATGCCTTCGATTATGTGGTTCTACGCGCGGCACTTGGTTTGGCCATGGAACCTGAGTCTTTTCTATGACTTTCCGGTCGTTAGCCGTGCGAGCAGCTATTTGTTTTGGGGGCCGCTGGCTCTGTTGGCCGGACTTATAGCGGCCACGGGGATTTGGTACCGACGGAGCCGAGACCCGAGAATTGTGTTGGCGGGGCTGTGGTTCTTGCTGCCGCTTGTGCCAGCTCTTTATATTGGCGTCTTTAAGCAAGACGACTTCGTTCACGACCGCTACCTTTATTTGCCGGTCCTGGGAATGGCGATCCTTGGGGCGTGGCTGGCTGAATCTCTGGCGAGCCGGGAGCGAGGGCCGTCGGCAGTCCGGCTGCCCCTGGTGGCTTCCGGGGGAGTCGTGGTTGCGCTGGCGATTGCCACGATGGTGGAGGCGCAGCCATGGAAGGACAATCTTGCGCTCTACAGCCAGGCGGTGCGAGTAGCTCCCAAAAACAGCCAGGCCAGAAATAACCTGGCGAGCGAGGAGAGCAAGCTTGGCCGCTACCAAGAGGCAAGCGAGGTTCTGAAGGCACTGCTGGCCGACGAACCGGGATTGTGGCTGGCGAACTACAACTACGGCTATGTGAACTACCGTCTTGGAAATTTCGCGCTAGCGGAAAAGTACCTCGGGCGCGCCATTCGAATCGATCCAAACGATGCCGATCAGTACATCTACCTGGGCACGACTTACTTCAAGGAAGGGCGCTTGCTGGACGCGGAGGCACAGGTTCGCCAGGGAATCGCGCGCAAGCCGGATGGCACCGGTTATCACTTTCTCTTGGGAGTGATCGAGATGCAGAAGGGGAATCTGGCAGCGGCGCGAGAGGAGATGCTGACGGAATTGCGATACAACCCGGGAAGCCAGGCGGCGCGGATGCAGTTGGACATCATTTCCAAGGACATGCAGGGGGAGTAGGTTGGCGCCCCGGGCTCGTGGCCCTTGTTGTGAGTAGGTTTGGCCGCAAAGCGGCGGCCCTTCGAGATTCAGGACAAGCGAGCCGCCGCACTCCAAGGCTACTGCTCGTAATTTTCGACGATTTTAGCGGGCCGGACCTTGGCGTCGTCTGGATTATCGCCAAATTCGCGGAGGGCCCGGCGCTGACGCAGGAGATCCCAGCACTGGTCGAGTTCCACCTTCAGCTCCGATAAGCGCTGGCGATCGTCCTCCGAAAGAGTGCTCCTGCCATAGAGCCGTTCCTCTTCTGCCACAAGCTGGTTGATGTGACCTAGTACGGACTGATCTTCGTTGCCGGTCGCCATGGAAGACTTCCCCTTTCTGAGGACCTAATGGACCAAGCTGCACAGGCTGAAGCCAATGCCACCCTGGCACTGAGATAGAAAAACCGTCCCTGATTGGATGCACGTTGGGAGGGAAAGGGAAGAAAGAAAAGAGCTTGCTGCGATGAAGCGGAACCGGCTCCGGAGGCATCCATTTATAGATGGTTTTGGGGCCAACTTGCGAGCCCTGCAAGGGGCCGGAGATAATAGCCACTTGCCACGAGGCTCTGGCCGTGAGCCTGGACGGCCTGAAAACCAAGAATCCGGAATAGCCGTGAGCGAAGAGCTGCAGACGATAACCGAAAAACCCCTGACGCGGCGCTACGAAGCCCTGTTTCGTGTCGCGCGGGCCATTGCGGCCCATCAGGATCCAAAGGATTTGTTCCGTGCGCTGGCCGGTGAACTCCACCAAGTGGTCGATTTTGATTTCATGGGCCTTTTCCTCTATGACGAGGCCAGCAATAGGTTTGAGAACCCGGTTCTGGAACTCGTGCAAGGGTCAGGCCTGGTGATCCCGCCGGATTTTCCCCCGGAAGAAACGCTCACGTGGTGGGTCTATCACAATCAAAAACCGGTGGTAATTCGTTCTCGAGAGGAAGAAACGCGCTTTGGACGGTTGATGGAGATTTACAAGAAGTACGGCGTGCAAGCAGCTTGCGTGCTGCCGCTGACGACGGCACACCGCATGTTCGATCTCGGCGTTGGCCCCCGCACCGAACTGCCGATTTCCACCGGCCACGGCCAATACTGCCAGCGATACGAAGCATGGCATCCCACCCCTCATGGCGGCAATGAGGGCATAGTCCCGGACCTCTCTGCTCAGCCACTACTCTTGATATCTGCACCTCCGGCAAAAGTTTTGACACAACTAAGACCCTGAACGGACCTTGGAGTGTGAGGAACGGATGAAGTGATACTGCGGCACCGCCGGAGTGTGATCGCCCGGCGTGACCAGGATATTGCCGTTGGCGTCGGCCACCGGATTGTTGGGCGAGGAGAATGACGGCTCTGATGGCGGACGACCGCAAGCGGGTCAGCG
>Ga0187766_10001287_pt1 | contig 14677 bp, 11 predicted proteins | sample 0216_QUI02_MP05__4_FD_132971 | JGI IMG/M metagenome (GOLD analysis project Ga0187766, IMG submission 132971) | Tropical peat soil microbial communities from peatlands in Department of Meta, Colombia - 0216_QUI02_MP05_20_MG | ecosystem: Environmental > Terrestrial > Soil > Wetlands > Peat ... | reverse complement strand
GTGTGCGAGGTCTGCAACGCGGTTCTCCCGCGTGGTAGCCAGGCCGTGGTTGGCGTTGTCGAGGGCGCCGGCGCGGTTCCCTTGCGTTGCGAAAAATGCGTCGACGAAACGCCCGAGGATCCACGCGGTGCGCGCTAACCCGCGCTCCTCGCGCCGGAACGGATCCGCCCGCGAGCCCGCGGTGCGTCTCGCCGAGGTGATCGACGCTTCGATCTCGCTGGTGCGCAACGCGCGGGAAGGCGCCTTGCGCCTCGTCGAAGGAATCTCGGACGACGCGCGCGAGGTCGCGCGGGAAGCGCGCGCCCTGCACCGCGCAGCACGCGAAGAGGCCACCCGGATCCGCGTCGTCGGCCAGGCGATCCCCCGCGGCGCACGGGTGGCGGGCGAGCTCCTGCGCGTCGCAGCCGCCTACCGGCTCGATGCCGCGGTCCGGCCGGCACGCGCCGTGTTCCGAGGGGCGCGCGCGGGCGAGATCGCCCGCGAGCGTCTCCATCACTCGAATGCCGAGCGCCTGCACGCGCTTTGTGTCCAACTGCGGGGCGGCGTGCTTAAGGTCGGGCAGTTCGCCTCCACACGCGTCGACCTCCTGCCTCCTGCCTATGCGAAGGCTTTCGGGCGGCTGCAGGACCAGGTGCCTCCCCTCCCGATCTCGGCCATGCGTGCCCGGATCGCAGAGGAGCTCGGCCCACGCGCCAGACTCCTCCAAGGCCTCGAGGAGGAGGCCCTGGCGGCTGCGTCTCTCGCCCAGGTCCATGGCGCGCGTCTCGCGGACGGATCACGCGTCGCGGTCAAGGTCCAGATTCCGGGCATCGAATCGGTCGTGGCGGCGGACCTCGCCGCCTTGCGCGTGGCTGCGCCCGCCGTCTCGGACTTAGTTCCCGGAGTGGAGCTCACCACCTTCGTGCGGGAACTCTCGAGCGCCGTGTGGGCGGAGCTCGACTACACGAACGAAGCGCGAAGTGCGGCGGCCTTTGCGGCGGCCTTTGCCGGCGACCCAGAGGTGGTGGTGCCGCGCATCTACCCCGAGCTGTCCTCGGAGCGCGTGCTCGTGATGGAGCGTCTCGACGGCGAGCGCCTGCCGGATTGGCTCGAGGCGACGCTTTTGCGTGGTGAGGCCGGCGCCCGGGAACGCGACCAGCTGCTGGGAATCCTGCTCCGCGTCTACTGTTCCCAGGTCCTGGAACACGGGCTTTTGCAGGCGGATCCCCATCCCGGGAACTTTCTGGTGCTGCCGGGGCCGCAGGGGCCGCGCCTGGCGCTGCTCGACTTTGGATGTGTGCAAGAGTACACCGCCGAGCGACGCCGCACATGGGCGCAGCTCGGCCTTGCGATCCTCGCGCGCGACGAAGAGCGCTTGGGTCAGCTCTTTGCAGAAGCGGGCTTTCACAGCCGGGAAGACGACCTGGAGTCGTTGCGTGGATTTGCTGAACTCCTCCTGGAACGCTTCCGGCAAGGGATGCCCCTCGAGGGAGGCGACGCCCAGGCGCGTCTGTTCGAGGCCTTCGGCCTCCTGCGCGAACATCCCGTGATTCGCATCCCCGCAGATTTCGTGGCCCTCGGCCGGGTGTTTGCTGCGCTCGGCGGCCTCCTCCTGCACTGGCGCCCGCGCCTCGATCTCTTCGCGACGCTTGGACCTCGGCTTCTCGCTGCAGCGGGAGCGCTGGCGACGAACCCTCGTCCCCCGGCCTGAGAGGCTCCGCCGCGGGCTCCCAGCGACGGAGCTTCGAAGGCAGCTCCCTACGTGCCCAGCTGTTCTTTCCGCTTCGGCGCTCGCTCTTAGTGGCCCGTTCGCAGGCGAACGGAAAATGGGATCACCGAAAATCTGGTCACCCGATTCCGCTGGACACCGCCCCCTGTTGGTGTTCCACTGCAGGGTCGCCTTGCAAAAGGAGCCCCCCCCCATGACGAGGCATGCCCGTCTCCTTGCGCGCTCTTCCGCCGGCCGGGCGAGCCGGCTCGTGAAACTGACCTTGGCTGCCGGCCTGATGGCGACCTTGCCCTACACGGTGGCCCAGGCGGGAAACGGGAACGGGAACGGCCCCCCGGGTTGCCCGCCCGGCCTCGCCAAGAAGAACAACGGTTGCCTACCGCCGGGGCAGGCGAAGAAGCGTGTCTTGCGCGTCGGAACGTTCCGCAACATCCCCGGGCAGTTCGCCACGATCCAATCCGCAGTCGATGCCGCCAACCCCGGCGATTGGATCCTGATTGGCCCCGGGGACTACCACGAGCAGGGAGACCGGGCCCATCTGTGGGGCGGCATCGCGTCCGGCGGCGTGTACATCACGACCCCGGACCTCCACGTGCGAGGCATGGACCGCAACCGGGTCGTCGTCGACGGCACGCTCCCCGGCGCCCCGCAGTGTTCCACGGTCCTGGCAGATCAAGACTTCGGTCCTCTGAACGGCCAGAACCAACCGATCGGGCGCAACGGCATCCTGATCTTCAAGGCCGACAACGTCTCCGTCGAGAACCTGACGGCGTGCAACTTTCTGGATGGTGCCGGCGGAGGCGGCAACCAGATCTGGTGGAATGGCGGTGATGGCTCGGGCGAGATCGGGATGGGGCCCTACTTCGGCCAATATCTCTCCGCCACCGATACCTTCTACGCGTCGGGCAAGCCGCTTCCCGAGTACGGGATTTTCGTCAGCAACTCCCGAGGACCCGGCAAGATCATCCACACCTATGCCAGCAACATGGCCGACGCCTCCTACTACATCGGCGCTTGCCCGGATTGCAACGCGTGGCTGCTGGACGCGCACGCCGAGAACTCCGCCCTCGGTTACTCGGGCACGAACTCCGGCGGGCATCTCGTGATCGGGTACGGGGAGTGGGACAACAACAAGACGGGAATCTCCACCAACAGCCAGAACAATGACGATGCGCCGTCGCCGCAAAGCGGCGCCTGCCCGAACGGAGAAAAAGGCCCCTTCGGCACGGGCTCGTGCACGCTCTTCATCGGGAACTACATCCACGACAACAACAACCCGAACGTGCCGCAGATCGGCTCTGCGGCGCTGGGGCCGGTAGGGACCGGCATGATCGCGTCGGGCAGCCGGTTCGACACAATTTTGTTTAACAAGGTCGAGCGCAACGGTTCGTGGGGGCTATTGCTGAGCCCCTTCCCGGACATGAGCAACCCGCCGCCCCCGGTCGCGAACTGCGCGGGTGGCGTGGTCCCGACGCCCGACTCTCCCTTCCCCTTGAATGCGCTCGCGGGGCTCGGGGTCACCTGCTACTTCGACGACTTTGGGAACGAAGTGCGCAACAACTTCCTGCTCGACAACGGCACCTTCGGAAATCCCTCGAATGGGGACCTCGGCGAAGTAAGCGGACTCAACGACCCCGGGAACTGCTGGCACGGAAATGTCGATCCGAACGGCGTGACGAGCTCTCCGGGGGACCTTCAAGTCACCCACGGCACCTGCGGGGTGCCGAACCAGGGGGCCGGGCTTTTGGACACGCTCACGGTGGAGTTGATCTGTGCGACGCAGGCCTTCGGACCTTGCACGGGAACGCCGGGGAACCCCGGCTACCCGCAGACCACCCAGGTGAAGCTGCTGCCCCTGCCGCCGCAGCAGACGATGCCGGACCCCTGTGAGGGGGTGCCGTCCAATCCGTGGTGCGGCGGCAAGAAATAGCGGCGGCTTCGGGGTCCCGGCGCAGCCCCGGCTGCGCCGCGCATCTCGGGCGGCCCTGAACCGAGGGCCGGTCGCGGAGCGCCGCTAGCGGCTTGAGCTTGCGACCTCGTGATGCCGCCCGACCCTGAGCTGCGCTGCGAGCTGGAGCACCGCGTCGATGTACGCGTCCGATCGGTTGTAGCTCCAGATCACTGCACGCTGCTGCGCACGGGTTAGGCCAGGGCGCCAGCCGTGGGCCTCGAGAAAGCGCGCGGTCGAGGCGGCAGCATCATCCATTTCGTAGAGGTCCACCCGTCCATCGCCGTTCCCATCTTCGCCGTAGCGCTGGTAGCTCGTGGGCAGGAACTGGGGTGCCCCGAAGGCGCCCGAAGGCGACCCGGTCATTTCCAGCGGGCTTAGCCCGAGGGTTCCCGCCACCTGGAAGGTGGCCCGCACCTCGGGATAGAACATGTCGTCGAGCACCCGCGCCCGGGCGCGGACCTGGGCCGCCAAGGCTTCGTCGAGCATGCCGTCGCGGGATGCAAGTCGCTCGACATTGGCCGCGAGATTCGAGGGCTCATTCGCCATCGCGAGGCGTGCAAGGCGCGGAAGGACGAGGCTCGACCCGGTATTCCGTCCACACCGGGTCTCCACGTGCAAGATGGCCGCGATGACCTCGGCGGGGACGCCGTGGGCCTCCTCGGCCGCCTCGAGCGCCTTTGCGTTCTCTTCGCGGCACTCTCGCGCGAGGAGCACGCTTCTGCGGGTCAAAACCTCTCGGTAGAGGGCTTTGGGCTCCCGCGGCGCGAGTCCAAAGAAAAGTCCATCGAAGGCAGGAACGCGCGGGTCGGCAAAGGCGCTGGCCACCTGCGACCGGTCGAGTCCGTCGTTCACCAGCCGCTCGACGAGATAGCCCCAGCCTTTTTCGGAGGCGATGCGATCGGGGCCCGTGGAATTGTCCGTCGACGCGGCGGGAGCGTCGGGAGCTTGGGTGTCGGCGGCGTCCGAGGCGCCCGCCGGGCGTCCGCCAGCGAGCCATGCAACGGCGACAGCAAGCACAACAGCAAGATCGGCAGCACGGTGCGTTCTCATCGGGAGTGGAGCCTCCGCCCGCATTCTCGCCCGCCGCCGCACATCTCGTCCAGCCCCCCGATGGCCGATCTTCCCCACGCCACTCGGCGGGAGGTCCCCATCAAACCCCGCGTTCCCTGCCCGCCCGAAGCGGCAGGGCGCCTGCAACTCGGTTCTCGTTGCATTCCTTTCGGACGCGAACCCCGCCTTGGCCTTCGGCACGACCCGCATGGAAGGAGAGAGGATCGACGACTAGCGCGCGAAGACGCGTGCCCGGTCGTGAGCAGCGAGCGGTCGGAACTCCCCGGGAGCGAGATCGCCGAGGGAGAGCCGGCCAATCGCCACGCGCACGAGGCGCAGGGTGGGATGGCCGACCGCGGCGGTCATTTTGCGCACCTGGCGATTTCGGCCTTCCGGCAAGACGAGTTCCAGCCAGGCAACGGGGACCGTCTTCCGCTCGCGCACGGGGCGCGAACGTGCCGGGAGCGAAGGCGGAGCTTCGATCCGCCGAACCGTGCAGGGGAGCGTCCTGCGCGCCTCGATCACCACGCCCGTCGCGAGCTGCACGAGCGCCGCGTCGTTCGGAACGCGCTCCACCTGGACCCAGTAGGTGCGGGGATGTCCTCGCGCCGGATCCAGAAGCTCGCGCGTGACGTGCGCCTCGTCGGACAAGAGCAGGAGCCCTTCCGAATCCGCGTCGAGCCGCCCCACCGGATAGACCCCGGATGGGAATCCGAACTCGGCAAGCGTCGGGCGCGGGCTCCCGTCCTTGGTGAAGCGCGAGAGCACCCCGAAGGGCTTATGGAAGGCGAGAAGCACCGGCCCGGCTCTTCTTGTGGTCTCCCGGTGCATGCCCGAAGCCGCCTCTGCGGAGCGGGCTCGCACCCCGCGCAGCTAGCTCATGAAGAAGCTCTTGACGCCCCGCAGCCCGAGCTGGAACCCGATGGCCAGCAGGATCAGGCCCATGAAGCGGGTGAACAAGCGCCGGATCCGCGGCGTAATGAGGTGCTCCTGGGCGATCACGAGGAGCAGCATCAGCCAGAGCACAAAGGCAGTCACGATGGAGGCCACGAGCGCTTCGAGCGGCACACGCCCCCTCGACTGAGTCACCGCGAGCGTGATGACCGTCGTGATGGCCCCCGGCCCCGCAACGAGGGGCATGGCGAAAGGAATCAGGATGCGGTCCTGCGGGTCCTCGTTGCCCGGAGCTTCGCTGTGGATCCGGGTGGGCTCCCCGCGCAGCATCTCGAGTCCCATCAGCGCAATCACAAGACCGCCTGCAGCTTGGAATGAAGCGATCTGCAAGCCAAAGAGCGCGAGGAGACTAGGCCCCAGCAGGGCGGAGGCTCCAAGGATTGCAAGCACGGCAAACGAAGCCAGGCCCGCGGCTTGTCGCTTCTCAGCGCGTGAAAGCCCCTCGACGAAGAGCAAGAAGAGCGGCGCGCTGCCCACCGGATTCGCGATCGCGAGCACGGCCGCCACCGCTTGGAGCAGCTGTCCGCTCAGCACTCCGGCGTCCATTCGCTACGGCTGGGTCCGCGGCTCGGCGACTGGAGCGACGGTCACAGGATTTGCTGTGGCGCTCGGGGCGCAGGATCGCATGACGCCTCCTTGGGAAGCGCTTCGAGGAGTCCCCACGATCATACCCGCGCGAGACGCACCCGGGGAAGCCGGAATGCGTCGGAGTAGACGCGAGCGCGCCAACTCCTAGTGTGGGCGTTAGACCGGCTCGAGGTCCACCGCGAACAGCACCGCACCCGAGAGATCCCGCAGCGAGACGCGGAGGACTTCGCTCGCGCCGTCGATCTCGCCCAGCCCGAAGAACTGCAGGCCTTCACTCGGTGGGCGATTCGGAAGCATGCCGGGCGAGACGCTCTGGAAGCGGATTTGGGGGCCGAAGGTCCGATCCAGCGCGTTCGGCCCAAAGGTCCCCGCGTGGATCGGTCCCGCCACAAACTCCCAGAAGGGCGGAAAGGGACCAAAGTGCGCTCGATCGGGATGGTAGTGAATCGCGCTTGCATAGTGCACATCCGCCGTGATCCACACAAGATTGTGGATCGCGTGGCGCTGTACAAAGCCGAGCAGCTCGGCGATCTCGAGCTCCCGTCCCAGAGGACGCCCGGAATCGCCGTTCGCCCACGCCTCGTAGCCGCCGCTCGGAACGTACGGATTGAGATCCGGGACGACCAGACTGAGCGGCATGTCGCTCGCGAGGAGCTTCCAGGTGGCCGAAGAGCGGAGAAGTGCGCCCTTCAGCCACTCGAGCTGCGGCCGGCCGAGAAACGCACTCGTGTCCCCCAAGTGGCGTTCCCGGTTTGGCCCATTGGGACCTCGGTACGAGCGCTCGTCGAGCAGAAAAACCTCAAGGGAAGGGCCGTAGGAAAACGAGCGGTAGATGCGGGTTGTCTGGCCCGACTCGAGGCGAAAGGGGTTGTACTCGAACATCGCCTGGCGCGCTCGCTCGGCGAGCACAGAGGCGTTCACAATCCGATAGCGCGCATCCTTCTCGATGGACTCTCCAGGGAACCAGTTGTTCTTGACCTCATGATCGTCCCACTGCACGAGCACGGGCACCTGAGAAAGGAAGCGGCGCTTGTGTTCGTCCAAAAGGTTGTAGGCGAAGTTTCCTCGGAACTCGTCGAGCGTCTCGGCGACCTTCGCCTTGGCGGGCGTCACGAGATTGCGCCAAGTCGCGCCGCCCTCGAGCGTCACTTCCTCTTGGAGCGGTATGTCCGCGTAGATCTGGTCGCCGGAGTGAACGAAGAAATCAGGCTCCAGGTTGCGCATGGTCTCATAGAGTCGAAGCCCACCCCATTCGGGGTTGATGCCCCAGCCTTGGCCAACCTCGTCCCCGGAAAAGCAGAAGCGCAGGTTGCGGGGACCGGCGGGGGGCGTGCGAAAGCGCCCTTCCAGAGGTTCGCTCAGACTTCCCGCGTCGATCAGGCTTCGAAACTGGACCCGATAAAAGATCTCCTCTCCGGCCGGAAGATCCAGCAACTCGAGGCGCGCCGTGAAGTCGCTGTCCGCGAGCGCTCGAGGGCCCCCAAGACGCGTCGCCCGGCGAAAGTCGGGGGAGGTGGACCAATCGACCAGCATCTCCGCAGGCCGGTCCGTGCGGCTCCAAACGATCGCGCTCCCGTCCCGCAGGTCGCCGCTCTGGATGCCCGAGGGCAGCTGTGGCCGGCTCGCGGGCCCCGGGGCGAGCGCCGGAGCGCCACCCAGCCAGCGGGCACAAGGGCAGGAGGTGAGCGCGAGCCCTGCGCTCATGTGGAGTGCGCGCTTTAGGATCGTCCGGCGCGAATACACGCCTTGGGACACGCTGCCACCATAGCTCGCACGGCTCGGCCGACAGGGCTCCCTGCGGAACACGCACAGCCGCAGCCGAATCGTGCCAAGATCGACGCAGATTCGCCGCAGTGCCAAGAGATACTGCGCAATCGGCGGAGCCCGGCCGGAGGCGGCAGCTCCCCCCAACTGGAGCACCCCTCCGTCTCTCACACGCTGCGCTCCGGCCCTCCGCCGTCCTTCCTCTTCGTCGCCACGCGCCTAGGGCGCGCGGCTCGGCCGCGCGAAAGGCGCGTCTGCTCTCACCTCAAGACCTCGCTCCGCGCACCGGCAAGCCACTTCTGCAGGCTCCCCGCGCCCCGAGACGAAGGTCGGTCCTCGCGGCGGAGGCGCTGAGCATTTCAAGTTGAACGGCTCCGCGTTTCCAATTTGAACGCTGCGCGACGCAGCGATGCTCCCGCATCCCGAACGCCGCAAGTTCCATGGCCCTTCGCTCCACGGCGTTTCAAGGCCCGTGAAGGTCCCTCGCCAAGCGCTGGCTTCATCGCAGCGCCCCCGGGCGAAAAGTCGCACACCGAGCACAGCGCCTTCGGATCCCACTTCTCGCGCGCCACTCCTGAACGTCGCCCCTCGTGTGGAAGGCGGCGCCTTCCCTTAGGAAATCGCGCACCTCGCCCGTCGTTTTGCTGCAAGCGGCGGCGCGCGCTGCGCGTCTTGCAGGCAGCGTGCGCGAATCCGCACGTTCCAACTGCGGCGCGTCCCAGCAAGTGCGGCACAAGGATTGCAGTGCACTGTGCCATCTGATCCGGACGCGAGGACGTCGCCGATGAGCGCAATCATTGCCACGCCGCAAACCGCCTTCGTCCGCGAAGGGGCCGCGAGTGTCGCGCGCATGAGTGCGCGTTTGGCATCGATCGATGTGAGCCGCGGATTCACCATCGCCGGCATGCTCTTGGTGAACGCAGCCGGCGATTTCGACCATGTCTACCGGCAGCTCGCCCACGCGGCGTGGGACGGCTTCACGTTTGCGGATTTCGTCTTCCCATCGTTCGTGTTCTTGATGGGTGCGTCGATCGCCTTTTCCATGGGCCGCGCACGCAGCGGGGCGTCCTCCCGACGCGCGCTCTGGCTGCGCGTGCTCCGGCGCACCTTGCTCTTGGTGTTGCTCGGCCTTTTGGTGAACGGCTACCCGTCCTTTGACCTCCCGACCCTTCGGATCCCGGGCGTTCTCCAGCGGACGGCTCTGGCCTATTTCGTGGCGGCTTCTGTGTTCCTGCTCTTCCCGCGCGCGGCGACGCAGCTCGGAGTCGGTGCCGCGTTGGTCCTGGCCTACGAGTTGATGCTTCGCGCGGGGGGCGGGACCGGGGCCTGGCTCACGCTCGATGGAAACTTTGCGGGTGCCGTGGATCGAGTTCTTTTGAGGGGGCACATGCTGACTCCGAACTTCGACCCCGAAGGACTTCTCGCGGTCCTCCCCACTGCGGCGACCGCGATTCTTGGCATGCTGGCGGGCCGCTGGCTGCACAAAGCCGAGCGCAGCGCGCCGCGGATCGCCGGCCTGGCCGCGGCGGGCCTCCTGCTTGTGGCGGCGGGCGTCGCCCTCCATCCCGTGATCCCCGTCAACAAGAGCCTGTGGAGCGCGTCTTTCGTGCTCGTGACGGCTGGGCTTTGCAGCGTGCTTGTGGCAGCCCTCCATGGTGTGATCGACGTGGCCGGGATTCGGCGCTGGGCCGCCCCGTTCCGCTGGCTCGGCCAGAACCCGATCGCGATCTACGTGCTCTCCTCGCTCCTCACGACGACCTTCCTCGCCATCGTGATTGGGATGGGCGGACCCTCTCCCGCGACGCTCCACGTCTGGACCTTCGAGCACCTGTATTTGCCGTTTGCGCGTCCGGAGACCGCTTCCCTGCTCCACGCAGCAACCTTCCTGGGAATCTGGACGGCCATCGCCGGATTCCTGGCGCGCAGGCAGATCTTCCTGCGCGTCTAGCTGGGGGCCTCGCCCGGCCCCCTCTCCCCTTGCCCCCTTGTGCCCACGCTGAGGACGAAGCCCGGAAGCATCCCGGCCCGCCTTTTCGCCCGCCAGCTTGTGGACGCGGGCCGATCTGGACTACCCACCGGCCATGGCCGGGGCCCTTGAGGATCGTCCGCTCGGTCGCAGCACCGTGTTGCTCGGCGAGCGGGGGGGGCGCTACCCCCACGGCAACTCCTTGCTCGTCACAGGCACGGAGGAGACGCTGATCATCGACCCTTCGCTCAGCGTGATCCCGCGCCGGGCGGGGCTGCCTCGCGTGGACCGGGTGCTGAACAGCCACTGCCACGAGGACCACATCGCCGGCAACCACCTCTTTCCAGAGGTGCCCTGGCACCTTCACGAACTCGATCTCCCAGGCATCCGTTCGCTCGACGGCTTGATGACAATCTACGGTTTCCCGGCGCCGCTGGATCGCGCCTTCCGCAGCGTGGTGTGTGAGCAGTTCCATTTCATGCCGCGGCCGGACCCGGTGGCGCTGCACGACGGGGAGGTGTTGGATCTGGGAGGCACGCGCGTTCGCGTGGTCCACGCACCGGGCCACACGCGGGGCCACTGCTTCTTTCACATCGAGCCCGACGACGTGCTCTTCCTGGGCGATGTCGAGCTTTCGAGTTTCGGCCCCTACTACGGTGACGCCTGGTCGAGCCTCAGGGACTTTGAGGCGACGCTCCGTTCGGCCAAGGAGATGAAGGCACGTTTCTACGCCACATTCCACCACATCGGCGTTCTGGAAGATCGAGACGCGTTCTTGGAGCGGCTTCAGCAATTCACCGGGGTGATCGGCGCGCGCGAAGCGCGCCTGCTCGAGTTCCTCCGTGAGCCGCATACGCTGCAGGAGATCGCAGAGCACCGCTTCGTCTACCGCCCGCAGGACCACGTGCCGTTTGCCGAGGCCGTGGAGCGGCGCAGCATGGGCCAGCATCTCGAACGCCTGGCCCGCGAGGGGCGCGTGCAGGAGGTCGAACCCGACTGCTGGATCGCGCTCCCGCGGGCGTCCGGCCGACCCGGCTCGAACTAACGAGAAGGCCGTTCGGCGCGTTGCCTCTCGCGCCGCGGCGCGTGCTCTTGTCCCCCGCACTCCCGGCGCACGAGCTCGATCGCGCGGCCAAGAACGTCGAGCCGCTCTGCGAGCGTTTTCCCCGCCGGTGCGAGGCGCAACGTGGTGACGCCCGCCTCGCGGTAGCGGCGGATGCGCTCACAGATCATGTCTTCGGTCCCGAGCAGGTTGGTCTTCAGCACGAGCTCATCCGGTACACGCTGAGCGGCTTCGTCGCGTTTGCCCTCCAGCCACAACCGCTGCACTTCGCGCGCGGCATCTTCGAATCCCGCGCGGCGGTACGCGGCGTTGTAGAAGTTGTGTCGCCGCGATCCCATGGCGCCGAGCGTAAACGCGAGCTGTGGCTTGCGTGAACGAACCATCCGCTCGACGTCGGATCCAAACTCGACACCCCCGCCGACCTGAAGGTCGAGCTCCGAAAGCCTGCGCCCTCGGAGCGCCGTGCCGCGGGCGATGTGGGAAAAGAAGACGTCCGCGTGCTCCGGCATGAAGGAGGTGCCGAGCCATCCGTCCGCGAGCTCCCCCGTGAGCTCGAGCCCCGGCGGCCCGAGGGTCGCGAGATAGATCGGGATGGCCGGGTTCGGGGGGTGGGCAAGGCGCAAAGCCTTTCCTTCCCCGCCAGGTCGCGGCAGCACAACGTGTCGACCCGAGTAGACGAGCTTCTCGCCTCGAAACGCCATGCGAACGATCTCGACCGTCTCCCGCAGCCGGGCCAAGGGGTGCGCGAAGGCGACCCCGTGGAGCCCCTCCACCACCTGAGGCCCGGAGGCGCCGAGCCCGAGCAGGAAGCGGTCTTCGCTGAGGGTTGCCAAGGTGAGCGCGGTCATGGCCGTCATCGACGGCGCGCGCGCGCTGATCTGCAAGATGCCGGTTCCGAGCTTCATGCGGGACGTTCGCGCCGCGAGAAACGCGAGGGGTGCAACGGCGTCCTGCCCCCACGCCTCCGCGGACCAAGCGGAGTCGACGCCCAACTTCTCCGCCTCGCACGCGAACGCAACCGCCGCCCTCCAGACCGCGGGATCGCCGCTCCCGGGGCCCCCGATCTGGATGGCCGTCTTCACAGCGTTCTGCGCTCGGGCGCAAAGCGTACGGGCATGGACTTGATGCCATTGATGAAGTTCGAGCGCAGCCGCGTCGGGGGACCGGCCAGCTCGAGGTCGGGAAGCCGCCGCAGAAGCTCTTCGAACATGCAACGCATCTCCATCCGCGCCAGCGAGGCCCCCAAGCAAAAGTGGACCCCGAATCCGAAGCCGAGGTGCGGATTGGGCTCGCGCCCGACATCGAAGCGAAGGGGATCGGCGAAGGCGCGTGGATCGCGGTTGGCGGCCCCGTAGAACATGACCACCTTGTCCCCTGCGGCGATGCGTTGACCTTCGAGCTCTGTGTCCCGCATGGCGGTGCGCCGGAATTGCATGACGGGGGAGACCCACCGCACCATTTCGTCGACGGCCGTGTCGAAGAGCTCGGGGTGCGCACGCAGGCGTGCGCGTTCTTTTGGGAACTCGCAGAGAGCCTGCATCCCGCCGGAGATCGCATTGCGCGTCGTCTCGTTGCCGGCGATCACCAACAGGAAGAAGAACATGTTGTATTCGACCGTCGAAAGCCGCTCTCCCTCCACCTCACCATGGACCAGGGTGCTGGTGATGTCTTCGCGAGGATCACGGCGGCGCTCTTCCGCGAGGGCCATGGCGTACTGGAAGAGCTCCATGACGGCGATCTGCGCGTCCATGGGGCTACCGTAGTCGGGATCCTCCGCGCCGATCAGGCAGTTGCTCCAGCGAAAGAGCTTCCAGCGGTCTTCCCGGGGAACACCCAAGAGCTCTGCGATCACGAGCAGCGGGAGCTCCGCCGCGACCTCCGTCACGAAATCGCACTCGCCTTTGCGGGCCACCTTGTCCACGATCTCGCGCGCGAGCTCGCGCACGTGGATCTCGAGGCGTCCGATGGTACGAGGCGTGAAGCCACGGCTTACGAGCTTGCGGAGCTGGGTGTGGCGCGGCGGGTCCATGTGGATGAGCTGCTGTTGCATAAGCCGCAGATCCGCTTCCACCAGGTCGGCGTTGATGCAGGTCCCGTGCTCCGAGGAAAAGAGTTCGGGATCCTTCGAGACCGCGAGCACATCCTGATGGCGCGTCAACACCCAAAAACCGCGCTGGTCGATCTCGATGCGCCCGGGGGCAAGCTGTCCGCGCCCCTTCCGCCCCGGGTGCCAGTGGACCGGCGAATGTTCCCGAAGCCAGGCGAAGTGCTCGTGGGGCACGCCGCGTTCGAAGGTGGTTGGATCCAACAAGTCGATCGGCGTCGCCATGTCCGCTCCCCGCCCTCCGCCCAGAAAGGAAACGCCGCCGGACGGCCGGCGGCGTTTCGCATGCGCCAGGCGCGTGTGGGCGCTACGCCACCTTCTCCAGGACGTGCACCGCACAGGCGCTTCCCAGGCCGATCACATGGGTGAGCCCGAAGCGCGCATTCGGAACCTGGCGCTTCCCGGCTTCGCCACGCAGGTGGGTCGAGACCTCGTAGATGTTCGCGATGCCCGTAGCGCCCAGGGGATGGCCCTTCGACAAAAGCCCGCCGGAGACGTTCACCGGGATCTTGCCCCCAAGCGCGGTTTGGCCCTGATCGATCATTCTCCCCGCCTCGCCGTCTTTGCAGAGCCCGAGATTTTCATAGTGCAGGATCTCCGCGGTGGCGAAGCAATCGTGCAGCTCCACGAGCGACAGATCCTCGGGCCCGATGCCCGCCATCTCATACGCCTTCTTCGCGGCGAGACGGGTACAGGTGTTGACGTCGGGCATGACCAGGTCTCGGTCGGTCCACGGGTCGCTGGTCAGCACCGAAGCCTTGACGCGCACGGCTCGCTTGAGGCCGAGCTGCTTGGCCTTGCGTTCCGAAGCGAGGACCGCGGCGGCGGAGCCGTCGACATTCACCGAGCACATCAGCTTGGTGTTGGGGTAGGAGATCATTTCGGCGTTCATCACCGACTCAAGGGGTGTCTCGATCTGATACATCGCCTTTGGATTCATGGTCGAGTGATGATGGTTCTTCACCGAAACCTTGGCGAACTGCTCGAAGGTGGTGCCGTATTTTCGGGAGTGCTCCATGCCGGCTTCCGCGAACACCGTGGGCATCGTGCCGGAGCCGAGCAGACCCTCCTTCGGGATGCCCTTGCCGCCTCCCGCGCCTCCCAGCAGTCCCTTGCCCATCTGCTCGACACCGACGGCAATCACGAGGTCGTAGATTCCCGCCTTGATCGCCATCCAGGCCTCCCGGAATGCGGTGGCGCCGGTGGCACAGGCGTTCGCACAGTTCACCACGGGGATTCCAGTCTGGCCGATCTGCTGCAGGATGCGCTGACCCACCATGGCGTTGGCCTGGTAGAGATTTCCGCAGTACAGGGCCTCCATCTCCTGGATCTTGAGGCCTGCATCGTCGAGCGCCATGAGGGCGGCTTTGGCACCCAACTCGGGAACGCTCTGCTCGGGGAAGCGCCCGAACTTGATCATGTCGACTCCGAGCACGAAGACATCCGTCATGGTTCGCTCCTGTGCACCGGCCGGCGCTAGCTGCGCGGCTGGAAGTAGTAGGTCAGATACTCGTTGCCCTCGGCGTCCT
>Ga0187766_10001286_pt1 | contig 14678 bp, 11 predicted proteins | sample 0216_QUI02_MP05__4_FD_132971 | JGI IMG/M metagenome (GOLD analysis project Ga0187766, IMG submission 132971) | Tropical peat soil microbial communities from peatlands in Department of Meta, Colombia - 0216_QUI02_MP05_20_MG | ecosystem: Environmental > Terrestrial > Soil > Wetlands > Peat ... | reverse complement strand
GCCAAAGCGCGTTTCCTTGTGCTGGTAGTTTCTGAGCTCATCGGGAAGGACGAGCCCGACGCTCGCCGGCAAGGGCTCGACGAGCGGCTTAGGCAAAGTCTCATCGGGCTTGATCTTCACGCCGCTGCAGGCGCTGAGCGCGAGTGGCAGCATGGCGAGAGCCACGAGCCGCGCCGCCGCTAGTGCTTCATGCCGACGAACGTGCCGTCGTTCTGATCGCATATCAATCTCATTAGGGCGGAAAAGCGGATGTTTGTAAACGGCGTCATGTCCGCTCCTTCGGGAAAGCCGATGGCGTGAATGCGCATCGGACGGCGCCCGTCCGCGCCCGGCTTGTTGAGACTGCCGATCGAATCGAGCGCGTCCTGGATGGAATCGCCCGTGAACTCATCCCCGAGCACGTAGACGCCGATCCTCTTTCGGGTGCCCAGTAACGCCGCACCGCCTCCTCCATTCCCGGAACCGGATTCGAGCGGCTGAACGCGCGCCAGCGGCGCGCGCGCTCGCGGATCTCGGCGCGCTGCTGAGGAGTGTCGGGGAGCCAGCGCCCGCGCGTGCCCTCGAACATGTACGTTCCCTGATCGTTGAGCACCTGCAGGCCCTGCACGTGCGGATAGACGTTCAAGAGCTCCTCGACGATCCCGAGCGCCACCGCCCAGTGGTTGCTCGTCATGCTGTAGGAGGTGTCGATCACGAAGATCAGGTAGTCGCTGTCGAGCGGGATGCCGCCGATCGCAGCGCCGTGCGGGTGCTGAGCGCGCTCGCGCAGGAGCCGCGCCTGCTCGGTGGTGAGCTCCTCCTGCGCGGCGACGAGCTGCCGCTCGATCGTGTTCGTGACGGCCGCCTCCTGGCGGCTCCCCTGGTACTGGCCGCGGATGCTGCTCACATCGCCCGAGAGCTGCGCGAGCCGTGCGCGCTCGTGCGCGAGCGTGTCGCGACTGCCGGTGAGCTCGCGATTGAGGACCTCGCTCTCCCCGCGCAGCTCCGCGAGCTGCTCCTCGAGCTCGCGCACCTCGCCCGAGAGCTGACGCGCGGTCTGCTCGAGCTGCGCGGGGCGGCCGATCTCGGTCAGCACGAGCAGCAGGATGATCGCCCCGAAGCCACAGCAGATGCAGTCGAGGAAGGAGAGACTGAACACTTCGACTTCGCGGCGCCGGCCTCTCATGGCCAGTCCTTCGCGGGCATGAGCAGCGTCCCGTCGGTGATGCGCGCGAGGTGCCAGAAGCGATGCGCGGCCTGCAGGTCGCCCTTCATCGGCAGGAGCACGCTGTCGACGGGCACGTGGGCGGGAAGCTGCGGGATCGCCTCGTCGAAAAGCCGCATGCGCTCGTTCGAATTCACGTAACGGCGCTGCCCGACGACGTGACCCTGCGTCGGGAGACCATCGGTGATGAGCACGATCTGATCGGGCAGGGGGCTCAACCTCCCTGAAGCTGCGAACGCGTTGTAGAGGCTCGTGCCATTGGCGGGCACGAGCTTCTCGAGCGCCTCCATGACCTGGGTGCGTGCGCTCGTATCGCCTGCCTCGATCCAGCCCGGCGCAGAAGCCATGAGTGGCTGCGCCTGGGTGTTGAAGGTGAACACCTGGTAGCTCGCGCCCGCGGGAACCTGCGTCATGAGCCAGTCCACGATCGCCACCGCGCGGCGCCACTTGGCGGCGGCGCGCTTGTGTGCATCGTCCTGGTTGCGCATGCGGAGGATGGTGACCAGGTCCTCGTGCAACATGCTCGCCGAGACATCGAGCAGGATGAGGACATGGTGGCCACGGAGCGTAAGCCCAGTGATATAGCGGCGCTCGGCCGCGCTGTGCACGCTCTGCCCGGGTGGAGCACGCTCGAGGCTCCCGGCCTCGAGCCGCTTGGTGCTTTCCTCGAGCGAGCGGATGTCGCTCTTGAGCTCCTCGATGTGCGCGCGCCGCGCGAGCGTCTCCTTGTCGGCAGTCGCGATTTCCTCGCGCGAGGTGGTAAGGCTCGCGACCAGGCGCTCGCTCGCCCGAGTGGCGCTCGCCGATTCGTTGCGGGTCGTCGTGAGCGCATCGCGCAGCTCGACGAGATTGCGCTGCCCGCTCGTCACCTCCTCCCTGAGCCGACTCACCTCGGCGGTGAGATTGTCGGTGACCTCGAGGCTCACGGTGCCGCTGCGCGCGCTCACGATCGTGTAGAAGAGGATCACCGCCCCGAAGCCGCAGCAGATGCAGTCGAGAAACGAAAGCGTGAACACCTCGATGGTGCGGCGGCGCGCCACGGCCGGTCCTCGCTAGCCGCGAACCGCCGGGTTAACCGCGATCAGCGCGAGCGCAACACCCGGATCGCCCACGCGCACCTCATCGCCCGCCCGCACCCGCACGCGTTCGGCGACGCGCTCCCCGTTCACAAAGGTGCCGAAGCGGCTGTGATCGAGGAGTACGACCTGCGCGCCCTCACGCATCAAGGTGCAGTGGCGGCGCGAGACGCCGGCAAGCCCCTCGGCGAGTGTGATCGCCGCGCCGCCCCCCGCGCCTCGTCCGACGACGAGCGGCTCGCTCCCGAGCGCGAACGTTCTTCCTTCAAAGAGAAGATGCGAAGGCGCGAGCACATCGTCCGCCTCCCCCAGGCGCGTGCGCCGCACCTGAGCGGCGAGTGCCCTCGGCTGAGCTCCCCCCGGAAGTCGCCGCAGGAGCCGCACCGTCTCGCCGCCCTGGCGCAGCGGCAGCTCGAGTAGCGACACCGCCGCTGCCGCGAATCCCCCCGGAAGACTGACGAGCTCGCAGCCGGCGAAGGGCGTGAGGCTCTCGAGGAGGCCCGGAAGTCCGGCGAGCGTTTCGGGAATGAGGAGCGCAAGCGCGGTGCCGGCCGGACGCAGCTCGTGCACCAGCCGTACGATCTCATCCCAAAGGGGCTGCGCGACCTGCGCAAGCTGATCGCGCGTGAGCGGCACCGCGATGCGCGTTTCGCCCGCGGTGAGGGTCGCGGTCGCTACGCCCTGCGCGGCGGCCTCGTGCGCGAGGGATGGCAGGAGGTCGAAGAGCTGTTGCTCGGTGAGCGCATCGTGCAGGGCATCGAAGCGGGTCTGCCTCACGAGCTGCGTGTTGATGAAATCGAGCCACGCCTGATAGAGCTCGAGCAACCCGCGCCGCTCGCTCAGGAGCGCGCGGCGGCGGCTCACCGGGCCCGCATCGCGCTCGACGAGCGTCGCCGCGAGGTGATGCAGGCCGAGCTCGATCACGATCGCAGGACCTGGGAGTTCGAGTGCGGCGCTCGAGGCAACCGCCGCGTCGATGAAGCCATCGACAGGGAGGCCGAGCTGCGAGGTGATGGCGAGGAGCGCCCCAAGTCCCGCGGCGCCGGCGTAGCCGGGCGATGCGATCCAGACGCGCTGCCCTGGAGTAAGGGCGTGGCCGCGCAGGCGCCGCGCGATTTCCGCACTGCAGAGCGCGAGCGCCTGGGCCGAAGGCTGGGCATCACGCAACACGCTCGCGAGGTGGCGCGTCGAGGTGCTGGTCGGCAGCCGGCGCACGGCATGCCAGGCATCGGCCCCGATCGCTCCGCCCGCGCTGCCGTCCGACACCGCCGAGGGGGAACTCTCGAGTACGCCCCCGGCGCGCGCGAGCGCGAACGCGCGATCGTCAGGCTCCAGGACAAAGGGCTCCATCGGCGTTCAGATGTCGGTCGGGAAGCTCACGTTGTTATCGGCGGATTCCTTCTTGTCGGGCGCGACGGTGGCGTCGTCGGCGCCCTGCGGCACCGTCGCGGCAGGCGGCGGCGGCGTCTCGCGCGAGGGCGGCGGCTCAAGCGCCGCGCGCGCCGCGGGCGTGGCGACCGCGGGCGGCGCGGGTGCGGGCGTGGCGACCGCGGGCGGCGCGGGTGCGGGCGAGGGCTGCGCCGCGGCGCGATCAATCGCGATCGCGACGCCCGCGCACAAAAAGATGATGAGGACCACTGCCCATTCCATCAGTCGAAGATTCTTCACGGGAACCTCTCTCTCATATCTCTACTGAGGATCCTCCGCATAGCGCGCGATCCGAAACCCGAGCGTCGGTGCGCTGCCCGAGGCGCCATCGCGCCAGGCGAGGCGCAACTCGCCCACGGTCGCGGTCTGCCAGTTTGCGCCGCGCACAACATGGAGCGTCCCCTCGGTGGGACCGAGGGGATCGGTCGCCGGGTCCGAATCCACGAACGATCCGTAGTAGTCATTCGTCCACTGTGACACGTTGCCGGACATGTCGTAGAGCCCAAGCGCGGTCGGATGGAACTTGCCGACCGGGGCAAGGACCAGGTAGTCGTCCCGATACCCAGGCAGTGTCGCGGGCAGCGAGCGCGCGGCTTCACTGCCTGCGAGGTTGCCGACGCCTTCGGGGACGGGCAACGCATCTCCCCACGCATAGCGGCGCAACTGCCCGGGGGCAGCGTAACGCGCGGCATATTCCCACTCCGCTTCGGTCGGCAACCGATAGCCGCGCGTCACCGGCCGCGTCAGCTCGAAGCCGCTGCCGCGGCGCGCGTAGGCGGCGGGCAGTCCGTCCTGCTGCGAAAGCCAGTTGCAGAAATCCGCCGCCTCATCCCAGGTGACGCCGGTGACTGGCTGATTGTCGAGGTCGAGTGATTGCCGGTCGATGTAACCCGAATCATGCGCAGCGCGGAACTTGCGAAAATCTGCGTTCGTCACGGGCAGCACGCCGATGTAAAACGGACGCCCGAGAGTGACGCTGCGCAGTCCCTCGTTCGGCCGCCGTCCTGGCTCGCGCCGCTCGCTCCCCATCTGGAACGTACCGCCCGGCATGAGCCGCAGCACGTAGCCGCTCTGGCTTTTTATGAGCGGCGCGCTCTCCATGAGCGCCGCGCCGCGCTCGGAGGGCGTGAGATGGTAGGTGAGGTTGCTCTCGAGGTCCTCGACCGGCGTGACAGCCGCCGCGAATGGGACGAACCCGCTCTTGCGCACCTCGATGCGGTGCTCGGTGGCAGAGAGATTGAGGGATTGCGGCGTGCGGCCGCGCGATGCGCCATCAATAAAGAGTTCTGCATCAGGAGGCTCACCCGCAACCGTCACCCGTCCGAGTACGGCCTTGAGGCGCGCGTCCGCATCGAGCGCGGCACCGGAGGAGGCAAACACTGTCTGCGTCCAACTCGCGTAGCCGGGAAGGCTGAGAACGACCGGATATGCGATGCCTGCGGGCAGGTCGAGGGTGAGTGGCGAGCGACCGCGATCAACCCCCGCCACCGTGACCTCAGCACCTTCGGGCTCTGAGCGCACACGCAACTGCGCATCGGGTTCGCCGAGCTTCACGGGTCCGAGCGCAAGCGTCGCCCCGCCCTCGAGCACGACGCTGCTCTCCCAGGGCTTCCAGCCGCTCGCCGCGATGCGGATGCGACGCACGCCCGCGGGCGCGCTGATCGACACCGGAGCCGTACCACTCTCGACGCCATCGACGCTCACATGCGCACCCTGAGGGATCGCCTGCACCGCAATCGTCCCCCAGGCACTCTTAAGGCGCACATGCAGCTCTTGCGCGGCTCCGGCTCCCTCGATGTGTACGGCGGTGGCGTAGTCGACGTAGCGCGGGGCACGCAGGCTTATCGTGCGCTCGCCCGCGGGCACGCTGATCACCCCGGGCGCAAGACCCGCTGCGACCCCATCGATGCTCACCGCGGCGACCACACCTGCGGTGTCGATTCGGAGCGCTCCGGGGAGCGGCTCGAGCACGAGGCGCACGCTCCCTGTGCCACCTGCCGGCACGACGACCGAAGCCTCGGCCGGCGAGTAACCTGCATGTTCCGCACGCACGACTCGCCGCCCGGGTAAGACGAAGAGGCGGCTTCCGATCGCGAGCGAAGGCACGCCCGGTGTGTGTGCCCGCGCATCGGCCGGATGCACCTCGAGCATCACGGTGCCGAGCCGGAAAAAACCGACGACCGCTGCGACCAGGAAAAGCGCCGCCGCGCTCAGCGCCGCGGTGCGCCGGATGGACGCCCTGCGATCGGCGCCACCTTCGGGTGGCGGCTCGGGCACGCGCAGCGCCTTGGGTACGGTGATCTCGACATCCTGATCTTCCGCCTGATCGATGGGCACGGTGGCGGCGAGCGCACCCGCGGGGGCGATCGTCACATTGCCGGCGAGGTGCGAGACCTTAAGGCGCAGCAGCGTCCGCGAGGCGCTCGTGACGATCACTTGCGCATCGCCGATCGCGAGCACGTCATCGCGGCGCAGGTCGCGTGCGGCGCCGAGCGCACGGCCGTTGAAGCGCACCGCGGCTGCGGCTACAGGCTCTGCAATCCAGAGTCCATCGCGCCGCACGAGCGTGAGTGCCGTCCCGCGCTCGATCCCGGGTACGACGATGTCGGAGCCCGCCCCGCCGATCGTGAGGTTCTCCCCGAACTTGCGCTCGCCCGCAGGTTCGGCGACGCGCACCTCTCCCCACGCACCTGGCTGGCTCGATGCGCTCTCGTTCATGCTGAGCTCAGATCGGTTCGTCGCAGCTGACGTTGACAGTCTGGTTTTGCTGCCCCGGGCTCACAGTGATTTCGCGGCGCACGTCGCGGTAGCCGTCACGCGTGCCGATCACGGTGTAGTGACCTGGCTTGAGTTCGATCTCGCGCTTCGCGAAGCTGCCGAAGGAGCCGACGCTCGGTATCGCGACCTTGGTGAAACTGTCCGAGACGAGCGAGAGGCGTACCGGAAGCTCGTACTCGGGGAGGAGCGCCGCGAGGCGCGCAATCTGCCCGCGCAGCACGGGTCCCGGGGAGGGCTGCTCCTGGGCCGTCTGCAGGAGCGAGGCGGCCGCGGCACGCACATCGGGCGATGCGAGGCGCTCGGGTCGCTCGATCAGCGCCTCGAGCGAATCACCGAGTCTGAGGCGCGCTGCCGCTCGCGAGGCACCCTCCTGGGCGAAGGCGAGCGAGTGATCGCGCTCGAGCGCCGAGCTATAGAGCGCGAACGCCTCCTTCCAGCGCTCCATGGCCTCGAGGTCGGCGCCCTGCTCACGCAGGGCATCGAAGCGCCGCTCGCTGTACGCCGCGTTCACACGCCGCAACCCCTCCGTCGCTTCGGCGCCCCCGGGCCGCAGCGCGAGCGCGCGCTCGAAAGCTGCCCGCGCCTCATCGAGTCGGCCGGCGCCGAGCGCCGCGAAGCCCTCCCCCGCTGCCTTGGCATAGCTGTCGTGACCAAGCGATGCGTTGGCGCGCGCGAGCCCGGCGCGCGCCTCCGCATTCTGAGGGTCGAGCGCGAGCGCCTGGGTGTAGTCCGCGGCCGCGCGCGCGTACTCATGGGCGCTTTCTGCGTTGGCGGCATCGGCGAGAAGTGGCAACACGCCCCTCAGGCTCTTTGCACGGCTCTGCCCAAGCGCCGCCCGCGCATTGCCGGGATCGATGCGCGCGGCGAGATCGTAGGCCTGCGCCGCACGCTCCTGTGAACCCTCGGCGAGAGCCCGATCGCCGAGGGCGAGCTCGCCAGCGAGTGCCGCGGAAGCGGCGTCCTCGACCCGCCCGAGACGCAGCGAGGCTTCTGCGAGGCGCTCTCGGGCGAGGGTGAGATTACCGGCGTCGCGCGCGCCGACGGATTCCGCCGCGCGGGTCTTCGCGGCGGCGAAGTCTTCGCCACCCCAGATACCGGCGCCGCGCCGCTCGAGCGTCTCGAGCCGCGAATCGAAGCGGGCGCGATCGGCGGCGAGCTGAATATCGGTGACGTGAGTGCCAGGTGAGGCGCCGGCGCTTGACGCGGTGTCGGCGACAGGTGCAGCGCCGGGCGCGGAGAAATAACGCGGCAGCCAGAGAAATGCCGCAATGGCAACGAGCGCGAGGGCGGCAACCGCCATCAGCGGTCGGCGCGGCGTGCCGGGGCGGGTCGCTCCAAGGGGCGGCCACTCAAGCCGTGGGGGCGGTGGCAGCGCCCCCTCGTGCGCTGCGGCCTCAGCGGGAGCTGCCGCGTGGGCGTCGGCGGGGCTCGCCAGCGGAATGATGGCCGGCGCGTCGGCTTGGGGCGGCGGCTCGAAAGTGAGCGTGTCGTTGAGCGCGGCATCGAGATCGTCGATCACTTCGCGCATCGAGGCCGGCCGGCGCGCGGCCTCCTTTGCCAGCATTCGCTTCACGAGCGTCGCGAGGAGCGGGGGGATCGGCGATGCGGGCACAAGAGGAGGTACCGGCTCCTCGAGGACACGTGCGGCGTCGTAGTGCGGGTAGTGGGGCGGGTAGCCCGAGAGCAGTTCGTAAGCGAGCGCGCCGAGCCCGTAGATGTCATCGGCGGGTGTCGGCGCTTCGCCGCGCAGTTGCGCGGGACTTGCACTGAAGGGGGAGTGTCCGCGGCGTACCTCGCCGCTCAGGCGCGCGGAGATGCCGAAGTCCGCGAGCTTGACGTGCCCCTGCGAATCGAAGAGCACGTTCGCGGGTTTGAGGTCGCGGTGGATCACCCCACGCTCGTGCGCGTGCTCAAGCGCGAGCGCCACCTCGATGAGCGGGGGGACGATCGCGAGGTAAGTCGCACCGCGCAAGCGCCGCAGGTCGCCGCCCGAGGCGAGCTCCATCGGCAGGACCAGCGCCCCCACATCGCGCTCGGGCGGAAACACCCTGAGAATGCGCGGATGATCGAGGCGGCGGGCGCTTTCGTATTCGTGCACGAGCGTTGACCACACCGCCTCCTCGGCTCCGTCCGCGACGCGGATGATCTTGAGTGCGACATCGCCGCGCTCAGGATCGAAGGCGCGCCACACCTCGCCCTGGCCGCCAGCGCCCAGCCGCTCGCCGAGAATGTAGCGGGCATCTGCCGCGGGCCCGAGGTTCGCGATCATCGCCTCGGCCCTGACCTGATGAGCTTCAGTGCGCCGCATCCGCGGCCACGGGCGGCACTGGCGAGGGCACCACGGGAGTCGCCTGCGCTTCCACGTGCGTCGGGGTGCCGTTCTGCTCGAGGTACAACTGGTGCAGCATCTCGCGCCACTGCCGGTATTGCTCGTCGGCGGTGCCGGTGAGCTTGAGCGTGCGGCCTTCGACGTCGACGACCTGCGGTGCCACTTCCGACTGGAAGGTTTCGGACATTTCTTTGAGTGTCTGGGCGTGCACCTTGGCGTCCGAATACTTCTTCAGGCCCGAGAGGAATGCAGCGGTGCCGCCGACCGCGCCCGCATAGCGCGCCGCCTGCTGCACGCGCTGGCAGTTGAGGTCGTAGACCCCGCACTGATTGGGCATCAGAACGCTCGCGAGCACCGCCGCGGCACCGAGATAGGTGCGAGCGCGCGCCTGATTGAGTGCGCGCTGCTCCTTGTCGATCTCCTCGAAGCTCGCGCGCCGCCACTCCCCGTAGGAGCTCGCCATCTGGTCGCTGAAGTTCGCGTAGTAGCCGTTCACGGTGTCGACGATGCCGGCATCGCGCTCGCGGATGCGGTCGATCCGTAACTCCATCGGATCGTCCTGCGCCGGGAGCCTCACGACTTTGACCTGGCCATTCGGCTGTGTCGCGAGGTAGCCGCCCATCGCCTGGGGGGCGAGGTCGACGGCGAACTCGAGCTGCGCGACGCGGTGAATGTCGCGCAGGTCCGCAGCCTTCAGCGTCTTGCGCGCCGTCATCATGTCGTTGGCGATGTTGGTGTAGACATTCTGAAAGGGATCGCGCGCCTTGAGAGCGGCGTCCGTCTTGTAGGAGCCGGTGTCGGCCGGACTCTCGTAGCGGCGGGCATTGATCCAGATGCGGCCGGTCGCGTCCTTGACGGTGATTTCGAGCGCGAGTTTGGCGCCGGTCGACTCGAGGATCTTCCCCTGGACCGTGACGTCGAAGTACTGCGCCACCTCGGGAGCGACGCGCACCGCTCCCCATTCGCCGCTGGTTGTGATGGTGGCCGCCAGCAGATTCGCCATGTAGCGCGATTCGGCCTGGCGGATGTCGGGATTGATCAGCTTCTTCTCGAGCGCCTGGGGATCGAGGCCCGGGGGGATCCCGGGATCGAGCGGATGGACGACGACATCGAGGAGCTGATCCTGGGGAATCTGCTCGTTGGCCTGCACGAGCGCGACGTGCGGCTGAGGTTTGGTCTCGTGCACTACGCAGCCCGTACCGCCGAGCAGTACGCAGCAAAGCGCGAGCGCGGTCTGCATTCGCGCCGCCGTTGCCCCCTTGTTACTCAGTCCGCGCATTCTCCTCGTTTCCCGGGCGCGCGCTCGCGCGCCATCACTTTCCCTGGGCATTCTTCTTGTAGTCGAGATACTCCTGCCAGAGCTTTTCCTTCAGCTCTGGGTCCGTTTCCTGCTCGGCCGCCTGCCGCAGGCGCCGCGCCACGACATCATCATCGCTCCCATCGGGGATCTCGCGTGCCGTCGCACCGTTCCCGGCATTGTCTTCGGGACCCTTGGCGGCGCCCTCGGATTTTAGATCACCCGAATGATCGCGTTGCTTCGATCGGCCCGTCCCGGACTTGGCTGAATTGCCCTGCGACGCCTCGCTCGCGGCGCTGCCTGAGTCCCCGGCCTTCTGCCCTGATTTCTGTGCGTCGGTGGCGGCGGTAGCGGATCCGGCGGCAGCCGCTTGCCGCGCATCGCGTGACTTCGCGAGTTCCTGCTGCTGGCGGCGCAGCTCCGCATCGAAGGAGCCGAGTGAATCGTTGAAGCGCTTGTCGATCGAGGCGAGGCGCTCATCGGAAGTCTGTCCGGGCCCGCTGCCACCGGCGCTTGCCGCGCTGCCCCCGCCCGGCGCCGCGGCCGCATCCGCCGCCCCCGCCGCTGCTCCCGCGCCCGAAGCCGCCCCCGTACTCTCCGCGGTTGGGTTGCTCGCCGGCTGCGGCGTGGATGCCTTCTGCGCGGACGGTGGCGTGCCGCCGCCCGCGCCCGCGCCCGACACCTGCCCGCTGCCGCCCGATGAGGGCGCCGGGGATGAAGCGCAACCGACCGCGCCCACGACGAGCGCAAGAGAGAGGGCCGAGCGGATCAGTGCAGAGTGCATCGCGCTTACTCAGTGCGTCGCCGTCGTCGCCGCGGATGGTTTCCTCGTAGTGGCGAGCTGCAAATCGTTGTCGTCGGCGCCGGTGAAAAAGGTACGCAGCTGAGTCCCCATGCGGTTGCACGCCGTGCCTTGCACGCGGGCGATGAAGGGGAGCGGTACGATCGCACCGACGATCGCGGAAGTACCGGTGACATCGGTGTCGACGGTGCCTGCGGATTTCGCCTGCTTGAGATCCCAGATCGTCGCCTCGTAGTTCGAATCCTTCTCCCACCAACCAAAGCCGATGCAGCCGGCAGCTCCGGGCGAGACCCCGCACGCGATGCTGCCGCCGCCGTCGGTCTTACGCGTACCGCCATCGAGCCAGACGATGTAGCGCACATGCGAGGCGGCCACCTTTTCCGCAAGACCCGGCTTCGTCATCAACTTCTCGATCGCCTCGGGCCGCGAGGGTGCCGTACCGGGCTCGAACCAAGGGAACGTCGCATCGACGAACTCCTGGTGCGTGCGCACATCGATCGCGCTCGCGCCGTGGCCGGCGAGCTCGCTGTCGAGGCATTGCACGAAGCCCTCTTCGGCCGCAACGCCCTCGACCTGTGGTTTGGGCAGAATCACCACCGCTTCGCTCTTTTCAATATGCGTGTGCAGCTCACGGGACTCATCGACGCGCGATTGCATGCAACCCGGGGAGACGCAGAGCGCCCCGAGCGCCGCGAGGACGCCGGGCGCAACGAGGTAGCGGCTGTTCATGGCAGGCTCCCTCAGCCTTTTCAGCCCAGTATGCCACCCGTCTGCCTCGGTGTGACCGCGTACAGATACGGGCGGTTCCCGCCCGTCCGAGACGCGCCCTAGAGGCCGAGATTGAGCTGCGAGCCCGCGCGCGTCGGGGGGCGGAAAAGGGCCGTCGTGAGTGTGTCGCGGGAGCCCGAATTGAGGTTCAGCCGCTGGCAGGCGAGGCGGAAGCGGTTTCTGAGGAGCGCTGCGTAGGGACCCGTGCCCTTCATGCGGGTACCGAAGCGCGGATCGTTCTCGCGCCCGCCTCTCATCTCGCGGATAAGAGACATAACGTGGCCTGCGCGCTCGGGGTAATGCTCGGCGAGCCACTCCTTGAACAGGTCCTTGATTTCAAAAGGGAGGCGCAGGAGCACGTACCCGGCCCAGCGCGCCCCCGCCTCAGCGGCCGCGGCGAGAATCGCCTCGATTTCGTGATCGTTGAGAGCCGGGATGACCGGGGCCACGAGCACCCCGCACGGCACGCCGGCGGCCGCGAGCCCCGTGAGTGTACGCAGGCGCGCCTTGGGGGATGCTGCGCGGGGCTCGAGCCTACGTTTCAACCCGTCATCAAGAGAGGTGATGCTCACGCCCACGTTGGCGAGGCCATCGCGTGCCATGTCGCTGAGCAAATCTAAATCGCGCAGCACGAGCGCGCTCTTGCTGAGGATCGTGACCGGATGCCGGGTGCGCGCGAGCACCTCGAGAATCGACCGCGTCACCTTCATCTTGCGTTCAACGGGTTGATAGGGATCCGTGTTGGCACCGAGCGTGATCGGTTTGCAGAGGTAATTCGGATGAGCTAATTCGGCTTCGAGCAGCTTCGCGGCGTCTGCCTTGTAGAAGAGTCGCGTTTCGAAATCGATCCCGGGCGAAAGCCCCATGTAAGAGTGGCTCGGGCGCGCATAGCAGTTGTGGCTGATCACGCCGTTTGCGATGAAGTCACCGGTGCCCGTCGTGATGTCGTAGAGCCGCATCGCTTTGCCAGTGGGCTCGATGCGGACGACCTTGAGTCTCGCGTCGCTCTTTACCGCCTGTCCCGCGATGCTGCGCTTGCGGGTAATGGCGGGATCCGTTGTGTGGAAGAAGCGCAGGTGCTCCGCCAGACCTCCAACCAGTCGTACGACATCGATAGGTTTGGTTTCGATACGGTCAGCGTGTTCAACGACAAACCTGAAATTAAACGCACGCAGGCAGATGCAGATGCGATCGATGATTTCTGCGTCAGTATTGGAGATGCGAAAGACGGTTTGGCTGAAGCTGCCTTCAGCATCGAATATCCCAGCGAGAAACCCTGCTTGCCACTGACGGATGGGCACTGTGGGCCATGCGATTAGCTCTCGAATCGCAGCCACTCGAGCCCGTGCCCGGGTCCCGATAGCCTGCATGGGCCGACGCGATCCAGCAGCGAACGCGAACTCGTACGTTTCAACCTCCGCGGACCGCAGCCACTCTTGAGCAAGGTGCAAAGCTTCCAGATCACACAACGCCAATCGGAACACGTGCTGCTCCCCGCCTCCACCGCCTTCCCGCGCATAAACGTATTTGCCTAAAGAGCCGTCGCCGCGAATGAGCCCGCATAGGTACCCACGCCGATAGTCCGTGTCCTTCCGGAGAGAGTGGGCGAACGCACCGGTGCCCATCAGCTTGTTTGACGTGGTGAGATGCGGTCTGCGGTTTCTGCCGTGCTGCGTTCCGGTCACGAACTTCCAGCCCCGCTCACTTAAGAAGCGATGATCGGGCCCCGCGATCAGCTCCGTACCATCCTCAAGCGCGATCCGGTACGCGGGCTTGATGACGCTCCAATGCGCGAGTACCGGGGTTCTGGTGTAACGCCGAAAACTGCCTCGGCGCTCCGTGCCGTAGACTTCGTCGCCCACTCGCAACTGCGAAATCGGGCGCACGCGCCCGTCGGCTGTTAGAACCGGCGTGTCAGCGCCGAGGCAATATGGGCACGCGTGCTCGCAGCCTCGGTATGGGTTGATCGACCGCTCAAACGGAACGTCGGGCGAGTCGTTCGTCGTGATGACCGATCGAGCGCGCTCGGGCTCGAGCGTTGTCGCGATGCTCTCGGCCCCCTCCTCCAGATACCAACCATCGTCGACCGATTCGAGCTGTGTGAGATCGAACCTTCCGGGTGGGTTCGAGAGCGCGCCCCGTCCTTTGAATGGCTGCTTGCCGATGAGAGAGCGGCGCATGCCATTACTGTGGATATATACAGTAAGCCTGTCAAGCGCTCCCCATCGCCTAACTGGCTGATTTTCAGGTTACTTCACGAGGTGCAGGGTGAAGGGATAGTGGTACGCCAACCCATCGCTCGCCTTGATGGCGGCGATGAGCGTGAGCACGAGCCAGGCGATGAAGAGCGCACTGCCAAGGAGGAAGCCGACGAAGACGAGCGCGAGCACCATGCAGCCGAGGGCCGCGATGCTCACGGTGATGTTGAAGTTGAGCGCCTCCTTGGCGTGCGCGGCGACAAACGCGGACTGGTCGCGCTTGGTCGTCGAAACGACGAGCGGCCCCACGATGTTGCCAACGAGGGGCACGAGAAGACCGGCGAGTGCCGAGAGGTGAGCGAGCATTCCCCACGTACGCTCGCTCTCCGTCGGCATCCCGCCGGACGGGGCAGCTGGCTGCGGCTCAGTCATACAAGCGCTGCAAGACTATCACTTCCCGTTGTAGCGGTAGCGTAGGGTGAGCCCGTAGTTCACGCCCGGCTGTGCGTAGTACGCGGCGGTCTGATAGCTCTTGTCGAGGACGTTCGCAACCTTGGCCTCGAGCGTAAAACCTCCGGCGAACATCCACGATGTGAGGAGATCGACCCGCAGATATCCGCCCATCGAGAGCGTGTTGGCGAGATCGTCGTAGCGCTGGCCTTCCCAGCGCCCGACCACCGACACCGATCCGTGAATGCTCGACGTCGCCTGGATGAAGCGGCGGATGGTGAGCGATGCGCTGTCCTTCGGACGGCGCGGCAGGACGTTGTCGTAATCGGGACCGGGGGACTTGTTGAG
>Ga0187766_10001285_pt1 | contig 14686 bp, 12 predicted proteins | sample 0216_QUI02_MP05__4_FD_132971 | JGI IMG/M metagenome (GOLD analysis project Ga0187766, IMG submission 132971) | Tropical peat soil microbial communities from peatlands in Department of Meta, Colombia - 0216_QUI02_MP05_20_MG | ecosystem: Environmental > Terrestrial > Soil > Wetlands > Peat ... | reverse complement strand
TTTGTCTGGAGAAAGGCAGCGACGTTCAAATCCGGGCCGCCATTCGCCGCGTGGGAGAAATCTCCATTCAGTTCCTCTGGAGTGAAGGTCGTTTGTTCGGGTAGGACTTCAGTCTCGATCTGCTGTTGCCCTTGGTAAGAGGCGAAGAAGAATAGGCGGCTCTTGACGATGGGACCCCCGACAGTACCGCCAAATTGATTCCTTTTGAGGTTGTTTCGGGGTATGCCAGCCTGTTTGTTGAAGTAAGAATTGGCGTCGAAGGCGGTATTGCGTAAGAACTCGAAGGCGCTGCCATGAAACTGGTTGGAGCCCGACTTAGTTACGACGCTCACCACGCCTGCGGCGTTACGGCCATATTCCGCCGTATAGTTACTGGTCAAGATGCGAAACTCAGCGACCGAGTCCGGATTCGGGTTGTAAACAACCCCATTGCCGAGAAGCTCGTTATTGAGGCCGCCGTCCAGCAGAAAGGTAATGGAATCCGAACGGCCGCCGGCCACGTTGAAATTTCCGCCGTTCTGACTGATGCTTCCCGCGCCCGTGTCATCGGGGTTGTCCTCCGTGACCCCGGGTTGCAAAAGAGCCAGACTCAACACGTTGCGCCCGTTCAGGGGTAGATCCACGATAGGACGGCTGGTAATGGATTGGCCGATGGTCGGGTTTACAGTCTCCACTCCTGATGCTCGCGCCTCGACCAACACCTGTTCGGTGGCGGTACCCAGTTGCAGTCTCAGGTCTGCCCGAAATGTCTGGTTGATCTCCAGCGGAGGGGTGGCCGTTTCCAGCGTTCGAAAACCCTCTCTGCGGGCGGTGATTCGGTAGACCCCGATGGGCAGGTTCAAGACCTGATAGAAGCCATCCTTGTCAGTGGTGGTTTCGGTGCGAACGTTCGTCGCCGCATTTGTGACTGTGACCTGGACGTCGGGCACGACCGCTCCTTGCGGATCAGTGATTGTGCCCACGATCTTCGCTGTCGCCTGTTGTGCCGTCGCCTCTCCTGCAAACAACACGATAATGCTCAAAACCACCGCGGCAGTCAGGAGCAGCTCTTTTGATCTGCGGGTCTCTGGTCGCATGGAGCACCTTTCCTCTGGCTATCTCTCGGTTATCCCTCGCGCTCTGAATGCACCGTAATTGGCTGGTTAAGCTTGATGTGTTTTGCTTAGCCCCGCTTGACGATCATTTGTCGTCTCTCAGGGCGCGGGATGTCTGAGAAGGTCCTGCTGCAACCCGCCGCGTCCCGAAGTTGGAACCTGCTCACGCCTTCGGCCGTGCTCACCCATGGGGATACCCGCGAAGAAAATGCAGAGCGAACGAGCGCAGTCATCTACGAGGGGAAGACCAGGCGGACCCCACCGCTGGCAATCCAGTGGGCCAAGTATATACCCCTTCCCATGGGCATGTCAGCGCGGAGTTTACGCTTGAGCACAACTGTTTATCCACAGCCCCTGAACCTCAGCAGCCACTTCTGCGGCCCAAGGCCGTCGTTTACCTTTTTCGTTCGCACTTCAGTGGGAGGAAATCACCAGGATGTATCTGGGATGGGCAACGGCGCGTCATGCCAGCTTTCTATCGCTCGAAGCTGCAATCTTTTGCGCTGAGTGCGAAATGATCAGCGAGAACAGCACTCCCTACTGCCTGGCCTGCGGCAGTAAGGCCCTGCTAAGCCTTTCCCGGGTCCTGGGTGGATCACTCCGAAATAAAGAGACTACGCACCTGATCGCGGACGCGGAACTGGATTGTTTGGTACGCAACCTGCTTCAGGCCGTTCCCGAATCTCCCGTGCTTGGCAAGAAGCCCGCCGCCTCGGTTGCCCTGCACCCAGGCCGACATCATCTACGGACCGCGGGAATGTCGAACTGGCCGCCCGATGGCGAGTGTGAGGAGTACGAGATCCATCTATCGGAACTGAATCTGGAACCGGGGATTAGCACCATTGCCGAGCGTGCCCAGTGTTTAACCCGGGCGACCGGGGCTGCCATCGCCCTGCGGGACGGAGATGAAATCGTATGCAAGACCCGCGCTGGCCGCACCGCTCCGGACCTGGGGGTGCGCCTGCAAACCGATTCCGGGTTGTCGGCTGAATGCGTCCGTACGGGAGAGATCCTCTTGTGCCACGACGCCGAGGCCAATCCGCGAGTCGATCTGGCCAGTTGCCGCCGACTTGGCGTGCGCTCGATCCTGGTAGCCCCTCTGCGCCAGCTCCGCCGTACCCTGGGAGTCTTCGAGGTGCTCTCCTCTACGCCCTACGCCTTCAGTTCACGCGATGTCGCCACCATGCAATTGCTCTCCGGCGTCCTGGTCGCGGCCATGAGCCGGCTGTCCGCCCTGCGTCCTACGCCTCTGGCCGCACAGCTCGGGCGCCGCGCCCGGCCTGAAAAGCGCGATTTCTGACCTTTTCGGCCCCCAGCCGTTCTGGGCCCGGTAGCCTGTGGCCAATCCGAGCCCTTTTTTCCGTTTGGGCTATCTTTTTCCACAAGCATCGGCGTGATACTTAGGGCCATCAGAAATGGAGCCGCTCGAGCCCCGCTTCGCAGGTGTTGACCGTTCCCTGAAACCGCTCTTTCGCGAGCGTCGTCGCGCTGTGCGCCAGAAGGTCCACACGCCCGCCTACGTCACCCTGACCAGCGGCGGCATAAGTGCGCCCGACCTGTGCGAGGTCCTCGATATCAGCGAACAGGGCGTAGCGATCCAGACCGCTTTCTTGGGAAACCGGAACCGTATCCTCGACTTGAGCCTTGACCTGTCCGAGACGCGAAGTCGCATCCGCACCAAGGGGCATGTGGTGTGGTCGGACTACTCTGGGCGACTGGGTATCCATTTCTCCGAGCTCGGAGAGGCGGCGCAGAAGATGCTGCGGGAGTGGCTCTTCCTGAACGCGATGGTGGCTGCCGCCAATCACGCCAGCCGCGCGCCGGAAGAGGAACTCCTCACCTCGGCACCCGAGCCTGAGGCTGGCAAGCGGCTGCGCGCTCGCCCGGCCGAATTCCAGATGGCGGACTACACAACTACTCTTACGGCACTGGCTGCGGTGCAGCGGGAGGTGGAATCTCTGGGGCTGGATCTCAAGGCAGCGCTTGGGCTGATCGCCGAGCGCACGCGTGCCCTGACGCGAGCAAACGGAGCTGCCATTGCGTTTTCTGACCGTGGAGAGATGTTCTGCCTTGCCTCCGCCGGCTCGGCTCCTCCCGTGGGCACGAAACTCGAGCGAGGCATTGGCTTTTCCGGCCTGTGTCTCGACACGGGTCTGCTGCAGCGTTGCCATGACACCGAAACCGATCCGCGCGTGGACCAGGCCAATTGTCGCCTGCTGGGAATTCGCTCCATGATAGCCGCGCCGGTGCGAATGGGAAATTCGGTGGTTGGACTCCTGGAGGTATTCTCCTCTGAAGCCCATGCATTTCATGAGCGGGACAGCGCAATTCTCCAGCGGCTGGTGGAGACGATTCTGGCGGCAGTGAATCGCGCCGCTCTCTTCAAGCCTTCCCCTCCGCCCATGGAAACGCCCGAGTCGGATCCTCCGTTCACGATCACCCTCGACTATCCATTTTCGTCCGCGCTGGAGGAGTTGCCGGGTGGCGACGTTGGCGTCCCCCGGCGGGAACTCATCCTGCTCATCCTGGCCGCCCTCCTGATCGCAGGGGTGCTAGCCTACTTGCTGGTGCCCTGGGCACAGGATGCCTGGCGTGCCTTCCGGCACTCAGCCAGCCCGCCCCCCCCGGCTCAGTCCCTGCCTGCCAGCGCTCAGGCGACCAATCCTGCCCCTCAGCCGGAGAGCCTCGACCAGATTCGCGCCCGGGCTTTGGCGGGCGATCCCTTCGAGCAGTTCTCTCTGGGAACCCGCTACGCTACTGGAGAGGACGTTCCGCTGGATTACGCGGTGGCGGCCCACTGGTTCTTGCAGGCGGCCGAACAGGGTCACGTGCTGGCGCAAGACACTCTGGGCGCCTACTACTGGATGGGGCGCGGCGTGCCCAAGGATGTGAACAAGGCCTATTACTGGTCGGTGGTGGCGCGTGAGGGAGACAGCGAGGCCAGCGGCATTCGCGTGGCTTTCCTGACCTCCCGTCTCACGCCCGGCGAAGTGAGTGCGATCCAGGCGGCAGCCAGCAAGTTTCTCCAGCAGCACCCACCGATTCCGACTAGCGCGCCGGCTCGCTAGGGCGGGGGTAAAATGGGGGTGAGCCTTCACCATAGCGTGAAGCCAGCCCGGTCAGGTGCCAGCGATGCCCAGCCTGCGCGAAGTATTGGATGAACGCGTTCGCGAAGGCGTTCTCTACGAGAAACTGGACCGCAACCGCGTGCGCTGCTATGCCTGCGGCCACTGCTGCCCCATTCCCGAAGGTCAACCCGGGGTCTGCAAAGTCCGCTACAACCGCGGCGGTACCCTCTACGTTCCCTGGGGCTACGTAGGCGGTGTGCAGTGCGATCCTATTGAAAAGAAGCCGTTCTTTCATGCACGGCCGGGAGCTCTCGCGTATAGCTTTGGCATGTTGGGGTGTGATCTGCACTGCTCCTACTGCCAGAACTGGGTGACGTCACAGGCACTGCGGGATCCCATGGCGGTTTCGGCGCCGCTTGAGGCTTCCCCAGAACAACTCGTGCGCGACGCGGTCCGGCAAGGTGCCCAGGTACTGGTTAGCACTTACAACGAACCACTCATCACGGCCGAGTGGGCAGTGGCAGTGTTCAAGGAAGCCAAGGCGGCCGGGTTGCTCACCGCATTCGTCTCCAACGGCAACGGCACCCGGCAGGTTCTCGAATACCTGGGTCCGTGGATTGATCTCTACAAGGTGGACCTCAAGGGCTTCGAGGACCGGCACTACCGGCAGCTGGGCGGCCGCTTGCAACCGATTCTGGAGACTATCCGAAGCCTGGATCGCGCCGGCATCTGGCTCGAGGTGGTTACCCTTCTGATTCCGGGCTTCAACGACTCAGACGACGAGTTGCGACGTCTCACCGAGTTTCTCGCAGGAGTTTCGCCCAACATTCCCTGGCACGTCACAGCTTTTCACAAGGACTACAAGATGACAGATCCAGAAAACACGCGGCCGCGCGACCTGCTGCGCGCCACCGAGATCGGCAAACGTTCCGGCCTGCGCTACGTGTATGCCGGGAACCTGCCCGGCATGGTCGGCAACCTGGAGGACAGCCTTTGCCATCAATGTGGAACGACGCTGATCCGCCGCTCGGGCTACCTGGTCGAAGAATACCGCATCACCCCGCAAGGCCATTGTCCCTCTTGTGGCACATTGATTCCGGGACGCTGGGCTGCGAAGTTCTCTGGGCAAGTCTCAACCCGGCCTTTCCTGCCTCATCCCAGCTCGCCTTTGGTTACAATTCACAATCGACGTTAAGATACCGAACCGGATGCGCAAACTCCCTTCGATCACAGCAGCCCTCTGCCTGTTGCTGAACTCGTGCTCGCCACGGGACTTCCTGACGCGCCGCCTGGCTAGCGACCTAATTTCGGCCTCGGGTTCTTTCGGAGTTGCGCAGCAGTTCTGGTTGCGAACCGGTGTGATGTCCGGCAAAGACTATTCCTCACCCGAGTATCTGGTGCTTCAGCGTCATGGCTGGATCGGCGGGGCGAATGCTCCCTGTCCCCCGGGTCTGACCCCGCCCCCCTGCTGGGATGTCTCCCTGACTCCGCTCGGCGTCGACGCTTTCCACGACCTGGTTCATGGTGACGACACCGCCAAACAGTATTTCAGCGTGCCCACCGCCCGCCGGGAACTGGTGGCGATCACGGGTATCAGCCGCAGCGGCAACCTGGCGGAAGTGGAGTTCACCTGGCGGTGGTCGCCATTGAACGAGGTGGGCGCGGCGCTCAACTCGGGCAGCGTTGTCTACCGGTCGGGGGTGGGCTTCAAACTCTACGACGATGGCTGGCGCGTAATGGAAGGGAGCGCCGCCCGAGGCGGCCCATCGATGGACGATGCCCTCAAAAACTCCGAACCAGTGCAGTAAATTGTCCAGGAGAACGGGGAAATGATAGCGGGAACTGTCTTCCTACCTGCCGCCCGGCCGTCCTGAAGCGGAGGCCACTTTCATACGGTTCGAAGCAGCTGCGAAGCGCTCGATGCCCACGTACAACGCCTCGGCGATCTTTTCACGATATTCCGCACTCTGCAGCCTTTCCTCGTCGGTGGGGCTGCTGACAAAGGAAATCTCGGCCAGAATCGAAGGCATTTGCGTCCCCGTCAGGACTACGAACGACGCCTCTTTCACGCCCCGGTTGCGGATTCCGGGGCTCTGTTGGACGAGCGAGCCGTACAAGGCACGTTGCACGCTGGCGGCGAGCTTCCGGGAACCGTCGACCTTATCCTTCAACTCGACACCCGTGAGGTGCGCGTGAGAGGTGGAATCGGCGCTTGCGTCTCCTGCCGCTTCGCTTTCGCGCGCCTCAGGCGCGACGAAGAAATTCGAGTAATAGGTCTCCACACCCCTGGCCGACTCGAGTTCGCTGTAGTTCGCGTGGACGGATACAAACAGGTCGGCTTGTGCGCGGTTGGCCATCTCGGCCCGCTGCTCGAGCGGGACGTAGCTGTCGTTGCGGCGGGTGAAGACCACTTCGGCAGCGAGCCGCTTTTCCAGTAAATTCCCCAGTCGCTGCGCGACTTCCAGAACCAGGTCTTTTTCCAGCAGTCCCTGGCGGCCTACCGTGCCAAGGTCCCACCCTCCGTGCCCCGCATCCAGCACAATGCGCAATTTGGGAACATGAGGACGGAGTTCGAGGTCTTCGCGGCTGGGCGGCGCGGCCAGTAATGCCGTCACCGTGGCCTTGTCCGCGGGTGCGGGCGCCTGCATCTCCGACTTGGGAGCGACCGCCCCGGGACTGGTAACCTCGATCACCAACCGGTAAGGATTGTGTTCAAGACTCACCGAGTAGGTCGCACCTTGTTTGATCTCAAGCACCACGCGTGTCATACCCGGCTGCGATTGGGCAACACGGATGCGGTCCACGAGACCGTCCTTCACGTCCATCGGCTTGACGCTTACGCCGGGTGCCAGGAAAGTGTCTGGCAAATCAACGTAGATTCGTTCCGGGGCGTTCAGCCGGTGAGCCTCATATTGAACGGCACCCTCGAGGTCGATGGACACCGTAGTCGATCCGGCTGCTGACCAGTGCCGCACAGCTGTGACCTGAACCGGGGTGGTGTTCGCAGCGGTCTCGCCCGAGGAGTCTCCGGTCGCTGACCCTTCCGTCCCTACGGAGGCGCCACTGGGCAAGGCAGCGGTTGGTTCCGGTGCCGGAGCTGAAGGAGCAGGCGTTGCCACCGGAGCTTCCGCCTGGGTTGCGGTTCGAGCTACGGGGCGTGTATCCGCCCGGCGAGCGCGCGTTTGTGTTTTCCACCATAAGCTGCCCGCCAGCACCGTCGCCCCTACCGCCACCAGTGCGATCAGCAGCAGCGAGTACCTGCTGCTGGTTGGTGCCAGGTAAAGATCGGGCGCGAAACTCCCCGCAGAGAATTCGAGTGGAAGCTCTTCCCGCTGCGGCGGAACCGGCGGCGGCAGTGCGGGCAGAGCGACCTCTCGGGATAACTGCCACAGCCGCTCCAGATCAGCCACTCCAGACCCCGTCGTGGCGGCTTTGGCCGCTTGCACAATCCGATCTTCCTCCTCTGGGCGCAGCGCCGAGAGGGTCAATTCGGCCAGAAGTTTCAAGCTGTGGACGTCAGCATCGCTGAATCCGTAAGGCGCGGTGGAGAAGGCCTCCAACAGTCCAACTACGTTTTCCTGACCGAGGAGCGGTACGGCCACCATCGAGCGTGTTCCCAGCCGGCGGCACACCTCGACATTCACCCGGGGATCAGCTTCCGCGTCATCGCACCGAATTACTTTTCCGGTGCGAAAACAGGCTCCTGAAAAACCTGAATTGGGGTCGAGCCGGATGCCTCGGTCCGGCGTCATCGGGCCCACCGATGCCCGGCAAACGATCACCTCACCCTCGGCCAACGCGATCGCCACTCCGTCGGCGCCCGTAATCACGCGGGCGCGCTCGGCGACGAGCTGCAGGACTTCATCTAAAACGAACTGTTCGAAATCCCAGGCGTCATCCCACTTGCTCCCTTCGCCTCCGCCATACGGGTGGCCTTGTTCGGATCGCCTTCGACGGATCTGCTCGTGCAGGGTGGAGAACGCGAGCAGTGCCTGTAGGACTTCCCTGCGCTCCGGGTCAGTGGCTGCCTCGGGGTTGCTGGCCGGAGAGGGTGTTGATCCCAGCGTTAGCCGCGGGTCCGCATTGGACGGGTTCGTGGACATGAAAAAGGTCACGGCGTCCACCGGGCTGGTGCCCCGTGGCGCGCAGTGTTATCGAACGGCAAGCCCTGGTCGATTCACCGTAGGGGAGATTCAAAGCGGTCGGTAATCGTCGGCAGGAGGGCGGGTCCTGCCATCACGCGTCAGTAGTTAACTTACCCTGGTTTTTGCGGCGATGCAACGTCCGCGCGCGGATCCCGCCGTCGCTGACCTTCCGTGCCCCGGTCCCGATCATTTCCTACAGCCTGGGCACAATGGCAACCCCCTTCGATTCAATATTTTGCACTTGAAGAGCGAATCCTACAGGAAATTCCTGGATGGGGGAGGACGAGAGGCCTGACTGGCCAGGCTGGCATTGCTTTCGCGCCCGTTTGCGCCTATGCTGAATTGGAACTCCCGGGATGGGTAGTGGTGTCGGTGAACGAGGTACAACCAACGGATAAAGCCAAGCGATCTCGCTGGCTCTGGCCAATGGGCCTGCTGGCGACCGGGGTGGCGGGGGTTGCCGTACTCCTGCGCGGTTGCTGGCACGGGAAGATGAGCTGGCCGATCCGCTCCCAGGGATGTTCCTACCAAGTTTGCACCGGCTGCGGCATCAAGCGCCTGTTCGATGAGGAAGCCTTCCGCGGCCACGGACCTTACAGTTACGACCTGCAACGACTGCTGGCCTGGGACCGCGCCCAGCGGATGAAGGGACGTCCGGTGGAGCGCCCGGCTGAAGAGCGCACTGCCTCCTAAGTCCACGCCAGAACCATCCCCGGCACTCCATAAAGCTCGGCCGGAGGCTAAGATTACCTCGTGCAGGATTCGCTCGGTCAGGCCGCGGAACCCCGCCGGGCCGCCCTTCAGGGCGGACCTGGACGCCGCCCGTATCGGCATAAGATTCTTCCCCTGGCCTACACAACCATCGATGAAGGCAATGGGGGAATCGTCTGCGATCTCAGCGCCGAAGGGGCAGGCATCCATGCGGTCAGCGTTCTGCACGAGGGCCACACTGTGCGCCTGCGTTTCAGCCTCTTCAATCCAAAGCTCTCGGTAGAGGTGCAGGCGCAGGTTCGCTGGTCCAACCCACTGGGGCAGGCGGGGCTGCGCTTTGTGGACCTCGAACCCCACCTCCGGCGTGGGTTGAAAGACTGGATCTTTCGTGATCTGCTCACCCGCGTCGTTCAGGAAGGGCGGGTATGGCAGAGTTCCGAGGAAGTCTCGCCGGATCTGGTTCTGTCGCCGGGGGCTCGTTCGGCAATCGTGTTGGGCAGTGCTGGGGGCGCAGTGGCGAAACCGGGCTTTGTCCCCAGGCCGCAGCCACCGGCCGCGCACCGGAGTTCCATCTCCTCCAGGTTGGCAGATCTGATGGATGGCCTGGTTTTGTGCTGCGCGGTCCTCTTGTTCTTTGTAGTCTTCGTGTCGGTGAACCAGAGTTTGCCCTCATGGCCAGTCGCCGTCGTAATCGTGGCGGGCGTCGGGGCTTTCTGCGCTGTGCTGTACTGGGGTGTGTTTGCGCGGTTCGGAGGTGGTACGGCAGGAGCCCGACTCGCGAAAATTGGAATGCAGGACCGCGCTGCCAAGACAGGTCCCCGGGAACAGGAATCACGCTTTCGTTAGTCCGAATGAGACCAAGGTCGGAAACCGGATCTTCTCACTGCGTAAAGTATTGCTGCGCGAGCCACAGTTGAAGATTGCGCTGCAGGCGGGGATGCATCTCGACGAAACGAATCCCGGCACGGCCGCGCTCGTCCGCCCAGGCTACCTCACCCCGCGCGCGCACCGAACTGCGAATGCCCGGCAGGCGAAATGAGACTTCGACCGGTTTCGATTGCTTGAGCGGCTGATCGACGTGGATGCCGATTCCACCCTGACTGAGATTCAGGAGGGCAGCTTCCAGATGTCGCTTGCGTCCCCATTGCAGAGAAACCGGGATCTCAATGGTCTGACGGTGATACCGCAGGCGCCCGTCCAGAATCAGGTTGCGTGCGGCCGACAGGGTTCGTACCGCTTGTTCCACGGAGATCGGCTTTTCAAAGGCGAACAGCGCGCCAGTGGCCTCCAGTTGAGGACGCTCCCGCGCGCCGCTCATGACCACCAGGGGCATCGGTCCCCCTGATCGTCGGTCGCGTTGGAGGTTGCGCAGAAAGCGATCAGCTCCGTTGAGATCGCAATCCACAATCAGCGCGTCCACCTTCGTCCGTTCCAGCTTCGCTTGTGCCCGCTCCGGATAGGTTTCGACCTCGACGTCGATGTGCAGGCCGCCAAGAATGCATTCCAGAACGCTGACCTCCTGCCAATCGCGCGAGACCACCATCGAGGAAAGTGTCATGCAGCCACTGTAGACCGCGAAGTAACTGACCCCTAGATCACCAAGGTAATGACGGGGCCAGGACAGGATTCAGATGTGGGAGGAAGCGAAGCGGAGGAGGCGGGAGGAAATCACGATCGGCACGAGTCCGAAGGAGGGAATGCGCCTCCTGTCCCCCAGTCCAGACTCGCTCCCTGCCAAGCTAGACCCGCCTACTCCGGGCTCCAGCTCTCGAAGCCTGCTCCCGGTACCATTCGACCGTCCTGCGTAAGCCGTCCTCGAAGTTCACGCTGGGCCGATAGCCGAATGCCTCTTGCGCGCGGGTCACATCCGCGAGCGAATGCTTGATGTCGCCTTCGCGTTCCGCAGCGTAGTTTACCTTGCCGGAGTAACCAGTCAGCGTTTGCAGCAGGCAAAAAGTCTGGTTCAGGTCAAAACGGGTTCCCGTGGCCACGTTGAACACCTGACCGGCGACATTCCGAGCAGGCGCCCGAGCCGCCAGCAGGTTCGCCTCGACAGCGTTGTCGATATAGGTGAAATCCCGGCTCTGCGTGCCATCTCCGAAGATGACCGGCTGTTCGCCTCTGAGCATCTGGGTGATGAACTTGGCGAGAACTCCTGAGTAGGGTGACGACGGGTCCTGGCGGGGTCCGAAGATGTTGAAATAGCGCAGGCACACCGTCTCCAAGCCGTAGCAGCGATAGAAGGAAATCATGTAATGCTCACTGGCCAGCTTGGCGACGGCGTACGGCGAGATCGGATTCGGCGCCATTTTTTCGTGTTTCGGCAGGGTCGGGGTATCGCCGTAGGCTGACGAAGACGCCGCGTACATCACGCGATGCACGCCGGCATCCCGCGCGGCCACGAGCAGGTTCACCGTACCGTCCACATTGGCCCGGTTGTTGCCCAGCGGATCCTTCACCGCCCTCGGTACGGAAGGGAGGGCAGCCTGGTGAAAGACCCATGCCACCCCGGCGCAGGCCTTCCGCATCGCATTCAGATCCATCAGGTCCGCCTGGTGAAACTCAATGCGGGGAAGGATCTCCTCGAGGTTTTCCCTTTTTCCCGTGGCAAGATTGTCGATACCGCGAACTTGCTGGCCCTGCTCCAGCAGGCCTCGCGCCAGGGAAGAACCAATGAAGCCGGCGATGCCCGTGACCAGGTGAAGGGCCATAGGGCAGCATGATAACCAAAGCCGATCGATTTGCGAGCGCGGTGTCGAGGTGTGAGGCCCGCTCAACCGACAACAATCGTAAGCAGGGTAGCGCAGGGAACACCCGGGTTGAAGCTCGCTTCGACAAACTGGCTCATGGGGAACTGGGAACGCTGGTCGCCACAGAAGTTGATGGTATTGGCCGCACCGCCGGCGGCCAAAGTCACCGCCGTAATGGAGGAGCCACCGTTGGTGATGCTCAGGTGCACCACGGTCACCATGCCGCTGACCGTCTGCATGCCGGGATTGATCGCACCTCCGACGAAGAAGAAACCGCTACAACCACAGGACAAGAGCAGCAGGCTGGCTAGGAAAAGCGCAGCGAGGAGGCGTACCACAGGTCACCTCCGCGGGGAGACCTCGAATAAACCAAGTCTACACCGTCTTCCGGGAGGAGTGGAGGCCTGCCACGAGAGCTGAAACCGAGGCCCAGAGAGTGAAGCAGCCGACCCCTCCTCGTGTGGGCTCCGCCCGCGCACGTTCTTGCTGCCGGTCACGGGCGCAGGTCAAGAAGAAGTGTGCCCGCGCATCCTGCCCGCGGCAAGATGCGTAACCACGGGAGCCAGGGATCCGACATGATTACGGAGCACGGCCAGCTTGAAAACCTCGCTTCCGGCATGCTGCACACAGAACCGTTCAGATTTGGGAAACCGGCGCCGCTTGGGTAGCGTTGCGAATCACTCGCCACAGCTCCTCGCGCCCCATCCCGGTCTTGGCGGAGAAGGTCACCACGGCAGCCCCGGGATGTTCTTTCTCCAAGCGGTCGAGCGCCTTGCGCAGTTCGTTACTTGAAATCCGGTCACTCTTGGTGGCGACCAGCACGAACGCACGTCCGCTCGCGGCGAGAAGTTCCAGCAACTGCCGATCGCTCTCTTGCGGTGGAATGCTCACGTCCACCAGCGCCAGGCATAACGCCAGGGTAGGACGCTCGCGCAGGTAAGGATGGATGAAAACCGGCCACTGCGCCGAGACCTCCCGCGAAACCTTGGCATAGCCGTAGCCGGGCAGGTCCGTGAAGATCAGCTCCGCCCGTGGCCTGCCCGGCCACCGGATCTCGAAGAAATTGATCGCCCGCGTGCGCCCGGGAGTGGAACTGGTCTTGGCCAGTTTCGATCCCACCAGGGAATTGATGACACTCGACTTCCCGACATTCGAGCGTCCCAGGAACGCAACTTCGGGCAGTCCCGGGGTGGGGAAGTGGGAGACATCGCTTGCGGACAGCAGGAATCGGGCAAAGACGCGCACACACCAGTGTCAGGGTTCGCCCCGGAAACCGCAAGGCCCCCAGCGCGGCCCGCTGCCCGCTACTCCAAGCCCAGGGGCTTCTTGTGCTTGATATCTGCTTCTTTAATGGGCTTGTACTTGTACCAGAAGTGAAGCGCAGCTGCGACGACCAGGGCAATCAGAACACTGATCGCGAAGAACCAGCGGTAGGCTGGCAACCCCACCAGCAGGACCGCGACGATCGCCGCTGCGGCAACCAGCCCGGTTTTCCCTCTGAACGAGAACCGGCCGCGGAAGGGGTCCGTTTCGGGCATGACAACCCTCTCCCCACATTTTAACTCGCAAAAACAAAGGCCCGCTGGCGCGAGCCCTTCAGAAAACTGTGAACACGGGATCGGATTCCCCGTCTATTGGTGTGCCGCCGGACTCTCCCCGGGAGGTGGGGCGATGGGCGCAATCGGCCGCGCCGTTTCTTCCAAGAGCTGAGGCAACGGCCCCTCCAGCGCCCACTCCAGTACCTGGTCCATGGTCTCCACGAAGTGAAGTTTCATCTGGTTGCGCAGGTTTTCCGGCACCTCGGACAAGTCCTTCTCGTTATCCTTAGGCAGGATCACTTCGAACAAGCCCGCCCGGTGCGAGGCCAGCAGTTTTTCCTTCAGTCCGCCGATCGGCAATACTTTGCCGCGAAGCGTAATTTCGCCGGTCATGGCCAGGTCCCGCCGCACCGGAATCCGGCTCAGCGCGCTGGCAATCGCCGTCGCGATCGTAATCCCCGCCGAAGGCCCGTCCTTGGGAATGGCGCCTTCCGGTACGTGGACATGGATATCGAGGTTGCGATAAAAATCGCGCGGCAGACCAAGCCGGTTGGCGCGCGAGCGCACATAAGACATCGCCGCCTGCGCCGATTCCTGCATCACGTCGCCCAGTTTGCCGGTCAGCGTCAACTTGCCCTTGCCATCCACCACCGTAACTTCGGTAAGCAGAATCGAGCCGCCCACTTCCGTCCAAGCCAGGCCGGTCACCAGCCCGACTTCGCTGCGCTCATTGGCCAGCGTGTCGCGGAACTTGATGACGCCCAACAGGTCTCCTACGTTCTCCGGGGTGACGGCGAGGCCGTAATTGGCGCCTTCCTTGACCACCTTGCGTGCGACTTTGCGGCACACGTTTCCGATCTCGCGCTCCAAGTTGCGAACCCCCGCCTCTCGGGTATAGGAGCGGATGACTCCCGTGATCGCTTCGTCGGAGAACTTGAGGTTCTTATCGGTGAGTCCGGCTTGCGCCAACTGCTTCTTCACCAGGAACTGCTTGGCGATCTCCACCTTCTCGGGTTCGGTGTAGCCATGCAGCCGTAGCACCTCCATGCGATCCTGCAGGGCAGGAGGGATGGTGTGCATGACGTTGGCCGTGGCGATGAAGAAAACCTGGGATAGGTCGTACTCGACGTCCAGGTAGTGATCCACGAACATGAAGTTCTGTTCCGGATCCAGCACCTCCAGCAGCGCCGCCGAGGGGTCGCCACGGAAGTCCATCGACATCTTGTCCACTTCATCCAGCATGAAGACCGGGTTCTTCGTGCCCGCCTTCTTCATCATCTGGATAATCTGCCCGGGGAGCGCGCCGATGTAGGTGCGCCGGTGGCCGCGAATCTCCGCCTCGTCCCGCACTCCGCCGAGCGACATGCGGACGAACTTGCG
>Ga0187766_10001283_pt1 | contig 14694 bp, 12 predicted proteins | sample 0216_QUI02_MP05__4_FD_132971 | JGI IMG/M metagenome (GOLD analysis project Ga0187766, IMG submission 132971) | Tropical peat soil microbial communities from peatlands in Department of Meta, Colombia - 0216_QUI02_MP05_20_MG | ecosystem: Environmental > Terrestrial > Soil > Wetlands > Peat ... | reverse complement strand
GGCGCATGCCGTCCGCGGTCGGCTACCAGCCGACCCTCGCCGAGGAGATGGGCGTGCTGCAGGAGCGCATCACCTCCACCAAGACCGGCTCCATCACCTCGATCCAGGCGGTGTATGTGCCCGCGGACGATCTCACCGACCCATCACCCGCGACGACCTTCGCGCATCTCGATGCCACGGTCGTGCTCTCGCGGCAGATTGCGGCGCTTGGCATCTACCCGGCCGTCGATCCGCTCGATTCCACGAGCCGCCAGCTCGACCCGCTCGTCGTAGGCGATGAGCACTACAACACCGCGCGCGGGGTGCAGGCGGTGCTGCAGCGCTACAAGGAGCTGCAGGACATCATCGCCATTCTCGGCATGGACGAGCTCTCGGAAGACGACAAGCTCACCGTGTACCGCGCGCGCAAGGTGCAGCGCTTCCTGTCGCAGCCGTTCAACGTCGCCAAGACCTTCACGCAGCAGGATGGCAGGATCGTGCCGCTCAAGGACACGATCCGAGGCTTCAAAGGCATCATCAGCGGCGAGTTCGACAACCTTCCCGAGCAGGCCTTCTACATGGTGGGCACGATCGAGGAAGCGGTCGCGAAGGCGAAGACGCTGCAGTAGCGCGGCGGCTTCCACGAGGCAAAGGTAAATGGCGCAGGCACCGACCATTCACGTCGACATCGTGAGCGCCGAGGGCGAGATCTTCTCGGGCCCCGCCGAGGTGGTGTTCGCGCCTGCCTCGCAGGGGGAACTTGGGATCCTCCCGCACCACGCTCCCCTCCTCACGCTCCTCAAGGCGGGAGAGGTGCGCGTGAAGCCTCCGGGCGGGGAGGAGCATTTCTTCTTCGTCGGCGGCGGTGCGCTCGAGGTGCAGCCGAACAAGGTCACGGTACTCGCCGACACCGCGCTGCGCGCCAAGGATATCGATGAGGCGGCGGCCCTCGCCGCCAAGCAACGCGCTGAAGAAGCGCTGCGGGATAGGCCCGGGCACATCACGCAGGCCGAGGCGCTCGCGGAGCTCGCCCGCGCGGTCGCACAGCTGAAGGTCCTCGACCGTCTGCGCAAACTCAAGAGCTGAGCGCTGGACGCCTCCCCCGATCGTCCCGTAACCGAGCGGGCGGCGGAGCCGCCCCCACTTCTGCATGGGCTCGCGCGCAACCTGACGGGGGGGCTCGAGCTTCTCATTCTGCGGCGCCGCTGGCCGCCGCGCTTCGTGGTGAGCTTCGATCAGCTCGCGGCGCTGCTCGCACTCAACCTCGCGATCTGGGCGCTGCTCGATAAGCTCCACGCCGAGCCGGGCGCCGCGCTCGCCCTCGATGGGCTTTTCGGATGGGCGTGCTATCTGCTGCTCGCGATCGGCGCCGCTGCGCTCATCGCGCGGGCGCAGAGCGCGGCGACCAATACGCGCTCGCTCCTCGTGGTCGCACTCAGCACCACGCCGTTGCTTCTTCCGACCCTCTGGTTCGCGAATGACCTGCCCTTCTTGAGCGAGCACCCGCTCACGGCAACCGCCGTGGTACTCCTTTATCTCTGTTTTCTTACGCTACGGGTGCTTGGGGCCGCGTTCGGTCCGCTGCGGCTGCGCCCCGCGCTCCTCGCTCTTCTCTTCGTAATCAGCTCCCCATGGGTGATCGGGTTCCTGAATCTCGACACCCGGCTCTGGGTGCCCGAGGAGCCGGGGGAGGCGCGCACCGAGGACGCGCTCGAGGATGAGGCGCTGCTCTACGATCAGCCCGCGCGCATCGCAAGCGCCGTCTCGCGCCTCGAGCCGAGCAAGCCCGGCAAGACCAGCGCGTATTTCCTCGGCTTTGCCGGCAACGGCGATGAAGGCGTGTTCCGCCGCGAGACGCAATACGCGGCGCAGGTTTTCGGCGAGCGCTTCGGCACCGCGGACCGTTCGGTGCTTCTCATCAACGACACGGATGACCGCGACTCCTACCCGCTCGCAAGCGTTACCGGGCTCAGCCTTGCGCTCAAGGGCCTCGCCGCGCGCATGACGCCCGATGAGGACGTGCTCGTGCTCTTTCTCAGCTCACACGGCTCGCAAGAGGGTCTCGAGGTCAAGAACGGCTCGTTGCCCCTCGCCGCGCTCGCGCCCGCGGATCTGCGCGCCGCGCTCGATGGCGCGGGCATCCGCTACCGGCTGCTCGTCGTGTCGGCGTGCTACGCCGGGGTCTTTTTCGATGAGCTCAAGAGCGACAGCACCGCGATCGTGACGGCGGCGGATTCGACGCATAGCTCCTTCGGCTGCGAGCAGGACCGCGACCTCACCTGGTTCGGCGAGGCCTTTCTGAAAGACTCCCTTCCCGACAGTGCCTCGCTCGAGGACGCCTTCCGCAAGGCCGAGAAGCTCATTGCACAGCGCGAGGATGCCGAGCACCAGCCTCATTCCAACCCGCAGCTTTATGTCGGCCCGCTCATCGCCCAGAAGCTGCGCGAGCTCGAGGGCGCGCAGCCCTCGCCCGCGCACCGCGCCTACACGGTGCGGCGCTCAGTGAGGCGCCCGAGCGGTGCAGGGTAAAATGAGCACTTGCATGGTAGTGCGCGCAAGGTCAGTCAATGCCTAAGAAAGCTCGCTCCGCGGCCGCCGCCCCGGCACCCCTCACCATCGTGATTCTCGCGGCGGGTGAGGGTAAGCGCATGAAGTCCGCGGTACCCAAGGTCCTTCAGCCGCTCGCCGGGCGACCGCTCCTCAAGCACGTGATCGACACCGCACGTGCGCTCGGTGCGAGCGCGATCCACGTGGTTTATGGCGCGGGCGGGGAGCGGGTGCGCGAGGCGCTCGCCGACGAGCGCCTCTCCTGGACGCTGCAGAGCGAGCGGCTCGGCACGGGGCACGCCCTGCAGCAGGCCCTGCCCAAGATCGGCGATGGCCAGCTGGTGCTCGTGCTCTTCGGGGATGTGCCGCTCATTGCGCGCGCGACGCTCGAGAAGCTGATCGCGCTCGCAGGTCCGAGGCGCCTGAGTCTCCTCACCGCGACGCTTCCGGACCCGGGCGGCTACGGACGGATCGTGCGCAACGTCCGCGGCGCCGTGCAGCGCATCGTCGAAGAGCGCGATGCCAACGCGCGCGAGCGCGCGATCCGCGAATGCAATACCGGCGTCCTCGCCTGCCCGGTGGAGTTGCTGCGGCGCTGGCTGGGACGGCTCACCCGCAAGAACTCCCAGGGTGAGTACTACCTCACGGACATCGTCGCACTTGCCGTGAAGGACAAGGTCGCCGTGGTCCCACTCCTCGCACCCGACCCGGGTGAGGTGCTCGGGGTCAACGACAAGGCGCAGCTCGCGCAGCTCGAGGGCGTATACCGCGCGCGCACCTCGCGCGAGCTGATGCTCGCGGGCGTGACGCTTGCGGACGCGGCGCGCTTCGATCTGCGCGGCACCCTGACGCACGGCGAGGATGTGTTCATCGATGTCAACGTGGTGCTCGAGGGCAAGGTGAGTCTTGGTGATCGCGTAACGGTCGGTGCCGGGTGCGTGATCCGCAACAGCGACATCGGCGCCGACACCGAGCTGCTCGCGCATTGCGTCATCGACGGCGCGCACATCGGGCCGGGCTGCCGGATCGGGCCGTTCGCGCGCACGCGGCCGACGGTCACACTCGCGGGCGGTGTGCACATCGGTAATTTCGTCGAGGTGAAGAATTCCGAAGTCGGCGAGGAATCGAAGGCGAACCACCTCGCTTATGTCGGCGATGCGCGCCTTGGTAAGCACGTCAATATCGGCGCCGGCACCATCATCGCCAACTACGATGGCGCCAACAAAAATCTCACGGTCATCGAGGATGATGTCCACACCGGCAGCAACACCGTGCTGGTCGCCCCGATCACGGTGGGCGCCGGAGCCACGATCGGCGCGGGCTCAACCGTCACACGCACGGTGCCGGGTGGCAAACTGACCGTCGCGCGCGCGCGGCAGTCAACCGTCGAAGGCTGGCGCCGTCCGGTCAAGCAGCGCAAGTAAGGCCGCGGGCCTGGCGGCTAGGGCGAACGCGCTTTGCCAAAGCCGCGAATGCGCTCGACGAGCGAACTGGTCGACTTCTCCGGCATCAGCGGTACGATTTCGACCCGCCCGCCAAGATCCTCGACGAACTCCCGCCCGACGACTTCCGCGGGCTTGTAGTCGCCGCCTTTGACGAGGACGTGCGGCTTGACGGCCTTTAGGATCTCAAGCGGCGTGTCCTCATCGAAGATCGTCACGGCATCGACGTAGGTGAGCGCGGCAAGGAGCGCCGCCCGCTCGGCTTGCGGCACCAGCGGTCGTTCGGGGCCCTTGAGCCGGCGCACCGAGGCGTCGCTGTTGATCGCGAGCACGAGCACATCGCCGAGCTTGGCGGCGTGACCGAGGAGCGTGAGGTGTCCCGCGTGCAGCAGATCGAAACAGCCGTTGGTGAGCACGATCTGCTTGCCGGCCATGCGCCAGGATGCCGCACGCGCGGCAAGATCGTGCCGCGAGAGGATCTTGCCCTCGGGGCGCGCCGCGAGGGCACCGCGAATGCTCGCCGCATCGACCGCGACCGCCCCGACCTGCCCGACCGCCAACCCGGCTGCCGCATTCGCAAGCTGTGCGGCCGCAAGGAGTGGAGCCCGCGCCGCGAGCGCGAGCGCGAGCACCGCGATCGCGGTGTCGCCCGCGCCAGTGACGTCGTAGACCTGGCGCCGCATGGCGGGCACGGCCGTTTCGGCACCCGCGCGCGGTATCACCAGCATGCCGCGACTGCCGAGCGTCACCACGATGGATTCGAGGCGCGCGGCCTCGATGAGCGGCCGTGCCGCGGCTGCGATCGCTACCGTGTCGTCCGCATCGAGCGTATCGCCGGCTGCCGCCTCGAGTTCGCGCAGGTTAGGGGTGATGGTGGTCGCGCCGCGGTAGCGCGTGAAATCGCGGTGCTTGGGATCGACCACCACCGGCGCTTGCCCGCGCAATCCGGTGACGCCCGCGATCGTTTCGGCAGTCAACACCCCCTTGGCGTAGTCGCTGAGAATGATGGCATCGGGCCGCGAACCGTCGGCGAGCCGCGAAACGAGGCGCACCGCGGCTTGCGCGGAACACGGTGCCGCATCCTCCCAGTCGAGGCGCAGCAGCTGCTGACTGTGGCCGAGTACCCGAAGCTTGCGCGTGGTGCGCCGCTCGGGGAGCTTGAAGATCGCGCGCGTGTCGATATTGGCCGCCTTGCAAAGCTCGAGGAGCTGCGCGCCGGCGTCATCATCGCCAACGACCCCGGCGAGGCTGACGCGCGCGCCAAGTGCGGCCACCTGCCGGGCGACGTTGGCTGCGCCGCCGAGCCGCCGTTCCGTATCGCGCACTCGCACCACCGGAACCGGCGCCTCGGGCGAGATCCGCTCCACCGCCCCGCCCACGTACTCATCGAGCATGAGGTCACCGACCACCCAGACGTTGAGTGTGGGACAGCGCTCGAGGATCGCGAGCAGCGTGCTCGTGTCGACCTGTTCGCTCACTGCGGGGACTCTTGTCCGATCAAGCGGTCGAGCGATGCGGCGACCGCGTGGATGCACAGCGTATGCATCTCCTGAATGCGCGCGACGACGGACGAGGGGGCGCGGATGAGCAGATCCGCGTGCGCTGCGAGCGCGCCGCCCTGCGCACCGGTGAGGACGACGACGGTGCAGCCGAGTTTGCGCGCGACCTGGGCCGCCTGCACGACGTTCGCCGAGTTGCCGCTCGTGCTGATGGCGATCAGCACATCGCCGCGTGCGCCGAGGGCTTCGACCTGCCGCGCGAACACGCGCTCGTAGCCGTAATCGTTGCCGAGCGCCGTGAGTATCGCGGTGTCGGCGCTGAGCGCGATCGCCGGCAGCGCGCGCCGCTCGGCCTTGAAGCGGCCGACGAGCTCGGCGACGAGGTGCTGTGCGTCGGCGGCACTGCCGCCGTTGCCGCAGGCGAGGATCTTGTGTCCGCTGCGCAGGCAGTCGTGCAGCGCGGCGACCACCCGCTCGAGCACCGGCGGTAGTTCGCTCGCTGAGCGCGCCGCGACCGCTGCGTGCTCGGCGAAGACCTCATCGATGATCATGATCGTTGCTGCTTCCTTGATTCGCAGGCGCTGCGACTTCACTTAAGGCAGATCACTTTCCACGATCGCGCGCGCGAGCTGTGGCAGATCATCGTACGCCGCCACCCCCCTGCCGTGCATCTGCCGCTCCGTCTCACGACCCTTGCCGGTGCGCACGAGCACGGCCCGCACCCCGGCGCGCGCTGCGGCTTCAAGGTCGCGTTGGTCATCCCCGATGACGAGCGACTCGGCGGCGGCGATCCCCGAGCGGGCAATCGCCTCCTCGATGAGCCCCGGGGCGGGTTTGCGGCAGTCGCAGTTCGCCTCGGGCGCATGCGGGCAGAAGAGCACCGCATCGAGTCTTGCGCCCCGCGCGCTGGCTTCCGCCTGCATCCGCTCGTGCACCCGCGCAAGCTGCTCGAGGCTCATGAGACCGCGGCCGACGCCCGACTGATTGGTCGCGACCGAAAGACGCACGCCTGCGGCGGCGAGGATCGCAAGCCCCTCGAGCGCTCCCGGAAGCCACTGAAACTCCGCCGGCTCGCGCACGTATCCCGACGCCTCGGCTTCGCGGTTCAGGACCCCGTCACGATCGAGAATGACGTGTCGGATGGGCACCGCCGCTCTCAGTCAGCGGTAAGGATCGGGTTGCGAGAGATAGCGCTGCACATACTCACGCACGCCGTCCTCGAGCGAGGTGAAGGGGCGCGTGTAGCCCGCCTTGCGCAAGCGCTCCATGCGCGCCTCGGTAAAGTATTGATAGTGCACCCCGACCGCAGGGGGCATATCGATGTATTCGATGCGCGCGGGTTGTCCGAGCGCCGCGCACAGCGCGCGCGCGAGATCCGCAAAGGAGCGCGCCTCGCCCGTGCCGAGGTTGAAGAGCCCGTTGACGTTCGGGTGATCGAGGAGCCAGAGCACGACCTCGACGCAGTCCCGCACGTACACGAAGTCGCGCTTCTGATCCCCATCGGGCACATCGGGCCGCTCGGAGCGAAACAGCGTCACCGCTTTCCCCGCCGCGGCGAGCGGGTACTTGTGGGCGATGACGCTTCGCATCGCGCCCTTGTGATACTCGTTGGGTCCGTAGACGTTGAAGAACTTGAGCCCTGCCCACTGGCGCGGCCGCGCACTGCCGCGCGCGAGTTCGGCGGCAATCCAGCGATCGAAAAGATGCTTGCTCCAGCCGTAGCCGTTCAGCGGTCGCAGGAGCGCGAGCGCGGACGCGGAGGCATCGTCGTCGAAGCCTTGCTCGCCGCCGCCGTAGGTAGCGGCTGAGGAAGCGTAGACGAGGCGCTTGCGCTCACTCGCACACCAGCGCCAGAGCGCCACCGGCAGACGGAAGTTGACCTCGGTAAGAAGATCCGCATCGAGCTCGGTGGTCGCGGTGATCGCCCCCATGTGGACGATGACGGTGAGTTCGGTCACGTGCGCGGCCAACCACCCCGCCAACGTCTCGGGAGCGACGAGGTCCTCGACTGTCACCTTGGCGAGGTTGCGCCACTTCTCACCCTCGCGGAGCCGATCGCAGACCGCGACCCTTTCGCCGCGCTCCGCGAGTGCGGCGACGATATTCGAACCGATAAAACCGGCACCACCGGTGACGAGGATCATGTTTGCTCGCGTCCTTCTGGCGTGCGCCCGGGAGGTTGCCCGAGGGCAACGCCCTTGTAAACGTGTCGATATGAAGACCCTAGATTAGGGAGACGGCCGGGTTAAACCAACTGTGGCGATTGCCGGATCGAGGGATACCGGGCGATCTGCAGGCCATGCGCTCGCTCTCGAGCTGCCGCGCGGGAGGCCCGCACTCGTGCGCAACTGCACGCGGCTCGCGCGGCGATCGCGATGCGACCTGCAACGTGCCTGTAGCACTCCTCGGCTAAGTTTCCCCTCGCTCCTCGAGCGGGCAGCCATGGGTGAACAGGCATGAATGCGTCGCAAGACCCGCGGGCCGACTGGCTCGGTCGCGATTTCTGGGAGCAGCTCGAGCGTCTCGAAGGACGGCGTCAACGCATCCAGCGTGATCACGACGACGCCCGACGCGGGTTTGAGCGGCTGCCGCCCGAAGACGCCGACGGACTGCGCCGCGCGTGGCGGCACTACTGCGGAGTGATCGCGGAGCTCGAGCAGTGCGCCGCCGAGTTTGAAGTGCTGCACAGGTGAGAACACCCAGCCGCGCAACACTGAACCCGAGCGTGCTCTCGCGGCGCGCTCTCGATGAGCTGCGTCTGCTGCAGTCGAACCTTCACAAGCACGCTGCCCGGCGCAACGCGGCACTGCGCCTCTTTGTGGTGAGCCGCCACGCAGCTACCCTGATGGCGCAGCGCGAGTTCTGGCTCGAGTTCGCGTGGGCGGACCAGGAGTACCGAGCCGCGGTGCGCCGCCTGGCGCAGTTCTGTCTCGAGCACAAGGAGTGTGCGCGGCGCGAACGGCGAGCGTCATCGGGTCTGGGGAGGACCGGCCGACCCTGGCAGGTCTCAAGAGGCGCTCCAGGGATCGACTCCCCGGCCCTGCATGGAGGTTCGGACGAGTGACTTATGTCACGGCTTTTGGTGATTGAAATCAGCGTTTTCCGCCAATTTCAGGCACACTAACAAGCCCGCTCAGCGGACGTCGGGGGGCCCTAAGGAGCGAGGCTACAAGGCATGTGCGGAATCGTTGGTGCGGTCGCCGAGCGCAACATCGTCCCGGTGCTCATGGAAGGTCTGCGGCGGCTCGAGTATCGCGGCTACGATTCAGCGGGCATCGCGGTCCTTAACGGCTCCAAACACCTGACACGGCTGCGCACCGTCGGCAAGGTCGGCATGCTCGATGAGGCGCTCGCCCAGCACCCGACGAGCGGCGTGATCGGCATCGCCCACACCCGCTGGGCAACGCACGGGGTGCCGAGCGAGCGCAACGCACATCCGCATATCTCACGCGATGGGCTCGCCGTCGTTCACAACGGCATCATCGAGAATCACGAGGCGCTGCGTGAGGAGCTCGAGCGGCGCGGCTACCGCTTCTCATCGGAGACCGATACCGAGGTCATCGCGCACCGCGTTCACTATCACCTGGAAAAACTCCACGACCTGTTCGCCGCAGTGCGCGCCACTGTCGCCGAGCTCGAAGGCGCCTACGCGCTCGTAGTCGTGAGCGAGCACGATCCCGAGCGTCTCATCCTCGCTCGCGAGGGTTGTCCGGTCGTCGTCGGGCTCGGCGCGGACGAGAACTTTGTCGCCTCGGATGTGGCGGCGCTGCTGCCGGTCACGCGCCGTTTCATTTTCCTTGAGGAGGGCGACGTCGCCGAGGTCCGGCGTAACGCGGTGCGGGTCATTGACCGCAACGGCGCCGCCGTCGAGCGCGCCATCCGCGAGAGCGAGGTGTCGGCCGAAGCCGCCGAAAAGGGTCCGTATCGGCATTTCATGCTCAAGGAAATTTACGAGCAACCGCGCGCAGTGGCCAACACGCTCCAGGAGCGGGTGGCCAACGGCCGGCTGCTCGAGGCGGCCTTTGGCCCGGGCGCGACCGAGGTATTCCGGCGTACGCGCAACGTCCACATCGTCGCCTGCGGCACGAGTTTTCACGCCGCCGCAGTCGCGCGCTATTTCATCGAACAGATCGCGAAGATTCCCTGCGAAGTCGACATCGCGAGCGAATACCGCTATCGCAGCCCGCTCGTGCCGGCCGATTCGCTCTTCGTCACGATCTCGCAGTCGGGCGAGACCGCGGACACGCTCGCAGCGCTGCGGCTCGCGCGGCAGTCGGGCTACCTCTCGACGCTCGCGATCTGCAACGTGCCGGAAAGCTCCCTGGTGCGCGAATCCGAGCTCGTGATGCTCACCCGGGCCGGGCCAGAGATCGGCGTCGCCTCGACCAAGGCCTTCACGACGCAGCTCGCCGCCCTCGGGATGCTGGTGATCGCGCTCGCCCGGCATCACACCGCGGACGCCAAGCGGGAGCGGGGCCTCGTCACAGGGCTCATCGAACTTCCCTCCCTCATCGAGAAGACTCTCGAGCTCGACCCCGTAATTCAGCAGCTCGCGACACGCTTCGCCGACAAGCATCACGCGCTCTTTCTCGGTCGCGGGGCGCTCTACCCGATCGCCATGGAGGGGGCGCTCAAGCTCAAGGAAATCTCCTACATCCACGCGGAAGCCTATCCGGCGGGGGAGCTCAAGCACGGGCCGCTGGCGCTGGTCGACGCCGATATGCCGGTCGTCACGGTGGCTCCCAACAACGATCTGCTCGAAAAGCTCAAGTCCAACCTCATGGAGGTGCGGGCGCGCGGGGGCGAACTGATCGTGTTCGCCGACCCGGAGTCGGGTATCCGCCCGAGCGATGGCGTCACGGTCATCGAGATGCCGAAGCACGTGACGTATGCGCAGTCGCCGATCGTGTACACGATCCCGCTGCAACTCCTCGCCTACCACGCCGCGATCCTGCGCGGTACCGACGTTGATCAGCCGCGCAACCTTGCGAAGAGCGTGACCGTCGAATAACGGCCCTCCCGCCCAGCGGGCGGCGCGGGGTCCTTAACGGTACGATGGGCGCGCTCATGGCGAGGGGAACGGTCAGCGCCGACATCATTGCCGGGCTTTCGATTTCGGGGCTTCTGCTGCCCGAAGCGGTCGCCTATTCCGCGCTCGCGGGACTTCCGCCTCAGACCGGCGTGATCGCGCTTTTTGCAGGACTTCTCAGCTACGGGCTGATCGGCCAGAGCTCCTTCGCGATCGTCAGCGCGACCTCCTCATCGGCGGCGGTGCTGGCATCGGCGCTCGCTGCGCTTGGGGCGCAGGATCCGGCGCAGCGCCTCGCGTTCTCGTTCCTGCTCGTCATCGGCTGCGGCATCGCCTTTGTGCTCGCCGGTGGTTTGCGACTCGGTGCGATGTCGAACCTGATCGCGCGTCCGGTGCTGCGCGGTTACTCCTGGGGGCTCGCTCTCGTGATCACGATCAAGAGCTGGCCGCAACTCGCGGGAGTGTCGACCGAGAGTTCGAGCGCGTTGGCGCTTCTTGTGGCGCTGCTTCGCGACTTTGCCGACTGGCACCTGCCGAGCCTGCTCTGCGGCTTGGCGGCGCTTGCGGGGCTCTTCGGTCTCGAACGTCTGCCGCGCGTGCCGGGAGCATTGCTCGTGATCGTCGCGAGCATCCTGGCCGCATCAGTACTCGCCGCGCACGGCGTCGCTCTCACCGGTCCGATTCACCTCGCGCTCACGCTGCCGAGCTTCTCAGCGCCCGAGGGCGTGCACTGGCTGTCGCTCAGCGAATTCGCCTTTGCGCTCATGTTCGTTCTGTACGCCGAGTCCTACAGCTCGATCCGCACGTACGCGCTCAAGCACAACGAGGAGGTACAGCCGAACCGCGACCTCATCGCATTCGGCGTTGCCAACCTGCTCGCCGGTCTCGGGCACGGTATGCCGGTCGGTGCGGGATATTCGGCCACCTCGGCGAATGAGGCCGCCGGCGCGCGCTCGCGGCTCGCAGGACTGTGCGCTCTGGGGGCGGTGTTGATTCTTGTGCTCCTCTGCCTGCAGTGGGTCGAGCTCATCCCCCGCCCCGTGCTCTCGGCGATCGTGATCCACGCGGTGGCGAAATCGCTCCGGGTGGGCGTATTCAGCAGCTATTTCCGCTGGCACCGCGACCGGTTGCTCGCGGTCGCCGCCGTGCTCGCCGTGCTGATTTTCGGGGTACTCAATGGACTGCTCGTGGCAATTGCGCTCAGTCTTGCACTTCTCATCCGCTCACTCGCGCGTCCGCGGCTCTCGATTCTCGGCCGCATCGGTGCGCACGACTACGTGAGCCTCGAGCGCTTCCCGGACGCTGCGACCTCACCGGCTCTTCTGGTCGTGAGACCCGAGGAGCCGCTGTTCTTTGCGAACGCCGAGCCGCTTCTGGGCCAGGTGCGCGAGCAGGTGTTGGCTCGCTCGGGTATGAAAGTCGTGGTGCTGAGTCTCGAGGAATCCCCCGACCTCGATGGCACGGCGCTCGAGGTGTTGAGTGAATTTTGCAGTTGGCTGAGTGCGCGCGGTGCGGCGCTGCGCGTGGCGCGCCTCAAGGATCGGGCGCGTGAGGCGCTCGCGCGTGCAGAACTTGGCGAACTGCCTCCCGACGCACTTGAGTATTCGAGCGTCGACGATGCCGTGCGGGGTCGCAGCGTCAGTCCGGGCAAGAAGTGACAGCGAAGACCAGGCAACCAACACAATCAAGAACTTAGGATCGCTTCGACGGCGCCTCGCGCCACCCGCTCCGTCCTTGTTGGCGCGCGCTTCGTGCTACGCTTTCCCCGACAACAGGCGGGGCGCGCGCTCGGTCCGGCGGCTTCACGCGTCGTCTAGAAAGATGGTCGCAAACGGCGCGGGAGCACAATCCGCCGCGCTGCACCTTTCTTATGGAGTGCTGTTCCAACGACGAAGGAGGACACCATGGCGGATCCGAATACTTCCGGCACCGGCAACCCCTACACACAAACGCACGTCGTTCAGTCGGGCGACACGCTCTCGAAGCTCGCACAGAGGTACTACGGCGATGCCTCGCTGTACACGAAGATCTTTCAGGCCAACCGCGACGTTCTCAGCGACCCGAACAAGATTCAAGTCGGCCAGAAGCTGCGCATTCCCTGAAGATCGCCCATTCAAGACCGCATGAAAGGACCCGCAATGAAGAAGCAAGCTGTTTGGCTGCTGGCCACGCTGGTGGCGCTACTCGTGGTCGGCTGCGCGAGTCAGAGGGCACCGGCCGAGCAGGCGGTCGCGAGTGCGGAGTCGGCGCTCGCGGCGGTGCGCGACACCGCGCAGAAGTACGCGCCCGATCAGTTGCAGGTGGTGGAGGGGCAACTCGCCGGCCTCAAGGACAGTCTCGCCAAAGGTGACTACAAGAGCGTGCTCGCGGCAGCTCCCGGCATCAGCGCCGCCATCGGCAACCTCAAGGACAGCGCCGAGGCCAAGAAGGCGGAGGCCGATGCGGCGAACGCCAAGGCGAAGGATGCCTGGACCTCGATGGGCAGTGACGTGCAGATGATGGCCGATGCCATTCAAAGTCGCATCGACGTCCTCTCGAAGTCACACCATCTGCCGAAGGGTGTCACCGCGGACAGCCTCGCCGCTGCCAAATCAGGTCTCGATTCGCTCAAAGCCGCGTGGGGCGATGCCACGAACGCCGCGGCGACGGGCGATTACGCGACGGCGGTGAGCAAGGGTCAGGCCGTAAAGGACCAGGGTACGCAGATCATGAAGTCGCTCGGGATGACCTCGAGCTGAGCTTAAGCAGCGCGTTCGATCCTCGCCGGCCGTCGCCCGATCAGATGAGGCGGCCGGTCAGATCGTAGCTTTCCGCGCCGATGATCTCGACGTCGGCAAACTCGCCCGCACGCAGCACCGCTGCACCTTCGATGCGCACGAGGCCATCGATGTCCGGCGCCTCCGCGGTGCTGCGCGCGCTCGCAGTGCCATCGCGCACCGAATCTACGAGCACGCGCGCGCGCTCGCCGATGCGCGCGGCGAGGCGGCGCGCGCTGATTGCGGCGGCGCGCTCCATGAAGCGCGCGTAGCGCTCTTCCTGCAGCTCGGGCGGTACGTGCGCGGCGAGCGCATTGGCCGCCGCACCCTCGACGGGCGAGTATTTGAAGCAGCCGACGCGATCGAGCTGTGCCTCATCGAGCCAGGCGAGGAGCTCGGCGAATTCGTTTTCGGTCTCCCCGGGGAAGCCGACGATAAAGGTGCTGCGCAGCGTCAGGCCGGGGCAGGCACGCCGCCAGGAGCGGATGCGCTCGAGGGTATTTTCGGCGTGCGCGGGCCTGCGCATGCGCTTTAAGACCGAAGGACTGCCGTGCTGAAACGGCACGTCGAGGTACGGAAGCACTCGTCCCGCGCTCATGAGGGGGATCACCTGATCGACGTGCGGATAGGGATACACGTAGTGCAGCCGCACCCACACGCCGAGCTCGCCAAGCCCACGCGCCAGATCGATGAAGCGCGTCTCGTAGCTTCTCTCACGCCAGCCCCCGCGCGCATAGCGCAGGTCTGCACCATACGCGCTCGTGTCCTGCGAGATGACGAGCAGCTCTTTGACGCCCGCTCCGACCAGCCGCTCGGCCTCGCGCAGCACCTCCTCGATCGGACGGCTCACGAGATTTCCGCGCAGTGCCGGGATGATGCAGAAGCTGCAGCGGTTGTTGCAGCCTTCGGCGATCTTCAAATAAGCATAATGCCGCGGCGTGAGCCGCACGCCCTGCGGCGGCACGAGATCGAAGAACGGATCGTGCGCAGGTGGGAGGTGCTCGTGCACGGCCGTTATCACCTCTTCGTACGCGTGCGGTCCGGTCACCTTGAGCACGCCTGGGTGACGCTCGAGGATGCGCTCCCTCCTCGCACCCAGACAGCCGGTCACGATCACGCGTCCGTTCTCCTCGAGCGCCTCGCCGATGGCCGCCAGCGATTCGTCGATCGCCGCATCGATGAAGCCGCAGGTGTTGACCACGACGAGATCGGCAGCCTGGTAGCTCGGGGCGACTTCGTAGCCCTCGGCGCGCAGCTGGGTAAGGATGCGCTCCGAGTCAACGAGCGCCTTCGGACAGCCGAGGCTCACGAAGCCGACCTTGGGCGCCCGCTTCGTTGCGCGCGCGTGGCGCGCGGAGCGGACGGATGCTGCCGATGCCTTGGATGCCCGCGGAGTTGGAAGCGACATATCGCAAGAAGCGGTGGGCCCAAAAAAGGGCCGC
>Ga0187766_10001282_pt1 | contig 14705 bp, 12 predicted proteins | sample 0216_QUI02_MP05__4_FD_132971 | JGI IMG/M metagenome (GOLD analysis project Ga0187766, IMG submission 132971) | Tropical peat soil microbial communities from peatlands in Department of Meta, Colombia - 0216_QUI02_MP05_20_MG | ecosystem: Environmental > Terrestrial > Soil > Wetlands > Peat ... | reverse complement strand
GAAAACGACTGAAGATACTGGTCGCCAAGATTGGGCAAGAGGGTTTCCTTCACCTGATGGCAGACCTTTACACAAACCTTGGGTGGGGCAGGTCGACGGTCGCAGACTTTGACATGAAAGCTAAGTCGGTCACCATGTACACCAAGAACAATCCACTGGTGAGGGGAATCACGGCGTCGCGCCCGGTTTGTCACTACATCAAGGGGTTCTACAAGGGGTTCAGCTCAGTTGCCTTCCAGTCGAACAGCGTGGCTGTGGTGGAGCTCGAGTGCGAGGCCATGGGCGCAAAGCAATGCAAGTTCAGAATAATGTGGTGATTGGATTGCGGAACGGCGGGCGTCCGTGTCCTCCTCCCAAGGAGTTTGACATGACGAAAGTATCCGATGTGGTCAGTTTCCTTGAAAGTCACAGTTGGAAGGTCATCGCTTCGACCGAGCCTTATGGCGAACAAAAGACGACTTTCGCGCGATTCCAGTGCACGAAATGCAAGGCCGAATGGGTCTCCTTCGCTTCGAACCCCCGTGCGAGCAGGTGAGATTCGAAGTGAGGTCCATGAGGCTCGTGGCAGAAGGGCAACCGCTTAGGGAGGTCTCAATGGAGATGCCCCGCCTCAGCCCACACTCCTGCTTGGTAGAGGTTGGCGCCGCGGGGGTTTGCCACAGCGATATCCACTTGATTTCAGGGGCCTACGACCTAGGAGAGGGGAGGAAGCTATCGGCTACCGGAGGAGGAACACTCTTGCCGCTGACTCCGGGGCATGAGATAGCTGGGATTCTGGCGGAGTTGGGAACTGAAGCAAGTGCAGCGGGCTTCAGGAGAGGGGATCAGGTCGTGGTCTATCCGTGGATCGGGTGCGGTGCCTGCAGGAAGTGCACGGCTGGAAGGGAGAACAGTTGCGAAGGGGGGCCAGCGTTCCTGGGGTTCATGAAGGATGGGGGATACGCGGAGTACGTCCTCGTTCCAGACGCGCGCTACCTCATAAGATCCGACGGAATAGCGCCGGCCCAGGCTGCCACCCTTGCCTGTTCCGGGCTGACTGCTTTCAGCGCCGTAAGACGGTGCCGGTTGCACACCGATGATCTTCTCCTCGTGATAGGCGCGGGTGGCCTCGGGACGGCGGCGATTCAAGTAGCGGCAAAGACCACTGGAGCTCGAGTCGCGGCTGCTGACATAGACGACGCCAGGCTCGGGCTCGCTACCAAGCTCGGGGCGGACCATACTTTCAATACCGCAAAATTAGACGCCAAAGAGCTCGTTTCCGGTGTCAGAGCGCTCAACGGAGGGAGGGGTGCAGACGCTGTCATCGATTTCGTGGGAAAACCAGCGACGGTCTCCCTTGGTGTCAGGCTGCTCGGCCACGAAGGGAGGCTTGTCCTCGTCGGATTGATGGGAGGAGGATTCCAGCTGTCGCTCCCAATTCTGCCCCTGCTGGGGGCCCAAATTCTGGGAAGCTTCACTGGATCGTTGTCCGAGCTGGCTGAGCTAGCCCAGTTGGCGAGGAGGGGAGTGATCGCCCCCGTGGTTACTGCCACGTATCGTCTCGAGGAGGCAAACGAAGTCCTCTCCAAGCTCGAGCACGGCGAGATATCAGGGCGAGCCGTACTGAAACCATGATTTACACGGCACCACCTACGTCGTCGAGCGGCTCCCCGGACACTGCCGCTTGGTTACATGAACCCGGCCTTGGATTCGAAGACCGCTTGCGATAGCCTCTGCATGTCCTTCGCCCCTCTCGAGAAGAGCAGGGGAAGGGCCATTGCGTCCCTGTAGAACTTCTCGACACCGAAGTCTCCGAAGTAGCCGTAGCCGCCGTGAACCTGCAAAGCCTGCTTCGTCGCGTTTCGAGCCAGTTGGGTCGACTTGACCCTCGCCATCACCCTGGCCGTCCCCGAGAGGCCTTCGCTGTACATGAAGTTCCTGAGCATCTCCTCCTCGGACTTCAGGGATGACAGAGAGAACGCCACCGGCTGGTAATCCTTGAGTGCATGCTCGAATGTTGTGCGGGACTTCGAATAGTCGATTGCCTTGGCCAACGCACCTGAGGTGATTCCCAGGGCGATTGCTGCGACCGCGAGATCCATGCCGTTGAAGGCCTCCTCCAACAGCCCCGGGCCATTTTCCGCGAGAACCTCGAAGTCGCCCGAATCGACTTTGATGGAGGAGAAACGGAGTCCCCTGAACCCGAGACGCGTCTGGTCGTTCACGGGCTCGACTCCCCCGTTGACCAGAAGGAGAGTGCCCGGAGAGCCATTTGCGGCCAGGATGACCAGTTTGGCGTCGCTGTCGAGAACGTAGTCTTTTACTCCATGGGCTCGGGAGTTTGCAACCGTAACCCCTGTCTGCTCCCTGTAGCCTTCGAGGAGGGAGGTGTGTGCCACGGTCGCGTTGACGTTCGCCGAGGCGACGTCCTTGAGGGTCTCCTTGCCCTTACCCGTTGCCATTGCGAGGGGGAGGTACAGTGAGTTGGTGATGAGGACCTTCACGGCGGCGGAAGGGGATACCCTGGCCAGCTCCTCCAGCACTATCATGTATCCACGCTCATCCAGTTCTGTGCCGCCCAGATCGCCCGGCACTCTGGCACCGATGAAACCCTGGGCCGCCATGGCCCCAATCGTCTCTGGGCGTAGCCCGTCCCGCTCTATCTTTGCTGATATGCCCTCGATGTTCTTCTGGGCGAATTCCCTGACGTTGCTTCTGAGCAGTTGGTACTCCTCGCTGCTCATGCCTTCGCACCTCCTTTCCCACCGACGAATTCTTTCACCATCTCCCTGAACATCGTCCTCGCTATTGTCAGCTTCTCTACCTCGCTTGTGCCTTCCCAGATTTCCATGATCTTTGCATCTCTGAAGAACCTCTCTAGGTCGCCCGAGAGACCCTGCAGGCCCGTGATTTCCAGCGCCTTCTCGGTGACCCACACTGCTGTTTCGGACCCGAAGGCCTTCGCTGAACTTGTCAGCTTCGGGTCTGGGTTAAACTGGAAGAGGCGCGAGGCAGCGCTGTAGGTCAGCAATCGGGCCGCCTCGATCCTCATTTCCATCTCGCCGATGGTCATCAGGGTCTCTTCCTTCAGGTTCTCCATCCCCTGGGCAAACACGTAGTCGAGGACCCTGTCAAGGGCTCCCTGAGCGATGCCGACTGCCTGTATGGCCGTGTAGATTCTGCTGATGTCGAAGAAGGTCATCACGTAGTAGAAACCCTTCCCCTCTTCGCCGATGAGGTTCCTGGCCGGGACCTTCACGTCGTTCAGCACAATCTCGGCTGTGTTCGTGGCACGGACGCCGAGCTTCTCGTGCAGCTTGTTCCTTGTCACCCCCTCGGTGTTTGTCTCGACGATGAATAGGCTTAGCCCGTGGTGCCTCTTCTGGGTTTGGGGCGAGGTGCGCGTGAGCGTCACCAAAAAGTCAGCCAGCTGGCCGTTGGTGATGAACATCTTCGCTCCGTTGAGTGTGTAATAGTCTTGAGACTTCGTCGCCGTTGTCTTGATCCCGGCGACGTCGCTGCCCGCGGACGGCTCTGTGACGGCGAGGCCCATCATCGCCTTCCCGCTGGTGACCATGGGCACGTACTTTGCCTTCTGCTCCTCCGTCCCAAAGAGGGTTATTGTCTCTAGGCCGAAGTAACCCGAGACTGCGCAGATTCCTGTCCCTGCGTCAACCCGACAGAACTCCTCTTGCAGGATGAGGACGGACCAGGGGTTCGAGTAGTCGACCAGCCCGCTTGCATAAGCCTTCTTCCTCAGTTCTTCGGGGAAGGTCTCCTCCCTATCGTACTTCTGGGCGAATTCTGGGGTGATCTCCTTTATAGCAAACTCTCTGGCCTTCCTCCTAATTTCTTTGAGGTCGTCAGGAAGTTCGAAGTCCATCCTTGCCACTGACGAGGTGCGCCTCCGCACTTGCTTATTAACAGAGACATAGGAGTGGTCTCCTATCAAGGGGCCCTAATCCCTAAGCCCGACCGGAGGCTGCTGCCCGGCTAGAATGGGTCGTCGACAGAAGTCAGTCTAACGAGTTTCTTGTTGACGAATTCTGTTATGCCGAGGGATGAGAGTTCCCTGCCAAACCCAGAGTTCTTGATCCCACCGAAGGGCAGTTCGGGCGAGGAGAGCGTCGGGTGATTGACCCAGACCATCCCGCTCTCTACCTCGGCTGCCACCTTTGCTCCGCGCTTCCGGTCCTCGGTGAAGACGGCACCTCCGAGCCCGAAGGGGGTGTCGTTGGCCAGGCGCACAGCGTCGTCGTCATCCTTCGCCCTGAAGAAGAGGGCGACGGGCCCGAAGAATTCCTCATTGTAAGCAGGGGAATCAGGTCTCACATCTGTGAGGATGGTAGGTTCCAGGAACGCGCCGGGTCTGTCGATGCGCTTGCCCCCAAGCAGGATCTTGGCTCCGTGCGACACGGCAACGTTGATCTGGTCCTCGAGCGTCCTCGCCTGGCTTTCTGAACTGAGTGGCGGGAGGGTGGTCTCCTGTGCCATCGGATCGCCCGGCTGCAGCTTCCTTAGCGCCTCCATGAAGCCGGCGAGAAATCTGTCGGCGACCTTTTCTGAGACGATGAATCGCTTCGCTGCGGTGCACTGCTGTCCGTTGTTGAGCATGCGGCTCCACACGGCCTGTGAAACTGCCTTCTCGATGTTGGCATCATCCAGCACTATGAATGGGTCGCTGCCCCCCAGCTCAAGGACAACCTTCTTGAGATTCTCTCCTGCTTTGGCGGCTATCGCCTTTCCCGCAGACGTGCTTCCCGTCAGAGACACTCCAGCGATTCGCGGATCTTCGATGATACGGTCGACCCTCGCGCTGCTGATGAGCAGATTGGTGTAGAGTCCTTCGGAGCCGCCTGCCGCTGAGCGGAACAATTCGTCGATTGCCGCGGCAGTTTGCGGCACGTTCGAAGAGTGCTTGACCAAAACGACGTTCCCGGCCATCAGGTTCGGCGCGGCGAACCTTACCACCTGGTAGTATGGGAAGTTCCAAGGCATGACTCCGAGCAGCGGGCCTAAAGGTTCGTAGTGGATTTCAGCCTCGCCATACTTCGCATCTATTCTCTGTGGCTGGAGGAATCTCTCTCCGTTTGCCGCATAGTACTCGACGATACTCGCGCTGAGCCTCAGTTCGCCTACGCTCTCTCTAATCCGCTTCCCCATTTCTAGCGTGGCCAGCCTCGCGAGTTCCTGCGTCCTGCCCTGTATTTCCTTGGCCACGCGAGCGAGATACTCCGAACGCTCCTTGAAACTCGTCTTGCGCCAGGTCTGATAGGTCGTATACGCCCGAGAAACCATCTCGTCAACCTGTTTGTCGGTGGGTTCTTCGTATGTCCGCAGGACCTGATTGTTGTACGGATTCACAGACCTTATGACCATTGAAATCTGGTTTGTCAACCAACAGCGTCCAATATTAAGAATCACGTTGTGCTGAATTGCTCGCATTGGGAAGAACACAGGCTTCCTTGACCCGGTCTCCCAAGTTCCGTTACCATTTCCGCTGTTCCTCGCTACCAGCACGTGGACTCCTCTTGGGCATCCAAGCCGGATTGCTGCAGGATGGCTGCAGGCGAGTTCACCCTGGACGCCGAATCTCTGGATATTGCGATTCTAAACGAATACATCTTTATTGACACTGCTTCATTTGCACATCATGTCACGGGTCGCTGTAATAGGAGTCGGCAACTCGAGGTTCGGACGACGGGACGACGTTCTGTTGCAGGAGCTGGCCTTCGAGGCAGCCAAGGAAGCATTGCAGGACGCGAATATCACTCAGAAAGAAATCGACCTCAGCGTTGTGGGATCTGTGGGCACTCGCCTCTATGAAGCTCTGCCGGCCCCGTCTATCAACGAATACGTCGGGCTTGGGAGCAAAGGCCCAGTTCGGGTCGAGGCGGCGTGCGCGACCGGAAGCGCGGCGATTTATGCCGCTCGTAACGCCATAGCCTCGGGAGAAGTAGGCACTGCCATGGCGCTGGGGGTCGAGAAGATGAATGAGGTCAGCACGGAGACGTCTACAGCCGCCGGCGGGAGAGGCGGAAGCTATCTCTGGGAGTTCCACATGTTTGGAACGAGTTTCGCTTCGCACTACGCCCTATTCGCCAGGGCGCACATGGCCAAGTTTGGGACGAAGGAGGAAGACCTCGCTCGAGTCGCGGTGAAGAGCCACAAGTATGGCGCTATGAATCCAAAGGCGTACTTCCAGAAGGAAATAACGCTCGAAGCTGCCCTGAACTCTAGAGTCGTCTCCTCACCCCTAAAGCTGTACGACTGCTGCCCTATCACGGACGGAGCTGCGGCGGTCGTTCTCGCCTCCGAGGAGAGGACCAAAGAGCTTGAGATTAAGGACCCCGTGTGGATAGAAGCAATCGGTTTCGGTTCCGATACCGCCAATCTGACGAGGCGTGAGGACTTTACCGGGCTTCGAGCCACCAGAGAGGCTTCTGAGATGGCGTACAGGAAGGCCAGAATTCTGCCAAAGGACGTGGACGTGGCGACCGTACACGACTGCTTTACCATAGCCGAGATAATGGCCTACGAGGACCTTGGCTTCTGCAACAAGGGAGAGGGGACGAGGCTCATCAGGGATGAGGAAACTTGCATTGAAGGAACAATCCCTGTGAACGTTGACGGTGGGCTAAAGGCGAAAGGGCACCCGCTTGGCGCCACGGGTTGCTCAATGGTGTACGAAGTGGCAAAGCAGCTGAGGGGGGAGTGTGGCAAGAGACAGGTCCGGCTGAAGAACAATATCGGGCTCGTGCACAACGTGGGGGGCCACGGTTTTTCTGCGTACGTCACTGTCTTGAGGTCGTAAGTCCATGGAAAGCGAGAAGGAATTGAAGCCGGCTTCTGCCAAGGTCAAGAGCAGGCCTTTGACCTACGAGCACGAGATACCGGTGACTAGAGTGCGCCGTTTCTGGGACGGGGTGGCGGAGGGTAAGGTGATGGCGACCAGATGCACACGCTGCGGCGAACGCTACTACCCCCCTCAGGCTGACTGCCCGAAGTGTCTCGCTTCGGAAATGGAGTGGTTCCAGGTAGGCGAGCAGGCGGTCCTGAAAACGTACACGGAGTCCCGACTGAAGCCACAGGGCTTCACGCAATACACTGAACCGTACACTATTGCCGTGGCTGAAACCGCCGAGGGTCTCAGAATCATGGGCTGGCTGGAAGTGGGGGGAGAAACCAGATTAGGAATGACGGTAAAAGTTAGCGGGCGCATACAGCCGGATGGGTTCCCTCTGATATTTTTCACGAAGTAGCCTGACTGGCACTTTCCTTCCCGCTGACAAGATTTCAGAAGAAGCAGGTGGCTGGAGTCGTCCCCGTGCTCTGGTCGCCAATCCGAGGGAGAAGTGGAGCGCCTCGCGAGGTCACAAGATGGGGCGGGCTTCTACACTCGAACTACGAAGCCGCGAGTTCATCTTATGTCCGGGATTAACTCCAATTACGTGCGGGACGGGGTTCGCCGTAACGTCGAATCCACCGCCCTGCTACCGCCTAAGCCCTGATTCCGCCTCAGGCCCCGCGCGTGGCTTTGGTTCTTATGCACGCTGCAGAATCATGGCGAAGCCCTGCCCCCCGCCTATGCACAACGTGGCCAGGCCGTACTCCTTCCCGGTCTCCTGCAGCTGTCTTCCCAGGGTACCTACCAACCTAGCTCCGGACGCACCAAGTGGGTGTCCGATGGCTACGGCTCCTCCGTGGATGTTCACCTTCGCCGGGTCGATGTGGAGCTGCTGGATGGCGTAGAGCGGAACCACTGCAAAGGCCTCGTTGATTTCCCAGATGTCGATTTCGTCGGGCTTCAGGCCCGCTTTGGCGAGTGCCTTCTGGGAAGCCGGGACCGGACCCTTCCCCATCACGCTGGGGTCGACCCCCGCCCAGCCCATGGAGATCACCTTGGCCAGCGGCTTCAGCTTGTGCTCTGACACCTTCTCCTTGGACGCCAACACCACCATGGCCGCCCCCGCGTTGAGTGGGGACGAGTTTCCTGCCGTCACCAGGCCCCCAGTCTTGAAGGACGGAGGGAGCTTGGCCAGCCCCTCCAGAGTGGTGTCCTTTCTTATGCTCTGGTCGATGTCTATCACCTTCTCCTCCCCTCCCACCTCCACCTTCACGTCCATCAGCTCCGGCCTGAACCAACCGCTGTCCAGAGCCTTCGACGCCTTCATGTGGGACTCGTAGGAGAACTGGTCCATCTGCTCCCTGCTGATACCGGCCTCCCCCGCTAGCTTCTCTGCGGTCAGACCCATGGAGTAGCCCACATTCATCTGGTACTTCATGTACTCCGGCCTGGTCAGGAGTCTTGTGTTGGGCACCAGGGCCGGGTTGTTCCCCATCGGGACGTGCGTGAGGTGCTCAATCCCGCCGGCGAGGATGACGTCGGAGTAGCCGGTCATGATCTCCATTGCCCCGTCCGCGGCCGCGTTCAACGAAGATGCGCACTGCCTGTCCACGCCGTGCGCCGGGACAGATACCGGCAGCCCGGCAAGCAGGACGGGGTGTCTCCCGCCGTAGAGCCAGTTCTCGCCGGTCTGGAGGGCGCACCCTGTGATGACGTCCCCAAGCTCTTCGGGGGTGATTGTCGTCTTCTCCAAGAGCTTCCTGATGATGAGGCCGAGCGCGTGGTCCATCCTGATGGAGTTGTACACGTCTCTCTCCGGTTGAGTGGGCCTCGAGCGCGAAAAGGGGACGCGCAGGTAGTCTGCTAAGTAGACCTCTCTAAGCTCCGCCATCGCTCATCACTTCCCCTTGAACTCCGGCTTCCGTTTGGCGAGGAACGCTGCAACCCCCTCCTTGATGTCCTCGGTGCCGAAGAGGATGCCCTGGGCAGCGGCCTCCATCTCGAGTCCAACGTCCGATGGGACCTCGGCCCCCTTATTGAGGAGCCTCTTCGCAAGCATCACTGCCACCGGGGCCTGGCTCTGGGCCAGCTCGGCAGCGTACTTCAGAGCGTACTCGTCCGGGTCCCCTGGCGGGATTAGCTTCGTGGCCAGCCCTATGTCAACCGCCTTGGGCCCGCTAATCCTCTCGCTCGTGAGCACCAAGGACGCGGCCCGGGTGAGGCCGATGAGCCTAGGTATCCTCTGAGTGCCCGACCAGCCTGGGACGATTCCCCTTGTGACCTCTGGGAATCCCATCTGCACGTCCTCCGTGGCCAGTCTTATGTCGCAGGACGCAGCCAGCTCGAGACCGCCTCCGAGGGCGTACCCCTTCATTACCGCGATCGTCAGCTTGGGGAGCTCTGTCAGTCTCCTCATTATCCTCTCGCCTCTTCTATTGAACTCCATGAAGGCCACCTGGTTGGCGAAGAACTGGCCCAGGTCGGCGCCTGACGAGAAGATGGTCCCTTCGCCGGTCACCACGACCACCCTGATTTCCGGGTCGCTCCAGACCTCTGTGATTATCCTGTCGAGCCCGTCGAGGACCTCACCATTGATCGTATTGTACTTTGGCCTGTTCAGCACTATCTTCGCCACACCGCCTTGGAGCCTCTCGAGGAGAATGGCGCCGCCGGCCTTTGGAGCCCCAGGGGCGGGGGCCGCCTTGCCTTCGGCCTTCGCCTGAGGTGCGGCAGCCGGAGACAGCCTCCCTTCGATGGCGTCCCTGAGCTTTCCCTCCTGTATGGCGCGCGCCGGGTCGAATATTCTGCAGTCGAACTTGGCTGCGAGCTCGTCCAACTTCGACTTTACCTCGGCGTTGGTGAGGTCCCTGGCAACGGAGATGGGACCGAAGGGCCTGTTCATGCCCAGAACCATCCCCTTCTCCACGTCGTCGGGCCTGGCCACCCCTTCTTCGATGAGCTTCACTGCCTCGTTGATTTCCAGCGCGAATAGGTCCATGGTGGTGACCTTCTCCGTTGGGGTGGCATTGGGAATCGTCGCCCTCCCAGTGGACCAGTCATAGAACCCCTTGCCCGTCTTCTTCCCCAGCTGGCCCTCCTTCACCATCCGGCCGAAGGTCTTCCCCTTGCCGTACTCTGGGGAGAGCACCTGCGCGAAGTAGCTAAGCTGGTCAGCCGCGATGTCTATGCCGACGTAGTCCGTCAGCTCGTAGGGCCCCATGGGCAGACCCTGGCTCTTGAAGTAACCGTCGACTTCGGCGGGAGTGGCGACCCCCTTGTCAAGTATCAGGCAGAAGAGGAGTGTGTCGGCAGCGTTGAGCCTGTTCACGATGAAACCGGGGCTGTCCTTGAGCACCTTCACCGCCGTCCGTCCGAGCTTCCCGCAGACTTCGGCCACCTGGTCCTCCACGGCCGGGTCCGTCTTAGCTCCAGGTATCACCTCGACGAGTTTCATGACCATGGGCGGGTTGAAGAAGTGCATGCCCACCATTCTCTCCGGCCTGGGCACGGCCCCCGCCAGGTCGGAGATTCTGATGTTCGAGGTGTTGGACGCGTATATCGCTTCGGGAGAGGCGTGCTCGCCGGCTTCCTTGAAGACCGAACTCTTCAGACTAAGGGACTCGGGCACGGCCTCGACAATCATGTCTGCGCCTTCGACCGCCTTGGCCATGTCCCCGAAGTAGGACAGCCTGGAGAGGGCCGCCTTCGCTACGTCCTGGGTTATCTTCCCCCTCTCGACCAGCTTGGCGACGCTTGCAGCGATTCTGCCCTTCCCCTTCTCGAGCATGTCGGGGAATTTGTCCATCAGGCTGACGTCGAACCCATTCACGGCGAAGAGCTCTGCGATTCCGTGGCCCATGTCTCCCGCTCCGATTACGGCAACCTTCTTGATCACCATGGTCTCTGAGTCTCTGGCTCGGCCCCTGCTTACTTTACGCTTTGTGATTTGAAAGGAGACAGGAGCGCCCCCTAACCCGTACGGAACTCATTCTCCACTTACCGATTCTAGTGCCGAATTATCGAGACGGGCGAAAGGTTATCTCACTGGAAAGGGTGGTTACCGCGAGGTAATTCCACAATTGACGAATTCTAGGTGGAGGTCTGCCGCAGTAAAGACGATTACTGGGTTGGTGGCAGGCTGAGTTGAGCACTCTGTCGCCGACTTCCTCTGACTACGAGATCAAGATAACCGAGGAGCAGGAAGCCTTCAGAAAGGCTGTCAGGGATTTCGCGGAGAAGGAGCTCGCCCCCGTCGCCCAGAAGATCGACAGAGAGAACCAGATGGACATGAATCTTGTGAGGAAGGCTGCCGACCTCGGCCTATTCGGCATCCCGTTCCCCGAGCAGTACGGGGGCGGCGGCGGAGACGACCTGTCTCTGGTCCTTGCGATGGAGGAGGTCGCCCGGTTCTCAGCTGCCTTCGCGGCTGTCTTCGGCGCGACCTACCTGGTCTCTATCCCTCTGTACCTGTTCGGGAACGAGGAGCAGAAGAAGAAGTACTTGGTCCCGATAGCGAGGGACGGGAAGGTGGCTGCCCACGCCATGACGGAACCTGGGACGGGCTCCGATGTCGCAGCCATTACCACCACCGCCCAGAAGCGGGGTGACAAGTACGTGATCAACGGGAAGAAGATGTTCATCACCAACGGGGACAAGGCTGACATATTCCTCATCTTCGCGCGGACGAGCCCGAAGGAGGAAGGAAAGCGGCACCACGGTGTGACTGCATTCATAGCCGAGAAGGGAATGTCCGGGCTGGTCGTCGGGCAGCGCACAGACGTGATCGGACTCAGAGGAGACCAGCCTGTGGAGCTCGTGCTGGAGAGCCTGGAGGTCCCCGAATCAAACGTCCTGGGGGAGATTGGGAGAGGGGTCAGGCTCGCCCTGACTACCTACGACCACGGCAGGGTTGGGGTCGCAGCCCAGGGGGTCGGCCTCGCCCAGTCGGCCTTGGAAGCAGCCCTGAACTACTCGACCCAGCGGCAAACATTCGACACCTATCTCCTAAGCTACCAGCAGGTCCAGTTCAAGATAGCAGAGATGACAGCGGCGGTACACGCCGCGAGGCTCCTCACCTACTGGGCGGCCACGCTGACGGCGAAGGGGAAGCACTTCATCAAGGCGTCTTCAATCGCCAAGATAGCGGCGACCGAGGCAGCGGAGAAGAACGCTCACTCCGCCATGCTCATCATGGGGGCCTACGGCGTCTCCACGGACATGAATGTGGAGAGGATTCTCAGGGACTCCCAGATCATCAAGACCTACGAGGGGACCAACGACATTCAGCGTCTAACGATAATGAAGGAAGTCGCCAGAGAGATGGGAGTGGTGGGCTAGGCGCCCGTTCACCATCATGGGAAACTGAAATACAAGTGATCTCAGCTTCGTCGGAGCTCGTGTCGGTATGAGTAGGGTCGCAGTCGTGGGGGTAGGGCACAGCAGGTTCGGCAGGCGGACTGACGTGAGCATAGGCGAGCTCGCCTTCGAGTCCATCAAGCAGGCTGTCGACGACGCGGGAGTGGACAGGAAGGACATCAGGAACGTAGTCGTGGGGAACATGGGGGGCTGGAGCCAGGAGTCGCTGCCTGCGGTGGTGGTCGACGAGTATGCCGGGCTCAGCGGTGCGGGGACGATGCGGGTAGAAGCCGCCTGCGCGAGCGGGAGTGCCGCCCTCAAGTCTGCCTACGACAGCGTCGCGGGGGGCGACGGCAACCTAGCAATGGCCGTGGGGGTTGAGAAGATGACTGAGGTGGACACACCAACAGCCATCGAGCTGATAGGCAGGGCCGGCTCGTACTTCTGGGAGTTCGAGAACTTCGGTATGACCTTCCCTGCCTATTACGCCCTCCATGCGGTGGCCCACATGAGCAAGTTCGGAACGACCGAGGAGGACCTGGCCAGGGTCGCGGTGAAGGCGCATCACTACGGCGCCATGAACCCCCTGGCTCAGTTTCAGAAGGAGATAACCGTCGAAAAGGCCCTAGGCTCTCAGGTTGTAGCCTGGCCCTTGAAGCTTTTCGACGCCTGTCCTCTTACAGACGGTTCGGCAGCCGTGGTGCTTGCCTCCGAAGAGGTGGCGAAGAAGCTAACGGACACACCCGTCTGGATTAGGGGAATCGGTTCCTCGTCCGACAGCGCGAATCTCGGCAGGAGGGGGAGCTATGTCGGCCTCGAGGCGGCAGTCAGGGCCGCCAACGCGGCCTACTCCTTGGCCAAGGTGGGCCCTCAGGACATAGACGTCGCGACAGCCCACGACTGCTTCACAATCGCTGAGCTAATGGCCTACGAGGACCTTGGGTTCTGCAAGAAGGGGGATGGAGCCAAGATGATTCGCGAAGGGCAGACCGAGATAGGGGGAAGGATACCTGTGAACCTCGATGGCGGGCTTAAGGCGAAGGGACACCCGATCGGGGCCACGGGCGTCTCAATGACCGTGGAAATAACAAAACAACTCAGAGGCGAGGCGGGAAGGCACCAGGCTCCAATAAGGAAGGGGGTGGGGCTCGTCCACAACATCGGCGGGACCGGGCACTACGCATACGTCACCATCCTCGGGAGGGACTAAAGGTGTCTGAAGAGCCAATGCTGCACTCGAGAAGGGCGCTCACCCTGAGGTTTGACCTACCGGTCTCCAAGACCAAGGAGTTCTGGGATTCGCTCCGGAGCGGAAAGTTCGTGACCACAAGGTGCACCAAGTGCGGCAGCGTCTCCTTCCCTCCGCAATCGGACTGCCCCCAGTGCATGGGTTCCGAGCACGAATGGGTCGATCTCGGCCGAGACGCAACACTGGTCACGTTCACCTACGCCAGCGTCAGGCCGCCAAGCTTCGCCAGCAGCGACCCTTACATCATAGCCATCGGTGAGTTCTCAGGGGGCGTGAAGGTCCTCGCCTGGCTCGAGAGGGCCAAGCAGGACGAGGTGAAGCAGGGGATGAAGCTGAAGATCATGGCGCGCGTCAGCAGCGAGGGCAATCCGTTCTACGTCTTCGAGCCAGCCTAGAGCTCAGCAGGGATTCCCTTCATTACGTCCGCGACGCGGTTGAGCTTGTCCCTGTACATCATGATTTTCGTAATGGATCCTTTGAACTTTAGCTGCCCCTTGAGGACCGCCGACTGGATGTCCACCTCCCCCTTCTGTACTTTGGTCCATGCCTCGTAAGGCCCTTCAAAGGTGAAATCCGCCGGAGCCCCGGGGGCGGTCTTCTGCAGATTGGTCACGCCGTTGTCTACGTTCACCACGTAGTACTGTCCGATGTCTGTCGCCCCGAACCCGATGCTCGTCTTGAAGTTCTTCGTGCTTTCCACCCATTTCGCGTCCTGCGCAAGCGCGGTCTGCACCTGCGAGAAGTACTCGTCGCTAAGATACTTCGCCATTGGCCGCGGCCGCTAAGGCTCGTCTTTTGAGGTTACCGATGGCTCCGGATGTCAGTACGCTAACCAGATCTATTTCGCCCACTTTCAGACCAGGCGTGGTAGCCCGCAAGATTGTGACCGCCTCGTTCGTCGTCTTCACGATGACCGCTCTGGGGTTCTTCTTGACAGCAATGACCTTCGATGCCGGGTGCCGCCCCCTGATGAGCTCAGAGAATCTGCGAAGATCCTCCTCTGACAGGTTCGAGCTTGCAAGGAAGAGCAAGTAGCGCTTCGACATCTATCCTGCCTTCAACTGCTTGAGGAAGAAATCCCTCGCGTGGCCGTGCATCAGGAAAGCCCGTGGCTTGACCTTGAGCCGGACCGCGTCTTCATACCCTGAGGCGATCTCGCCCTCGACCAACCTCTGCTTGTCGAATCTCAAGAAAAGAGACGAGTGCTCGTCGACAAGCTTGCCAATGTCCCTAGCAAACTCCCTCCTCAGACCTTCGGGCATCCTGGCGGTTAGG